>Ga0070689_100001500_pt1 | contig 14872 bp, 14 predicted proteins | sample KBSS23HmetaG_FD_64669 | JGI IMG/M metagenome (GOLD analysis project Ga0070689, IMG submission 64669) | Switchgrass rhizosphere microbial communities from Kellogg Biological Station, Michigan, USA - KBS S2-3H metaG | ecosystem: Host-associated > Plants > Roots > Rhizosphere ...
GGTCGACGCGCGGCGCAGCCCGACGCGCGTCAACGAATTCGCCAGCAGCCGCTCGCTGCACTGGTTCGAGACGCACCTGCTCCACGAGGTGCCGGACATGTATCCGGGCCGGGGACGCCGCGTCTATCCGGGTTTTCTCCAGCACGCGGGCTTCATGGCGATGAACCCGCTGCGCCACTTCGAATCGCACTGGGACTTTTACGAGCACCTGGTCCAGGGCGACCTCCAGAACGCGGAGGAGCACCGGCGCTTCTACGACGAATACAACGCCGTCCTCGACATGCCGGGCGAGTACTACACCGACTGCATCCGCGTCGTGTTCCAGCAGCACCTGCTGCCGCGCGGCCTCTGGCACGTCGCCGGCGACCGGGTTGCGCCGGAAGCGATCACGCGCGCGGCGCTGCTGACAATCGAAGGCGAGCACGATGACATCTCCGGCCCCGGCCAGACCCAGGCCGCGCTGGATCTGTGCAGCGGCATCCCCGACGAACGAAAGCGACACATCACGATCGAGGGCGTCGGCCACTACGGCCTCTTCAGCGGGCGGCGCTGGCGGCAGACGGTCTACCCGCGGGTCCGCGACTTCATCGCCGCCGCCGACGCGCGGTTCGACCCGGGTTAGAAACGGTATTCGATCCCGACCGACGTCGTGGGACCGTACGAGAGCGCCGACGGGCGGCAGGGGACCGCCGCGTCGTAGCTGCACGCCGACCGATCGCCGACCGCCGCGATGCCGAATGCGCCGCTCAGGTAAAAGGTGTTTGGGCCCCCGTTGCCCCACAGCCGGTAGCGGAGACCGAACGTCGCGTACGCCCACATGTCCAGGCTGAGACCCAGGTCCAGTTGAAGGGCGACGCCAGGCGAGACCGGCACCTGGAGCTTCGCGAGCGCGTTGGCGAAACCGAGCGTTGGCTTGTCCGTGTACTGGTTTCGCTTGAGCGAGTGCGAATAGGTGAGCTCGAGGTTGAGACCGTCGATGCTGCCGATGCGCGCGTGCGGCGCCACCGACAGCCCCCGGTATCCGCCGAGTTTGCGCATCTCGCCGCCCACGCCCACGCCCAGGGTGAGGTAGCGGCTGACGAACGCGCCCAGCACGCGCGCGTCTGTGAGCGCGCCCAGCCCGTCGCCCGACGACGCCACGGCCACCGGCGACAGCTCCAGGCCGAGCATGAACGGACGCTTGAAGTAGTGCTCGATGCGCGCCTCGCCGATCGCGCCCCAGCTGTTGCCCACGAAACCGAGGAACGGCCGCCAGGTCGTCTCGACGCGCGTCAGCCCGCGCGGGGCCGGCGGCGCCATCAGCGACGGCGACGGCGCGGTACGCGTGACCGTCGTCGATTCGGCGCCGGCCGCGCCTGTCGTCGACTCCGGCGCGCGCAGGTCCAGCGGCTCGACCGGCTCGGCCGCGAGCAGCGACAGCGTCAGCAGCAGGGTGCTCGTCACGCGACCAGCCTTATCGATTCGAGGTTGTGGGCGTGGCGCAACCACGCCTTGATGCGCTCCTCACCGGAGCGGCGGTCGACGTGACCGGACGGCACACCGCCGGCCGCCGCCAGCGCGTGCATCTCGGGCTGGCTGGTCGCGCGCAGCGGCGCGCTCAGCGTGCGCGATGCGCTCAGCGTGACGATGGGCAGCTCCGGCGCCGGTGCGACGACTGCCGCCGGATCCAGACACGACGACAGATCGGGGGCGGCGTCCATGCGCGGGCCGAGGGAGGCGATCCCGAACCGCGTCTTCAGGGTCGCGGCGATCGAGACGTGCTCGAACGGCGTCGACACGACGGCGCCCCGGCGCACGAGCGGCCCCGCGACGATCGCGGGCACGCGGAAACCGAGCTGGCGGAATTCGGGCAACGGATCGTCGGTCAGGGGCGGCGGCACGTGGTCGTAGAAGCCGCCGTGCTCGTCGAAGTTCACAACCAGCAGCGACCGCGACCACTGGGGGCTCTCGGCCAGCGCCCGGTAGACGCTGGCGACGAACGCCTCGCACAGCGCGAGATCGTGCGGCGGGTGGCCGTCGTTGGCCTCGAAGTCCGGATCGATGATGGCGATGTTGGGGAGCTCCCCGCGCCTCGCATCGGTGTAGAAATGGTCGAGCGGCTCCGGTGTGATCGCGTCGTCGCCCGAGAAACTCTTGGCGGGAAACGCCAGCGAGTACCAGGGCAGCTTGCTCGAGAAGTAGTTCTTGCCCGTCCAGCAGCGGTCGGCCATGCGCTCCCAGATCGTGGGCGGCGGCGTCAGGCCCATCGGCCGGTTCGTCTTGTGCCCGTCCGCCGTGGCGGCGTGCAGGTAGAAGCGGTTCGGCCAGGTCGGGCCCATGACCGACGAGAACCAGCGATCGCAGACCGTAAACTCGCGCGCGAGCGAGGTGAGGAACGGGATCCGGTCGCCGGTGTAGTAGCTGAAGATTTCGTTCTGGTGGACGCCGGGGTTGGGCAGCAGGAAGCCGTCGTTGCGCCCGCCGTTGAAGGCCGTGCGCGACGACACCCAGTCGTGCTTCGGATCGATCGCGCCGTTTCCCTCCATGCGCAGCAGCGAGAACGGCTCACCGTTCGCGTCGACGATCCGCTCGTTTCCGGTGAGTCCGTCCAGCTTCGCAGCGGCCGGGTACGTCGGATCCATGTGCAGCGCGCCGAAGAAGTTGTCGAACGATCGGTTCTCGAGCATCAGGACGACGATCGTGTCGATCGCGGCGAGCTGCGCGTTGGCGATCCCGTCGGCGGGCAGCTGCGGTCCGCCCGCGCAGCGGTTCGACATCGGCCCGCAGGCGCTGGCCGCTGTCGCGAGCGCTCCCAGACCGAGGCCCGCCTTGAGGGCGTCGCGACGGGTGAAACGATTCTCGGAGGACGATTTGTTGCGGGTGCTGCTCGGCAAAACTTCTACCGTCGTGTCTTCTTACGTTCGGGGCAGTGAAGCATTCGGGGCGACCTCGCCCCGCGCAAGGATTGTTCGTACGCGACGCGCGATCTGGACGTACGAACTCGCCGGCTGAGGTCGCGATCGGCTCAGCCGCCGCGGCGGCCGCGCGCGACTGCGCTCAGAACCAGTTGAACGTCACGGTCCGCGCGGGGCCGGGGGGGACGGAGAGGGTGCTCCCCGCCGGCAAATTTGGCGCACCGAGCCCGCTCCCGGCCGTCCCGTGCGCGCAGCTCTGTGTGTCGCAGCTCGTGCACAGGTCGAACGAGGCGACCGCATCTTCCGAGACCACCGTCAGGTTGGTTGGCCGGTCCGTGCCCGTCGCCAGGCTCGTGAACTGCGACCCGACGCTGCTCGGGTAGAAGATCGACAGGTTGCCCAGCGCCGCGACGTCGTCGGGCACTGCCGAGGCCGTCGCGCAATCGATCGCCGAAAGCTGGGGCAGCGCGTTCGTGGTGGCGGCCAGCGTCGGCGTCCCGTTCGGCTCCACGTACGCATCGACGAAGTAATGCCCGGCGACCAGCGGCGCCAGCAGCTCGCCGGCGCCGGTTCCGCCCGAAACGGAGATCGCCGGCTCGTCGTCGCCGGCGCAGCTCCGCAGGAAGAAACGGCCGTCGCCCTCCACCCGCCAGCGGGTGACGCTGCCCGCCGGCAGCTCCACCGACAGCTGCGTGCTCCCCGTGCCGCACGGCGCCTCCAGCGGGCGCGCCGGCTGGTCGAGCGCGAGCTCGGGGCGGCTGCACTCCCACACACATCGCATCGGCGCCTGCGCTTCGCTGATGGCAGCCGCCCAGACGTCGTCGATCTTCATCTTGTATTGCTTCGCGAAGGCATCGGCGAACTCGTCCGCGGTCGCGTTGCTCGGAACCACGTTGTACAGCTGCACCATCCAGGTCGCGCGGAACATCCGCAGCATGTACCCGACCAGCCAGCCGCCTGCGGCGTATAGCGCCGTCGAGGAATGAGGCGCGTCGTAAGAGTCGCGCCAGGAACCGCTCGGGCGCGGGGTGCGCTCGCAGGACAGCGCCACCGCTGCGCCCTCCGTCAGCAGCCAGGGCGGCCGTCCATACGGCGCCAGGTAGGCGTGAATCAGCTCGTGACGATCGAAGCCGGCCGGCGAGCGCACGGACGCGTTCGGCGCGCACCCTGCCGCGCCCGCGCCGCACTCGGCGTTCGCGGCGAAGTCGCCCAGACCGTCGAACTTGTAGTAGCTGACCAGCGTTCGGTCGATCTGCAGGAGATCCGCGATCACCTGCCCGTGCTCCTCCAGCTGGCCCAGGATCGCCGGGCAGACGTCGCCGTCGCCCGTCCTGGAGAAATAGCGGACGTTCTCCGACCGCCACATCCGCTCCGGCAGGTCGGGCCCGCAGGCCGCGCCGCCGCAGGCCGCGATGACCGCGATGACCGCGAGGGCGATAGGCCGGCGCCGCATGCGATCCGGATGTTACGCGACTTTCGCTACTGGATGATCTTCGCCGGCGGCTGCGGGCCGACGCGCGCCTGCCGCGTCCAGGGCAGCCCGCGCTTCTTCAAGAGCGCCGGATCGAAGGGTTGCGCCGGACGCGTGACCTGCGGAATCGCGCCGCTCCCGGTCTCGACCAGCTCGAACTTGAATCCGCCGCGGAACGCGGAGTGCTGTTTCTGCTCCGCCTCCAGCTTGACCAGGCCTATGGGCGGCACGCTGTCGTCGATCCAGTAGTCCACCGTCTCGCCGTACGCCGTCCGGTACCGGTAGTGTTTCGCCTTGAACAGCCCGGCGCGGACGCTGACCATCTCGGTGCCCACGAGCTTCTTCGGATCGGCGCACGGGTAAGGCTGTTGCCCCGGGCTCGTGGCCGGCGCCTCCATCGGATCCTCGTCGCCGACCTGGAAGACGTTTCGCGTGACGTGCCATCCCGGCTCCTGCGCCGAGGACAGCTCCGTCGCGAAGACCGTCTTGTCGCCGGGCCTGGTCTCGGTCGTCGTCTCGAGCGTGATCGCGTCGCCCTCGCGCGCCACCAGGGCGACCCTCTCCCTGATCGTCGCCGCGTCGAGGTAGCGCTCCTCGTAGTCGGCCCATTTTCCGAGCGGAACCGCCTCGAAGTTCCCGGCCGACGGCATGCGCGGCGGCCAGATCGCGCCCGCGCTCACGGGCGGCGGCGCCTCCTGATCGGGATCCGACGCGGCCGCCGTCGCGGCCGTCGCCGTTTCCCCTTGCCGCACGGGCGCCGCGCAAGCCGCGGCAAGCACCATGACGAGCGTCGGTACGCTGGCACGGAGCATTCGACCTGCGTGCAAGTGTACGCCCCGCTTCACCGACGATCGATGTACGTCAGTCGACCACCTTGGCCGGAGGCTGCGGCCCGACGCGCGTCTGGCGCGTCCACGGCAGTCCGCGCTTCTTCAGGAGGTCCGCGTCGAACGGCCGCGCCGCCTTCGTGATCTGAGGGATGGCATCGTTTCCCACGGCCACCAGCTCGTAGACGAACCCCGCGCGGATCGTCGGGTGCTGGCGCTGCTCCGACTCCAGCCGCACCAGCCCGATCGGACCCACGCTCTCGTCGATCCAGAAGTCGACGAGCTCGCCGTACTCGGTGCGGTCGCGATAGTGCTTCGCCCGGAAGGTCCCGGCCCGGACCCGGACGGTATCGACTCCGACCACCTTCTTCGGGTCGACGCGCGGATAGGGCTGCTGGGTCGGCTTCACGGGCGGCGACTCCATCGGGTCGGCGTCGCTGACCTGAAACACGTTGCTGGTGACCTGCACGGCGCCGTCCGGTCCGGGCGCGAACACGGACGCGAACACGGTCTTGTCGCCCGCCTTCATCTCGGTCGTCGTCTCGATCGTGTTTCCATCGGCGCCCTTCCCTACCAGCGCCACGCGTTCCTTGATCGTCGCCGAGCCCAGGTACGTCTCCTCGTACTGGGCCCACCGGCCTAGCGGCACCATGTCCAGGTCGATGCCGGACGGCATCCGTGGCGGCCAGACCGCGAAGGTCTCCTCGCTGTGGACCGGCGGCGGTGCCTGCTGCACGGGCGTGCTGCATCCGACGACGGCGGCCGCCAGCAAGGAGGAGACGACGACGAGGACGCGCACGCGCAGCATCTATGGTCGACGGCGATGTTACGCCGAGTCGCGAGCGCGGACGAAAAAGGTAAAGTCGCCGCCATGCCCGACCGCCCGACGCTGGCCGTGTTCGACACGAAGCCCTACGACCGGACCTTCCTCGACGCCGCGAACGCGGCGCTGCCGCACGGCCTCGCCTTCGAGCCGCGCTACCTCGAGGCCGCGCTCAGCGTCGCCACCGCGCCGCTGGCGGCCGGCTGCACGGCCGTGTGCGGGTTCGTGCACGACCGTTTCGATGCCCAGACGATCGGCGTGCTGGCCGCGGGCGGCGTGAAGCTGATCGCGTTGCGCTGCGCCGGCTTCAACAACGTCGACCTCCCGGCGGCGGCGCGCGCGGGGATCACCGTCGTGCGCGTACCCGCCTACTCTCCCCACGCGGTCGCCGAGCACACGCTGGCGTTGATCCTCGGCCTCGACCGGAAGATCCACCGCGCCTGGAACCGCGTGCGCGAGGGGAACTTCGCCCTCGACGGCCTCATGGGGCGCGAGATCCACGGGCGCGCCGTCGGCATCATCGGCACCGGCGAGATCGGCGCCGTGGTGGCGCGGATCCTCGGCGGCTTCGAGGCGAAGGTGCTGGCGCACGATCCGCGCGAGAACCCGGCGGTGACGGCGCTGGGTGGGCGATACGTCCCGCTCGAGACGCTGCTCGCCGAGGCGGAGATCGTGACGCTGCACTGCCCGCTGACGCCGGCGACCCGTCATCTGATCCGGAACGACCGGCTCGCGCTGATGCGGGACGGCGCGCTGCTGGTGAACACGGGGCGCGGCGCGCTGATCGACGCGAAGGACGTCGTGGATGCGCTCAAGAGTGGGAAGCTGGGTGGCGTCGCGCTGGACGTCTACGAGGAGGAAGACCAGCTGTTCGGGCGCGATCACTCCGGCGAGATCATCGCCGACGATATTTTTGCGCGGCTGCTGACGTTTCCGAACGTCATCATCACGGGCCACCAGGCGTATTTCACGGCGCCGGCCCTGCGCGCGATCGCCGAGACGACCGTCGACAACGTGCGGCGGTGGGCGCGGGGTGAGCCGCCGTTGCGCGAGGTCCGCTCCTGATCGCACGCGCTGGCTGTTGACTCAGCCGTCCCAATGCTAAGCTAGCGTCTGTTTCCGTCCTTCTTGGTTGTTTCCCGGATAGGCGGTTCATGCGCGTTTCGCCCCTTAGCTTGGTCGTCCATTTTCCTTTGGCCCTCGCGGCGCTCGGTGCGTCCACGGGCGGGTGTATCGGGTGCGCCGGTGAGGGCCCGCCGAACAGCATGCCGGGTTCGGCCGGCAGCGGCGGTGGCCAGATCACCGGCACCGCGGGCGCGCCCCTCATCCCGCCGCCGCCGGACGACCTCCCGCCCGAAAAGGCCTGCACCAGCGACCAGCCCGGGCCTCGCCAGCTGCGGCGGCTCAGCGCCGTCGAGTTTGCGGCGACGATCCGCGATTTGTTCCGCGATCAGAACGCGCCCGCGGCCAGCGTGTTCTCTGATCCGGCGACGCTCGGCTTCACGGTGGATTCGGGCGCGCTGCTGATCCAGGACCTGGTCGGCGACGCGCTCCGCGTTTACGCGGAGACGGTCGCGTCCTGGGCGGTACAGAACCACCTGGCGGACATCGCGAGCTGCACGACGATGGATTCGGCCTGCCGCCGCCAGGTCATCTCCAGCTTCGGCAAGCGCGCGTTCCGTTCGCCGCTGCCGACGGCGCGCATCGACAAATACGAGACGTTGTTCGCCGCCGAGGCGTCCTTCTCGAGCGGCGTCGAGGCGGTGGTGTCGGCGATGCTGCAGTCGCCCTACTTCCTCTACCGCACCGAGCTCGGACCGGACGACGCCGGGCCGGGATCGACGGTCACCCTCACGCCCTACGAGGTGGCGAGCAGCCTCTCGTACCTGCTCATCGGGTCCATGCCCGACGATCAGATGATGCAGGCCGCGGACACCGCGGCGGCCGGCGGCGCCGCGTTCCCGGTGGACGCGCAGGCCGCGCGCCTGATGGCGGATCCGCGCGTGCAAGACTCGGTGATGCGCTTCGCCACGGGCTGGATGTACCTGGAGCGCCTGGGCGGCGCGAAGGATGCGGCGTTCGTCACCATCACCGACGCGAACCGCGCCGACATGCTCGGTGAGACGCGGGCCTTCGTCCTCGACACGTTCGCGACCGGGACGCTGTCCACGCTGCTGACGGCGAACTACACGTTCCTCAACAGCAGCGGGGCGCAGTACTACGGCTTCCCGACCACCGGGCTCGGCGCGACGACGTACACCAAGTTCAACTTCACCGGCAGCGCGATGCGCGACCCCGGGATCCTCGGACAGGGCGCCCTGCTGACGGGCCTCGCGACCGCGCGGACGTCGTCGCCCACCCAGCGCGGCAAGCTGGTGCGCGCGCGCTTCCTGTGCCAGCCGATCCCGCCGCCGCCGCCCGGCGTGAACACGAACCTGCCGCCGCCCGCCGCCAACCAGTCGACGCGCGCGCTGTACGAGGCTCATGTCGACTACACCAACACCAACCGGACCTGCCCCGGCTGCCACACGTTCATGGACAAGATCGGCTTCGGCTTCGAGCACTACGACGGGATCGGCAAGTACCGCACGATGGACAACGGCGTCACCGTCGATTCGAGCGGCGTCGTGGTCTCGCCGCCCAATGGCGGCGACAAGACCTTCAACGGCATCGGCGAGCTGGCGACGTACCTGGCCGGAAACGACGACGTGAAGCACTGCCTGGTGAGGTACTGGTCGTACTACGCCTACGGCAACGCGTCCTGGGCCGAGGACGCCTGCACGTACGCCGCGGTCCAGACCGAGGCCGCGGGGAACGGCTTCACCCTCAAGAGCGTGCTGACGGGACTGACGCACGCGCCCCACTTCACCCGCCGCGCCGGCGATCAACCGCTCCCGTGAGAACACCATGACGATGCCCAAGCTCACACGAAGAGGCCTGCTCAAGACCGCCGGGGCGGGGCTGATCGCGGCGCCGTTCCTGTCGCTGCTCGATGGCAGACCGGCCCGCGCCGCCGGCCGCGTCAAGCGGGTGCTGTTCTTCTGCACGATGGGGACGGAGCCGGAGATCTGGACGCCCACCGCGCTGTCCGGCGACAACATCACCACCTTCAATCCCGGCACGGCGCCGCTGGCCGACATTCGCGAGAACATCGTGATGGTCGAGGGGCTATCCAGCGGCAGCCCCCAAGAGGGCCATGGCTGCCCGCAGGCGCTGTGCGGTCTCGGCTTCCAGTACGACAACATGGTGACGTCGGTCGATCAGTTCATCTCCGACAAGCTGAAGGCGATGAACATCAACACACCGATCCCGGCGCTGCTCCTCGGGGACGTCACCGGCGAGGCTGCGACCGGCAAGGTCATGTTCCGGCGGGCAGGAACGCAGCTCTACCCCCTGGCGTCGCCGCGCACCGCCTTCAACACCATCTTCGGCGGCTTCGTGCCGATGAACGGGACGGGCGTCGACGCGCTCAACAAGCGCCGCCTGGCCACCTGCGGGCTGATTGAAGACGACATCGCGGCGCTGCAGAACCGGCTGGGCCCTCGCGAGCGGAACCGGCTGCAGCGCCACTACGATTCGATCAAGCAGATCGAGACGCGCCTGATGCAGATGCCGCAGATGCCGATGGGGAGCTGCACGATCCCGGCGATGCCGACCGACGCCACCAACGGGCTGACCAACAACCGGATGCACCTCGACCTGATCGTGAATGCGTTCGCCTGCGACATCACGCGCGTGGCGGGCATCCATTACGGCAACGACCAGTCGCTGAAGGTCGACCTGCCGAGCATCCCGCTGTCCGGCAACGAGCACGGCGACTTCATCCACACGGGCGCGAACGAGGGCTACGCGCGGCTCGCGAAGTTCGAGGCCTGGCTGGCGGGCGAGTTCGCGTACGTCGTCCAGCAGCTCAAGACGCGCGACGAGGCCGACGGCTCGGGCAAGCTGCTGGACAACACGCTGGTGATCTGGTGCCGCGACTTTGGCGAGGCCGATCAGCACTGGCAGTACTCGATGAAGTTCGTGCTGGCGGGCGGCGCCAACAAGTACCTCAAGACCAGCTCGATGGGCCGTTACATCAAGGGCGTCGGCACCAAGGCGGGGCCGGTGCCGACGGGCTCGGGCGACCGGCACGAGCGCGTGCTGCTGAACGTCTGCGACGCGATGGGCATCAGCACCTTCACCGGCTTCGGCGATCCAATGCTTTCGCCGAAGAAGCCCTACGACGGCATCGCACTGTGAGGCGCACGCCCTAGTCCCCGCGTGCGGCGAGCGCCTTGAGACCGACCTTCTGTTTGAGGATCTCGCCGGCGTGGAGGTTGACGTAGGCGCCGGCGTCGACGCAGCAATCGCCCTCTTCCAGCGGCCCGTCGAGGGGAACCCTCACCTGGATGGCGTGGCGGCCCGTGCTGAGGATGGCGCCCTTGCGTCGCCAGTTCGCGCACGTCCCGCGCTCCGCGCCGTCAATGATGACGGCCGCGTCGTCGAGCACGCGGTTGGCCCGGCAGTCCGGCTCGCTCGGCGTGCCGCCGACGAGCTGGCAGCACTCGACGATCAGCCGCGCCATCCCTTCCGGAGGCGCGGGCGCCCCGCCACAGGTGAGGAGCGGCGCGAGGAGCAGCGCGGGCAGGAGAGGACCGGACCTCACCGCGACACTCTAACCTCGCCGGACCCCTCTCCCTAACCCTCTCCCGCTCCGCGGGGCGAGGGGGCCGGAGTCATGTCCCCTCTCCCCGTCAGGGAGAGGGGGTCGCCGCGTTGACGCCGGCGTCCGCGTCCGCTGGACCGGCGTCCGCTTCGTCACCGCCGTCCGTCCGCACCTCGCGTGCCGGCGCGTCGAAATCGGCGCCGGCGTCGGTGCCAAAATTTCGGTCGACGTTCGACGATTCGCAGGCTGGCGTCGAAAGGGCAATCGCCGTTGTCAGAAAGGCACAGGCCACCATCACCGCGCGTGTCATGGGGCTCATGACCCGGGCACGCGCGGCCGAGTTAGGTGCGCGCTTCAACGGGAGCGAGCCGCGTCGCGCAGGCGCTGCTCCTGCGCGCGGAGCTCGCCCGTCGGATCGGCCACGGCGAACTCCTCGGTCTCGTACACCTGGCGAATCTCGATCTCCTCGTTGATGAACGGAGCGCGCTTGATCCACTCGATGCACTCTTCCTTGGTCTTCGTCTGCAGCAGCCAGAAGCCCGCGACCAGCTCCTTCGTCTCCGCGAACGGACCATCGGTCACGGTCTTCTTGCCGCCACCGAACTTGATGCGCACGCCCTTCGAGCTCGGGTGCAGCCCCTCGCCCGCCAGCATGACGCCCGCCTTGACCAGCTCCTCGTTGAACTTGCCCATCGCCTCGAACATCTTCTCGTCGCCAGGCTGGATGCCGGCCTCGGACTCCTTCGTCGCCTTCACAATCACCATGAATCGCATCGTCGTTCTCCTTGTTGGGGTTTGGTTCTTACCTCTAACCAGGCGACGAACGGAACAACAGCCGATCGACATCGCCCACGGGCTTTTTTTCGCGCCCCGGAAGCCCTCGAATCCACAGCGGTTTTCGCCGGCCACACCCCGGCCGATGGGCGCGGTACTGTCGAGCCATGAACAGGGAAACGGCGCCGCGACTGCTGCTGGTCGGGGCGATCGGCGCGCTCGCGCTGGCCGCCAACCACTTCCTCTTCAACTGGGTGCTCGTCAGCGACGCCTTCATGCGGCTGATCCTCGACTGATGCTGAGCTCGCTGATTTTCGTCGCGGAGGACATCTTCTACGGGCCGGCGGTCATGGTCCTGGCGCTGGTGCTCGTCCTGATCCAGCTGGCGGTGCTCGGGCTGGCACTTCGCGGGCGCAAGCGCGGCAAGCCGCTGTCGATGAAGCTGCACGCGCTCGCCGGCGCCGCGATCGCCGCGCTCCCGGTTCTCATCGCCGTCTCCGTGCACACGGCCCGCGCGACGATGCTGGCCGCGCTGGACGTCGGCGCCCCCTCCGACAAGGCGTCGGCCCTGAGCCGCGGCATCTCCGGGCAGATCAACGGGATCGCCTTCGCGGTCTTCGCGACCGGGCTGGCGCTGCTGCTCTGGGTCGTGGGTGTCGCGTACACCGCGAGCGCGCCGGGGCCGGATGGACGCGCCCGTTCCCTTCCACCGGCCGCCCTCGTCGGTGTCGGGTTGTTGCCGACGGCGCTGGGCGCGCTCATGTGGGCCACCAGCCTGGTCAAGTCCTACGCGGGCACGGCGGGGGTAGACCCGAGCCAGAAGGCGGCGTTCTTCCTGGCGGCGCTGGACGCGGCGCGCGCGGAGTTTGCGCGATACGCACGCATCTCGACGGTCGCGATCCCGCTTTTCGCCGTGGTCGCGATCGTGTTGATCGTGATGCGTGACCGCGGACGCGCGGGGCCAGAGCCCGCCCGCCCGTCGTCAGCGCGGCGCCCGCTGATCGCGTCGGGAGCAGCGCTCCTGCTCGCGGCGCTGATCGTTCACCAGGCACGCCCGTTCGTCGCCGAAAACACGCAGCCGTGGCCGAAGATCGAGGGCATGTGGGTGGAGTTTCCGCACGCACCGCCGATGCCACCGCTGCTGGGGCCGGATCCGATCGAGCGCGCGCCGGTCGTGCAGGTCGAAAAAAATGATCTCGTCCTCGACGGAGCGCGGGGCACCCCGTTCGAGTCGCTCGAGGACAAGCTGATCACGTTGAAAAACAACTATCGCCTTCTCCACCCGGGCGGGGACTTCAACGGGCTCGCGCTGGTCGTGGCCGGCCACGACACGCCGCTGCCGCGGCTGTTCTCCGCCGCGAGAGCCATTCATCGCGCGGACTATCATCAGCTGCTGTTCGCCTTCACACGCCCGGTGAAGATCATCCGCCCCGTCCTCGGGACGCTGAACCGGTCCTACACGACGGGCGCGTTGGCCGGCGTCTTCTACTCGGACTGGCTGGACAAGTGGGGGGACCCGGACGACGACGCCGTGCCCTGGAAGCACGCGGACGCGGTCGCGCTGCGATCGCAGGATTTCTCGGACTACACCGCATTCGCGCGGCGGCTGGTGGAGTCGCGACGGCAGGGCAAGAAGGTCGCGGTCCTCGTGGACCGCGATGCGCCCTGACCCGCGCTCCGTCGGTCAGGGCGTGACGCGCGCGAGGCGGAGGCCATCCCCGCCCCCCAACCACCCCACCACGACGTCGGACCCTCGGCGGACCATCTTGATCGGTCCCAGGTAGAACGGCGTCCGCGCCACATCGTAGGCCGGGGTCGCGATGCTTCCATCGCTCGCAACGGTGAGGAGCGAGAGCCGCCCGGTCACGTAGCTGCTGTTTATGAGGACCACCGTGGCGCCAGTAAACCCGGCGGCCAGGGGCGGCCCGTAAAGGGTCGGAAACCTCGCGAGGACGAAGGGATTGGAAAGCAGCTCACCCGATGTTCCGAGCCGCCGCAGGAGAACGGCGGGAGTCTCAACGCCCGAGGCCTCGGTGATGAGGCCGTTGTACACGAGGCGCAGGTCGGTCACGCCAGGGACGACGACGGGGGCGCTCTGCACAGGTTCGTTGACGGGGAGATCGCCCCCGATGGGAGTGGCTCCCGGCTGGAAGCGCACGAGCCGGATCACGCCTCCGTCGCCGCTGCCATTCTGCAGCGCCACGGCGGCATAGAACGCGTCGACGACCCAGGCCGCGCTGACGGTATCGTTGATGAATGTCGTGGGCCCCACGATCGCTTGCGGAGCGCTGACCGACAGTCCGTCGCCCGCGATGAGGGCTGCCATCACGTCGGACCCGGATCGCCACAGCAGGAGCGGCCCACCCCCGGGACGCGGCGCGAGAGTCAGGGAGCCGGAGATGCACGCATCGTAAAGATCCGAGACGGTGTCCACCACCGTTCGCGCGAACTCCCGGCCGGACGCATCGATCGTGTGAAAGAACACCTGCGGATAGCCGCACGCGGCGAGGACCCAGCCCGCTGGCAGGGGCGCGACCGCGGCGTCGTAGATCCGAATCGAGTCGGGCGTACCAGGCGTGTCCTCGACGTTGATCCAGCCGCCCGCGAGATCGAGGGTCGACGTGAGCCGCGCGAAAGACAGGATCATCCCGCTGGCGTCGTTGTCCGAGAAGGTCGCGAAGCCCACCTCCGTGTCGGTCGCCCCGAGCGCGAACCCGGACACGTACGCGAACTGAGTGGGTGCCTTGCCGCAACGAGCGATGGGCAAGACGGCGGGCGCGCATTCAGAGCAGTTGCTGGCGTCGTAGTCGATTGTGCAATCGCTCTTGCAGACGAGGGTCCCGGACGCGAAGCCGCGCACGGCGCAGGTGTCGCCGGCGAAGTCGGCGCCGTCGCACTCCTCGGACCAGACCTGGGGCTGGCAACCGGGAGCGAGCGACCGAATGCAGTTGTCCTGCTTGCCGTTGCCGCACAGGGCCCCGCAGACCGGCGGCGGCGGCGGACACGAGATGAAGCCGCTGCCCCCGGAACCGGGGCCCATGCTGCCCGAAAATCCTGCGCTGACCCCGCCCGCACCGCCGCGCCCCGGCCGTCCGGCGGCGCCGCCGATGCCGCCCACCGGTGCGCCGTCCCCGCCCAGGCCCGAGTTCCCGGCGACGCCCTGCCCGCTCGCGGCGCTGCTCCCCGTGATCATGATGTTGCCGCCGCCGCCCGTCGATACGCCGCCGCCGAGCGTGCCGCCGCCGCAGCCCACCAGCCAGACGCCCGCCCCCACACATGCGAACGCGATGTTCCGCCGCTTCATCCGCAAGACCCCGCCTGCTTCCGCCAGTCTACGGGAAGAGCCGACTCCTGGTCAGGAATCTACGGGAAACTGATGTGCAGTGAGTAGGCGGCAGCCGTCGTGTTGTCGCCGAAGTCGATGACATGGGCGTA
>Ga0070689_100001501_pt1 | contig 14869 bp, 12 predicted proteins | sample KBSS23HmetaG_FD_64669 | JGI IMG/M metagenome (GOLD analysis project Ga0070689, IMG submission 64669) | Switchgrass rhizosphere microbial communities from Kellogg Biological Station, Michigan, USA - KBS S2-3H metaG | ecosystem: Host-associated > Plants > Roots > Rhizosphere ...
GTCATCGAGCAGGATCTCCACCAGGCGGTGGTGTTCGCGACGCTCGCAGCGCTGAACCGATTGGTCGGCGGACTGCGGCCCAAGGAACCCACCGAATACGTTTTGAGACCGACGTCGGTGGAGTAGGAGGTAGCGGAGCGAAGTCCTGAAGCGTAGCGACCCACCGTAGTTCTGCTGAAACGGTATCAAACCTCTGAAGGAGGTGGGTCTAGTGGACTTCGAATTCATTCTCGACCTGATCGAGTTCTTCTCGAAGACGGGTTGGTAAGCTCGACGAGCTTCACCGATGAGATGAAGTCAGAGTAGTCTCCGAAACACCGATGTCGGTCTTGTCGTTCCACCCGCCGCCCCGCTCGGAGTCGCCCTGTACGGACGCATGACTCGCGAAGGCGCCGTTCCTCTCCGCGGAACCCTTTTCCTCCTGATCCTTGCCGCCAGCGCCGCTCTGATGCTGTGGCGCAGCGCGGGCGATCTCTCCCAGGTGTCGCTGGGCTGGGGTCTCGCCGCCTTCCTGCTCATCTCGCTCGGTGAGTTCGGGGCGGTTCCGCTTCCCGGCGGGGGCTATGCGTCGGCGGTGGCCGCCGTCGACATCGCTTCGATCTTCCTGCTGGGCCCCGCGGCCACCGCCTGGGTCCACGTCGCCGCCACGCTGCTGGTTCAGGGGCTGGTGCGGCGCCGCGCGCTGGAGCGCGTGGTCCATGACGTCGCGTCGAGCGCGCTGGCCACGTGGCTGGCCGGCACCGCCTTCGTGGCTGCGGGTGGACGGGTGGGCGCGCTCGAGCTGCCCGCCGATCTCTTGCCGATGGTGATCGGCTGCGTCGTCTACTTCGTGCTCGATTCCCTGCGGGTGACGAGCGCCACCGCATCGTCCTGGCGCGCGGGATGGCGATCGTGGCAACAGGTGTATGGCCACGGACTGCTGCACCACGCGTCGTTCCTCGGGCTCGGCTGCTGGATCGCGGTGGTCGCGCTCCACGTCGGCCCCTGGGCGCTTCCCCTGCTGCTGCTCCCGGTAGTGGTCGCGCGCCACGCCTTCGCGCACTACGTGGGGATCCGCGGCGACCTCAAGGACTTCGTGCGCGCGCTGTCCGAGGTGCTGGACGAGGTGGATCCGTACACGCGCCAGCACTCGGTGCGCGTGGCGCAGTACGCGGTGCGACTGGCGCGCGAGATGAACGCGACCGAGTCCGAGGTCGAAGACCTCGAGTACGCGGCGCTGGTTCACGATCTCGGCAAGATCGGGCCTCAGCATCAGCGCATCCTTCAGAAGCCGGGCGCGCTCACCCAGGAGGACCAGCGCACGCTGCGCGGACATCCCGCCACCGGCGCGGGCATCATCGGCAAGGTGGCGGCGCTCAAGCGGGCCGCGGAGATCGTGCGGCTCCACCACGAGCGTCCCGACGGCCGCGGCTATCCTCTTGGATTGCGCGGCGAGCAGGTGCCGCTCGGAGCGCGCATCCTCAACGTGGCCGACGCCTTCGACGCCATGACCTCCGACCGCTCGTACCGCCGCGCGCTCGAAGTCGAGGAAGCGCTGCACGAGCTGGGGCGGGGGGCCGGCACCCAGTTCGATCCCGCGGTGGTGCGATGCCTGCTCGCGCTCCACGACGCGGGCCGTTTCCCGAAGCTGGCGAGCCCGAGCAGCGAAGAGCTCCAGTCGCTGCGCTTCCGCCCCGCGCAGGCGAGGATGTGATGCGCTACCGCGACGCGGGCGTCGATATCGCGCGCGCCGACCAAGTGAAGGAAGCGATCACCGCGGCGGTGCGCGGCACCTGGACCCAGGCCGTGCGCGCGCTGCCGGGTGGATTCGCCGGCGTCATCGAGTGGCCCGGAGGCCCGCCGCTGCTGGCGGCGACCATGGATGGCGTGGGCACCAAGCTCCATCTCGCGCTCGAAGCGGGGCGCGTGGGTGACGCGGCCGCGGACCTGGTCTATCACGGCGCCGACGATCTGCTGGTCCACGGCGCGCGACCGTTGGCGTTCCTCGACTACATCGCGCAGTCCCAGCTCGACGCTCAGGTCGTGCTCGAGGTGGTGCAGGGCTTGTCGCGTGCGTGCGCCGAAGTCGGCGCGGCCTTGCTCGGCGGCGAGACCGCGCAGATGCCGGACACGTATCTGCCCGGCGTCGTCGATGTCGCGGGATGCATGCTCGGCGTCGTGATGCCGGGCCAGCTGCTCGGGGTCAGCGCGGCGCGGCCGGGCGATCGCCTGCTCGGGCTCGGATCCTCGGGCCTCCATACCAACGGGTATTCGCTGGCGCGGAAGATCCTCGCGACGTCGGGGCTCGACCGCCGCGCACCGCTGCCCGGCGGACGAGGCGAGAGCCTGGAGGATGCGCTGCTCGCTCCACACCGCTGGTACGGGCCGGCGCTGACGCCGGCGATCGAGGCGGGACGCGTGCGCGCTCTCGCGCACGTGACCGGCGGCGGCATCGCCGGGAATCTCGAACGCGTGCTGCCGGAGGGCTCGCGCGCGCAGGTCGATGGTTCGGCGTGGCCGCGGCCAGCGCTGTTCCGCTGGCTGATGGCGGCGGGACGCGTGCCCGAAGACGACGCGCGTCAAGCGTTCAACCTCGGCATCGGCATGATCGTGGTGTGCGCCCCCCAAGAAGCGGACGCGCTCGCGCGCGATCTCGAGCGTGCGGGTGAGAGTGTGTGGCCCCTGGGAGACGTGGTGGCGGGAGAGCGCGGCGTGGCCTGGAAGAGCTGAAGGCCGGTCGGGCGGAGGGGAGGAGGGGTCGATGGAGCGCATGCCACTTGCGCCGGCCTACGGGCTCGGCGACGCGGACTTCGTCCTGGAGCAGCTGCAAGGAGAATCTCCGGCGTGGCGGGAAGCGAAGCGGTTGCTCCCGAGCGTGGCGGAGAGCGATCTCCCGGTGCTGCTGCTCGGCGAGACCGGAACCGGCAAAGAGCTGATGGCGCGGGCGGTGCACGCGTTGAGCCCGCGACGGCGCCACGCCTTCGTAGCGATGAACTGTGGCGCCACGCCCGACAGCCTGATCGAGAGCGAGCTGTTCGGACACGCGCGGGGCGCGTTCACGGGGGCGATCGGCGAGCGGCCGGGTCTGTTCGAGGCTGCGGATCAGGGCACGCTCTTCCTCGACGAGATCGGCGATGCCAGTCCTTTGCTGCAGATGAAGCTCCTGCGCGTGCTGCAGGAAGGCGAAGTGCGGCGGGTGGGGGACACGGTGGTGCGCAAGGTGGACGTGCGCGTGGTGGCGGCCACCCATCGCGAGCTCGACGAAGGCGCGCAAGCGGGAATCTTCCGCGCCGACCTTCTCTACCGCTTGAACGCGGTGTGCGTGCGGCTCCCGCCGCTGCGCGAGCGCGGCATGGACGTGGTGATGCTCGCTCGCGTGTTCCTCGCCCGCGCGGCGCGGGCGGTGGGCGCGGAGCCGCCCGATCTGACGCCGGCGCTGGCGGGCCGCCTCCTGCGGCATCGCTGGCCGGGCAACGTGCGCGAGCTGTCCAACGGATGCGCATACTCGGTTCGGGTTGCTGGCGCGCGGGGCACGGTCGGCCTCGAGCACTGGCCCACGCCGCTCGAGTCGGCGAAGCGCCCGGCTCACGGGCTGCACGCCGAGACCCGGGCGCTCGAGGAACGAAGGCTGCGCGAGACGCTCGAGCGCACGCGCTGGAACAAGTCGCGCGCCGCGCGCTCGCTCGGACTCTCACGCCAGGGCCTGCTCAAGAAACTCCGGCGCTACGGTCTGGCCGCCGACGCCCTGCTGGACGACGACGGCAGCGAGGAGACGTGCGGCGTCGACCCTTGACGGTCCTGGAGGCGCTACCTAGAGTGCACCCTCTCGACTCGACCTAGGAGGGACGCATTGGCCAGGAAGACCTTGCGCATCGCACTGGTCGGCGTCGGCGGCGCCGCCCAGATCAACCATATTCCCGCGCTCAAGAAGATCGAAGACGTCGAGCTGGTGGCGATCTGCGATCGCGATCGGGAGAAAGTCGGCCGCGTCGCCCAGAAGTTCGGCATTCCCGAAGCGACCAATCGCTTCGACGACCTTCTCGAGGACGAGTCGATCGACGCGATCGACATCTGCACCCCCAACTTCCTGCACGCGCCGATGGCCACCGCCGCTCTGGAGGCCGGCAAGCACGTGCTGTGCGAGCGGCCGCTCGCGCGCAGCGCCGATGAAGCGCGGCAGATGGCCAAGGCCGCGAAGAAAGCCGACCGGGTGCTGATGTGCGCCGTGCAGCATCGCTTCCGCGCCGACGCCCAGCTGTTGCGCACCTTCGTCGACAAGGGCGACCTGGGAGAGATCTTCTACGCGAAGGCCGGCTGGCTGCGGCTGCGCACCGAGTGGGATTCCGATGAATGGCGCCGTCAAAAGCGCGAGTCCGGCGGCGGAGTCGTGCTCGACCTCGGCTTCCAGATGATCGACCTCTCGCTCTGGGTGCTGGGCGGACCCAAGGTCGAATCGGTGACCGCCAGCGTGCATCGCCAGAAGAAAGGCGAGGTGGAAGACAGCGCCACCGCCTTCTTCCGGCTCGAGACCGGCGCCACGCTGACGCTCGAGCTCACCTGGGGGCTGCTGATGGAGAAGGATTTCGCGTACCTCAATTTGTTCGGCTCCGGAGGGGCGGCGCTGCTCAATCCGTTCCGCCTCCACAAGGGGATGCACGGGGCCTTGGTCAACGTGACGCCCACGCTCGACACGCTTCGCCATCAGTACAAGCAGTCGGTGGAGTCGCAGATGGCCCACTTCGCGGAAACGCTGCGCAAGGGTCAGCGCCCGATGGGCGACGCCGAGGAGATCATTCCCGTGATGGAGCTGATGGACGCCATCTATCGCTCCGCGGATCAGGGCAAAGAGGTGAAGCTCGCGTAATCGACGTGGGATCGCGGCCATCCTATCGGGCGTCCTGCTCGGCGCCGCGTTCCTCGATCCGCGTCTCGGCATCCTGGCGTGGATCGCCTTCGTGCCGCTCCTGGTCGCGCTCGACCAGGTGACGCGCGGCGAGCGCCCCCTTCGAAGCGCATGGGGAACCGGTTACCTCTTCGGCTTCGCTTTCTTCCTGGTCTCCGTGCACTGGATCGCGCGGCTGTCCAACGTGGCGATCACGGTGCCGTGGCTCAAATACCCGGCGTGGATCGCGGCGGCCGCGTATCTCGCGCTGTTCCCGGCCCTGGCCTCGACGCTCGCGGTGTTCCTGGCGCGGCGCTCGGGCTTCACGCTCGCCGTCACCTTCGTGCCGGCCTGGCTGGCGGTGGAAGCGGCGCGCGCTTCGGGCGAGCTGGGCTTCCCGTGGTTCCAGCCCGGCTATACCCAGAGCGCGATGGTTCCGGTCATTCAGCTCGCCAGCCTGGGCAGCGTCACCCTGGTGACGGCGTGGGTGCTGTTCCTCAACGTGATGCTGTGGCGCACGCTGATTCCGCGCCGCGCGGGCGAGCCCCGCACGGGACGGGGAATGCTCGCGCTCGCCACGCTGATCACGATCGCGCTGCCGTGGCTGTGGGGTCTCAAGGTGCTCGCCGCGGCGCCGAAGCCGGAGGGGCCGCGGCCGACCATCGCGCTCGTGCAGGGCAACATCGCCGGAGAGATCAAGTGGAGCGGCCGGCATCAGCGCGAGATCCTCGATCGCTTCCTGAGCCTCTCGCGCGAGGCGATGAGCGGCACGCCGCGTCCCGCGCTGCTGGTGTGGCCCGAGACCGCGACCGGAAGCTATCTGCGACGCCAGATCGATCAGGCGATCGAGGTGGCGCGCTTCGCCTACGACGAGCGCGCCGGAATCTTCTCGGGCTTCGCCGACTATCGCGTCGACTCGGTCGGGGTCACTCGGTATTTCAATGCCGCGGGCATCTTCTATCCGAACGGAACCCCGGGCGAGATCTACGCCAAGCGCCACCTGGTGCCGTTCGGGGAACGCATGCCGTTCCAGTGGCTGTTCCCGCAGCTCGGGAAGATCGAGCTCGGTCAGGCGGAGTGGACGCCCGGCCAGGGCACGGTGCTGTTTCCCGGACCGGGCGGTCGCTTCGCGTGCCTGATCTGCTTCGAATCGATCTTCCCGGATCTCTCGCGCGACGACGTCCGGCACGGCGCGCGCTGGCTGATGAACGTCACCAATGACGAATGGTTCGGCATGAGCGCGGCGATCGGGCAGCACGCCGCCATGGCGGTCTTCCGAGCCGTCGAGAATCACGTGCCTCTCGCGCGCTGCGCCAACACCGGAATGACGATGATGGTCGACGCCAACGGCCGCGTGACCGGGCGGCTTCCGCTCATGCAGGCTGCGGTGCTGTCCCGCGAGCTTCCGCCCCCCGGCCTTCCCACCTTGTATTCGCAGATCGGCGACTGGCCGGCCTGGATGGCCTGGGCCATGGTGGGGGCCCTGCTCTTGCCGCGACGCCGCCGCGCGTGACCGCGCGCGCGTTGACAGGCCGACGCGCGCCCGCCTACGATGCGGCTTCACCCGACACCCCATCCTTTCGAGGAGCGACGCCAACGTTGTCCCGCGTGAGGCGCCTGCCGTGAGCCATTCAGTGGCCGTCCTGGGGGCCACGGGTCTGGTCGGAAGGACCGCGCTCACCGTCCTGGACGAGCGCCGCTTCCCGGTCCGCACGCTCAAGCTGCTGGCCAGCGATCGCTCCGACCTCGGTGATCGCGCACTGACGTTCCGCGGCGCGAGGGTGCCGGTCGAGCCGGTGAGCGCGGAGGCTTTCTCCGGGATCGACGTCGCGCTCTTCGCCTGCGCCAACCCGATCAGCCAGGTCTGGGCCGAGGCCGCGCAGTCGGCCGGCGCCCGCGTCGTCGACAACAGCAGCGCCTTCCGATACTTCGAAGAGGTGCCGCTGGTCGTGCCTGAAGTGAACGCCGATCGGCTGAGCGCGCGCTCCACGCTGGTGGCCAATCCCAACTGCTCGACGATCGCGATCGTCATGGCGCTGGCGCCGCTCGCGCGGGAGGTCGGCATCGAGCGCGTGCACGTGGCCACCTACCAGTCGGCCTCGGGCGGAGGCAGCGACACGCTGGACGCGATGGAGCAGGGGGTGCGCGCCGGCCTCCAGGGAGATCCGCCGCGTCGTTCCGATGGCACGCCGGCGCTGGCGTTCAACGTGGTGCCGCGCATCGATCGCTTCGAGGACAACGGCTACACGCGCGAAGAGATGAAGATCGTGTGGGAGAGCCGCAAGATCCTCGGCCTTCCGGATCTCGCGATCTCCGCCACCGCGGTGCGCGTGCCGGTGCGCGTGGGCCATGGCGCCGCCGTGTCGGTGATGCTGCACAGCGCCATCACGCCCGACGACGCCCGCGCGCTGTGGACCGCGTGCCCGGGGATCGAGCTGATGGACGATCCCAAGCTGGATCGCTATCCCACGCCACTCGACGTCGCCGGCCGCGACACCGTGCTGATCGGCCGCGTGCGCCGCGACCTCACCAACCCGCGCGGCCTGCTCTTCTTCGTGGTCTCGGACAATCTGAGAAAAGGCGCCGCCACGAACGCGGTGCAGATCGCCGAGCGCTTGATGGCGCTGGCGGAAGCGGCCGCGGCGGGACGGCGATGAGCGACCTTCGCGCACCGTACGCCGCATGGGCTCCGCTCCTGATCGGCACGCTGATCGGCTCGCTGGTCGCCGGACGGCTCGAGACCGGCGCCCTGTGTCTCGGGATCGCCTTCGCGGCCGCGATCGCCATGCACGCGCCATGGCCGAGCACGCGCTGGCGCATGACGCTCGCGCTCAGCATGGGCCTTGGCCTTGTGGTCAACCTCTACCTCACGCCCGGGCAGCCGCTCGCTTCCTGGCCCGCGGTCGCCGGACGGACCCCAACGCGCGAAGGTCTCGAGCTGGGCGTGTTGCTGGCCTTGCGCCTCGCGGGAGCCATGGCGTCGCTTCAAGGTCTGCGCGCGGCATGGCCGGGTGAGCGCGCGGCCGATCAGCTCGCGAGCTGGCTCGCGCCGCTTCAGCGCGTCCATGTCCCGGTGCGCGAGCTGCGCACCGTCGTCGGTCTGGCGCTGCGGTTCGCGCCGCTGATGGGCGCCGAGGCGCAGCGCATCGCCCGTGTTCAGGACTTGCGAGCCGGACGGCCTCCGCGTGGCGTGCGCGAGTGGTGGCTGCGCCGGCAGGCCGCCGCGGTCCCCACGCTGGTGAGCTCGCTGGAGCGGGCGGAGCGCGTGGCGCTGGCGCTCGAAGCGCGGGGCTATCGCTCACGGCCTTTGAACCTCACCGAAGGGGACCTCACCCCAGGCGTCGGGCATCCAACCCCGTGGGGCGTGGTCGGCGTGGTCGTTCTGGGAGTGGCGTTGTTATGGAGAGGTTGAGTCGGTGCGGACGCTCCGTCTGGACGTGGCCTACGATGGCACGAGCTTCCATGGTTGGCAGATCCAGCCTGAGCTGCGCACCGTACAGGGTGTTCTGGAGGAAGCCTTGAGCGAGGTGTTGCAGGAGTCGGTGCGGCTGACCGGCGCGGGACGCACCGATGCCGGCTGCCATGCGCGCGGTCAGGTGGCGAGCTTCACCTCCGCCACGCGCCTTCCGGCCGGGTCGATCGCCGCGATGCTCAGGCGCCACCTGCCGGACGATCTGCAGGTGCTGGCGTCGCGCGAGGTCGCGGCGGGATTCGACGCGCGACGCTCGGCGCAGGCGCGGCGTTACGCCTACCGTCTGCTCGACCACCGCGACGTGCTGCTGGAGCGCATGGCCTGGCATCCTCGGCGCGCGCTCGATGCGGCGCGGCTCGGGGTGGCGGTGCGGCCGCTCGAAGGCGAGCACGACTGCGCGGCGTTCGCCGCCAGTGGCGGCACGGGGACCACGGTGTGTCGGGTGCACCGCGCCTCGTGGCGGCGCTGGGAGAGCGGACTCCAGCTCGACCTGGTGGCCAATCACTTCCTCTATCACATGGTGCGCAACGTGGTGGGCACGGCGCTGAAGGTGATGCGCTGTGCGGATCCCGCGGCGGCGATGCGCGCGATCCTGGAATCGCGCTCGCGGTCGAAGGCCGGGCCTACGGCGCCGCCCGAGGGTCTCTGTCTGGAGCAGGTGTTCTATCCCGCGGAGGTCTCATGAGCCGCTCGCGCTGGGTTGTCTTCGGCGCCGGATTGCTGGCGGGAGCGTTGATGGTGTGGGCGGCGCTCCGCCCGGATCTCCCCAGCCGGATGTCGGTGGCGCAGGCCGCCGATCTGCCGAGCTCACGGCGCAACGCCATCGTCACCGCGGCGCAGAAGGTGAGCCCCGCCGTGGTGTCGGTGAGCGTGATCGCCCTGCGCACCGTGCGCGCGGATCCGTTCGCCGGCATGATGCGCGACGAGTTCTTCGACCGCTTCTTCCCGCCCATGGAGTACCAGGAGAAGATTCCCGGTCTGGGCTCCGGCGTGATCGTCGATCCGTCGGGGATCGTGCTCACCAACGGCCACGTGGTGCGGAACGCACAGGACGTGAAGGTGACGCTGGGCGACGGTCGCCAGCTCCCGGCCAAGATTCTCGGCACCACGGACCTCTACGATCTGGCGGTGCTCAAGGTGGAAGGCAAGAACCTGCCCACCGCGCCGCTCGGCAACAGCGATGACCTCGTGGTCGGCGAGTGGGCGATCGCGATCGGAAGTCCGTTCGGCTACCTGCTCAACGACACCCAGCCCACCGTCACCGCCGGCGTGGTGAGCGCGACGCGGCGCGACATCAAGTCCGAAGTCGCCCAGTCGGGGATGTACAAGAACATGATCCAGACCGACGCCGCCATCAATCCCGGCAACAGCGGCGGGCCGCTGGTGAACGCCGAAGGTGAGGTGATCGGGATCAACACCTTCATCTTCACCCAGAGCGGCGGATCGATCGGGCTGGGGTTCGCGATCCCCATCAACCTCGCGCGCCGGATCCTGCAGGAGATCCGGACCTACGGGCGCGTGCGCACCGCATGGCCGGGGATGACGCTGCAGGAGGTCACGCCGTACATCGCGCAGCGGCTCGGGTTCAAGGATCTCGGCGGGATGGTGGTGTCGCGGGTCGAAGCCTCGGGCCCGGCGGCGCGCGCGGGTGTCCAGGTGGGCGACCGCATCCGCAAGGTCAACGGGAGGGACGTGGACTCGGTGGACGACGCGCAGCGCAGCATCTACGGAGCGGCCGTGGGCGATCAGCTGAAGCTCGTGCTCGAGCGCGACGGCAAGACCCAGAACGTGAGCCTCACGCTGAGCGAGGCGCCGCGGGATCGGGATCAATGATCGATCGTTACTCGCGGTCCGAGATGGCGAGCCTGTGGAGCGACGAGCATCGCCTCGCGCTGTGGCTCGACGTCGAGCTCGCCGTCACCGCGGCGCGCGAGTCGCTGGGTTTCGCCCCACCCGGCGCCGCCGAGGGCGTGCGCAGAAAGGCGCGTCTCGACCCCGTCCGCATGGAAGCCATCGAGGCCGAGGTGCGTCACGACGTGATCGCGTTCCTCAGCATGGTGGCCGAGAGCGCCGGCGACGGCGCGCGCGAGCTCCACGTCGGAATGACCTCGTCGGATCTGGTCGACACCGCGCTCGCCTGCCAGATGGTGGAAGCGGGACGGGTGTTGCTCGCCGGGGTGCGCGAGCTGCGCCGCGTCGCGTGGGATCTGGCGCAGAAGCACCGGCGCACGCCGATGGTCGGCCGCACCCACGGCGTCCACGCCGAGCCGATCACCTTCGGTCTCAAGGTCCTGCTCTGGAGCGAGGAGCTCGGACGCCAGGTGGAACGGCTCGAGCGCGCGCTCGAAGACGTCGCGGTGGGCAAGATCTCGGGCGCGGTGGGAACGCTCGCGCACCTGGGTCCCGATGTGGAGCGGCGAGCGCTCGAGACGCTCGGACTTCGCGCCGAGCCGGTCGCCAATCAAGTGGTGCAGCGCGACCGCCACGCGCAGCTGGTGTGCGCGCTCGCGGTGCTGGGCGGCACGCTGGACAAGATCGCGCTCGAGGTGCGCCATCTGCAGCGCACCGAAGTGCGCGAAGCGGAGGAGCCGTTCCGCGAAGGGCAGAAGGGATCCTCGGCCATGCCGCACAAGCGCAATCCGGTCCAGTGCGAGCGCATCTGCGGTCTGGCGCGCCTCCTCCGCGGCTACGCGCAGGCCGCGCTCGAGAATCAGGCGCTGTGGCACGAGCGCGACATCAGCCACTCGTCGGTCGAGCGCGTCATCCTGCCCGATGCCTTCATGGTCGCCGACTTCATGGTGCACGAGCTGACCGCCGTGCTCCGCGACCTTCGCGTGTATCCCGAGAACATGCGGCGCAACCTCGACGCGGGAGGGGGCCTGATCCACTCCCAGCGTGTGCTGCTGGCGCTGACCTCCGCCGGCGTGACGCGCGACGAGGCGTACCGGCTGGTGCAGAAGAGCGCGCTGGCCGCGCTGGACGGCGGCGGCTCGTTCCGCGCGCTGCTCGAAGCCGATCCGCGCGTCCAGGAAGTGCTCGGACGGGATGGCCTTGCCGCCTGCTTCGAGCTCGATCCGGCGTTCCGACACGTCGACGACTTGTTCGAGCGCGCCGAGGAGCCGGTTCGATGACGGTCACCACGCCCATGATTCCCGCGTACACGGCTGCGGAAGCGCGCGATCCCGACGCGGTGTCGAAGCGTCTGGCGGGCCGCGGGGTGACCCTCGAGCCCGACGAGGTCACATTGCTGCTCGACCTGCTGGGCCGTCCGCCGCGCTGGGCCGAGGCGGTGCTGTTCGGCATCCTGTGGAGCGAGCATTGCTCCTACAAGTCCACGCGCCATCTCCTCAAGCGTCTGCCGACGCAGGCGCCGCAGGTGATCATCGGGCCCGGCGAGGACGCGGGCGCGGTCGCGCTGCCCGCGCCGTGCCAGGACCTGGCGTTGGTGATGGCGCACGAGAGCCACAATCATCCGAGCCAGCTCCTGCCCGTCGAAGGTGCGGCCACCGGCGTCGGAGGCATCGTCCGCGACGTCGGCTGCATGGGCGCCGAAGTGGTCGGCGTGCTCGATGGGCTGCGCTTCGGTCATCCGGTTCGAGGCGGCGTGCCGGCGCGCGACATCGCGCGCGGCGTGGTGCAGGGCATCGCCAGCTACGGCAACGCGCTGGGTGTGCCGAATCTCGGCGGCGACCTCTACTTCGACGAGTCGTTCGATCAGAACTGCCTCGTCAACGTGATGGCGCTCGGCATTGCGCCGAAGGACGGCCTGCTGCGCAGCCGCGTGCCCGAAGGACCCGGTCCGTGGGTGTTCGTGCTGGTCGGCAAGCCGACCGACGAGAGCGGATTCGGCGGTGCGGCCTTCGCGTCGGGCGAGCTCGGCGAAGGCGATCAGCGCGGCGCGGTGCAGCTTCCCGATCCGTTCTTGAAGCGCGTGCTGCACGTCGCCAATGGCGAGCTCTTCCGGCGCATTCGGGAGCGCGGCATTCCGGTCGGCTTCAAGGATCTGGGCGCCGGCGGCGTGGCGTGCGCGACCAGCGAGCTGGCCGCGGCAGGAGGCCGCGGCGCGGAGATCCAGCTCGAGGCCTTGCATCGCGTGGGGCGCAGCGTGCCTCCCGAGGTGTTGCTATGCGCCGAGACCCAGGAGCGCTACTGCTGGGTGGTCCCGGAGTCCTTCGCCGCCGAGGTCTGCGACCTCTACAACCGCGAGTTCGCGCTCGGCCGGGTGTACGGCGGCGCCGCGGCCCGCGTGATCGGACACGCGACCCCGGAGCCTCAGTATCGCGTGACCTGGCAGGAGGAGGTGCTGGTCGACTGTCCGGTCGAGGCCATCACCACCGGGCGCCGGGTGCAGCGACCCGCCCGCCGCCGGCCGCCCGCCGCGCCGCTCAAGGCGACACGCAAGCATCGTCCGGGTCGCGACGCGTTGCTCGCGCTGCTCTCGAGCTACAACGGCTGCTCCCGCGAATATCTCTTCCGCCATTACGACACCGAAGTGCAGGGACGCACGTGGCTGCGACCGGGAGAAGGCGATGCCGCGGTATTCCGCGCGCACCCCGAGCGCGAGCTCGGGATCGCGGTGGCGCTCGGCGGCAATCCCTACTGGTGCGCGGCCGATCCGGAGCTGGGCGCGCGCCACGCCGTGGCCGAAGCGTGCCGCAACGTGGCGTGCGTCGGCGGCCGGCCGTGGGCGCTCACCGACTGCCTCAACTTCGGCCATCCCGAGGATCCGGCGGTGATGGGCGACTTCGCGGCGACGCTCGAAGGCCTGGCCGTGGCCGCGGAGGCGCTGGGATCACTGGCCAGTCGCGGTGCGGCGCTGCCGTTCGTGAGCGGAAACGTCAGCCTCTACAACCAGACCGGCGCCCAGGCGATTCCGCCCTCGCCGATCGTGATGGCCGCCGGCATGGTGCGCGACCTCACCACGGTGGTCGCGCAGGCGCTGGTGCGTGCCGGGAACTTCCTGGTGCTGGTGGGCGAGCCGCGCGATCAGCTCACCGGCTCGGCCTATGCGCGCGAGCTGCTGGGCGAGCAGGGGAGCGCGCCGCCCGAGCTCAACCTCGAGCGCGAAGGCCGGCTCGAGGCGCTGGCGGTGCTCGCCGCGGAAGGCCGCTGGGTGCGCGCAGCGCATGACGTGTCGGATGGAGGACTGGCGCTGACGCTGGTCGAGATGCTGCTCGCGAGTCCGCCCGAGCGCAGCCTCGGCGTCGACGTCGACCTCGGCGTGCTCGAGGCCGAGAGCGCGTTCGCCATGTTCAGCGAGCGACCCGGCATCGTGTTCGAAGTGAGTCCGGAGCGCGCTGCGCGACTCTTCCAGGCAGCGCGCGAGCGCGGCCTGCTGGCATGGCCCATCGGCACCGTGGCCCCGTCCTCGCGGCTACGGATCCTCGAGCCATCGGGCGAGCGCTGGGAGTTGGCGGCCAGCGAGCTGCGCCCGATCGTGGCGCGACCGCTGGAAGCGCTGTGGAACGAGGCGGTGGACGCATGAGCGCGGCGCGCGTGGCGGTGGTCCAGTTCCCGGGCGTGAACTGCGAGACGGAGAGTGTGCGCGCGCTGGCGCGGGTCGGGCTCGAAGCGGAAGTGTTCCGCTGGACGCGTCCGGCCGGCGAGTTGCGTGCATTCGAAGCGTTTCTGCTGCCCGGCGGGTGGTCCTATCAAGATCGCGTGCGGGCCGGAGCCCTGGCCGCCAAGGATCCGCTGGTCGATGTGCTCGCCGAGGAAGCCGATCGCGGCAAGCCGGTGATCGGCATCTGCAACGGCGCGCAGGTGCTGGTGGAAGCCGGACTCGTGCCGGATCACGGGCAGGTCGATCTTGCGCTCGCGCGCAACCGCATGACGGATCGAGGCGGCTACTACGCGCGCTGGATCTACGCGCGCGTCGAGTCGTCTCCGTGCGTGTTCACTCGCCATCTCGAGCCGGGCACGCTGCTGCCCCTGCCGATCGCTCATGGCGAGGGGCGATTCACGAGCGAGGATCCGGATCGCATGCCCTCGCTCCTGCGCGCGGGACAGGTGCCGCTGCGCTACGCCCAGTCCGATGGCGGCGACGCCGACGCGTTCCCCGCCAACCCCAACGGCGCGGAAGTGGCGGCCGCGGCGGTCTGCAATGGCCGCGGCAACGTGCTGGCGATGATGCCGCACCCGGAGCGCGCGCAGGATCTCGGCGCGCTGGCGCGCGGCATCGGGGGTCCGTGGTCCGAGCGCCGCGAGCAGGCGATGGCGGTTGGCCAGGGCGACGCGGAAGGTCCCGGGCTCGCCCTGTTCCACGGACTCAAGCGACATCTCGAGGGGTGACGATGCCGGCACGCAAGGATTCGCGGAAGGTGGCGCAGGCCTGGATCGAGCTCAAGGCCGACGATCTCGAAGCGGCGTCCGCGCTCGAGGTGGCGAAGGGCCAGCTCGCCGCGGGTCAGCGCCTTCAGCGGCTGCGACGCATGCGGCTGATCGAGCTCGAAGGCAAGCTGCCGGCACGCGACCAGCTCGAGGCCCTGCTCCACGGCTCCACGCAGTTCTACAACCCGCACAAGGAGCGCTGCGTG
>Ga0070689_100001502_pt1 | contig 14869 bp, 7 predicted proteins | sample KBSS23HmetaG_FD_64669 | JGI IMG/M metagenome (GOLD analysis project Ga0070689, IMG submission 64669) | Switchgrass rhizosphere microbial communities from Kellogg Biological Station, Michigan, USA - KBS S2-3H metaG | ecosystem: Host-associated > Plants > Roots > Rhizosphere ...
CCGAACGCGCGGCTCGTCGCGTCCAGATCGATCCGAGCCACGCCGAGTTGCGCTTCCGGGCGCGCCAGCGCGGCCTCGAGCAGCGCGACCCCTTCTGCGGCGGAGAGCTCGCCGAGCCCCCTCCGCGCGAACCGCGATCGATGCACGTCCGCGAGTCGTGCGGCCATCCCCCCGTCCGACCACGGACCCCACGCGAGGCTCTGCGCGGGGAGTTCCATCGCGCGACGGTGCGCGGCCAGCGCGTCGAGGAACGTATTCGCTGCCGCGTAGCTGCTCTGCCCTGCCGCCCCCAGGAGACCCGAGGTGGACGAGAACATGACGAAGAACGAGAGGTGCTCCCCGCGCGTGAGCTCGTGCAGGTTCCACGCGCCAGCGACCTTCGGCGCGAGGACGCGGGCGAAGCGCGCCGGCGTTTGCTCGGCGAGCACGCCATCGTCGAGCAACCCGGCGGCGTGCACCACACCGCGAAGCGGTGCCTCGCGCCGGATCGCGTCGATCACCTCGGCGAGCGCGGAGCGATCGGCGACGTCCGCGACCGCGACGTGAACGCGCGCGCCGAGCGCCTCGATCGACGCGACGCCTTCGCCCGCGCCGGGCGCCTCCAGCCCGCGCCGGCCCACGAGGACGATGTGCCCGACCCCTCGCCGTGCGAGCCACCGCGCTACATGGATCCCGAGCGCACCCAAGCCACCCGTCACGAGGACCGTGGCCCGCGCGGGGTCCACACCGTCACCCACGATCGACCGACCCGGCGACGACGTCAGCCGCGGAGCGCGCACCAAGCGCGCGACCCGGCGACGGCCGCCCCGCCACGAGATCTCGCTCTCGTCATCGTCCGCACCGAGCTCGGCGAGGAGCACGGTCCCGATGTCGTCACCGGGTGCGACATCGACCAGCGTGCAGCGGACCGCCGGGTGCTCGCGCATGGCGCTCCGGCCGAGCCCCCAGACGACCGCGGCACCCGCGTCGATGGCTCCTCGCGTCACCCACCACGAGCGATCGACGCCGTCGCGACCGACGAGCACCTGCGTGACGGCGAGCGCCGCGGCAGCCGTGCGCTGCGCCGTGGACGGCGGATCCTCACCGGGAAACGCGCTCCAGATGCACACCACATCGGCGCCCGGTCCGTGGCTCTGGAGCGCCGCCTCCAGACCGGCCGGCTCCGTCACGATGCACGGACCGAGACGCGCGACCACCGCGTCGGCATCGGCCGAGCCCGGTGACGCGACGATGATCCGCGAACGCATCGCTCTCCGCGGCGCGGAACGTTCCGCGTCGCGCCATGCGAGCACGAAGAACGCGTCCGCCGGCGTGTCCGAGAGCTCGCGGCGAAGCGACTCCGCGTCGGCGCGTTGCAAGCGAAGCTCGGTCACCTCCGCGATCGCCGCACCCGACGCATCGAGGAGCGCGACGTCCGCGACGGTCGACGATCGTCGCTCGTCTCCCGCCGCGGGCGCCCATCGCACGTGCGCCCAGACCGCGGACGCGCCGGGCTGGTGCACGACGAACCGACCGAGCGCGAAGGGGAGCCGGAGCTCGGCGTCGACCGCGTCCTGCCCGACGACCGCCTGGAACGCCGCATCGAGGAGCGCCGGTGCGACCGCATAGCCATCGCTCGGCGCGCCGGTGGGGAGGGCCACCTCCACCAGGGCCTCGCGCGGACCGCGCCGGATCGAACGAACCCCGCGAAACGTTGCGCCGTGTTCGAGCCCTCGATCGGCGAAGCGCGCGTAGAGCGATGCCGCGTCGATGGTGTCCGGGCACCGCGAACGGATCGTCGCCGGATCGACGTCGGGCGCGCGTGCATCGCGACGTGGCTTCGTCAGCTTGGCCGTGGCGTGGAGCGTCCACGGCGCGTCAGGACCTGCACCGGCCACCTGGCTGTGGAGCGACGCCGATGTCGCGCCTTCCGCATCCGGCTCGGCGCCCAGCACGACCTGGAGGCGGCGCGCCTCCGTCTCCGGCACGACGACGGGCGTCTGAAGGACGAGCCCTTCGACCGCGATCGATCCTCCGCCGCTCGGATCGGAGAGCGCTCGCGCGGCCGCCGCGTGCATCATCTCGGCGATCGCCGCGCCCGGTACGACCGCCCGGCCCGAGAGCCTGTGATCGCGCAACCACGCGTGCGTCTCCAGGCTCAGCGTGGTCTCGAACACTGGACCGCTCGAAGCCGCGGGGACGCGGACGTCGAGGAGCGGGTGACCGGCGGACTCGCCGTGGAGCGAAAATTGGCTGGAAGCGTCGACCCAGCAGCGCTCCCGCTGCCACGCGTACGTCGGCAGCGGGACGCGCCGGCCGCCGCGCGGAAAGATGCCTCGCCACGCCACGTCGAAGCCCCGCGACCAGAGCTCTCCGAGCGCCAGCTGCATGCTCGTCGAGTCGTCTCGGTCGGGATGCAGTGACGGCACGAGCTCCGCCCCCGACCCTTCCGGCACGCTCGACTCGACGAGCTCCAGGAGCGTTGGCCTCGCGCTCAGCTCCACGAACGTCCTCGCGCCGAGCGTCCACAGCGCGGCTACGCCATCGCCGAACCTCACCGCATCGCGGACCTGCCGGACCCAGTACTCGGGCGTCGCCACCTCCGCGGCGGCCAGCGCGCCGTGCACCGTACTGACGAGCGCGCCCGATGGCTGCCGGTATTTCACCCGCGACGCCACGCGCCCGAGCTCGTCGAGGATCGGATCCATCCACCGCGAGTGGAACGCACGCGACAGACGCAGATGCTTCGTCCTCACCCCCTTCGCTCGAAGCCTCGTCGCGAACGCATCGACCCGCTCCTCGTTCCCGGCGAGGACGACCTGCGACGGACCGTTCACCGCGGCGATCGAGACGTCGCCGCCCCACGCGGCGATCTCCGCTCTCGCGTCCCGCTCCGACGCATCCACCACCACCATCGCGCCCCGAGGCAGGGCAGCCATCAAGCGCCCCCGCGCCGCCACGAGGCGCACGGCGTCCTCGAGTGAGAAGACGCCGCACGCGTGGGCCGCCGCGAGCTCGCCGATGCTGTGACCGCTCGCCAGATCCTCCTTCACTCCCCACGATCGCCACAGCTTCCAGAGCGCGTACTGGAGCGTGAACACCGCCGCCTGCGCGTACTCCGTCCTATCCAGGAGCGCGCCGTGCTCCGTACCGGGTTCGCCCCACATCACGTCGCGCAATGGGCGCTCGAGCTCCCGGTCGAAGAGCGACGTGCACTCGTCGAACGCGTCGCGGAACGCCGGCCATGGCGCGTACAACCCTCGACCCATCCCGGGCACCTGAGAGCCTTGGCCCCCGAAGACGAACGCCACCTTCCCTCGCTGCGACGATGACGCCCCTCGCCACGCGAGCGACGGCGTCTCGCCGCGCGATGCCGCGTCCAGCGACGCGACGAGCTCTCCCCGCGTACGCGCCACGAGCGACAGGCGGTGTTCGTGCGCGCTCCGCGTCGTCGCGAGGCTGTACGACACGTCCGCGAGCTCCTGCTCCGCGTGCGACTCCACGTGCGCGCGCAACCGCGACGCCTGCGACCTCAAGCCCGACACGCTCTTCGACGACACCACGAAGAGGTGGGGGGTTTCGCGCGATCGCACCGTGGACCCATCGGCGGACGGCGCGCGCGGGTCGATGCGGATCGACACCCCCGCGACGAAGAGACGCGCGAGCGAGCGCAGGACGACGACCGGATCTCCGCCGCCGTCGATCGACGCCACGCGCACCGCGGGGAGGCCTGGCGTTTCGGCCACGAGGCCGAGGAGGACCGGACTCGGGCCGACCTCCACGAGCGCGTCGATGTCTTCTTCGGCCAGTGCGGCCACGCCGTCGGCGAAGCGCACCGGCTCCTCGACGTGGCGCGCCCAGTGATCCGGCCAAGAGACGTCGCCGGAGACACGCCGGCCGTCGAGGTTCGTGATCAGCGCGACGCGCGGCGACCGGTACGCGACGGTCTCCGCCACGCGGCGGAAGTCGTCTCGCATCGGTGCCATCCACGGCGAGTGGAACGCGTGCGAGACGACGAGCCGGCGCGTGTGCGCCTCTTCGGCATCGAACGCCTGCGCGACCGCGAGGACGGTGTCCTCCGCGCCCGAGACGACGACGCTCGATGGGCCGTTGACCGCGGCGATCGCCGCATGGCCGCCGAGCTGCGCGAGCTGCTCGGCGACCCGTGCTTCGTCCGCGCCGATCGCGATCATCGCGCCGCCGCGGGGGAGCGCGTCCATGAGCCGGCCTCGGGCGGCGACCAGACGAAGCGCGTCGCGGAGCGACATCACGCCGGCGACGTGCGCCGCGGCGATCTCGCCGACGCTGTGGCCGATCACGACGCTCGGCTCGACCCCGTACGCCTTCCACAGCTCGACGAGCGCCACGGCGAGCGCGAGCAGCGCCGGTTGCGTGTAGGCGGTCCGGTGGAGGAGCGCGGCGTCCGGCGTCTCGGGCGCGGCCCACATCACGTCGAGGAGCGGACGCTCGAGCTCGCGCTCGAGGATCGCCACGCACCGATCGAGCGCGGCGCGAAACGCAGGCTGCGTCTCGTAGAGGCGCCGCCCCATGCCGACGCATTGCGCGCCTTGCCCGGTGAAGAGCATCGCCACGCGCGACGGCCGACTCCCGGCCCTCCCCACGAAGAGCCCGTCCACCTTCTCGCCGACGGCGAACGCGGCGAGCGCGCGCGCGAGCTCGGTGCGGGACGAGACCACGAACGCGAGCCTCGCCGGCGCGGGCTCCCCTAGCGCCGCGGACGCGCAGATCGCGTCGAGCGACGGCACGGCGGACGCACGCAGCGTCGCGCTCAGCTGCCCCGCGCGATCGCGAAGCGCCGCGCCCGTCGGCGCAGAGAGGACGAAAAGGCGCGGCGGCTCTTCGACGCGGGCCTCGACGACGACGTGGCTGTTCGTGCCTCCGAAGCCGAACGAGCTCACGCCGGCGACGAGTCGTCCGTCCTCGGCCTCCCACGGCGCGAGCTCCGCCTGCACGCGCAGCCGCAGCGCCTCGAATGGGATGTGCGGGTTCGGGCGCTCGAAATGCAGGCTCGGCGGGAGCTCGCGGTGCTCCATCGCCAGCGCCACCTTGATGAGCCCAGCCACGCCGGCGGCCGCCTCGAGATGCCCGATGTTGGTCTTCACCGAGCCGATCCGGAGCGGCCGATCGTCACGCCTTCCTTCACCGAGCACCGCTCCGAGCGCGGACGCCTCGATCGGGTCTCCGAGGATCGTGCCCGTCCCGTGCGCCTCGACGTACTGCACGTCGGCGGGGACGATGCCGGCTGCCGCGTACGCGTCGAGAAGCACGGCGCGCTGCGCCGCCGGGCTCGGCGCCGTGAGCCCGTTGCTGAAGCCGTCGTTGTTCACCGCGCTCCCACGGATCACGCACATGATCCGATCGCCGTCGGAGATCGCGTCCGACAGCCGTTTCAGCGCAACGACGCCGCCGCCTTCGCCTCGCACGTACCCGTTCGCGCGCGCGTCGAAAGCCTTCGACCGGCCGTCGGGTGACATCGCCCCGAGCTTGGTCATCGCGATCGTGCTCTCGGGGGCGAGGAGCAGGTTGAAGCCGCCGGCTAGCGCGAGGCGCGACTCGTGCCGCAACAAGCTCTGGCAGGCGAGGTGCACCGCGACGAGGGACGACGAGCACGCCGTGTTCACGGCGAGGCTCGGACCGGTCAGACCGAGGGAGTACGACACCCGTGCCGCAACGATGCTCAGGTCCTGCCCCGTCGCCGTGTGCTGAACGATCCCGTGTCCGTCCAGGAGCCGCGCGTAGTCCGTCCACATCGCACCGAAGAAGACGCCGGTGCGGCTGTCTCGAAGGTCGGCGGCGGCGATGCCCGCGTCCTCCAGCGCTTCCCACGACAGCTCGAGAGCGAGCCGCTGCTGCGGATCGATCTGCGCGGCTTCGCGCGGCGAGATACCAAAGAACCCCGGCTCGAACCCCGCAACGTCGGAGAGGAAGCCTCCCCAGCGCGTGCTCATCTTCCCCGGCGCGCTCGGATCGGGATCGTAGAGCGCGTCGACGTTCCACCGGTTCGCCGGCACCTCCGTGACGGCATCGACGCCGCGACGGAGGAGATCCCAGTACGCGTCGAGGCTCGGCGCGCCCGGGAATCGACACGAGATCCCGATAATCGCTATCGACTCCGCGCCGAGGATCGCGCTCGACGCCGGCGCGGACGCGGCAGCGCCGCTACCCGCGCGCTCTTCGCCCGGTTGCTCCAGATGGCGGGCCAGCGCGTCCGGTGTGGGGTATTCCCACGCCAACGTGGGCGCCAGTGGACGGCCGAGCTCGTCGCCCAGCGCCGCGAGCATCGCGGTCGTTGCAATCGAGCTCAACCCTAGACTTTGAAATCTCTCGGTCGGGTCTACCGCGGACGGGGAAACACCCGAGCGCGCGGCGAGATAACCGGCGAGCCACGTTCGAATCGACAACGGACTGAGCTCCTTTTGCGCAGCTCAGCTTCATGAGGCGCGCGGCGAGCAAGTGCCTTATCCGAGAAGTCCCCCTTTTAAATTAAGAATACGTTAAGAAGCACTACCGTCCCCGATAAGCCGAAACCGGGGAAACAGTGCGACTATCTCTAACGGTAAGTGAATCGGGCGCGGCCTCACCGCAAGCCCCTCGGCGGACGAGCCGATGTTCCGGAGGATGAGGCATAGTGGTCGCCCGCGCCATGCGGCTCATGCTGTTTCCGAAGAACGAGTTGAAATTCCCGATCAACGAAGGTGCATACGCATCCCGATCGGACGGAGTGCCGTCTCGCCTGCAGCGCTCACGAGTCGTCGGGCGCCTCTTTGCCAATTCAACGGTCATCAAACCTGATGGAAGACCCGACGGATCGGCAGGCTGCGCCGGCCGCGTTTCGCGCGCGTCCGACACCGCATGACCGGGAGTGCTCGCTCCGAGCGGCCTACGCCGTCGACGGGAGCGACGCGTCGTTCAGCGGCTCTTCAGTCCCCCCTTCGACAGGTGGGCGACGGCGTCGCCGAGACCGTCGAGCGTGAGCTGAAACATCGGAAATATCGCGGCGAGCGTCTCGGCGGTACCACCTCGCCAGTATTGCGGGGGCTCGGGATTCAGCCATACCGAACGGCGGAAGTGATCGGCGAGGAGCATCATCCAGCGCACGCCGGGCATCGCCTCGTCCTTGCCCGCGCCGCCGGAAGCGTACCAATCCCAATCACCACCGCCGAGGAGCTCGGCCGGATGCATCGCAGCGTCACCGACGAGCACGACCTTCCACTCCGGCGTGCAACCGTCGATGACCTCACGGAGGCGGATGGGATCCTTGAACTGCTCCGTGGCATACAAGCGACCATAGATACAGTTGTGGAAGTAATATGTCTTGAGCTCGCGGATATTCGACGCACGCTTGGCCGCGGAGAAGAGGCGCGACACGGTGTGCGCGTAGGGGTCCATCGAGCCACCCACATCCATCAAGAGAAGCACCCGAACGTTCGATTTCCGCGGCGGCCGGAGGACGATCTCGAGCTCGCCGGCGTTCCGCGCCGTCTCCGCGATCGTCTCGTCGAGATCGAGCTCGAGCGCTTCGCCGGTCCGGTGGAAAGCGCGGAGCTTTCGCAGGGCGACCTCGATCTGCCGCACGTCGAGGACGAGGTCGGAGCGGTACGCCTTGTACCGGCGCGCATCGGCGATCCCCATCGCGCTCCGGCCTCCGCCCGCGGCGCCCACGCGGAGGCCGTTCGGGTTCGCCCCCTGCGCTCCGAACGGGCTCGTCCCGCCGGTGCCGATCCATCGATTTCCGCCGTCGTGCCTCTTCTGCTGCTCCGCGAGTCGCTCGGCGAAGAGGCGTTTCAGCTCCTCCATGTCGATCGATTGAAGGAGCGCTCGCTCCTCCTCGGTGAGCTCGCGGCGGTTCTTCGGATCCTTCAGCCACTCTTCGAGCTCATCGAGCAGCTGGACGCTCGTCACCTGAACGCCACGAAAGTGGCTCGAGAATGCCTGATCGAACGAGTCGAGGTCTCCCTCGCGGTGGACCGTGAGCGCGCGCGCGACGTGATAGAAGCCGTCGAGCGAGCTCTCGTGCAGGCCCATCGCCAGCGCGCGCGCCAGCCCCATCGCCTCTTGCGCCCCCACCCGCACCTTGCGGGCGCGGAGCTCGAACAGAAACGGGACGAATACTCCACTCATGACCCCTTGCCTCGTCCGCAGCGGATATCCCCCGCGGTCCTGGCGGCGACGTCGTAGTCGCCCACGTGCACGGTCGACGGTACGACCAGCGCACCGGCGAACGTCCCCTTTGCGTCGGTCGCGACCGACCCGACGAACGTCTCGCGCCCCTGCCGCGCGACCTCGCGAACGACGATCTCCACGATGACGTTGCCGCAGGGCTCGCCATCCGCGGTGACGGCGCCGCGCACGTGGAGCGGCCCACCCCGCCGCGTATCGGAGTCGCCCACGGCAAGTGAGATCGTCGACGGCGGCCGCTCGTCCTTGGGATCGCTCGCGGACGGCTGCAAGCTCGTCGTCGTCGATCCAGGCGGGCCGAACGTGCTCGCCGGCGCGGTCCCCTTCGGGGCCGCGGGATCGACGGCCGACGACGAGCCCGACGGCTTCGCGGGCGACGTCCCGCGCGCCGGCCCGGTGCTCGACCCAGGCGCCTCGCTCCGCGATCGTCCCGCGAGGTCTTCGCCGCGGGTCGCCCCCGAGGGCCACGGGAACGGATCGGGCGGATCATCGTGCGCGACTCCGTTGGTCAACGGCGCGCCGAGCGTCCGCCCCGCGCCGCCGAGATCGATCCGTCGCCAGAACGCGCCGTCGTTCACCTCGACCCAGGCGTGGGCCTCGTTGACGACCATCCGCGTGGGGAGCCCGAGCGAGAGCGCGGTCACGAGAAACGCGAAGGCACGATGACGGCATACCCCCTTCTGCGAGAGCGCGAGATCCAGATAGATGTCGGCCTTGCCACTCGGCGGCTCGTCGCTATCGGCGAAGCTTCGGAAATACGCCACGAGCGACCGGACGACGTCGCGCGGCGCCATCTGACGGCTCACGCCGATCTTCGATGCCACGATCGCGGCGGACGCCGCGACGTTCGATGGGACCGACGGGATAACCGGAAGATCGCTCCACCGAGGATTGCCGAACTCACCGCCGAACGATGCGCGGGGCGCCGTGAGCTCCATGACCAGACGCGCCTTCCCTGGCTGCGCCCCTTCGATGAACCAGTTCTCCGCGCCATCGCGCGTGATCTGGAAGGCGATTTCGCGCGCGCCCACGCCGGCGTGCGCGCGAACGATTCGGGCGCCGGGTCCGACGCTCGGGATGCGCACGTGAGCGCCGGGGCGGAGCTCGACGACGAGGTCGGCGAAGAACGGCTCTTCGCTTCCATCGCTTGCCGGCGACGCGCGCGTCGGGACGGAGACGAGGCGCGGAACGCGCACGTGAAGCGCGAACGACGCATCGACCATATCGTACGCCGAGAGACGCTTGAACGGCGCAGTCGATGGCGTGAACGGGTCGTCGTACGGGAGCACGTCGGGACGGCGGGTGTTCCTGTCCGGCTGGAACGTGTCGCTCGGACCGTCGCCGCCATGATTCGCGGAGTACGACGGATCGGCCGGAGACGGCGGACGCAGCGGATCCGGCGCCCTCACGATCCCGCTCGGCGTCTCGAGCGCCGCCGGCAAATCCCCATCGAGGACGACCGAGAGCGCCACGTCCTCGCGCGCGTCCGGCTGGATCGGCTCGTGGAGGATCGGCCCGCGCGACTGCGCGCTCGCGTGCGGAAGCGGCGCGCCGACGAGCGGCACGAGCGCGGCGAGCAGGAGGAGGCGGACAGGACGCGCCATCCTCTCTGTAGTAGCGGCCACACGGTAGCCGCGTCCAGCCTCGCGGCCGAGCTCGGGTGTCTCTCAGTCGGCGCGATCGTCGGGGGCGCGCGCTGTGCACTCGTCCCGACGCGCCTCGAGGAACCGGCGCTGCGGATCGCTGCACGGCAGCGACGCGGCGCGAGCAAACCGTGCGGCGGCCTCCGCATAGCATCCAAGGCGGCGCAGGAGCTCGCCCTCGACGGCGAGTCGCGGGACGTACGCACGGAGCTCGCCGGTCGCCCCGATCCGCTCGACGGCGGTCAACCCGGCCGCCGCACCGTCGGCCATCGCGATGGCGACCGCGCGATTGAGCGCGACCACCGGCGATGGATCGACGAGCGCGAGCTCGTCGTAGAGCCCGACGATCCGGGGCCAGTCCGTGTCCTCGAAGGACGGAGCGGCAGCGTGCTCCGCCGCGATGCTGGCCTGAACGTGGTAGGTGCTGAGCTCGTCGCCGCGCGCCGCGCGCTCCAAGTGGCGCATTCCCCGCGCGATCGCGCGTCGATCCCACCGGGCGCGGTCCTGCTCCTCCAGGAGGAGGATCGTGCCCTCCTCACCGAGGCGCCCCGGCAGGCGCGCCGCGAGGAGGTACAGGAGAGCCGCCAGCGCGTGCGCTTTCGGAGTCGCCAACGCCTCATCCGCCACGACGAGCTCCACCAGACGGAGCGCCTCGGCGACGAGATCCTCGCGGATCCACGCGTCGCCCCGCGACGCTTCGTAGCCTTCGTTGAAGACGAGGTAGACGACCTCGAGGACCGCGTCGAGCCGCTCTCGCAGCTCGACGCCCCCCGGCACCTCGAAGCAGACCTCTCGCTCCGCGAGGAGACGCTTGGCGCGGACGAGGCGCTGCGCCACCGCGCCGGGCTCGGCCAGGAGGGCGCGCGCGATCTCCGCCGCGCCGAAGCCACCCACGACGTTCAGCGTGAGCGCCACGCGCGATGCGTGCGGGACGATCGGATGGCAGCACGCGAAGACGAGCGCCAGCGACTCGTCCCGGACCTCACCGTGGAGCGCGCCGGCGTCGGGGTCGACGTGCGGCGGCTGCGCCTCGATCGCCGCCATCGCGCGCGCGTCGGATGATCGCGCCGATCGAACGAGCTCGAGCGCCCGGTTCCGCGCGACCTGCGCGAGCCACGCGTCGGGCCGGACCGGGACGCCGTGGAACGGCCACGTGCGGAGCGCCTGGACCATCGCGAACTGCACGGCGTCCTCCGCCAGGTCGAACCGCGCCGGACCGAGGACGCGCACGAGCCACGACGTGAGCCGCCCGGCCTGATGACGAAAGAGGTGGCCGATCAGTGCCGGGACGTCGTCGGTCATCGCGCCGGCGGCTGGTACTCGTCGACCTCGCGAAGCTCGATTTCGCCGTACCGAAGGTGCGGGCACTCGCTCGCGATACCGACCGCGTCGTCGTACGTGGCCGCCTCGATGACGAAGAGCCCACCGAGGACGTCCTTCGCCTCGGCGTACGGTCCGTCAGCGACGCTCAGCCGGTCGCTCTGGCGCGACAGCCTCTTCCCCCCTTCGTCCTTGAGCTTGTGTGCTCCGTGCAGCTTTCCCTTGGCGATGAGCGACTCCTTCCATGCCCGATACACGCCGACGATCCGCTGCATCTCTTCGGGGCTCATGCCGGCGAAGGTCGCGGGGTCCTCGTGCAAGAGCAGAATGAATTTCGACATGGTGGGCTCCCTTTCCTGGCGTCGTGACGAGCGGCGCGGCGAGCCGATCGGGCCTCGCCGAGCTCTGTTTCGGGAGGAGATGGAGCAAGGTTCGCGGAATCGACACGCCGCGCATCTTTTTTTGCTTCGAGGCGTGCGCCCGCAGCGCCGCGCCGCTCGCGGGAGCCTTCGGGATCGCGCGGGAGCTTCGAGATCCTGCGCGGTCGCCTCGAGCACCGCTGCCGAGCCCTCTTTTTCCGAGGTGCGCTCGCCGCAACGGTGCCCGAGACCGATCCGGTCGAGCCGGCGGGAGCGCGCGGGCCGATCGCGATACTCCGTGGAATCACGCGACGTTCCGCTCCACTCGCGCAACGCCAGGGCGCCGTCCTCGACGGTTCGCAGCGCGATCTCGAAGCTCCCGCGCCGATCTCGAAGCTCGGACGGCCGCCCTCGAAGCTCGAAGGCCGCTCCTCGAAGGCTCGGCGCGGCCCACCTCGGGGAGCAGAACGAAACGAGAGGCTACCGGATCGCGTTCGCGTTGGCGGGCACGCCGGATCGGCCCTTCTGCCACTGGCCGGGCTCGTAGTAGTGGCGCCCTTCGGTCGTAACGTACCGGGGACCGTACCAATTGGCGCCAGGCGGGGCGCTCTCCCAATGGCCTGGGATCCACGCATATTGAGCGCCGATCCAGTGCCAGTACCCCGGTACCCACGTGGCATCGGCCGTCGGAGGCGCCGACCGGGTCTCCGCGATCGGCGGGGGCGGTGGACCGCTGACGACGAGCCCTCGAGCAGGGGGGGGCGACGCGGTGGCGACGCAGCCGATCGCGAGGCTGCACGAGAGCGCCAGCCCGGCCCACCAAGAGACCACAGCGTGGCCGCTAACTGACCCGATACGCGTCGTGATTCGGCGGATCGTCGTCATCGAATCGCGCGCCCCTCATCCCTAGCACGTCCGCACCGACCACGCCGTGGCCGCATCCAAGCACCGAGTCAACGACGGAGGGGCGTCGGGCGGCGCCCGACGTCGTCGTAGCACGTCACCACGACCCTGCCAGCCGCCGTGAACGGGCCCCGTGCAGGTAGCACGGGGCCACGTCCGGTCTACGTCCTCCAGGCACCAGATGGCCGGGACGACGCGTCCGCCGAGCCTTACGATGGGGTGCTCATGCCCCCTGCCTCTCATGGTCCGTCGCCGTCCGAGCTCGCCTCCGAGCTCGCGACGATCGATCCGGCGCTGCGCGAGCGTTTGGCTCGATCCGGTCTCAATCCCTCGCGACTCATCGAGCTTGCGAGGACGCTCGTGGCCTCCCCCGGTGAGAGCCCCGAGGCGCGGCGCGATCGGAGGAACCGACTCACGGAAGACGTCCGCCCTCCTGCGCGAGACGAGCTCCTCGAGGTGCCGCAGCGCGGCTCGCCGGACGCGGCTCGCCTCGGCGCGCTGGGCAACGAGGCCCTCCAGCGTGGCGAGCTGGCGTTCGCCGTGCTCGCGGGCGGGATGGCGACGCGCATGGGGGGCGTGGTGAAGGCCCTCGTCGACGTCTTCCCAGGACAGACATTCCTCGACCTCCGCCTCGCCGAGAACCGCGCGGCGAGCGATCGCGCGGGCCGCGCCATTCCCCTGTGGCTCATGACGAGCGACCCCACCCAGGGGCCGATCGAGCAAGCGCTCCGCGCGCGCTCGGCGCCGCCCCACGTGCGGACGTTCCCCCAGGACATCGGGGTCCGTTTGACCGAGCAAGGGACCCTCTTCCGAGACGCGACCGGGGCACCGAGCGTCTACTCCACCGGCCACGGAGATCTCGTCGACGCGGTGCGCCGCTCCGGGCTCCTCCGCGAGTTCCGCGACGCCGGGGGCAAGTACGTCTGGATCGCCAACCTCGACAACCTGGGAGCGACGATCGATCCCGTGATCCTCGGCGCCTTCATCGAGTCGCGTCGCGACCTCCTCGTCGAGGTGTGCGACAAGGTGAAAGGCGACCGCGGAGGGATCCCCGTGCACGCCGGCCGATACCTGCAAATCCTCGAAGAGTTCCGCTTGCCGAAGACGTTCGACCCGACGAGCGTCGGCGTGTTCAACACGAACACCTTCTTGATTGGCGCCGAGGCGCTCGAGACGGTCGACGTCGCGTGGAGCTGGTGCGAGGTCGAGAAAAAGGTCGACGGGCGTCCGGCGATCCAGTTCGAACGACTGCTGCAGGAGCTGACGGGCGCCCTGCATGCGTCGTACATTCGCGTGGCGCGCGAGGGAGCGGCGTCCCGCTTTCTCCCGGTCAAAGACCCCGACGAGCTCGCGCGACGGCGCGACGAGATCGAGGTCGTCGCGCGCGATCGCAAGATGCTCACGTGAGAAAAGCCGAGATGACGATCCCTCCCATCCGCACGTCGTCGGAGCTCGAGATCGACGACACGGCGGTGCTCCTCGCGCTCTCCGGGCCGCGGAACGAGAAACTGAAGCAGCTCGAGCGCGAGGCCAACGTGGAGGTCGGCCTCCGAGGCCAGACGATCTTCTTGAAGGGGCAACCCGACGACGTCGCGATCGCCGAGCGATTCCTCGCCGAAGCGGCCGCGCTCCTCCGCCAGGGGATCCAGGTCGGCGCCACCGACGTCGGCCGCGCGGTGCGGATGCTCCGCGACCAGCCGTCGGTGCGGCTCAAGGACATGTTCGACGACGTGGTCACCATGGGGTCCGCGCGTCGCCCGATCGGCCCGCGGGGGGTCGCGCAGAAGCGGTATGTCGAATCGATCCGCGGCTACGATCTCACCTTCGGCATCGGTCCCGCGGGGACCGGTAAGACGTACCTCGCGATGGCGTGCGCGGTCGCCGCGCTGCTCGAGCACAAGGTGAAACGCATCGTCCTCACGCGCCCCGCGGTGGAAGCCGGCGAGAAGCTCGGCTTCCTCCCGGGGGATCTCGCCGAGAAGGTGAACCCGTACCTCCGCCCTCTCTACGACGCGCTGAACGACATGATGGACATCGACAAGGCGCAAGGCCTCATCGCGCGTGGGCAGATCGAGGTCGCCCCGCTGGCGTTCATGCGCGGGCGCACGCTGAACGACTCGTTCGTCATCCTCGACGAAGCGCAGAACACCACCAGCGAGCAGATGCGGATGTTCCTCACGCGCCTCGGATACGACTCGAAGGCGGTCGTGACGGGCGACGTGACGCAGGTCGATCTGCCGGACGGCCGCGGGAGCGGGCTGGCCGAGGCGCGCACCCTCCTCCACGGGATCGACGGGATCGCGTTCTGCCAGTTCACGGAGGTCGACGTCGTGCGCCACCCGCTCGTGCAGAAGATCATCGTCGCCTACGAGGCGCGCGACCGCGGACGCGCGCGCACTTCGACGCCCGAGTCTTAGCATTGCTCTGACAGTCTTTGGAGGTTCCATTGGAGACGAGAGAGGCAGA
>Ga0070689_100001503_pt1 | contig 14859 bp, 13 predicted proteins | sample KBSS23HmetaG_FD_64669 | JGI IMG/M metagenome (GOLD analysis project Ga0070689, IMG submission 64669) | Switchgrass rhizosphere microbial communities from Kellogg Biological Station, Michigan, USA - KBS S2-3H metaG | ecosystem: Host-associated > Plants > Roots > Rhizosphere ...
GCCCCAGGCGTTGCTGCTGTTAAACGATGAGTTCATGCAGCAACAGGCAGCGGGTCTGGCGGACAGAATTATGCGAGAGACCGCCGGCAAACCGGAGCGCATCATCGAACGCGGGTTCCAGCTGGCCATCGGCCGCGAGCCAACCAAACGCGAACGGGAGCACGCCCGTCATTTCATTGCGCGTCAGGAGAAAAACTTCGCGGCGCTCGCCTCGCGGCTCACATTCCGAGTCGATGTCCCCACGTCGCTCGCGGTCAGCTACATGAACATCCTTCAGCCTGCCCACTTCTTCCAAGGTCCGGACTCGGGCTGGACCTACCATCGCGGACGCTGGTCGACGGCTTACGAAGGCATCCGCACGGTGGAACGCGATCGTGGACCGTTCGCGCTGTCGACAGAGGCCGGGTGGTCAAATGGCGTCATGGAAGCCAGCGTCTTTCTCCATCACGCTTGCGAGTCTGCCGCATTTCTCCTGCGGGCTTCCGCCAAGTCGGACGAAATTCACGGCTACGAAATCGCGCTGGAGCCCCGCGAGCAGCGACTGGTTCTCCGCCGTCATGCCGAGGAATTGACGGTCGTTGCACAGACCAAAGCCAACATTGCCACGGCAACTGAATTGCGGGTGAAGATTCAGCTGGCCGGACCTGATATCCGCGTCTGGCTGGGCGACAACGTCAAGCCGGACAAGCCGGCCCTCGCCTTCAAGGACGCGGCGCCGATTCTTGCGGCGGGACAGCTCGGTGTGAAAGCCTGGGGAGCCGCGCTGAGCATCGATGACCTGTCCATTCGGACAGAGGGCGGGGCAGCGATAACGGTCCGCAACCCTCAGCTCCAGCCGCCCGAACGCCGCGCCCTGCAGGCGTTCTGTCTGCTCCTGCTGAATTTGAACGAAGTGGTGTACGTCGATTGACTGTGAGCCAGCCTCCACCAAACCGAAATCTCTGCACCGGAACCCGCCGGGAGTTTCTTTGGCAAATGGGGGCAGGGTTCACCGGTCTCGCCCTGACCGCTTTGTTGGATCAAGACGGTTACTTCGGCTCCCGAGCCGCCGCGGCCGACTTAAGCAGCCGGCTTTCAAAGCCGATCCCCGCTCATTTTCCCAAACGAGCCAAGTCCTGCATCTTCCTTTTCATGTATGGCGGTCCGTCTCAGATGGACCTGTTTGACTACAAACCCGAATTGCAGAAGCGCCACGGTCAGACCGCCAACCTGGAACAACGGCGGCGCACTGTCGCATCCGGCAAGCTGCTGGGTTCAAAACGCGTGTTCCAGCAACACGGCCGCTCCGGCCAATGGTGCTCGGACGCATTGCCTCATCTGGCAACACAGATGGACAAGCTGGCGGTCATCAAATCGCTTTACTCGGACAGCTTCGCTCACGGTTCCGCCATGTTGCAGATGAACAGTGGGCGCATCATTCAGGGGCATCCATCGATGGGTTCGTGGCTCAGTTACGGGCTGGGCTCGATGAACCAGAATCTGCCGGGTTACGTCGTGATGCTGGATCCGCGAGGCGGGCCGATCAGCGGCGCGGCCAACTGGTCAAGCGGGTTCATGCCGGCGGCGTATCAAGGCACCGTCTTTCGGGCGAGCGGTCAACCCATTCTCAATCTCGATTCGGCCTCGGGCATGACGGCGTCGATGCAGCGCGATCTCATTACGACGGCCAATGCGCTCAATGCCACTCATCTGGCCAGGCATCCGGGCTACTCGGAATTGCAGGCACGAATCGCCAGCTACGAACTTGCCTTCCAGCTTCAAACCACCGCTCCCGAAGCGCTCGATCTGACGAGGGAGACCGAAGCAACGAAGGAGATGTATGGATTGAACGATCCCAAAACGGATCACCCGATCGCTCTGGGGCCGGCGCCGTTTGGGCGCCAATGCCTGGTGGCGCGGCGCCTGGTCGAGCGCGGCGTTCGCTTCGTCCAGATTTACCACGGCGGCGGACACCAGCAGCAAAACTGGGATGCGCACTACGGCGTCGAGGAAAACCTGAAAATCCACTGCCCGGAGATCGACAAACCGATCACGGCCTTGCTGCGCGATCTCGAACAACGCGGACTGCTGGAGGAAACGCTGGTGGTGTGGGGAGGTGAATTCGGACGGCAGGCGCTGGTGCAAGGCGAGGGCGACGGGCGCGATCATAATCCCAAAGGTTTCACTTACTGGCTGGCCGGCGGCGGCGTGAAGGGAGGGACCAGCTACGGTGAGACAGACGAACTGGGTCATGAAGCGGCTGTGCACAAACATCACATCCGCGACTTGCACGCGACCATTCTTCACTTGATGGGTTTAGACCACAGCAAGCTTACCTATTTCTACGGAGGGTTGAACCAGAAGCTGACCGGCGTGGTTGAACCGGAGATTATCAGGGGCATTCTTGGGTAGGGCCAGTGCGCGCTGGGTAGGGCCGGTGCGCTGCGCCGGCCCCGCCGCGTTCAGCGGCGGAACCCTTTCGGGCTTCAAACCTCCTGCGTAGCGCCCGCATCCCTGCGGGCCGGTCACGAAGCCCTTCGACAAGCTCAGGGCAGGCCCTTGGACAGGCTCAGGATAAACTTCCAGCTTCGCTTGCACCCACTGGATTTACGCCACCCTTCGTGTCACTTTTTCGGTGCATGGGCGGCAAGATGCCGCCTCACCGGCACGCAAGGATGCGTGCGCTACCTCGGCTTCCGCCGACCCATCCAGATCAACCAAACCGCCAGCGCCACCAGCAGAATCAGCCACCAGAAATAGCGCAGTTCGCGGGCGGCCATTTCCACGAAGGCGAGCGCGCTGGGAAACAAGAGGAAGAGCCCAAGCCCGACGGCCAGAACCAGTCCCCATTGCCATACCGCGCGCGGTCGGTTCATCGGGTCCTGGGTGGGACAGTTCTCGGGGGCCGGGACGGGGCGGTCGCCGAGGCTTTCTGGAATTCGTCCATGTTCAGGAGGAGGTTGGCGCCACTCCCTTCGGCACCGACGACGAGTGGGGACTTACCATTCCAGGTCTGGACCACCTCCAGCTTGAGGAAGTCCGGGTTGTCCCGCAACGCCTGGCCGCGCACCTGGATGGCTTCCGCCTCGCCCTTGGCTCGCACGATGGCGGTGTCCGCCTCGATTTGCGCCTTGAGCTGGGTGAACTTTGCCTTCTCAGCTTCCTGTTCCTGGACCATCTTCGCTTCGATGGCTGCCGATAATTCTGGCGAGAGAGAAAGGTGATAAAGCACGATGTCCACCACGACGAGAAAGTTGGTCCCGATTTTCTTCCGGGCCAGGTCGAGAGCCCGCATCTTCACCTCTTCGCGCTTCTTGACGATCATTTCGGCGCTATGGGTCGCGGCGACTTCCTTCAGGGCCTCCTGGACACGCGGGGCGATCAAGCTGTCAAAGGGCTCCCCCGCGTAATCCTGAAAAATCTTTACCACCGAGGACTCCGGAATGCGGTAAAGGACGTTGAGTTCCATTTTCACCTGCTGCAAATCCGATGAGTAACATTCCGCCGGCATGACGCGGGTTTGCTGGCGCACGGTCATGGGGTGGATTCGGGTGACGAAGGGCTGTTTGAAGCCAAAGCCTTCGGCTTTGAATTGCGGCGACACTTTGCCCAGGGTGACCGCGATCCCGCGATGGCCCGGCGACACGATGTAGGTGCTGGTTGAACCAACAATGACCACCACAAACACGAGCACCGCAATGCCGAAGGACCGGAGAGCCCCCGGCGACGGCGCCGAGAACCCCGGGATGGTTTTGAGGTTTCGTTCGTTCATTTTTTGGATCCGGGCGGCGGGTACGGTTTGAAATCTCCCAGGGGCAGGATCATTCCCGCGCCAGCAGCGGCGGGGCCGACCACCAGGGGAGGGACGCCGTCCCAGCGTTCGACAATCTGGAGATCAATGATGCTGGGGTTTTCCCTCAGTGCCTTGCCTCGAAGATTGATGGATTCGGCTTCGCCCTTCGCTTTGATCACGGCGGTGTTGGCCTCGGTCTGGGCCTGCTGCTGGGAAAAGCGGGCCCGGGCTGCCTCCTGTTCCTGCACCATCTTTGCTTCGATGGCGTTCTCCAGCATCTTGGTCAGGCCGATATTTTCCAGCACGACATCTTCCAGCACCACCAACTCGCCGAGCTTTTTGCGGGCGCTGTCCAGCACGCGGGTCTTCACCTCTTCACGCTTCTGAACGATCACCTCCGCGCTCCGCAGGGCGGTGACTTCGTTGATCGATTCGGCGATGCGCGGCTTGATCAAAGTATCGAACGGGTCGCCGGCATAGTCCCGGAACAGCACCACGACCGAGGCGTCAGGCACGCGATAGAGTATCCGGAGGTCGATCTTTACTTGCTGCAGGTCGGAGGAATAGCAATCCGCCACCATCTGGGCGGTTTGCTGGCGAATCAACTGAGGCACAATGGTGGTGATCAGCGGCAGCTTCAGGCCGAAACCCTCCGGTTTGAAGACAGGCGAAACCTTTCCCAAGGTGACTTCCACTCCGCGATATCCCGGATCAACGACGTAAGTCGAGGTCGTCGCGACGATGACGAGCACGAAGATTAGGAGGGCGGCGCCGACCAAGCCGGCGATAGTTTTGGGAGGCATGACCGTTGTGTTGTTAGTGCTGGATATACGGTCTGGGCTGTTTGAGTGCAAGGTTTAGCAAACCTTTCCGGTCCGGTTGGCTCAAATTGCGCTTTCGTCCCGCGGCCGATCTTCGTATAGCGGTCGCATGCACGACGGAGCGGATAACATGGGCGCGACTGGCGGGAACGACAACGGGCCGCTCGTGCTGCGAGCCTCCTACAGCCGGTTGGGCAAAGCCATCGGATCATTTTTATTCGCCGGATTCTGGAATGGCATTGTGTCCATTTTTGTATTCCACCTGATTCGCGGCGCCATGCGTGGCGCGTTCGAGTGGTTGCTGGCCATCTTCCTCATTCCATTCGTGCTCATCGGCCTCGGCGCGATCGTTTTCTTCATCCATTCGTTGCTCGGCATTTTTGCACCACGTGTCGTCATAACCCTGAGCGCGCGCCGCATCAGGTTGGGCGACCCGGTCGAATTGAACTGGGAATTCACCGGCCGGGTTCAGGTGATTGAGAAGCTCAACATCTGCCTGGAAGGCTGCGAAGAGGCGTCTTATCGGCGCGGCACCAGCACCGCCACCGATCGCCACATATTCGCCCGAGTCCAGCTCATCACCTCCAGCGACCTGAATGATATCCGCTCCGGACACACCCGCCTGCAGCTTCCGTCGAACTCCGTGCCGACATTTACTGCTCGAAGCAACAAGATTGTCTGGAATCTGCGCGTCAACGGCGTCATTCGCCGATTTCCCGACGTGGCTGATACCTTTCCCATCAACGTTCTTCCAGCCGCGCCCATGGAGGCTGATGCATGAACGAGATCAGAATTGGAACGAAAGACGAACAGACAGCCTTTCGACCCGGCGAGTTGATCGAGGGAGCCATCGGTTGGAATCTGCCGGAAGAGTTGCGGGCCATCGAAGTGCGCCTGGGCTGGCAGACTCGCGGCAAGGGAACGGAAGACGCCGAAACCGTGAACGAGATTAAATTTGATGACCCGCCCGCGCAGGGCGCCCGTCCCTTCCAATTTGTCGCACCAGATCAGCCTTACAGCTTTTCCGGAAAGCTCATCTCGGTCATCTGGTTTCTCGAAGTGCGGGTTCGTCCCAAGGGAGCCACCGCCCGAAAGGACATCATCATTGCTCCCACCCGCCAGGAAGTGATTCTCGGCGCGCCCGCGCCATCGGAATGAAGGCGCGGAACAACCCTTTTGCCACGTGGCGCCTCGAGCAGCTCCAGTATCGGCTGGACGGTCCGGATTGGAACGAATTGCTCGGCCGATTCGATCGCCTCGGACGGCGCGCCGCCCTGGTTGGAGTTCACGGGTCGGGAAAGACCACTCTGCTGGATGAATTCGCGGCACGCTTCCGACAGCAAGGGATGCACGTCTGCTCCTTTCGTCTCACCCAGGACGAGCCTGACTTTGGGAAAACGCTCGATGGCGTGAAGTCGTCCGGCCTTGGCCGCAATGACATCGTGTTGCTCGACGGGGCGGAACAGTTGAATCGATCGAGATGGCAAAAGTTCCTTCAATTCACGGGTTCGGCCGGCGGTGTTCTCATCACGATGCATCGGGCGGGAAGATTGCCCACGCTCTACGAGTGCCGGACAAATCCGCGATTGCTGGCATCGCTCATGGAAGAATTGGCGGGCGGGTTCGAGTGGCCGGCCGCGCGGAACGCCGCCGAGCTGTTTCACAAGCATCGAGGCAATGTGCGGGAGGCGTTGAGGGAGCTCTACGACGTGTTTGCCGAAGGGTAGGGCTGGCCCGCTGGGCCGGCCCCGCCGCGTCTAGCGGCGGAACCCTTTCGTACACCAACCTCGGGCAGTTCGCTACGCATGAATTTTCGCTACGGATGAGGTGAGAACGCGAGGCTTGTAGCACGAAAGGATTCCGCCGCTAGACGCGGCGGGGCCCGCGCAGCGCACCGGCCCTACCCAGTACTCGGCGCTTGTCAGGGAATTGCCGATTTCCAATGCTCTCGCCATGCAATCCAAGGCTCACGTCGCAGCGGCTATCGCCTGCATTCTTTCGGGTTCAACCAGCCTGTTGGCCGAGATCGGCAAGGTCGAGAACCTCGCCACCAACGTGTTCTTTCATGAAGGCGACCTGGCAAGGCAAGGGCACTGCAATAACGGATGGGTCGTCTTCGCGGATTTCATCCTCGTTATCGACGGGAACTTCCCGTCCGGAGCGCAGCACGTTATTCCTAAAATCAGGGCGACGAGTGAGCGGCCAATCCGTTTCGTGTTCGACACGCATCATCACGGCGATCACGCCTACGGCAACCATGTCTGGCTGGAGATGGGCGCCACACCGGTGGCGCATGTTGGCGTTCTCGCCGAGATGAAAAAGTTCGAAACGGGTTTCTTCGGTGGTCCGCCGGGCCGATGGGAAGACACCGCGAAGAACCGAAAGGACGTGGCCGCCAGCCGCCTTCAGCCGCCCACGCTGCTTTTCGAACGGGAGATGACGTTCGACGACGGCGGGATGCGAGTGGACCTCCGACATTTTGGCGTCGCCCACACCCGGGGCGATGGCTTCGCCTGGCTGCCGAGGGAGAGCATTCTCTTCACCGGTGATGCGTGTGTAAACGGGCCCTACAACTTCATGGGAGACGGTGATTCGGGTGCGTGGGTAAAAACGTTGGAAGCAGCGCGCGCCCTCCAACCGAAAGTCGTCTGCCCGGGCCACGGTGCCATGGGTGGACCGGAAATCCTGGATAACCAAATCAATTTCATCAGCAACCTTCGCAGCGAGGTACAGAAGCTCATAGATGGCGGCATGAAAGCCGCCGAAGTCAAAGCGGCCGCTGCGATGATTAAAGAAGCCCTGCGAAGAAAGGGAGGCGTGGGAATGTACATCGGGGCGTCCTTCGACGCGCAGGTGGAAAAGGTCTATACGGACCTCTCCGGGCGATAGGCGGCCCGCCCATTTCGCAAACCGGTGTTGAAGTTCGAAATTCCCCGGCTTTGCGAGTTTTTCATTGCCTGATTCGGCAGATGGCCTAAAAGCAGGCGGTCGCTCAAACCCCTTTCAAATCCGTTTCCCAACACACACAGGAACCACTATGCGTAATCAGATCAAAATCGGAGCAGCTGCCGTCGTCTGCGTCCTCGTCCTCGCCGGGGCCACCGTCCAGGCGCAGGTCAAGAAAGGCAAATCCCGGCTTCTCACGACGGAGCAGTTGATGGCAGGGACAGTGAAGCCGCACTGCGACGCGCTGAAGAAGGGACTCGAAATCGCGCCCGCCGACGACAAGGCGTGGCAGAAGCTGGCCGCGCATGCTGCATTGCTCAATGAAGCGAGCTACACCCTCATGGACGACGATCGCTGCCCGGATCAGGTCTGGTCCGACGCCGCCACCAAACATCTCCGCCAGGGGAGCGCCGATCTGGTGAAGGCGCTCGGAGCCAAGGATCAGGCCGGGGCCAAATCAGCCTTCGGCGCCATGACCAAGTCCTGCAAGGCCTGCCACGAGAAACATAAGGAGAAATAAGCGCGGGTAGCAGGTGTTCCATCAGGCGGCCCCGCAGAACGGGTCAAGTCCTGTCAGAATTTGTTACATGTCAGGTTTCTGGCACGCCTCCGGGGTGCGGAACAAATACTGACGACCGGTACCGTCATTTGTCATTCGTCATCGGCCACTCGCCGTTAGGCCTTCTTCCCCAGGTCGGGATTCTCCATAAAGGCGTAGCAGATCATGTGGCAGATGCCCATCTGTGCATCCTCGGCCCGTCCATAATGGGTGTCCTGGATGACAATGGCGACATCGGCCAGTTCAGCCAGCTTGCCCCGCTTTCCGCCCACCAGCGCGATGGTGCGCAGCCCGTTCTTCTTCGCCCATTCCACTCCCCGCACCACATTCGGAGAATTGCCGCTCACGCTCATGACCAGCACAAGGTCGCCGGCCCGGCCATAGTTCTCCAACTGCCGGACAAAAATATCCTCGTAGGCGTAGTCATTCCCGATGGCTGTCATCCAGCTGACGTTGTCATTGAGCGACAGGCAGCGAAAGCGGCGCCCAATTTTATCGGAGGAACCCTTGCCGAGATCGGTGATGAAATGTGAAGCATTGGCTGCGCTGCCTCCATTGCCGAAGGCGAAGATCTGTCGATCCTCCAGCACAGCCTGACGAAACATCTCGATGACCCGGGCGACCTGTTCGGCCGGGATGGAATCGAGGGCCGCCTTCTGCGCTCCCACATAACTCTGAATCCATTTCTGCATGCGTGTAATTATTGCAGGCGGACCGGAGTCTGAATAGCGGGAAGTTTGTTAGCCCTACCCAATGATTCCCCGGATGGGATGCGATTCGATGACGCCCGTGAGCTTGTTCTCCAGCCCGCCGTAAAAATAGGTCAGTTTCTCGTGATCCAATCCCATCAAATGAAGAATGGTCGCGTGCAAATCCCGAAGATGATGCGGATTCACCGCCGCCCCTTCGCCTAATTCATCCGTCTCACCGTAGCTCGTGCCCGCTTTCACCCCGGCGCCCGCCAGCCAATAAGTGAAACCCTTCGGATTATGATCCCGCCCACCCGGCTTGCCTCCGGTATTGAAGGTCTCCGATACCGGCATCCGGCCAAACTCCCCGCCCCAAACGACCAGCGTCTCATCCAACAAACCCCGCTGTTCGAGATCTGTCAGCAACGCGGCAATGGGCCGGTCCACCTCGGGGCAATGCAGCTTCAGATTCTCCTCAATGCCATGATGGCCATCCCAGGTGTTTTGTCCGCCCGCGCCACCGCCGCCTGAATAAATCTGCACGAAGCGAACTCCGCGTTCGACAAGACGGCGGGCAATCAGGCATTGCCGGCCAAATGACGAGGGACCCAGCGCCAGCGAATGCCAGTCGGGCTTCGGCTCGTGGAGCCCGTAGGCTTCGATCGTCCGCCGATCCTCCTGCGACAAGTCCAGTGCCTCCGGAGCGGTCGCCTGCAGACGAAAGGCAAGTTCGTAGCTGGCGATGCGAGCGGATAATTCCGACCATCCCGGACGCGCGGATTGGTGGGCGGCATTGAGCGAATTGATGAAATCGATCTCACGACGCTGCATCGCCCGACTGGTCCCTGACGGCGGCTGCAGATTGAGAATCGGCTCGCCCGTCGTCCGCAGAACCGTGCCTTGATGCACCGCCGGCATATAACCTCCGGACCAATTGGGAGCACCGGTGGTGGGTCCTCCGCGCGGGTCCAGCATGACCACATAGGCGGGCAAATCCTGATTCACGGTTCCGAGGCCGTAGCTCATCCAGGCGCCCAGCGAGGGATGGCCCTGGAGAATACGCCCTGTGTTCATCTGCAGGACTGCGCTGCCATGGGCGAAAGAGTCGCTGTAAAGCGATTTCACGACGGCCAGCTTGTCCATGTGCCCGGCGATCTCGGGAAACGCATCCGAACACCACAAGCCTGAGCGCCCGTGCTGGCGAAAGGTGCGGCGGCTGGCTTGCAGCACCGCTTTCGTCTTGGTATTGCGACGAAACTCGTTGTCGATCGTCTGGCCGTCGCGTTTCTGCAGCTCCGGCTTGTAGTCGAATAAATCCAGCTGTGACGGACCGCCAAACATAAACAGAAAAATGCAGGACTTGGCCCGGGTCAGCCGATGTGCCGGCTTCGGCAACAACGGACTCACCTTCAATTCGTCCCTCACCTGTGCCTTCGCCGTCGAACCGAAGAATCCGTCCGCATCGAGGAGCGAGGTCAGGGCGAGCCCGGCAAAGCCCGCGCCCATCTCCCAAAGGAACTGGCGGCGAGGTCGTAAAAGGTGATCAGCGGGATTCATCGGACGCCGGCCATGTGGGGAATCCCGAACACCGGGTGTTGCGCTTCAATCCACATAAATCATTTCGTTTACGTTCAGCAGTCCGCGACAGAAGCTCTCCAGCGCCACCAGGGCCGGCTCGCGGCTTCCTTCCGTCTGGGCTCGCGCCATTTGATCCTTGAGCAAAGCGCGCGCGGTTTGCATTTCGGCTCGGGCCGGTTCGCGCTGCAGGACCAATCGGAAAGCCCGCTGGATCCGCTTGTCATCGCTGCCTTCTTCCTCACGCAGAATCCTTTTCGCCAGAGCCGCTGCCTGACCCTGGACAAACGTGTCATTGAGCAACATCAGCGCTTGCGGAGCCGTTGTGGTATTGGGACGAGTGCCCGATGGCGACGCGCTATTGGCGAAATCCAGGCATTCAAGCAACGGCACTTTCAATGCCCGTTTGACCACGAGATAAACACTGCGGCGGTTTTGTTCGTCGGCCAGGCTGTCCGTCCATCCCTTGCCGGCGGAATCCTGTGTGCGGTGCACCTCCTTCGGCAGGGTTGGAAAAACGCTCGGTCCTCCGGCTTTTGTGTTCAATCGACCGCTGACGGCCAGCATGGTGTCCCGCACCACTTCGGCTTCAACCCGTCTCAGATTCTGGCGCCAGAGCAAAACGTTGGCTTCGTCGACTTTCATGGCCCGGGGATTTGCGGCCCGCGAGGACATCCGATAAGCCCGGCTCGTCATGATCAATCGGTGCATATGCTGCACGCTCCAGCCGGAGTCGACAAACTCCGCGGCGAGATAATCCAGGAGCGCGGGATGTGTCGGATGCACGCCGGTCAGTCCAAAATCATCCGGCGTGGGAACAATCCCGGTGCCGAAATGGTGTTGCCAGATGCGATTGACCATCACGCGAGCCGTCAGTGGATTCCGCGGGCTGGCAATCCATTTTGCCAGGACGCTCCGGCGGCCGGTGCTCTGGCTGTCAACGGCGCGTGGCGGCAGCTCGGGGGCATCGAAACCGAAAACCACGGGAAACGCTGGAGACACTTCGTTCCTGGGCGAGAAGGCGTCCCCGCGGAAAAGAATCTGTGTCGGCACAGGTTGCGCGCTCTTTTCAACGACCGCGAGCGCCTCGTCGAAAGGCGGTGCCGCGCTGCGCTCCTTCTTCAATGCTTCCTCCACGCGTTTTTTGTCGATTGGATCGCTCGTGGCAGCGAGACGTTGTTCGATCTCCTGGATTCTCTTGCGCCTGGCGCCCTCCCATTTTTCCAGTTCAGCGGGACTGGCCAGCCGGCGTTGAATCTTGCCGGTGCCGCGTCCACCGCCGCCCGTATGAGCCAATCCGTAGGGATCAATGCTGCGAATGAAGCTGAGCATCGAATAGTAATCGGCCTGGCTGATCGGATCATACTTATGATCGTGGCAGCGGGCGCATCCGATGGTCACACCCAGAAACGCTGTGCCGGTGGTGACGAGGATGTCGTCCAGGTCATCATACTCGGCTTTGACCGAGCTGTCGGGCTCGTCGTCCCAGACGTGCAATCGATAAAAGCCGGTGGCGACGATGGCATCACGCCACTCGCGACTTCCGGCGGCCGTCACGCCGATTTGTTCATCGGCCAGCTCATCGCCGGCAAGCTGTTCGAGAATGAATTGATCGTACGGCTTGTCGCGGTTGAACGCATCGATGACATAATCGCGGTAGCGCCACGCATTGGGCTTGGCTCCATCCCGCTCGTAACCGTTGCTCTCCGCGTAGCGCACGAGGTCGAGCCAGTGACGTCCCCACCGTTCTCCATAATGCGGCGAGGCCAGCAAACGGTCCACCAGTTGTCCCCAAGCCTCGTCGGTTGGGTTCCTGGCAAAAGCCGCGACGTCTTCCGGTGTGGGTGGCAGTCCGAGCAAATCGAAATGGGCGCGCCGGACCAATTCCCGCGACGTGGCCGCCGGATTCATCGCCAGATCCTTTTCGGCCAGTCTGGCCAGCAGGAAGGCATCAACAGGCTGCACCAGTCGTTGCGTCCGGACTGCCCCGCTGAAGGAAGATGGAACCGGCGGACGAACGACGGGCTGGAAGGCCCAATAGGCTCGATCGGAGTCGGTCAGGGTGAATTTGCCTGAACGCAACCTGGGACCGGACTCCGCCGCCGGCACAATTGCCGGGAACAGCAAAACGCCAGCAACCAGGGAAGCGATGAGCCGGTTGATCATGAAAACAGGTTTTTCCCAGAGTGCGGAGGTTCGGCGCACCGATCCACTGCAATCATCCTGGACTGGAAGGGCCCCGCCATGGTTCAGGCCAAAACCTCCCGGAGAACCCGCCCTGCCACATCGGTCAGACGAAAATCCCGCCCGGCATAGCGATAAGTCAGGCGCTCATGATCAAGTCCCAGGATGTGCAGAAGCGTGGCGTGATAATCATGGACGTGAACGGGATCGCGAACGATTGCCGCACCGTACTCGTCGGTCTCGCCGTAAGTCATGCCGCCTTTCACACCGGCTCCGGCCAGCAGGCAGGTGAACGCCTTGGCGTAATGATTTCGTCCCTTCCCATTGCCGCCATCCGACCAGGGCGTGCGCCCGAACTCCGTGCAGATGGCGACGACAGTTTCTTCGAGCAGTCCGCGCTGTTTCAAATCGCGGAGCAGGGCGGCGAGCGCTCGGTCCACGCGCTGCGCTTTCGGTCGATGCGTGGCCATGTCCCCGTGGGCATCCCAATTGTCATGGGAACCGGTATCGATGAGTTCAACGACGCGCACGCCCCGTTCGAGGAGGCGCCGGGCGATCAAGCATTGCCAGGCGAACGACTTCCTGTCGCCGTCCTTGATTCCGTAAGCGTCGCGCGTAACGGCATCCTCGCCGGAGAGATCGAGTGCATCGGGTGCCTCACGCATCATGCCGCGCGCAGTGTTAAAGCTCTCCATGCGGGCCCGCAGCTTGAGATCTCCGGGATGATTTGCGGCGTGCGCTTCATTCACGTCGCGCAACATCCGTTGTTCAAGATCCCGCAAGCTGGCGGGGCGGGGCAGCGGTTTCAAATTGGGAATGGGATCGTCTCCCGGAACCAGACGAACGCCTTGATGATGCGGCGGGAGAAAGTTGCAGTCCCAGACCTGGGCTCCGGCGTAGGGCAAATGCTCGGCCAGCACGACGTAGGGCGGGAGATTCGGATTGAGTGTGCCGAGGCCGTAGCTCAACCAGGCACCGATACTGGGCAGCGGAATCGTTGACGAACCGGTATGCATGGCGAGCGTCGCCTGGAAATGTTCCACGATATCGGTGTGCATCGAACGAATGACGCACAAATCATCCGCCAAATCTCCAAAATGAGGGAACAGGTCACTCACCGGCACCCCGGACTTTCCCCGGGGCGTGAACTGAAATGGCGACGCCAGCAGGGGCAAGGCCCGCGATTCATCGGCTCGTAATCCAAACGCCGGAATCGGCCGCCCATGTCCCGCCTGCAACTTCGGTTTTGGATCGAAGGTATCGAGATGGGAGAATCCTCCCGTCAGAAAAACAAAAAGCAGCTGGCGCGCCCGCGCCGGATGGTGCCCAGGAGCCGGAGCGAGCATCCGCCCGCCGTGCAACGCCGCCGCCAGGGACAGGCGGGGCCGCGTCGCCAGCGCTCCCAGGGAGAGTCCGGCGGCCGCGCTCGTCAAAAAGGCGCGCCGGTTGATGACGGGCTCAATCGACATAAAAGAATTCATTGGAGGTCAGCAGCACGCGAACGTAGCTCGACCAGGCTTCGCCTTCGACCTGATCTGCGGGAACGTCGCTCCGCAGCAATTCCTGCCGACAATCAGAGAGAAAGCGCCGGGCGCGTCGCATTTCGGCCGGGCCGGGGTCCCTCGACCAGACACGGGCACAGGCCCGCTTCACCCGATCGGGCTCAGGCTCTGCCTCGCTCAGGATGCGACGCGCCAGGGCCGAAGCCTGTTCCTGGACAAACGGGTTGTTCATCAGATAAAGCGCCTGCATCGGCACCGTCGAGTCCGTGCGCACATCCGTCGAGACGTTGGCATCGGGAGCGTCGAACAACGCGAGATACGGATGCCGCTGCAAGCGCTGGGTCATGAGGTAGACGCTGCGATGATTTGAGTCGTAGACCGCCTTGAAAGGGTTGTGCTGGGTCCATTGCCACTCTGTGATCTTGGGAAACGGATGCGCTCCAGGTTTCGAAAGCTCCAGGTTGCCGGCCACGAAAAGCATCGCGTCACGGATCTCCTCCGCCGTCAGGCGTCGACGGGGAAAGGACGCATAGGATTGGGTAGGCCGGGAGGGCTTGCCCGGATGGGTGCCTGCTTTCATTTCGGAAGCGGGCTCCATCCGGTCTGCCGACTCCTGGCAATAGGTCGCGCTGGACATGATGAGCCGGTGCATGGCTTTAATGGACCAACCCCCGTCGATGAATCTGGCGGCCAGCCAATCGAGCAGTTCGGGATGGCTGGGTGGATCGCCCCGCAACCCGAAGTTGGAAGGCGTGGCCACCAGGCCGCGCCCGAAGTGATATTGCCAGAGGCGATTGACCATCACGCGGGC
>Ga0070689_100001512_pt1 | contig 14841 bp, 18 predicted proteins | sample KBSS23HmetaG_FD_64669 | JGI IMG/M metagenome (GOLD analysis project Ga0070689, IMG submission 64669) | Switchgrass rhizosphere microbial communities from Kellogg Biological Station, Michigan, USA - KBS S2-3H metaG | ecosystem: Host-associated > Plants > Roots > Rhizosphere ...
GGCAATTTTCAGGATATAGAATAGAGGATATATCTAGCAATAACTAACACACAAGAGAATAAACCTCCACAGAAATAGATCGCCTATGCGGTCTATTTTTATGCCCTTTCTGGTACACATAGGGTACATATACCTATAGCGCTGAATCACGCCTAGAATCGCTTCCTATGCCCTTACACAGCCATAATAATATAGCGCCGCCATGATACTCCAAACCAAGAGAAGTAAAGCACATAGCACATAAATAGAATATACCTATACAGCATGTCGAAATAGAACACTATAAAGCAAAAACTCTAAAATACGGGATTCAGCTTCAGAAAGATATATTCTAGGTTATTGTGTCTCTTGAGACAGCTTTTTAGTGTTTTTAGCTCATGTCGCAAGGCACGCTGATATGCCCTACAAGGCCCATGAGAGCCATTCTAAGAGACTTTACTATCAAACCCATAGTCCAGTATAGGTATGCCCTTTATCGCCTCTTAGAAAGCTTCCTATGAGGTCGAGTATTATAGCCCTTTATATAGCCTTATATGTACCCTACTACATAGCCCTTTATATATAGCCCTATATGGTATGGTATATGGTAGTATAGTGGTATGTAGTAGCGCTATGTAGGCTATGTGCTACTATGCTATGTGCTACTATAGTGGAGTGTATACAGCGCGAGTTATTACTACATAAAGCACTACTATAGTAGATAATAATAAACCCGCGCTACTACACCGTATGCTACTACATGCCTATATACCTATACCTATAATACTATACCCTATAGCACACTACTACTATAGCCCCCTATGTAGTGTAGTATGTATACCTATAGTATGTACTGTACTATGTACTGTACTATGTGTGTATGTAGTATACTACTGTATATAGTGCTATATGTACTATGCTATGTAGTGTACGCTATACTATGCTATGTAGCACACCGTATGCTATGCTATGTAGTAGGGGCTATGGTATGGTGCTACTACCCTATATAGCACACATATATACTACCTATCTACATACTACATACAATAATAATAATAATAACACTACTATATGTAGTATGTAGTAGTGTGGTATATATGTGTGCTATGTAGTGTAGTATATAACTCAGCCTATATACGATGCTATGTAGTATGTACCCTACTACATGCTATAGGGGGTGCTACAAAACGTAGTAGGCTACCGCCCGCTGTGGCGGGCGATATACCCATAAAATTATAAAAAAGAAAAAAAGAAAAAAGCCCCCTAAATACACGAATGTAAATAGAGAGCTTCATATCACTTCTTTATACCACCATGACCATGACAAGCACCTTTTCTAACTGGACTAGGCCAAATGAAACCATCTTTACATACAATTTCATTAGTAGGTATATACGGTGTTGCTGTAGGTCTATGTATAATAACTGGTCTAACTGTAGCACGAATAACAGCTTGTTTAGTCGGCGCTATAGTGTTTGTAAGTTCAGGTATATCAGTAGCTACAATCACTAGTGTTACTGTAGGCTCTATAGCTGTCGGTTCGTCTGTTAGTGTCTGTGTAGGTTGTATAGTCATTGTATTAGTTGCTGTCTGTGTATTTAGTGCGCGCGGAGTAAATACAATCGTAACAGTAGGATCAATAACTCTTTTAGGTGTAACAGCTACAATACTACAACAGACAACCAAGATAATAAATAGTGTAGCTACTAAACCTGCTATAATCTTTTTATTCATTATCCACCTTATAACTGAGAAGGGATAGCGTGTTTAGCATTATCCATCTCTTGATTAGCTAATGTAAGGAAAGCATTCATAGACTGTAAATCGTGTCTTTGATAAGCCTGTACAGCGAAATAGAGATTATTTATAGCGTGCGACCAATGCGAATGAAATGCTGTATAGAGTGGTGGAGCTTTAGTAATAGCAAGTTCACTACGCACCGAGAGCAAAGTAGAGATAGTATCCGAGTCAATAGGAATACCATTATCAACAGCGATCACGATATTATCATTGACGTGAGTTATGGTATCTGTCCATCGATGTACTTTATCTACATAAGATACTGGCTGTACTTGTTGTGGTGTAGCAGCGCGAGTATTATTATATGTAAATGCTGAAAACATAGCAATAAGCGCTATAGCTACGACTGTGATATATTTATTCATATTATCCTAATTCCTCTGGATCTAATCTTGGTACTCTACGTTTCACAAATCTATCCTTATCAAAAGCGTGTGGTAAAGGAACATCAGACAAAGCGCCGCTCATTACAACAGGAGTCCAAGTAGAGTTTGTAGGCGTCCACTTCTTAGTATCTTGTATTGGATCTTGATACTCTGTTAGAGTGTTGAATGCCTCATGAGATATAATAGCATCGATAATACCAAAGCTATCAAGTTCTTTAGGAAGCTTATAATCTAACATTGAATCGATATGATGTATCATACAAGCGACATTCCAAATAACAGCAGCAAAATGATCCTCTTCTATATCAGCATTTCTAATAGCTTCTAAATGACGTATAGCTGAATTATAGTATTGAGCTAAAGGTTGACCCTTCTGCCAGTTATTATCACCATACTTTAGAGCGCCATTCTCATAGTGTTGCGCTAAACGAAGTAATACAGAGCTAGGTATCAAGTCATATCTACCTTTACCTTGCTGTGTATCCCTCTGTGAACCTGTAGTAAAGGCTGTTCTATTACCACTATCCTTTACTTTACTCCATTGTAACTTACTTTTACCCGTTCTATTGACACGTAACATACATGTAACTCCCTTCAAACTATAGCATTACTAAGCTTAGGCGCTCATTGTAATACCGTTATTATCATCATTTTCATTAGTATCAGGATCAAACTCCGTCATTTGTACATCATCCAGCATAAATACATAAAGTGGCGCTAAATCAAAAACTGCGATAAAAGTACTTTGGGTTACAATATCTTGATCCTGATAGGTGGAGTAATCGCCTTCATTGCGACCAAAGTATTTTAGTTGAGCAAAAGGATAAGCAAGCTGCTGCATCTTCACAAGTAAGTCAATCATCGTAGGAGCAGCAAATATCTGAAATCTAGGCTTTTCTGTCATATATAATCCTTCCAAAAGAGATCCATAAAAACATGGAGTGTATCAGCAATCACTACTGATAGATAGAGCATACCACATAAATAAATAAAATGCAAGTCGTGTAATGGCAGCTTTATACCTGACAATAATATAAGCGGTAATATCCACAATAATAAATACGCTATACGTATCGTAGCTGATATAGGGCCACTATGCGACAACCAAGATCGATGTGGTATACAGTGTTGATACGGAAGCCATATCCAGCGAAGTATGCCCCATCTCTTATAGATACGTGAATAAAGGTCTAAATCTGGAGATAGGAAATATGTAGACAAAATAATACCTATAGCAAGTATAGATGTATCAACTACTGGAGTATGAAGATACAGCGCTACACCAGCTATAGGTAGTGTACTAACGACGCCTATAGCGTCATGTGTTTGATGATTAGGCATGATTACCTTTGGGCCAAAGTAATAGAAGGATAAAGGGTAAAGATATCCAAACCCATGGATGGCGATCTTTCACATTCATACCTACATCAAGAATAAAGTTCCAGTTATATGCTAGATAAGATGTTATACCATCGCTAAACTTTACAACACTAGGAACTTTCAAGAAGTAGAGTAATACGATAAAGCCAGCTATATACCATAATTTATTCATTATTGTTTACTCCGCATTCTCACTAGTACAGCGTTATGAATATTAGTAATAAGTGGCAGCATATCATCATATCTCTTACCGCTCGTAAATCCTAGCATCTTTGTTATTGTAGCTGGAGAGAAATGCTGCATTGTATATCTAGCTACTGCTAAGGATTGTTCTTTTGTGAGTGTATATTGCGGCGGCTGTACTACAGCTATTTCTCTTTTTTCCGGCATAGTAAGCAATAGACTACCTAATAAATCGTTATATGACTTCTTAGGTAAGCTACGTTCGCAATAGTCTTCGAAGATATCATCAGGAATATACGCGCCACGCACCACATATTGATCTAACCCCTTACGAACTACAAACAATCCTCTATTAGCCGGTAAATCAACATTAGGTAATTCAGAAGGACGATATTTCATAGCTTTCACTGGTATGCCTATATTCGGCGCATCGGCACTAGCTAGACCTTGATACCCACTCAATACTAATCCTATTTGTCCTCTCCAGCTTGTATTCTCTCCAGAGGCGGATTGTAGAGAAATAATCATTCTAACGCCTAATGATCTGCCTTTCAATACAACAAACCGTACAAGTTGCTCTAAAATGCCTTCTAGGTTTGTTCCTACGTCTGTAGCGATAATAAAGAGTAAAGGAAGCTTCTTACCTGTCTTTCTCTCATAAGCTTGGATATTTGTAGCGCCTGCTTTCTGAAAAGAGTCTGCGCGTGCTTGAAGCATATCTACAGCATCTATAAGAGCATCTTCTATAGCTTCATTTGCTTTATCTACTAGTTTTCTTCTTCCTGTAGAGCCGCTTTCTATCTTTAGATCAAATCCGCCTACAGGTGAAGTAAACATATGAGCGCTATCTTTTAGTGATGGTGTAATCCATTCACCTTTAGCATCGATGATAATGAACTGCGCTTCACTAGGATCATTATTTTGTGTAAGCTGGCTGAACCATAGACGAAGCATACTATCTTTACCAGATCCTACTTGACCAGCTACAAACGCATGAATAGTATCACCGTTATATTTGCCAAAATCCGCCCACAACATCTTTCTATGTTCTGAATCGTATCCTACTAATACAGAAGTAGGAGTAGGCGGATCAGGTATCTTAGCATGGTTATATGGCAGTATTTTAGGCATTCTAGCTAGTGCTGCGTTCATATTCTGCGCTGTTGTCTTTTTATCATCTTGTGGCGCTATTGCTGCTAATCTACGTGTTTTACTAGGTTCACCAGCTATAAGCGCTTTCTTTGTAGGCGTTATAGGTAGTTCTATCTCCTGATCGTCATTAGGTGGTGGTAAAAGATAGGGCATTGTGGTAGTAAGTAATGGATGTACCTCAGATACGCTATCTATCCAGTTTTCGAAACCTTGTGTTCTACGTGCTATTTTTATACCAAACCATATAAGGAAGGTCGGTAACGTCCATAGTGGAGTTACAGATATATTAGCAGCAATGAAACATACTCCTATAACTCCAGTAACAAGATCAATAAAATCGTAATTCTTTGGTTCGTTCATAACAATACCCTATCTTTCTATTATTCAATAACTATAACGTCGTCATCCATTGCGCCTACACTAAATCCACCATGTTTACGTGCTTCTCTACCGGCTGTTTCTGCTACGGTACTTCTAACAGTTCTAGGCATTCTATTACGTCTAGGCGCTGCTTGAAAGCTTCCTTCTCCACTAAAGGTCTTTATAATGAATCTTATCGTAGCATATGCGAATAGTACTGTTCCTAGTTCAAAACCAAGTGTAGCAAAGAAAAGCCATCCAATGAAGTATAGCCAGAACGTTATATGTGAAATACCCCATCCCATAGCATCTATTTGCGGCCACATGCCTAAAGCAAGCTGATATGTACGCGGAATGTCAGTAACCATATCAAATAGCGTAAATGCTATAATAGCCACCTGAACTATCTTGATATTGAACTTTGCCATACCACTAGTAAATAGCTCTAGTAATGTTGGCATAAATGTCATAGCTAGTACTACATATGTAGCTAAATGCGCTATTTGTCCTGGCAAACTTGGAACTACTGTATTAGTAACGCTACTCATACCTTCGATGGTTGATTGAATATCGAAGTACCAAGTTAGTGCTACAGCAGCTATAGTCATAGTAAAGAATACAACTGCGTGTACTGCTGCTGAGAAGCCATTAGAGATAGTAGTTGTCCAATCTTCTACTCTCCCCATATTCTCTGAAATATCTACCATATCCCATATCCAGAGAAGAAATCTGCCTGTTGCTGTCTGTGGTCTAAAAATGTCCTGATTCATAGTTGTCTGTCCTTTCATTCTAATTTACCTACTATTGTAGCTGTTTTATCTCCATTATCCACAACAGATAAATGGATCGTTTTACCAGTGCCGTTATTGACAATAAGATCTTGTCTACCATTATCAAATCCAGCATCATCACCTTTACTCCAGATATAAGGCGATTCTTCTACAGTACAGTTATTTAGCGCTATCCCTCCATGTTGTAAGAATATAACGCCATTGATACTTGTATCTGAACTGTGTGTTACTTGAAGTCCTAATCCGTGTAATACTTGTACATATCTACACGCTAAATCACACCATCCACCACCATATACACCAGAAACAGTAGCTAGAGATAAAGCATCTGGATTACCTACTGTTTTATTGAAACTCCATTGTTCGCCATCTTTTATAACTATACTTCTTAGAGCGTTGTTATTAGCATCTAAAGCAGCTTTGACATTGAGTCCAAACCCATCAGAAATATCTTCTGTTATTGGTGCGCTTAGTGCTTGTGCATCTCCAGTAAGTATTATTTTATTTGTATTGCGCCACGCTCTAATCATACTCTCAGCACCATCTATGTATGCTTTTGTATTATTTTCGCTAGGTGGTGCCCATTTAGTGATTGCAGCGCCAAATGTCTTTATACCGTTATTTTCTCTATAGGTGTGCATAAGGTGTGTATTATCTTCGATTGCGCTAGCCCATGGATTAGCATCTTCACTATAATCTCTAAAACCATTATAACAGTGTGCATAACCGGCGCATATCATATTACCTATATTGTATGTGTGCGTGCCATTCTGTTTATATCCGCTCCACTGTTCATTAGTAGCGAAACCAGACTCATAATAGAAAATACCTAACATATACGCGCCGTCTATACCATATTTCTGTCCATATTGAATCCAATATTGACCAGTACCTATAGCTGGCGATTTAGCTTCACTTAGTATTGTATCTATCTGTTCGGCTGTAAGACTTTGACCATGCGTGAGGCTCATGTCATCTTTGGTATCTACCGTGGATACTACGCCATTTATGAGTAGTTTAGGTTTATCTGTTATTTTACCGACTAATGGCACAATAGCTACTGATATATCATTATATGCTACTTCTAACGCTGCTAATGCTTTAGGCTGCGCTACTTTTACTCTTTCATCTATGAGTGTTTTTACTTGTGGTATATTCATTGCCATTACGAGTAGGATTAGACCTATCAAGTAGTAGCGCATACCGTTCTGAGTTATTATCATCCTCCATGCTCACTTCCTTTGTATCAGTGTATCACTAACTTTTTTGTATCAGTTTTAGCAAAAGTATCAGTCATGTGATACAGCTAGGTAGTATCAGATACTACGTGATACACGTAAAAAAGTATCTGATACTCCTAGCCGTTTCGCTCATTATACTACCATTTTCAGGTAATGTCAATAGGCAATTTTAGGCTTTACAAAAAGCTCAAGCTGGCTCTGAGCTGGCTCTGACTAGCCTCTAAAAAGCCTATATCTTTGGAGTACACAATAAACATTTACACTGAATACCAAGTAGCATAGACTTATCATGGTCTATCTTTGCTGGACATGATTTATAGTGACCATATACAGCGCTCATTTTGGGAAAACCTGTTCCACAATATTTACATGGCTCTCTAGTTAGAGCGTCTTTTTCTTCCTGATCCTTTATTTGCTTAGTTTCTACATCGATAGCGCTACTCATAACTGATTCATAGAATAGCGCGAATGCTAAACCAATAATAGCAAATGGCACACCGGCTGTAATAGCCTCTGGAGTTATATTTGCGTAAGTTCCGCCTGAATGTGCTAGTACATTGAATAAAGCGGCTAATCCGCTCATTGATCCATTGAGTACGTAATATGCTACTCTATTGCCTGTTGTCTTTTGAAATTGCATATCTGCTAATGCGATTACACCTAAAAAGCCTATATCGAAGCTTATACCGCCTAGTTGATAGAATGGTGCTGGTAAGCCTGATAAGAATAAGAAGTGTCCTACGCCATAGCTGCTAACGATAGCAAAGAGAAGCATTGGTATGCGTTGAAGTAGCCATTTGAAATTTATCTTTTGGAACCAGCTTAGACCTTCTGTATCTACTCCTACTAAAAAAGGTCTGAATTGCGTTGTTGTTGAAGCCATGATGTTATTCCTTTACCTATTATATGCCGATTCGTATACCTCTTCATGTGGTTCACCACCCCACTTATGTAGATAGCGTGTATGATTAGCTCTAAAAGAGCTATGGTGATTATCTCTTTCTTCTACTGTATATCGTTTGAGTGTGGAGCTTCCTTCGTGTTTGTACGTCGCGCCGAGTACAAATTGAATGTGATAACCCTTTAGGAACATTCTTCTGTTGTAATCGTTGTCTTCAAAGTATGCTGGATAAAATTGTTCATCGAATGCGCCTATAAGGTTATATCCTCTTTTCGTAAGAAGGAAGAGACTAAAAGCATTACCACTAGATCCATCACCACTGAAGAGTATTTGATTTGGATTAGTTTCAGCAGCAGCTACCATACGCTCTATTGTATATGTATCTACTTCTATATCGTCATTCGCTATAATGACATGATCGAATTGTAGTTCGTTATGGAACATATTCCATGATGCTGCTACTCCGATGTTTGTAGTTTGCGGCCATATGTATACATTAGCAAATTTCTCTACAAGCGGATGTAAATATTGAGTCCCTATACCACCACTATTATCTATGATTGCTATTTGATCTGGTGGTCTACTGCTGCGTAATGCCGCTAATACACTGTTATACGCAAGATCAAAGCTTTTATAGGTAGGTAAGCAGTAAAATACCTTGTGTGTCATATTACCTCTAAAATAACAAGAAACAGCAGCTTTTTATAGCTGCTGTCTCAGTCGGAGAAACATTACCGATATTATCTCAACCCCATAGTTTCTAAGAGTTTTTCTTCTCTTTCTGTAGTTGATTCTTTTTTGAATATCTTTCTGAATAATGTTATGTTTGTAATTCTGAACCATTCACCATCTGCTCTTATGCGATCAGCGGCAAACATTTGGTGTAGCGCATCTTCAGCCCGTAGCATATCTTTTACTTCTAAACGGTGTTCTACGGTTAGTCGCTCTGCGTTGCCAGTTTGTAATATATCTAAGCGCACGTCGGCGTCATGCGAAAAGCCTAGCTTTCTGCGCTCTGATTCATCGAGTATCACATAGACGTAGCCACTATCATGCTTTTTACGCATAACCAAATACGTCATCGATACGTTTTAGTTCTAACTCTATCTTTGTAGGTATATAGTTACTTGTTTTTCTATATAACGTAAGTATCCTGAGTTTCGCTAAATCTACTTCTAATCTTCTTAGTATCTCTGGTAAATATTCTACATCTTTAGCTGCATAGTCTAACTGCGCTTGTGTTAGATCTTCCGCAAACCAATCACTTACTGCTAATGTTTTATCTAACCTATCTTGGAACATTGTCCAGACTATAGACTTCAAACTATGTGATCCTTTATTCGTATCTGGATCGAAATACTTCTGTCTATTAGGATCAGACATTTTAGCAGCAATCTTTGTACATGCTATTGATCTTGGTGTTACTTCATACTTGCGCTGAAGAAAACCTAGATCAAATGGAGCGTGATGGAATATCTTTACTGTCTGTCTATCTTCTAATAGCCTGAGTAGGTTTATAGGATCTTGTAACTTGCGGATCATTATTGTTCCCATAGTGGGTACAAACATTTGTACTGTAGCTATTCTATCTGTAACCGGAGATAAACCGGATGTTTCTATATCTACCCCTATTTTTCCTGATGCTCTAGCCCAATGAGTCCATTCTAAGGGTAAATCTCCCTCTACCATTTCTACCATGTTATGTTGTGTCCTTTCTCTAATATACTACTATATGTGCTAATATATCACATCTAATATTATATGTCAAGTAAGGCTCTCACATGCTCTATAGTCGGGTTTATTGGATAGAAATTCGATGCTGTTTGTACTACGTGTCTCATGTCCCATGATCTACCGTCGTGCGGCGCTACTTTAGGGTAGTCGAAGCCATTAGCTAATACAAGCTGGCTACTCATTAGACCTAAGAAGCCTTTAGCATGAGCAAGAATAGATAGAGTATCCAGCATTGATAATCCAGTATAGTCAATGCCGTATCCTGTATAATCTCCCTTACCACCTATTATTAGACAGTTTATTTTAGATAAGTGCGCTACACCATCAAATAAGTGTTTGAATGTTGTTTCGCCTCTAGGAGCTATACAGATATAATCTTCATGTCTTACGCTAGTTCTAAGTTCTGGGTAGTCATAGCTAATTCCTAATGGTATGTTATATCCAGCTTGATACGCTATATACTGGTGTATAGCTCTATCTGGAATACCTTTGAAGCCAGCGTGATAGACTTGTGTATATCCTTCTTTTACAGGCATTAGCCATGGTTGACATCCCATATCCATACGCTCTACCTTATAGTCTTTTGGGATAATGCACTCATTTATATACGGCTGATACTGTATAAGTTCCTGTAACGGCTCACAATAATCAGATGTATAGAAATCTATCTTTTCTCCATTTATACCGTATAATAGACGTGCTAATGGGAGAGCGTATAAAGTATCTCCCATCTTACCAGGATGTGTTACTGCTATTGTCATGCGTATGTTTTCCCTAGAACAGATACATTATCTTCTCCTAGTATAGTATCTATTTCTCTTATGAGCTTATTACGCTCTGCGTTTGTTTTCTGCGCCTGTATTGCGGCTTTTCCTAATTCGAATAGCTCTGTATAGTGTTTGCCAGTTATAAACGTTTCTCCCACAATAGGAGCGTACTTCATTATTGTTTCTTGTGCGTTCCAGCATTGACGTAATACTACTTGTAGCTTCGTTACTGGTAAGAATATGTCATCTTCTCTGCCATTCAATCGTATTCTTGTAGCCGCGTCTAATAAGCGCATTCTTTGTATATTATCTTGATTAGGGTTTATCTCTACTTTGAATCTAGCGGTAATAAGTTCGTCAATCAGAAATCCTGTGGATTTTACTGTAATGTCCATTATTACACTTCCTTTCTAAATACATACGTAGCGAAACTATAGTTTATGCCATCCCATACAAATGTATCTTTATCATCATAGTTTGGCTCATCTATCAATACACAGTTATGTGCTTGTAGCACGTCGCGTAGTCTTTCTAATAAGTCAAACTTAGTATAGAATCTATTACTTGTATATGGCACTGGATCACCGGCTTTATAGTCATCCTTGAAATCACAGGTTACTATAGCTATTCCATTTGGCTCTAATAAATCACATATGTCAGCTATAAACTCTTCATCATTTGTGGTATGTTCTAACACTGATGTAGAAATGACAACATCGTATTTATAGTTCCCTCTACGCTGCTTGAATGTATGTAGGTCGCAGTTTATTACCGGATCTACATCATATACGGCGAAACCATCATAGCGTAATAGTTCCGCTGCTGTATCTTGATAACTTCCCGCTGATACTATACGTGTACCTGATATTGGTATTCCTGTAATACTCATGAGCTGTCTAGCTTGTAAGGCTGTATCATAGACAAAGGCTTGCTGCACTAGTGCTGAAGCTATTTTATTACCTGTCATTTCAGGAACATAGGTATACATAGCATCTATAACTGGCTTATATAGTTCCCTGTCTGCGTCGGTTAGTATTCTATTGAACATTATCCCTCCAATGCCTTTGTAAAGGCTGTATTGAACGCATGAAGCATTGTCGTCTTATTCCACCAATAATGATATTTGAGTAAGTGTCCTATCCCTCCATCCATTATCTCGCGCAAGTTCTTATTTTCTACAAGGCTTTCAGTATCCCACATATGCCGAAATTGATCGCTTCTTGTAATAGCTATAGGCTTCTTTACTGCTAGAGCATAATCCAATGTACCTGATATGCCTCTCCCTCTATTATCATCATATAAGAAAGCATTCAAGTCATTACCATAAAGGAAGTCTAATAGTTCTTGCTCTGGTAATAGGGTATGTTGTATGTATATTGTATATGGCGGCTTTATTATCTCTCTACAGGCATTAGCCCACCATCTAGCGCCATTTCCATCAGCATCGCCAAAATAAGCATACGGTATATTCATATTGATATGTGCTATATCAAAATCTCGCATTACTGACTCTACTAGTCGTGTGAAGCCTTTACCACCTAATCCAAATCCAAATGTACCTATAGTCGGTATAACATTTATAGGATGAACTATTGGTGTATATTCAGGTATAGGTCTAGGTAGATTATAGTAGCGTGTATCTGTATTCGATGGATCTTGGTGTAATATTAGGTCAAATCCTTTATCGTCTATATTTCCCTCATGGAATAGACATATTTGTTTGAATTTACCGCGCTGTGATGTTACTTTTTGATTAGTGAGCCACGGCATTGTAGCACCACTAAAGTAGAAGTTATAAACAACTATTTGCGGCTGTAATACACCGATCCAATGATCATGTTCCCATTCTTCATTAGTTTCAATGTAGTACCAATCATCTTTGATAAATGGAGATACTAGCCGCTTGAAGAACTGATATACACCACAACTCTCTTGTTTATGGTTTACGAATAAGACTTTATAGCCTCTGTCCATATTACTTCACCTTCTTTATTCATACCTATGATTCTTGGCTCTGGTAATGGTACAATAAACAATCCACCGCTCATAAGGTAATTTTTATTACGATCTATAAAGTTGTCTATAAAGCCCCATGGTAGAATAAGATAGTAGTCTACAAAGTGTCTCATAGATTCTTGTTGAGATATGATAGGTATATTACTTCCTACTGTACGCTTCCCAAACTTATCAGGATTGATTTCAGCCGCATGAATAATATCCTTCTCAGTAAGACCAAAATACTGTAGAATAGTATTACCTTTCGTAGATGCGCCCATTACTGCTACTGTTTGTCCTAGCGTATTAGCTTCATGTATAAAGCCTACTACCTTATTACGAGTATCTTCTATCTTCTTAGCGAATGCTATAGCTAGATCTCCTACAGCGTTGAAGAAACCTTCCTCTTTATCTAATGCTTGCTGTACTGATATTTGTATTCTGCGCGAATTCTTATGACATAAATACGCACGCATACTACCACCATTTACACCATTGTATTCTACGTCGAATACGTCTAGATTATGTTCCTGCATGAGATCTCTGAATACAGCTAATGAATAGTACTCAAGATGCTCATGGCATATGTTAGGAAAGTCACCGTATTTTACCATGGACATAAGATCCATCATTTGTATTACTATAATACCATCATCAGCTAAGATATACTTTAGGTCACTTACAAAGCTGTGTGGATCTTCTAGATCGTAGAACATTGCTATAGCTGTAATAACTTTAGCCTTCTGTCCATGAAAATAGTGTTCAAATGGCTCTTTACGGAAATAATCATTGAATACTACTTTAGCTTTATTGAAAGACATAAGATGTAGATTGCTAGGCTCAAACCCTACTGTTTCTACATAACTAGGATAGAAGCCTAGTAGTGTACCGTCATTACTGCCTACATCTACTACTACATCACCAGCATTGAGAAAGATGTTTTTGAATACTTTCTCAACTACGTCATTCAATGCCCTTACCATACTACCATTTAGACCGCTCTGATACCAATAATCAGAATACATAGCACTACCATCTGTTGTATGACGTAGTTGTATAAGGTCACAGTTTACGCATTGTGTAAGGTCTAAAGGTATTTTAGGTGGAGCATTATCATTAGTATCAAGGAATGTTGATAAATGAATATCTCCTAGACTAATAACATCTTTTAGATCTTCACCACATAATCTACAAGTAGTGCGTGTTGTATATAACATTAGGACTCCTTTGCTAAAAATAGCTTCACTTTATACGGTGTAGTATATTCTTCTCTTTTATCTGCTACTTCATATTGAATAGACTTTATCTGCTGAATAGCAAGTTCTAATCTATTCTGTCCAAACACAAATCCAGTATCCATAAGTTTTTTGAATGATACATCATAATCACGTAAATCTAAACTACTACCTTGCCCTATATCTACTTTAGCGCCACATAATTTAGCTATGTATTGAGCAAGTTTCCATTTTGTAGTAGTATACTGCGGATCACCTATATTATAAGTGTTATTCGCTTGTAATCTACCGTCTATTGCTTCTACGAGTATACGGGCAAAATCTAGTACATGAATAATAGGCCGCATGATATTCGGCTCATATATCTCAATACGCTTGTAACTCAAGGCGTCATAGATAAGATTATTCACTAATAGGTCTAGCCTTGTACGCTGTGTAATACCAAATGCTGTTACTGGTCTAACTATTACATGTTCTATATCGGATTCTGTAATGGCTAGTTCTGCTGTATATTTTTGTCTAGCATAATGGTTTAGTGGTAAAGGCGCTGATTCTTCAGTTACTAACTCATTAGGTCTATTACCATAGACAGAACTTGTAGATGTAAATATAAGGCGCTGATGTTTTCTCATAGCTGCTACTATATTTATTGTACCTGATACGTTCACATCACGTGAGAAGTTTGGATCAATAGCGCACGCTGGTTCACCGACTACAGCAGCTAAATGTACTATCGTATCATACTGTGGTATAAGTTTATCCATTACGTTAGCGTTACGCACATCAGCATAGACAAAGTTTACATCCGGTAATGGATTACCAGCGAGTAAATTATCTGCTACGGTGATATCCAAGTCATTACGACGTGCTATAAGTTGTAGTAACTGTGAGCCTACAAATCCAAACCCGCCAGTTACAAGTACCCTTTGTTTCATAG
>Ga0070689_100001521_pt1 | contig 14799 bp, 7 predicted proteins | sample KBSS23HmetaG_FD_64669 | JGI IMG/M metagenome (GOLD analysis project Ga0070689, IMG submission 64669) | Switchgrass rhizosphere microbial communities from Kellogg Biological Station, Michigan, USA - KBS S2-3H metaG | ecosystem: Host-associated > Plants > Roots > Rhizosphere ...
CACCACGCTGAACTTTGCGCGTCGTGGCTGGGAAGTGCCCCGCACCACCAACAGCGAGCTGGAAACCTATCGCTGGACGGCCGGCTTCGAAGGCTTCTTCGAGCTGGGTAACCGCACCTGGAACTGGGACGTTGGCGCGATGACCAATCGCAACAACATGCTCAAGACCGGTCATGGCGACTTCAACCTGATCAACGCAGGTGCAGCCCTGGGCCCGTCGTACCTGGGTTCGGATGGCAAGGTGCATTGCGGTACCGCGGCCGACCCGATCGCCGGCTGCTCGCCGTGGAACCCGCTGCTGCCGTACGGCCAGGCTGGCGCCGGCTCGCTGGCCGACCATGATCTGCAGAACTTCCTGTTCCCGGAATTCCACGACACCGGCAAGACCACCACGACCGACTACACGGCCAACATCGCCGGCACCTTCGTGGGCCTGCCGGCCGGCGACATCGGTGTGGCCGCCGGTCTGGAGCATCGCCAGGAAGACGGCCGCTTCGTGCCTGACGCCTTCAACCAGGCGGGCCTGAGCTCGGGTCTGGCAGCCACGACGACCGAAGGCAAGTACTCGGTCAACGAGGCTTACCTCGAATTCGACGTGCCGCTGCTGCGTGACGTGGTGATGGCGCGCGAACTGTCGATCGATCTGGCCAGCCGCTATTCCGATTACGACAACTTCGGCACCACCACCAACAGCAAGGCCAGCATCAAGTGGAAGCCGATCGACGACCTGCTCGTCCGCGGCAGCTGGGCGCAGGGCTTCCGCGCGCCGACCATCTCCGACCTGTACGGCGGTATCGGCAGCAGCTTCGAGTCGTACACCGACCCGTGCGATACCCGCAGCGGTTCGGCCAAGGGCAACCCGGCCGTGGCCGCGCGTTGTACCGGCGGCTTCGGCGGTCAGCCGGGCGTGGCGGCGAACTATGTGCAGCTGGGCCAGGCGCTGGCTCCCTGCAGCACCTATCCGTGCCAGACCAACTACCAGTTCACCACCGGCTCCAACTCGAAGCTGACCCCGGAAACGGCCACCACCCGCACGTTCGGCGTGATCTACAGCCCGCACTACGTCGAAGGCCTCGACGTGTCGCTGGACTGGTACAAGATCGACATCAAGAACGTGATCAGCCAGGACGAAGTGCAGAACATCCTGGACGACTGCTACGTGGCTGGCATCAGCTCGCGTTGCTCGGGCTTCACGCGCGATCCGGCCAACGGCGTCATCACCAACATGTTCTACGGCCTGACCAACAAGGGCTGGCAGAAGACGGCGGGTTACGACTTCGGCGTGAACTACCGCTTCACCATCGATGCGGTCGGCCAGTTCGCGGCGCACTGGAACACCACCTACGTCGACTACCTGAACATCAAGGCTGACGACAATCCGGACACCATCGTGCAGCCGGAAACCGGCTACGGCGGCAACTTCCGCACCCGTTCGAACCTGTCGCTCGACTTCACTCGCGGCATCTTCGGCATGACCTGGACCACCCGTTACTACTCGGGCATGACCGAGCGCTGCTCCTACGTCAACCCGGCCGAATGTAACGACATCGACCACGTCGATCCGTTCAACGGCGCGCAGGCGCAGCGTCACACCGGTTCCACCACCTTCAACGACGTCCAGTTCCGCTGGACCCTGCCGTGGAAGGGCACCGTCTCGGTGGGTGCGAACAATGTGTTCGACAAGCAGGGTCCCATCATGTACTCGAAGCCGAACAGCGCCTTCGTCTACTACGGTGGCTTTGACATCGGCCGCTTCTACTACCTGAAGTACTCGCAGCGCTTCTAAGCCTCATTGCTGCAACCCCGAGGGGCGGTCCGGAAACGGGCCGCCCTTTTTGTTCACAGGCCGTCTAGGCGGCCATATGCTCCTGCATACGCAAGCGCATGGAGCCAACTTTTACAAGCCCTTACGTTTGGGCTATGCTCAGGGGCTCCCCCGTGTAGAGTCGAGGCGTGTTGGGCGCCTGTTGGTTCTCGCGCTAAGCCCTGCCATTCGATAGAGGTTTTCTCATGCGCCGTCTTGTTTGGTCGCTGATGTCGGTCGCTGCTCTGGCTCTCGCCGGCTGCAACAATTCTTCCCCGTCGTCCCAGGGCGGCACGGATGGCGGTGACGCCGCCCAGGCGCCTGCCCAGACCAACCAGATCACCGGTCAGGTCACCCTGCGCGACGCCGCCACGGTGTCGCCGAACGCCAAGCTGGATCTGACCCTGGTCGACGTGTCGACGCAGGACGCCGCTCCGCTGGCGACCAAGACGATCCAGCCGGCCAACACCCTGCCGCTCTCGTTCCAGCTGCCGTTCAACCCGGCCGACGTGAACCCGGCCGGCCTGTATGTGCTGAAGGCCACCCTGGTCGACGGCGACCGCAGCTACAACCCGCCGCTGCAGACCCAGGTTCTGACCAAGGGCGCGCCCACCCAGGTGAACATCCAGCTCGTTGCCGAGCAGACCCAGGGTGAAAAGGAACTGGCGGCGTTCACCAGCGTGCAGAAGCAGATCGGCGGCATGAAGATCAGCAACGGCACCAAGCTCGAAGACAAGGTCTCGCGCGGCTGGCAGGTGTTCCGTGAAGCGGGCGAAGTGAAGTTCATCCGCGAAGAAGTCGACTACGGCGACAAGGGCTTCAACAGCACCGATTACGCCTACAAGGACGGCAAGCCGTGGGTGGTCGTGCAGCAGAAGAAGTCCAGCAAGGACGCCAAGCCGAGCTCGACCGAGCGCGCTGCCTGGGGCCCGGACGGTTCGCTGGTGCTGAAGACCAACGAGCAGGGCGGCAAGAGCTCGCCGCTGTCCGACGACGAAGCGGCCAGCTTGCAGAAGCAGGCCACCTCGATCCTGAATCTGGCGACCGGCGGCAAGGGCAAGTAAGCAGCCCTGCCGTTTCGCCCGGAAAGCCGCCCGCGAGGGCGGCTTTTTTGTTGGGCACGCATCAGCCGGGAAACCAAGGCCGGCGCAGAAGTCTGTGGGAGCGCCCTTGGGCGCGACGCGTGCACTTGAGTGCGTCGCTCCGTCAGGTTGTCGCGCCCAAGGGCGCTCCCACGGTAAGGTGCGGGATTTTGGCCATATGGATGGCTAAATGATTTGCGACGCCTGTGCCGGGTTCCGCGGCCCCTGATCCCTGCAACAAAAAAAGCCGCCCACTCGCGCAGGCGGCTTCTTGGCAAAACCAACGAAACCTTAGAAGGCGTACTTCATGCCCAGGTTGACGCTGTTGTACTTCTGGCTGTTGTCGCCGAAGCGGCCGCTGTAGCCGACCCAGCCGCTGAAGGCCTTGTTGAACTGGGCGCTCAGGCCGATGTCGCCGGTGCCCCAGGTCTTGTCCGGGGTGAAGCCGACCAGTTCGAACGAGCCGGGCATGCCGTTGAGGCCGGCGGTGACGGCGCGCGGGTCAGCCTTGCTGTCGTAGTTGTAGGCCAGCTCGGCGTACGGCGAGAGCATGGTGTTGCCGGCCTGCCAGTGGCCTTCCAGGCGCCAGCCCAGGGTGGAGATCTGCGAATCGCGCTGCTGGCTGCCGAACCACATGGCGGTGGAATCGCTGCCGCTCTCGTTGTAGCTGTTGACCTTGACCGTCTGCCATTCGAAGTTGGCGAACGGACCGGTGCGCAGCGTGCCCACGTCGAACCAGTAGCCGCCGTTGATGCCGCCACCGACGTGGTTGCCGTCGGCCTTGGCCGTTTCGCTGCGCAGCATGCTGCCGAGCTGGATCTTGCGCTCGATGTCGGAGAAGTTGTCCTGGCCGAAGTCGACATAGCCGCCGACGTAGGCGCCGCCCTGGTACCAGGTGAGGTAGCCCAGGCCGGAGACGTCCTGCAGCTTGTAGCCGCCACCGCCAGCGTAGTCGGCGTTGTGCTGGCCGATGTTCATGGCCACGCCGCCGGACCAGTTGTCGTTGAAGCGCACGTCCGCACCGAAGGTCAGGTTGACGTTGTCGCTGGAAGTGCGCGGCGAGCCGGAACTCGCATCGAAGCGCTGGTCGCCGTAGTCGACGTTGGCGAATACGCGGGTGTCGCTACCCTGGACGTCGGCCAGCATCTGGTTGCGGATGGCGCGGTTCTGGGCCTGGATCGAGGCCAGCGGCGCTTCCGCCAGCAGCGAGGCGTAGCCCGGCGCGCTGAGGATGGAGATCACGTACTGGCCCAGCATCACGTCGGCCGCGGTGGTCGGGTGCACGCCGTCGGCGAACAGGTAGGTCTGGTTGGCGCCGGCCGCGTAGGTGTACGGCAGGCCCGAACCGGCCGGGCCGCAGGCCACGGAGCTGGAACCCACGCCGCAGGCCTCGTTGGTGACGTTGGTGAAGCCGTAGGCGCCCGGGTTGGCGATCACTTCATTGAGCAGGCTGTAGGTGTCGACCGGGACGATGCCCTTGCCCATCTGGGCGAGGCCGGCGCTGAGCGTGCCGTTGAAGATCAGGCTGAGGCCGGTCAGCGAGGCGGCGGCGCTGGCGCCCTGCTCGAGCGCGGACGGGGTCAGGCCGACATTGGGCAGGTTGAACACCAGGATGTTCTTGGCACCGGCCTGCTGCATCTGGCCGATCAGCTTCACTTCCTGCTGCGCGGCGGCGGCCACCGAGGCCTGCGCCTGGGCGGCGGTCTGGAAGCCCGTCACGCCGGCGGCGGCGAGCACCTGCTGGGTCACGGCGGCGGTCACGGCCTGGGTGATCTGCGGGGTCAGCGCGGCGATCTGCGCGGCGGGCACGCCAGCGTTCTGCAGCTGGGCGATCTGCAGCTGCACGTTCTGCTGGATCAGCTGCTGCGCGGTGGCGCCGGCGCCGGCGGCGGTGGCCGCGTAGAAGATGTCGTTGGCGCCGCCCCAGATGGAGTACAGCGCCTTGCTGTCGAACTTGCCGGCAGCGAGGTAGGCGTTCACCTGGGTGGTGATGGTCGGCACGGCCGCGGGCGTACCGGGCGAATTGGTCAGCACGCCGGCGCCGCCCCAGGCGTAGTCGCTGCCGCCCGCCAGCGAGGCGGTCAGGCTGTAGCCGTAGTGGCCCGCCACGTTCTGCACCGTCACCGCACCCGGGTTGGTGGTGAATTCCAGCGGCGGCTGGATGGCCGGATTGGTGGCCAGCGAGATATTGCCGGCGTCGCTCAGGCTGTCGCCGAACACCACCACGCTGTCGAACTGGGATTTGGCGGCGAACGCCGGGGAACTGATCAGCAACGCGGCGGCAATGGCGCCTGCAATCGTGCGAGTACGAAGCATGTCGGTAACACTCCTTGAACCGGGGCGGTTTTGTTATTACTGCGTTACGGTAATGCATGCCCATACGTCAGCGCATGCTGCGCTGCACCGCGAAACAGCGGGGCTGGTCCAGCCCTCGACGAGGCAGGAGCGCACCCTGTGTGCGACCGGGAAGACGACGGGCATCTGTCGCCGCCGGTCGCGCACAGGGTGCGCTCCTACAGGGGCTGGCTTTTAGCGCTTCTGCGCCTTGGAGAAGGCGTCGGCGAAGGCGCTGTTGGACGGCGCTGGCGCGGGCTTGGGCGCACCGCCACCCGGACGCGGGCCGCGGTTGTCGCGCGGGCCGCCGCGCGGGGCATCGCCGCCGCCAGCGGGGCGACCGGTGCGGGCCTGGCCTGGTTCATCGTCCAGGCGCATGGAGAGGCCGATGCGCTGGCGGGGCAGGTCCACCTCCATCACCTTCACCTTGACGATGTCGCCGGCCTTCACCGCATCACGGGGGTCCTTCACGAAGGTGTGCGAGAGCGCCGAGACGTGCACGAGGCCGTCCTGGTGCACGCCGATGTCGACGAAGGCACCGAATGCCGCCACGTTTGTCACGCGGCCTTCCAGCACCATGCCGGGACGTAGGTCCTTCAGGTCTTCCACGCCTTCGGCAAAGCTCGGTGCCACGAATTCCGGCCGCGGATCACGGCCAGGCTTCTCCAGCTCCTTGAGGATGTCGCGCACGGTCGGCACGCCGAACGTCTCGTCGGTGAACTGCTCGGCCTTGAGGCCGCGCAGGAAGCTGGCGTCGCCGATGATGGAACGCACTTCGCGGCCGCACTGGGCGATGATGCGCTCGACCACCGGATAGGCTTCCGGATGCACCGCGCTGGCATCGAGCGGATTGTCGCCGTTGGGCACGCGCAGGAAGCCCGCGCACTGCTCGTAGGCCTTGTCGCCCAGGCGCGGCACCTTCAGCAGCGCCTTGCGGTTGGCGAACGGGCCGTTGGCGTCGCGATGCTTCACCACGTTCTCGGCCACGCTGGCGCTGAGGCCGGCGACACGCGAAAGCAGCGCGGCCGACGCAGTGTTCACGTCCACGCCCACCGCGTTCACGCAGTCCTCGACCTTGGCATCGAGCGCGCGCGCCAGCTTCACCTGGTTCACGTCGTGCTGGTACTGGCCCACGCCGATCGCCTTGGGCTCGATCTTCACCAGTTCGGCCAGCGGGTCCTGCAGGCGTCGTGCGATGGAGACCGCGCCACGCAGGCTCACGTCCACATCCGGGAATTCGCGGGAGGCGACTTCCGAGGCGGAATACACCGAGGCGCCGGCTTCGCTCACCACTACCTTGGACAGCTTGGCGTCGCCGAGTTTCTTGATCATCTCGCCCGCGAGCTTGTCGGTTTCGCGCGAGGCGGTGCCGTTGCCGATGGCGATCAGGTCGACGTTGTGCAGCTTGCACAGCTTGGCCAACTGCACCAGCGATTCGTTCCACTGCTTGCGCGGCTCATGCGGATACACGGTGTCGGTGGCTAGCAGCTTGCCGGTGGCATCGACCACGGCCACCTTCACGCCGGTGCGGATGCCGGGATCCAGGCCCATCACGTTCTTCGCACCGGCGGGCGCGGCGAGCATCAGATCCTTGAGGTTGTCGCCGAACACGCGGATGGCTTCGTCTTCCGCGCCTTCGCGCACGCGGCCGAACAGATCCAGCGTGAGATGCAGATGCAGCTTCACGCGCCAGGTCAGCCGCACGGTTTCGCGCAGCCACGCATCGGCGGCGCGGCCGCGATCGCGGATATCGGCATGCGCGGCCACCCGGCCTTCGCCTTCGAGATGGCCTTGTTCCATATCCAGTGCCGGCGCCAACTCCAGTTCGATCACGCCTTCGTTGCGTGCGCGCATCAGCGCGAGCAGGCGATGCGAGGGAATCTTGCCGATCGGTTCGACGTGATCGAAGTAGTCGCGGAACTTCGCGCCTTCGTTTTCCTTGCCCTCGACCACCTTGGCGCGGATGTGGCCCTTGTCCCACAACCAGTCGCGCAGTTCGCCGAGCAGGCCGGCGTCTTCGGCGATGCTTTCCATCAGGATCGCACGGGCGCCATCGAGCGCGGCGCGCACGTCGGCCACGCCCTTCTCGGCGTCGACGAACGCTTCAGCAAAGGCTTCGGGCGACTTGCTGGGATCTTCGCGCAGGCCGATCGCCAACGGCTCCAGGCCCGCTTCGCGGGCGATCTGCGCCTTGGTGCGGCGCTTGGGCTTGTACGGCAGGTACAGATCTTCCAGGCGCGCCTTGGTGTCGGCGGCGAGGATGTCGTTCTTCAGCGCATCGCTGAGCTTGCCCTGTTCCTCGACGCTGGCGAGGATCGCGCTGCGGCGCTCTTCCAGTTCGCGCAGGTAGCGCAGGCGTTCTTCCAGCAAGCGCAGCTGCGTGTCGTCGAGACCGCCGGTGGCTTCCTTTCGGTAGCGTGCGATGAACGGCACGGTGGCGCCGCCGTCGAGCAATTCCACCGCGGCGTGAACCTGGTCCGGTTTGGCGGCGATGTCCTGGGCAATGCGTTGTTCAATGCTGAGCATGAGGCTGAAACGATTCCTTAGCGATCGACAAGACGACGGGGCACGAGGCGATCCGCCGGACTCTCGATCATAGCAAGTCGACGCGCGCCACCGGCATCACCACCAAGCCAGGCTGTGGCATCACACGCGGCTGGCGGCCGGCATCCGCAGGCGCGTGCCACAGGCTGACGGCGGCGAGCACGGCCACGATCACGGCGAGCGTGATGGCCGCCGCTAGCCAGCGCGTGGAGGGCGGCGGCACGGGAGGTCGCGCCTTGGGTATCTCTTCCGCGGTGACCAGCTCATCGTTGCTGGCGACGTCGGGCAGCAGTTCATCGGCGGGCAGCGGGCAGGAGGGCGTCCGATGCACCTCGCCGATGAATCGATAGCCGAGGCTGTATACGGTGGCGATGTAACGTGGCTGCGACGCGCAATCGCCGAGCGCGTGGCGCAATTGAGAGATCACCCGCGTGAGCACCCCGGGAGTGACGTGCCGATGGCCCCAGGCGGCATCGAGCAGGGTGTCCTTGCCGACCACGTCGCCGGCTTGCTGCAGCAGCACCACCAGCACCGCATAGGCTTTGGGCTCGATCGAGATCGATTTGCCCGCCCGTTCGAGACGGTGGGCTCGCGGCTCGACGACGATGTCGTCGCACTGGTAAATCCAGCCGCAATCGGGATGTGACTGGGCCATGATCTTGCCCGATACACCGCCCCCTGCGCGTTAAGCATGCGCCTCTTGCGCCACGCCGAGCATCCGCCATAGGTCATAAACGTGAGAACGCCGCGATGGCATGCTCGCGTGAACGCGATGTTCCGAGCGCGTCAGTTCCGCCGTGTTTTCACGGCGGAACGTCTCACGATAAGAAATCCCCTACGCCAAAGGGTCAACGCATCAAGCGTTGAACGAGCTGTTGCTTCCATCGGTGCGACGCGGATTCGCAGCGACATCCTTGGCGCGGCCGTTGAGCACCAGCGTTTGCGCGAGCAGGTCGTGGAGGCCCTGCTTGCGCTGCGTCCAGGCCACCATCAGGAAGCCGAAGCCCAGCATGAGCGCGCTGAGGAACTTGGCGAAGTAACGCCCCGTCGCGCGCGGGAAGCTGATGCGCGTGCCGTCCATGCCGGTGACGCGCAGCCCCAGCGCCAGCTTGCCCAGCGTGCCTTGCCACGCCGAACTTTCCAGCAAGGCGAAATACAGCCACGACACGATGGTCTGCGCGAGGATCGCCGGACCGATCGCATGCAGGTAGGTATCCATCGCCTGCAGCATCAATTGCGGATCGTTGCCGGCGGCGTGGATGGCCTGTGCATAGATGTCGGCAGCCTGGCTGGCGCCGAGCAGGCTGTTCAAGATCATGTTGGGAATCCACAACACGATGCCGTCGATGATGTAAGCGGCCGCGCGCTTCCAGAAACCCGCGTAATCGTCCAGCGCGGCCACGGCGCCAGCGCTCGAAGCCATCGGGGCGGCATAGGGCGGTGCCGGTGGTGGCGAGGAGAAGGCGGGCTCGGCGCGCGGCGGTTCGTCCGGAAACAGCGTTGAAAGCGGTGCCCAGTCGGTCATGCCTTCATGCCAGCCCAGATCGTTCGGGCTCAGCTGGCCGCTCTGCAGCCACTGGCGTACTTCCACTTCCTTGTACGGGCCGTGTCGCTCGCCATCGCGTCCGATCCAAACTTCCATGGTGTGCTCCGAGATCAACCGTCAGACCCGCATGATGCCATGCGGGAGCGATGTCTTGGGCCGCTGGGTGGCCTTGGATCAGGCCGCGTCGCGGCGCTTGAGGTGCACCAGCAGCAGGGAAATGGCAGCGGGCGTGACGCCGCTGATGCGTGCGGCCTGACCCACGGTCTCGGGCAGCACGCGCTTGAGCTTCAGCAGCACTTCGGCCGACAGGCCGCGCACCTTGTCGTAGTCGAAGCTGCTGGGAATCGCGGTCTGTTCGTGGCGGCGCTGGCGTTCGATCTCTTCGCGCTGGCGCTCCAGGTAGCCGGCGTACTTGGTCTGCACTTCCACCTGCTCGGCCACGCTGGCGTTGTCCACGGCGGGGCCAAGCCCATCGACGGTGGTCAGGGTGGCGTAGTCGAGTTCGGGGCGGCGAAGCAGATCGAGCGCGTTCGTCTCGCGGCTCAGCGTGATGCCGAGCGTCTGCGCCACGCTGGCGCCGAGTGCATTGGCGGGCGCGGCCCAGATCGCGGCAAGACGCTGCATCTCGCGTTCCACGGCGTCGCGTTTCGCACGCAGGGCGTCGTAGCGGGCCTGCGGGACCACGCCCAGGCGATGGCCTGTTTCGCTAAGACGCAGATCGGCGTTGTCCTCGCGCAGATGCAGGCGATATTCCGCCCGCGAGGTGAACATCCGATACGGCTCGATGGTGCCATTGCTGGTGAGATCGTCGATCAGCACGCCGATATACGCCTCGTCGCGGCGCGGATACCACGGCGTCTCGCCCTTCACCGCCAGGGCGGCGTTGAGGCCGGCGATCAGGCCCTGCGCCGCGGCCTCTTCGTAGCCGGTGGTGCCGTTGATCTGGCCGGCGAAATACAGGCCGGGGATGGTCTTGGTCTCGAGCCACGGATGCAGGCCGCGCGGATCGAAGTAGTCGTACTCGATGGCATAGCCGGGACGCGTGATGTGCGCCTTCTCGAAGCCCTTGATCGAGTGCACCAGCGCCAGCTGCACGTCATAGGGCAGCGAGGTGGAAATCCCGTTCGGATAGACCTCGAAGGTATCCAGGCCTTCCGGTTCGATGAAGATCTGGTGCGAGCTCTTCTCGGCGAAGCGCACCACCTTGTCCTCGATGGACGGGCAATAGCGCGGGCCCACGCCTTCGATCTGGCCGCTGTAGAGCGGCGAGCGGTCCAGCGAGCCGCGGATCAGTTCGTGCGTGTGCTCGCTGGTGTGGGTGATCCAGCAGCTGACCTGGCGCGGATGCTCGTCACGCGACCCCAGGTACGAGAACACGGGCGCCGGATCGTCGCCGGGCTGTTCTTCCAGGCCGCTGAAATCGATGCTGCGCAGGTCGATGCGGGGCGGCGTGCCCGTCTTCAGGCGCTCGGCCGCCACTGGCAGTTCGCGCAGCTTCTGGGCCAGCGTGCTGGCCGGCGGATCGCCGGCGCGGCCGCCGGCGTACTGCGCGGGACCAATATGGATCTTGCCCGCCAGGAACGTGCCGGCGGTCAGCACCACGCTGCGGGCGCGGAACGACAGGCCCATCTGCGTCACCACGCCGGTGACGCGGCCGCCTTCCAGGATCAGGTCGTCCACCGCCTGCTGGAACAGCTCCAGGTTCGGCTGGGTTTCCACCATCCGCCGGATCGCGGCCTTGTAGAGCGAGCGATCGGCCTGGCAGCGGGTGGCGCGCACGGCCGGGCCCTTGGACGCATTGAGCGTGCGCCACTGGATGCCGGCGAGATCGGCCGCGTGCGCCATGGCACCGCCGAGCGCATCGATCTCCTTGACCAGGTGGCCCTTGCCGATGCCGCCGATAGCCGGGTTGCAGCTCATCTGGCCGATCGTTTCGATGTTGTGGCTCAGCAGCAGCGTGCGCGCGCCCGCGCGTGCCGCGGCGAGCGCAGCCTCGGTACCGGCGTGGCCGCCACCGATCACGATGACGTCGTAGGAAACAGGGTGAAACATAGGAAACTGCCCCGGAAGCGCAGATTTGGACCCAATGGGACGCTTATGGTAACTCCGCCGCGGCGTTCCGGTTGTTGGCACGCTTCCTGCTTTTATTTCCCCGCACTTTCCACGGGCAGAAGCTGCGCGTTCAACGCGCGCCGAGGTCGAACGACAGGGGTTCGATCGCGTGCCGGGGAGAGGAAGCAAGAAGGCGCCCCTCGGGGCGCCTTCGCCTTTTTCTGAGCTTTGAATGAGGCGGGAAATCAGCCTGCAAGCGCTCTGAATAAGATCTGGCGCCCGGCGGTCTCAGGAACAGGGGGAATCCAGGATGACCGTGTTGCCGGGCGCCAGAAACCGTAAATGCGTTCTGGCAGCAGTACTGCACTGCGCTAGTGGGTTGAATATTTACCCCTGGCGCGTGAACGTGAAGTGACTAAAACGCCCGTTTGTGCCGAGTCTTGGCACCTCATGACGTACAGCGTCATTCCGTGATCCGCGGCCAAAATGAATGTGATGAAGATCACGTTGCTGGCACGCCCATTGCTTCGTCTCCCATGCCGGAAAAGGCGATTGGTTTGGGGGACTCAGATCATGGATAACAGTTTCGATTTGCAACCGGTGTACCAGCACCACGATCTGTTGATCGAACTTGGCCGTGTCGAAATGGCCATGGACTATCTGGAAGAACGTAGCGAGAACGAACGCCAGGCCTTGCGCCCGCGTCTGCTCTCGCGCATGACCCGCTTGCGCGACGAACTGGCGCAGCTGGCGATCTGATCGCCGCGTCCGCGGGCCGGCAACACCGCTTCATCAGGTTTCATCCTCTCGCAAGACCCCATTACGCCCGGGTGCCCCGTCCAAGGACGGGACGCACTCGGGTGTTTTTCTATGCGGGTACGCCTCAGCCGTGCTGCATGCTGCGCACGATCTCGCCGAGGTTGCGCGAGAGCTGGGGTTGCGCCGCCAGCGACTCGATGGCCGCGCGTGCTGCCGCGTGGCGCGTCGGCTCCAGCCGCTGCCAGCCGTTGAATGCGGTGGCGAGGCGGGCGGCCACCTGCGGATTGAGCGCATCGAGCTGGTGCAGGCGCTGCGCCAGCAGCTGATAGCCGCTGCCGTCGGGGCGATGGAAGCCGTCGGGATTGCCGCGAGCCCACGCGCCGAACAACGAGGTGACGCGATTGGGATTCTTCAGCGTGAAGGCGCCATCGCGCTCCAGTGTCTGCACGCGTTCGATCACGGCGTCGGCCGGCAACTGCGTTTGCACCGAGAACCACTTGTCCATTGCCAGCGGATTGTCGGCGTAGCGTTCGCGGAAGTGCAGCAGCGCCGCATGCGCCTGCGTGGCATTGCCGCGCACCAGCACCGACAGCGCCGCGAGGCGGTCCGTCATGCTTGGCGCGTTGTCGTACTGCAGCGTGGCGAGCGTGTGTGCGTTCCACGGATCGATCGAGGCGATCAGTTCCAGCACGCGGCGCTTCAGGCGGCGCTGTGCCTGGCTTGCGGCATCCAGCTGCAGATTGGTTTGCGCAGCCAACGCGTCGTAGCGCTGCTGCAGGGGTTCGCGGCCGATGCGCAGCGCCAGGTGCTCGTGCAGCTTCAGGCGCAGGGCGTGCACGTGCGAAGGATCCACCACGCGCTCGCGCTCGGCCAGTTCGATTTCACCCGGCGGCGTGAGCAGGTCGGCGAGCAGGGCGTCGTCGATGGCGTCCTCGCCGAACAGCGCGGCCAATGCATTGCACCAGGCATCGAGCGCCTGCGTGGCGTTGCCGTCGCGCAGATTGTCGAACGCGCGCGCCGCCAGCTGCTGGCCCGCTTCCCAGCGATTGAAGCCGTCCACGTCGTGACGCAGCAACAAGGCCAGTTGCTCGGGCGAGTAATCGCATTCGAGGATCACCGGCGCGGAAAAACCGCGCAGCAGCGACGGCACCGGCGCCGATGGCACCTGCTGGAACACGAACGACTGCTCGGCGCGATCTAGCACGATCACGCGCTCAGTGGCGCCCGATGTCTCGGCGCAGTCGTCCGGCAGGTGCAGCGGCATCAAGCGGCCCTCGCCATCAAACAGCGCCAGCTTCACCGGAATCGGCAGCGGCTGCTTGGTCGGCTGGTTGGGCGTGGGCGGCGTGTGCTGCGACAGCGTGAGCGTATAGCTGCGATGCGCGGCATCGTAGTGACCGCGCGCGGTCAGGCGCGGCGTGCCGGCCTGCGCGTACCAGGCGAGGTAGGGCATCAGGTCGATGCCGTTCGCTTCGCCGAGCGCGCCGAGAAAATCTTCCAGCGTGGCCGCGCGACCGTCGTTGCGCGAGAAATACAGATCCATGCCGCGGCGGAAACCCTCGCGCCCGAGATGGCCCGCCACCATGCGCACCAGTTCCGAACCCTTCTCGTAAACGGTGGCGGTGTAGAAATTGTTGATCTCGCTGTACTGCGCCGGACGCACCGGATGCGCCAGCGGGCCGGCGTCCTCGGGGAACTGCGCGCGACGCAACAAGGCCACGTCCTCGATGCGCTTGAGCGGTGCGGAGTTCATGTCCGCCGAGAATTGCTGCTCGCGAAACACCGTGAGCCCTTCCTTGAGCGACAACTGGAACCAGTCGCGGCAGGTCACGCGGTTGCCGCTCCAGTTGTGGAAATACTCGTGCGCCACCACCGCCTCGACCGCGCGGTACTCGTCGTCCGTGCTCGAATCGGGATCGGCCAGCAGGTACTTCGCGTTGAAGATGTTGAGGCCCTTGTTCTCCATCGCGCCCATGTTGAAGTCGTGCGTGGCGACCACGTGGAACACGTCGAGATCGTATTCGCGGCCGTAGGTCTCCTCGTCCCAGCGCATGGAGCGCTCCAGCGCATCCATGGCGTAGCCGCACTGGCCGATGGCGTCGGGCTCGGCCCAGATCACCAGCTGCACCTTGCGGCCGCTATGGGTGGTGTAGTCGTGGGCGATCTTCTGCAGGCGTCCCGCCACCAGCGCGAACAGGTAGCTGGGCTTGGGATGCGGATCGACGAAGCGCGCCCAGTGACGGCCGCCTTCCAGTTCGCCGCTGCCATCGGGATTGCCGCCGGCCAGCAAGACGGGAAAGCGCGCGCGATCGGCGCGCAGCGTCACCGTGTAGCTCGCCAGCACGTCGGGGCGATCGGGGAAGAAGGTGATGTGGCGGAAGCCTTCGGCCTCGCACTGCGTCAACAGGAAGCCGGCCTCGCGCGAGCCGGACAGGTACAGGCCTTCCAGCGCGGTGTTGGCAGCCGGGCGCACGCGCACGCGCGTCTCCAGCACGCTGCCGTCACGCGCGCCATCCACTTCCAGCACGTTGTCCGCGTAGCGCCAGGCGTCGTCGGGCAGCGCATCGCCGTCCAGCGAGATCGACAGCAGCTCCAGGCCTTCGCCATCCAGCCGCAGCACTTCGTCCTGCGCGGGATCGCGTTGCAGATGAAGGCGCGAGGTGACCTCGGCGGTATCG
>Ga0070689_100001522_pt1 | contig 14793 bp, 24 predicted proteins | sample KBSS23HmetaG_FD_64669 | JGI IMG/M metagenome (GOLD analysis project Ga0070689, IMG submission 64669) | Switchgrass rhizosphere microbial communities from Kellogg Biological Station, Michigan, USA - KBS S2-3H metaG | ecosystem: Host-associated > Plants > Roots > Rhizosphere ...
AATAGCATCTTCAGACACTGCTCTATCGGGCGGACCAGTGCGAATGCCAATCTCGACCCACTCATCGACCACCGTCTGCATCAGCTTAATATCATTGGGGGTTAATTCGCTGACCTTGGTGGGCGTAGTGGTCTTTTCGGCCTTTTTAGACGAATTTTTAGACTTGATAGCCATAACTATATTTTCCCTTTCAATTCAAATTCAGATGGGTGGATAGAGAGTGAGGGAATTAATCCCTCACCTTCCGCTCTTCGGCACCAGCCGATTCAATCTGGCGACCAACATAGTAGTTCCCGCAGGAAAGACGAATGCCATCATGTTCCTGATGTCCCAGGACAACGCCCACATCGCCACCACCTTCGACACAAACAGTGCCGACATAGAGATCGGTCCTCGTCATGATCTTACGACGAACCAGTTCCTCGACCACACCCTTGTCGCTAAACATGCGGACCAGTGGTGCAGTGACATTAGCAGCCTTGCCCATAAGGTCTTCGACCATCTTATTGGTCTTACGTGTGGCCTTCTTAAGGGCCTTAGAAGAGCCGCCCAGGGCATCTACGACCATATTATGGGTCGCTTCGGCATTACCCATGGCCTCCATTGCAGCCGAACCAAATGCGGTTGGTGGCTCAAGAACGTTGATGGCATGGTGATGGCCGGTCATTTCGCCTTCGAGAAGGATCAGCTTCCCATCGGCACCGGGCGAGATTTCCGTATTCTTGTCCACCTTGATATCGGTGGGAAGACGGAAGATAAGCACGTCACCCTGGCGGGCAACAGACATATCGGCAGTAAAATCAAAGGTCTTCATTTGGTGTATTTCTCCGTGTGTGAAAGGTGTCTTTTTAAGCCTGTAGTCTAGTTTCTGACATAGTTCCCTTTTCCATTATATATGGAATATGCTATTTTTACATGGCGTCACCCCTTCGTTATGGGCTCTTTCGATATTCCTTATTATAAGGACTTAGATTTCTTTGTCAACCTCTATTTCTTCCGGGTCGTTAATTTCCGTGTACATGTCACGTTCATTATTGATTGCACATTTTACGATAGAAGCCACGAACCTTCTCTTCTGTAGAAAATACAAAAACCGATGATCCATTAAAGTCGTTTAGACCAACAAATCTGTCGATTCTAACAATCCATACTTTGTTCATGTCACAGGCCCTTTTTTCTCATAATAAAAAGTGGAACCGGCTATCCCATCGTACCCTAGGGGCATCTTGTACTTCGACGAGCTTCGGGTCTTGCCAAGGATTATATTCTGTTTGCACCCGGTTCATGCAACAATACCCTATCTTCTTTATAAGACGCTCCATTGGAGATTGGGTTGCAATGGGGCGAATTCCTGGAAAGTGTTTCTCACGATTGCTGACCGGACCAATGAAGGATCATACAGAAAGGACAAACCCGGTCAGCAACCATTAGAAACCTATTTATTATGGGGCTTTATTTATCCCCAGCATGCAAATTCTCCCTTGTCCCAGTGTTCAACTTTCCTGGGGCAGATTTTCTAATGATGCCCAGCACCTACTCTATAGCCTATAGTTTTAAGATAGTCTAGTTTATTTATCTCTGCGGTTCCTAGGCCCTCTCGGGTGACCCATTGGCCACTACTGGGGTATCTATATTTTAACCGTCTAAACCGCGTTCTTTCCGGGGGGGCTTCTCCATATGTATTTCTCCCTAGGACACTATCACATGATAACAGATGAAACTGAACGAGGACCAGAAAAACAAATGATACATCAGCATGTTTTTCCTTCTATGATAAACCCAAACTTACCAGTCTCGTCCCACGTAGGAACCTGATAGAGGGCACCATCTTGGCAGAAGGTCACACCCACATAACCAACCTCTACAGTCGGCGTTGGTTCCTTATTGCAGCCCAGTAAGACCAGACACAAAAGTAGGGACGTTCTGGTCATTTCGGTTGCTCCATAAGTTTAGACACCCAATATTTTTCCACAGCATCCTTCGACTCTTTCAGGCCCCAGCCAGTCAATTGCCGATGAACCTTGATGGCATCGATCTTGCGAGTTCCCTCAACCATCAGCATCATCAGAGCATCGACATTGGCATTATGGTCTACATTTGGGGTTGGCACATACATATTCACAAGAGATGCCGCGAATTCTTTAGTGTCATTTTCCTCAAAGGTATATCCGGTTATGGCTGTAAGCCATGACATAACCGTACCAAACTTTATTGCATCAATCTCAACCATTTCATTTCTCCCAGTTATCCCAATCATAGGGGGTGTCGTCTGAATCGGCGGGCTTGGTAAAACTATCATCTTCCTTTTCGATGTCGATGATAATGTCGGCATAGGCATCGAACACCTCGGCCACCATATTAAAGAACGTCCTGGTGTCCACTGTCTTATAGTTGGGATCAGAGGCTTTGTCAACATTATGGTTGTTGACCATATCCATGACCGCCAGTAGACCACCAGACCGCAGATTCTCGGCAATAACCTTCAGATCATTTGCCGTCATATCGGACAGGTTCATATCTCTCACCACTTTTCCTTCTTGAACCGCTTCTTGTTGGCCCAGGAAGAACCTCGATTGCCCTGGTAGAATGCCTTGCCTTCATAGGAATTATCTTCCTTCTTGTTCTTACGAAACAAGTCCACATTCTCATAGACTTGATTAGCACCAGACGTATACATAGTCACTTCTCCTGTTAAAGACAACTTTCCATATAGGCCTTGGCGTGCCGCAGATCGACATTCTTATCCCCAAAGAAAGTCTTATGCTCACCATTAAGAGGCTTGGCGTGCCAGGGATGCCATGTGTCCTTGGTATTCTTCCAGGTCCAGATTTGACCGAAGGGCTGGCCATTTATCCTCTCGACATTATAACGAACAAGATTCTTAAGGCCACCATTCGGCTTCTTCCTCTTATAGACCAACTTAGCCATTTTCAATTCTCCTCACCATTCGAAAGTAATATCACCATCTGGCAGCACCTTACCAATGGCTGGCTGAAGTTCAGCGGCCTTTTTGGCTGTATAGTGACGATCCATTCTATTGATCGCAGCTTCTAGTGTATCAAATTCTTTCACGACCACCATCTCAGGACCCTCGACAATAACCCATTTTTTAGTCATGGACATTTCCTTCATAAAGTGGGTGACGGTCACGTTTCCCATCATAAAAGACCTGGAAGCTTGCGACCTGATCCAGAACTATTTCTCTAGACCTTGGTACTTCCCGGTTCCGCTCTGTCCAACCAACATCCGCAATGTATCAGGATTTATATGGAAGTAAATGGGGGTTAAAGCATAGCTGCTATGTTATAATGCATAGCTAAGACTATAGGGGTTTGATATCATTAAGATTTTCTAAATTCGTGGTCACGGCATAACCATAATTCTCCAGATTAATATCAAGACCTTCTCGAATATCGATCTGAAGCATCCGATACATCTTATTTCTAAGTCGCCATACATCACGACCATTGGTGGTAATATAGCAAAATACCATATTCTTGCTCTTCATATGACATCTAATCATGATGGGGGTTCAACCTCTTCACATGTGATCTAGAGATTTTACACTGAATCCACGCAAGATGTCAAGTTTCTAGTTTCGAAATATAAAGGTTCAAAATTCTCGTTTTACTATATATGTATATGGAACAGACATATCTACCATATACATACTTAATAGGTTGGTCTCGGCTCAATAAATGGTATTATGGAGTAGAGACAGGAAATAAAAAGAAAACCGCCAATCCATCAAATTTATGGAACACCTATTTTACTTCCTCGGAATGTGTGACAAAATTTAGAGAACTAAATGGAGAACCTGATATTATAGAAATCAGAAAAACTTTCATCATGCCGGAAAAAGCATTAGAGTGGGAAGATAAAGTTATTAGAAGAATGAAAATGGTATATTCAGAAAAGTTCTTAAATCTTGGTACTGCGGGAAAATCTTTCAATACTCTTAATAGAGTTCCTTGGAACAAAGGGAAGCCCTGGTCGGAAGAAATAAAGAAAAAGATATCACTAGCCTTAAAGGGTAAACCTATATTAGAAAAAACGAAACGAAAAATTTCTAAAACTCTAATGAATAGACAATTTACAGATGAACACAGAAAAAGAATTAGTGAAAGTCATAAAGGTAAGAAAAAAAGATTCCCAGAAAAATGTGCAACATATGGTATGTTGGGTAAGAAACATAGTAAAGAAAGTATTGAAAAAAGAACTGCATCACGAAAAAGAAATAGGATGCTTAAAATGCTTTCTACTAATACGAGTTCCAATATATGAATTATAATATTCATCTGGCTTAAATAAAACATCATTTAACATCTGTTCTCTCAATTCACGATAATTTGCTTCGGCTTTAGAGTAGCAGAATTCCAGAATTTCCCGTTTAAAGACTTCTGGTGAGGATTTTTCGAGGTCTTCGATCAGGGTCTTATTTGAACCATAGTATGTTTTCCACCCAGAATCAATGATTTTTTTCTGCTTCTTACCCTTGACCTTCTTGGTCCTAGAGAAAAACAGCATTTTCTTACCAATATATTTCTTGTTGTTCTGGGTATTGGTAATGAGGTAGACGAAGGAGACAGCACCCGGGGGGATTTCCGAATCATCTATAGGAAGTGAGTTGTGGGTCCAGGGATTTAGGTACGCCACCAACCTCTAGGCCTAGGCATGTATTTGATCAGATGTATGTCGGGGCCGAGACCTAAATATCTTCTTTTTGATGACCCCATAAATGTTCCTTGACTTTGAAATTGGATTTGGCAATAGTTAAATGAGGATTAAATTGTGATGTAAGATGATCAGGCATGTGTTTATCATATCCCAAATCATATTTCTCTTTTTTCATATCTCTATGAGGACGTAGTTGAATAGCAACTGGCATGGAATTACCTCCAGCATTCAGAACAGCCGCCGCTCGATGTCGTCCTTCATGACCACTGACTGTTCCCCCACCTTTGTCATCTAATTGAACCCGAAGAAAGGGATGTACAATTGAATCGCCCCCAGGTCCAGAATATTTGTTGTAATTTTCCAGGGGTTGAGCATTTCTTTTAATTTGTTCTTTTGCTAAAGAAGAACCCGTTGTCAATTGTAAAAAATGATTGGGATGCATATGAACAATAGCCTGACTTACATTATCTTTGGCATTTTGTCGTTGTAGATCAGAAATCATCAATTCCGGTTTACTCATTTCATTTAAAAAATATCTAAAGGTCTTCATGACTGACCGAATACATCATCGACATTGACGCCCAGAGTATCGGCAACCTTCCGCACCAGGGCCACCTTTTCTTCCATCTCACAACCGGGCTGATCGGTGGCCTCATCATATTCCTTGGCCGCCAGCAGAAGCTTTTTGAATGCCTCGAATTCTCTCTTGAGCTTATCAAACTCTTCCTTCGTGACATACTCGGTAGGATCATGAAACAACGGCTGATAATCTGGCATGAGCTTTAGTGATGGTTGTACAGTAATAGGACCGGGAAAAGGATTACTGGGAAAATTTACTGGTGGTATATTTGGCCAAGTATTTTTCCAATTATCCATTACTGCTGAGACTGCACACATTTATTGATCATCCTCGTTGTTGTTGATATCATCTTCCTCATTGTATACCTCACCAGAACAGAACGGGCAGAACTTGGGGTGCCCGCTTGTCTTATTCAGATCAAAAAGTAGTTTATATTCACTTTCACACTCTATACATAATATTGTAGATACTTCCTTGGCCATTTTTTATTCTTCTTCTGTTTCTGCTCTTAATTGTGCTTTTATCATAAACAGGTCTGTTTGACGTATCAACATCATATCTATTATTGGATACTGCGAGGGCGAGGTGTGGTAGTATGGTGGATAATTTTTATCTCTAAATTCAACTATTCTTGATTTCATATCTCACATCCTCCTGCTGCACTACATGCCAAAATCTGCATTCCCTCGGTACTATCGGTATTCTCATAGTTTTTCAGTTGGCACCATGCCACGTCCTTTGGTATCTTATTTAGTAATTCATTATACTCTTTTTCGGTACAGTCCTGGTAGGGTGCCTGCTTATAGATATGGTCCGAGGCGGGCAGGAATGAAACGCCCGTCATATCATCAAAATGGTCGTAAACCCAGGCCCCTACACTCAGCCATTCAGATTCTTTAACCGTAATGGTAACAGACGGATTATGTTCTGTCCAGTGCTTCTTATACATAAGCCAGAACTCTAGCTGGCTTATGGCAGTAATGCCGTCCTTATATAGTGCATTTTCTGGCGATTTAATAGGAAACGAGAAAACATAATTATCCTTAGGTTTGGTGATATCATCCTCGACCGGGAAGCCCAGATCAACCATCATCTTCGCGAGGGGGTCTTTCTTGTCGGCTCTAACTGTTCTGATATAGTATGGAGCATATCGAGCATGGATACCACTGGCCGCATTGACCAACTGGGAAACTGTGCCACTTGGTTTGCCGCAAGTAATTGCAGCCGAAGGGTTAATGCCAATCTCTTGGGCGAGGTCTTTATTCGTTTGGATCGCGACATCTTTCCATCCCTTTAATCTGAGTTCTAGACCAAAATCATCATCAATATCATTCGTAAGAGGACAATCCATGATGCCGGTCAGAGAAACACCAAGCAGTCTTTCCTCTTCACAATTCTCTTTCCACTTCTTGGAAATATATTTGAAGTTGGTCAGGGTCGATTGCCATGTCCCTAAAATGGTGGCCCACTTGACCTTCTGAGCAATGGTCTCGTCGGTATCCTCGGCTCTTAGAATAACCTCTGATAAATTGCAGAACTCTTTATCTCTCAGAAGAATTTCCGCACAAGGATTCGTTCCCCACGAATAATTAGGGTCTCTGCGATCTGCTAGTTTCTCGATTGTCCTTTTAGCACTGGCCCTATTGAATATTCCTCGTTCACCAGACTTGGAATCATACAAGGCCTTCCATTCGTCCATAAACTGACCTACAGAAGGTTTTTCCTGATAGACGGCAGAGTTATTAGCTAATGCTCTCTGGTCATCTGTGATCCACCACTGGCCAGATTTGGCGCTACGCATTCTCTCATCAGAAAGATCGGACAATGAAATGAGTGCTGAACGGCGAACACCACCAACCACAACTATGGCAGCGACCTTACAGACAATATCATGACATTCAACCGTAGTGAGTTTACGACCAGCAGCTTTCTTGAATATTTCTGTGGTAAATTCAAATAGCTCGACAAGAGGTTCTGGACCCGATGCACGACCACCAAATGTTTTAAGAGGGGAACCTGCTGGTCGAACTTTAGAAGTGTCCCACTTCGGTATCTGCCCCACCCAGAGCATTCCCATAAGTTCTTTAAATGCCTTGGCCCAGCCCAACTTACTATCAGCAACAACAATTGTAGTATCTGATTGATAATGGCTTTCTGCCACTACAGGAAGATGAGAAACTTCATTCTGTTCGACCGAGAAACCCACACCAGTACCATTCATGAGAATATAAAGTATCTCATCGAATGCCTGGGGCCTGTTTACAGCCACATAGGAACAGTTATAGGCACAGATATGATCACGCTTGAGAGCTTCCCCGGCTGTCATCAGGGCACGCATCGAAGGCATGACCTGGAGATTTAGAACAGCGTTCTCTAGCGGTGCTCTATAGGGAGTGATATCATGATCGTGATTTGTCTTAAGATGTTCTTCGAAGAAATCAAAATATCGTTTAACTGTTTCTGGCCATGTTTCTCTTCGGTTCTTATCATGTAACCATCTGGAATATCGTGATTTGTAGATGTATTGTTGATAGACTGTTGGTAGGTAATCTGACGTAGCTTGTGAAATAGCCGTAGCTTCTTGCATTCCGTATTCTCATAACTCGAATCCTTTTTGTTTCACCTTAGATCATGATAATAAACGGGCGAGCATCGGAGCTTCATTTAAGGCCAGTTCCAAATCTTAGGCCCCCGTTTTATTCTTCGCTTATTATACTGGTATCGGTTCGAAATGTCTTGCTTCTGAACCGCAATTATCCTTATGTTTGCCCCAACCCAAATTGACATCAAGTCTTTCATCAGTCGCGGGCGGGCACTCGCCGGTAACAGCATTTCTATCGGCCTTGGGGTGTGTACACCTCTTCAGATCATGGCCCCACATAGTCTTATGAATAACATTTACCGTATTTTCTTCATACCATTTACAGTTAGTGCAAAGCTTCTTTATATCTTTTTCCATTTCTCGAACTCCAGTTTGGCCCTTAGGCCGGTGAAAGTATTTCTATCGATAGTATTTTGAATTATTGCAGATGAAAGGCCTGAGAGAACCATATCATTAATATCTTTATCTTGAATGTTCTCAGGCCATATACATACGTCTTTCCCGTACTCTATAGTTTTCTGAATGTCTCTGACGATTGCGACATTGCGGGGTTGATTATCATAGCAGAACACATAATCATGATCACCTAATATCCTGACCACATTATATAGTGCTGATTCCATCATAGCAATAGCATTATGTAGAAAAAGGGAATCAATCGGCCCCTCGACAACATAAATCTTTTTGGACAAATCGATCTTGTCGAGCCCATAAATCTTTCGGGCGTCATCACTGGCCTTAATAGTTATATATTTTATCTCGGAATTGTAGATAGCTCGACCCTGGAACCCCAATAGATTATTTTTCTCATCATAGTAGGGAAAGACGATCCTTTGTTCCCCTTTCATTAGGTTTTTATCGTTTTCTGGCAACATTTCCATAGTAAAAGAGTGAAAATCATCTGCGAAAAATATATTTTTGAAATGTTCTTTGGGTATCTGTCTCTGGGTGAGATATATCTTAGCCGGGTGTGTGGACGGTAGACTTTCAATCGAGGGAATGTTCAGGGTCTTCTTATGATCGAATACAGGTTTCTTCTTGAGTATTTCTAGAAATTGGGGTTCGTCCTTTGACTTATACCGGAAATCGCCCTTGAATAGTTCGACCTTATAGTCATTATAGGTCGTATTATCAAATCTCTTCAAGAAGTTGGAAAAGCTACAAGACTCGTTGCAGTTATGGCAAGAATAGTAGAGACAATCTTTCTTGCGATAAATATATCCCCGGCACTTAGTCCGACTCTTCTTGGAATCCCCACAGATCACACAGCGGAAATTCCATAGGAATTCCCCTTTCTTCTTGAACCTGGGCAATTTTGCTGAGATACGATAGAGGAAATCTTGATCGAGATATACAGACAAGGTTTAAACCCCATGTTTAAAGAGGGATGGGGACTATAAAGGAATTCTAGGGCTTGTCAAAGGATTTTCCGGCTGGTCCTGTTTCACCTTGGTCACCTTTAGAACCAGTATCGCCCTTTTCTCCAGCAGGACCGGGAAGACCACGTAGACCCTGCGGTGTATAGGGTGATTCTAATATAGTGAATATCTTAGTGGGCTGTTCCGACTTGATTCTAAAGATGGGGAAATATTCTTGAATAAAATTACAATACCTTTCCACTGTGGTCTTCATAGTTACTTCACCTACGATAAAATCAGGCAGTTCGATCTTCCTGGTATATTTCATACGACCAGAGCCACCAATGACATCACGAACGATGCTGGGTATCTTGGGTGTCGATAGGGAAAGACCATTATAATAAAATGTTCTTGAAACGATACCATCACAGTCTCGCAGATTGGTAGCCTCGATCTTAAGAATAATAGGTTCACCCCTATAGGCTGGCTGCTTAATCTCATACTTGTGTATGATGACAGGCGGCCTGGAATCAAATGCCATAACCGCGAATATCGCCACAAACATCAAGATCACGATAACACATTGACGAAGTTTATGTAGATTATTATTATTCATAGATTTTCTTTATAAATTTTCCTACGACTTCAAACACAGCCCAGGAACCGACGATGAGTGCACTGGCACCACCTACCAAAAATCTTACATTCGACCAGAGCCATTTCATTCTCTCTTCGCCTTCGATAATAGTTTTGATCTTATCATAATTATCGAAATAGAAATTGAGTTTCTTCAGGTCTTCGTCATCGAAGGGGTATTTATCCCCCCCGAAAAAATGCTTACTATTCTCATCCAATTTGTTACTCACTTTTTATTCGTGACGATGAACTGAGGTCTCGTGAGTTTGCTATAGTCCATTTTCTCTAGAATACGGGCACCAAACCAGAATGACATGATGGCACCAAACAAGGACATGGTTTCGATATCCCATACGGCAGAAAGGATTTCCATACCACCAGCCCCACCAGCTACCAGAAGATATGCAACAGTTGTTTTAATACCGACAAACATGACGAAAAAAGAGTAGGTAACGACTGGCCGAATAGAAGCTTTGAGTGCATTAATAAAGCTACTACCGTCATTAGCATCATCAGAATCATGAATTGATTTGATTTCCTCAGCGTTAGCCTTAACCACCGCAATGTCTTTAGTAATCTCAAGTTGCTGGGCGGCACCATCGAGCTTGAGCTTTGTGATTTCGATTTCATGGTTATCGATCTGCCTCTGTTCGAAATAACCAATTATTCTAGGGGCCACACTACTTAAAAGCCCCAATATAGCCGTGATTCCTGTTAACATAGTTCTATGCCCTTGGTTCGGTTATTTCTGTTTTTATTCTCTCAATCTTTTCCATGCCTCTGGTATAAGCAGTTATTCCCACAATCGCGGCCATGGCCATATGATACAAGCCACCCCCCTCTAGAGTGATCGGGTGCCATTGTACATAAGGAATACCGAATATGGCAGACAAAATTCCTGTAAGAATTGGTGCGGCCATAAAATCGAAAACACAGACACACAAGTACTGCATCGCCATGAGTGGACGCCAATAACACTTGATCCACGATGCCTCGGGATCGTCCTCTTCATCGAGAACAGGCAATTTCTCTCTTTCAGTATCGAGCATACATCATCGCCCCTGTACGTTTATCCTGAAGGATAATTGGTTTCTTATTATTCTTATTGGCATAGGAACGAATGGCCTGGGAATGAACATCATCAGTTCCAATATATTTAGTCCAATGTTTCTTTTGTTTCTTGGCCTCTCGGGCAGCATGGAACAGATCGGTCGGTACGATGAAAGTTTGATTCCCTGCAAACTTGCCGGTCTCGACTTCTTCCTTCATATGGCTTCTCTTATTCAGAACTCTTTTGGCCTCGTCACGAACACCAAAGCTGGGGTGATTCTTTATTGTGTGGTGTAATAGGTCGTCGCTGGCATGATTGATTGCATGTGCACGAAGAAGTCCACTATACCCACTATTTTCTAGAACATGGGCATGATGCTTATCAGTCGCTAGGGGATGTTTTAACGCCTGCATAACTTTCGTTTCATGACCACTCGCTACGGCTGAGTCGATATGTTCGGGCCTGATATGTTCTTTTCTAAACATAGCCAACGCACCAACCTCATGTTCTGGGTCTGCTAGAGCTTTGGTAACATGATCTGGGCCAAAGGCAGGACTTTTATTCATGGCCATAGAATATCGTACAGCCGGATGAGGATGATCCAGTCCCTTATGAACCGTTTCTGAATTGTTATTATAATGCATCGCGGCTATAACACCAACCTCATGATCTGGGTGGTCTAGAAGTCTGGTGAGATGTTCTGGTTTCAAATGCGGAATTCTTGCAATAATATGACCATCGAATTTATTATTTCCATTTGGTGTTATCGCATTATGTAAATTATTATCGGTGGCATTTGGGTGTTGGTATGCACGCAACCTGACATCAGTGTTATGATGTCTTATTCCTTGATTTATATTCTCCTCGGTGGCATGAGGATTGGTCATGGCCTCTTTATTTACAGTTAGGTCTTTATCTGCCAGCCCTGCCGCAATATGCTTCTGATCTTTAGTGTGCATAACAGTGAACCGTCTCACATGTGTATTTACGTCTGCCATTCCCTGTGAGTGGTGTTCATGAGTAGCATGAATGCTTCCCACAGCATCGGAACGAATAGCAAAGTCGGGACTCTTCATAGCCGCAGTCACATGAGTTTCGTTATGATTGGGGTGTTGGAATATCTCGTGCCGATCCATATTCTCATCATCGGTCAGTGCCGTATGTAAAATCTCTGGCGTAGTAGCAGGATGTTTCAGTACTTCTCTTACTTGTTTTCTATCGCCAGATTTTAACATACGATGGGCCATAGTACTGAACTCGTCATGGTCCTTGGCGAAATCTAGAGCATGAGGACCTTTTTTGAACTCGGACACATTTTTCAATTCAGGATGCTTGGTGGTCAGGTCATGTAAATCTACCGGATCGTCATTTTTATCCATGAAAGAGTTTGATTGAAAATGAAACTGATATTTCGCAGCCGATTCGTGGGGCTGCCATTTTGCTCCCGGTTTGGTGTGTTCTGGTATTTCTGGTGTATGGACCACATATAGCGGTCCTTGCTTATGATAATGATCAAAATAATTATCACCCTTGGTGGCTGCGGTACACCATTTGGTTCCGGCCCCATAATGACAGGCCGCTTCCTTGGTCTTGAGCTTATGGACAGTCACACCATTCTCGGAATGAATAAGATCGGCCCCCTCGTGCTTGACAGTCCTGGCCTCTTCCTTCTTCGACACAGTGCCTAAATGAGGTGCTACTGCACCTTCCACATCAGATAACTTCTTATAACTATTGATATCCTTATTTTGCAACTTATTCTTGTGGGTATGGAAATCAGTCAGGGCCTGCTTGATTCGGGGATGGTCTTCCTGGCGGAATGCCTGCTGCTTATATCGCTTCATTATCCAGGGCGTATAGGCCTTATCCTTGGTGGGGTCGGCCTTGGTAGCGAAGTGATCTACAATCGCATGGGCGACCTTCTGCTGGTGTTCTGGGGGGTGTTTATCGGCAGACATGTTCTGGTGCTCTGCCGTCGTATCATGATCGGTAAAGACCGATTTGGTATTCTTCTTGAAGGTCTCGAAGTCCTCTCGGGCCTCTTTGAGGTAATCAGAGAATCCCTTGATCTTATGACCAAGAACTTTGGCATTATCAGAAAAATTGGATATTTCGTGATGAATAGCACCGGCAACATCAGCACCAAAGTCTAGACCACCAAAATGGTACATTCCGGCCGTAACGGCATGGCCTATAAGGCTTTTCTTGGTTTCTGGATCATTTAATTTCTTGGTTACGAAACGTCTGAGGACAGCCGGTCTTCTTAAAATCTTAAATTTCTTCTTACCCTTGGCAGGCTCACCCCAATTGGCAGGTTTAGAGGGGGTTGACACCCCCACACCAGCAATCTCACCAGAACCAACATTATTGGCAGGGGCATCCTCTGTTAGATAATCGAAGAAATCTTTCATTTTTAATCATTTTCCTTTGACAATCCGGTTTAGTGTGATATAATGCGGTGTGGCCGTGAATGATCAGATATATTAGATAGTACTAGTACATACTATAGGAAAAATTATCTGATAGAACTGAGTCTTTTAGAGATAGAAATATCAATATTCAGATCAGCAGATATAATATTCTTTCCTTTGATACCTTCTACAACCTTAGGCATATAATTCAAGAATAAGAAGAATGTTTTTAACATGCCATAATATTCTGGCTCTAATTTGTAGAATAGAATCCTTACAGAAGCTTCTGTACCAAATACATTACCGAGAATGATGATATGATTAAGTATCAGGCTTTCCTTGAGTGGTCCACCATTACGATATCGTTTCATCAGTCTCTTAATATACTTGATACGCTTTAAGTCTTCAATAAGCTCAGACATGATACAATTCACAGTATTGTAGTTTTTTATAGCATACATCATAAAATTATCATCATTCAATAGATCAATCATCGTTTCCTTCTAATTCCTGGTCATTCTGTATGTCTGTAAGATCGTTCTTATCAATGATTTCACAGAAGATATCAAACATACCATCATCATTCATACTATATTCGAAATAGACAGAATGTTCGTCATTGGTCCAGGTACCTACCTCGCCTTCTTTATTGGTTCCATGATGATCACCAAACTGGGTGATCTTAAAATTCTTGGAACCCTTTTCTCCCTCCAGGAATGTGCATTGTGGCACATGTAGTGAGTACGGGGCGAGTACCTGAGACATTCTACCCAGACCTATATAGGCGGTCAGGAATGGCTTTTTAGAAGCCCGTAAGAGAGCAGCATTGATCTGATCTCTCTTGGTGTGTATATCTAGATTATTATGCCCATGCCTGATACATTCATAGGGATCGGGATAATCTAGATGCTGCTCGTCAAGATAATTTTTAAATGTTATCATATTACGATGCAGGGAATGCGACGTTTTCACTATCACCTGTTATAGAACCCATGGCGACCAGAGTTTCACACTGGATTCTACCAACCCTATCACCCATAGTGAAGGTGAATGTGGCAGGTGTAGAATTGGACCCTGGAGCGATAGCGACAGCCGTATTGGTGAAACCATAACCGGCATTGACAATACTCACAGAAGAAACTGTGTTCAGATATGAATTTGTCGAGAATGGCTGTAGGGTGTTTAGTGAATTGGCGATTTCAAAGCGAATATTAGCCGCAGAACCATTAACACCAGTAGGTCCAGAACCAGTAATGATCAGGAACCCATTGGTATTATAATTCTGTCCACCATTAGCAATACTGATGGTCTTGATCGGACCAGTACCGACCTTCATCAGAACCCAACCTGCCGTAACCCCTGCTCCCTTCGAGCTATAGTTACCAGAGGCCGTATAATTCTTTAGATTGGCTTCTACAGGGTCTACACCAAATAGTCCCTCGACTCTTCCGGGTCCATACACATTGAGTGTGGTGTTT
>Ga0070689_100001524_pt1 | contig 14759 bp, 14 predicted proteins | sample KBSS23HmetaG_FD_64669 | JGI IMG/M metagenome (GOLD analysis project Ga0070689, IMG submission 64669) | Switchgrass rhizosphere microbial communities from Kellogg Biological Station, Michigan, USA - KBS S2-3H metaG | ecosystem: Host-associated > Plants > Roots > Rhizosphere ...
TTCGTCATTCGAAATTTGTCATTCCTTCGGCTTTCGTCATTCTGTCTAGTTTCTTCATTCGGATTTCGAAACGCTTTCGTGGAGCGTCATCGGGTCGAAAGGCTTATCCAACACGCGCGTTTGGTGCCAGCCGCGCGCCTGCCACCACCAGCGAAACCAGCGGCGCGTGTCTCGTAGCGGCTGGATTTTGCTGTTTTCGCCGCGATAAATCACCCGCACGGGAACAAACTGGATCTCGTGTCCGCTCGCGATGAATTTGCAGAGCAGTTCCGATTCAATCTCGAAATGATCGGCGTTCAAACGGACCTGCGCCCAGGCATCCAGGCGCATCAGCCGAAAACCGCACTGTGTGTCGGGCAACCGACGACCTGTCAAACGGGATATGCGCCGGCTCATCCAGCGGTTTACCCCGCGCCGCAACCAGGGCATGCCCGTCGAATCGGCCATTCGATCGCCAACGACCAACGGCGACCCGGTTTTTTCCGCACACCTCAGAAACGCAGGGATGTCCGACGGAGCATGCTGGCCGTCGCCATCCAGCGACAACGCCCACGCGAAACCGCGCTCGCGCGCGCGACCCCAACCTGCTGCCAGAGCCGCGCCTTTGCCTCGCGGCCTTTCGTGCCGGATGATCTCGGCGCCAACCCGCCCGGCCAGCTCTGCCGTGCCGTCGGTCGAGCCGTCGTCCACGACAATCACCGCCGCCACACGCGTTCGCACATCCTTCACGAGCGCCTGGATGGTGGCAGCCTCGTTCAAGCACGGAATCACGGCGGCGCAGCGCGACGGCAAATCCATTGGCAAACGCTAGTGTTCTGCCCGCGTCCTGGCCAAGCCAAATCTTTGCGGGGTGAGTAGCGGCGCGAATTGGTTTGCGCTACCGTTCAATCCAGTCTTAACTGAGCCGGTGACTGACGAGCCGTTGTTCCCAACGATCGACATTCTGAAATCGCGCGGCCAGGCCCAGCTCGCCTTACACGAACGCGCCGCCCATGCCAGCTCCGAAAAATTTGGGCGCGGCGTTTTCCTGCGCGGCGTAGTCGAGGTATCCAATTTTTGCCGGGAAAATTGCGCCTATTGCGGCATGCGCCGCGACAACCGCGGCCTGGCCCGGCACCGCGCCCGGCTGGATCAACTGGCGGAATTACTCGTCCATCATCGCCCGGCGAGCATCACCGACCTCAACATTCAATCGGGCGAAGACCCCGTCGTGGTTCGCGAAGTGGTCTTGCCCCTCATCAAAATCCTCCGGCGTGAAACATCGCTCGGCGTCAGTGTGTGTCTGGGGACGTTGAACCGCGCCCTCTACGATGATCTGAAGATGGCCGGCGCGTCGATGTACATTCTCAAATTCGAAATAGCCGACCCAGATTTCTACGCCGAAATGACGGCGCCCGGGAACCTCGTCGAACGGCTCCAGCACATCCGGGAGCTGGCGGCCACCGGTTGGAACGTCAGCTCGGGCTTCATCGCCGGGCTCCCTGGACAAACCGACGCCGGCTTGCTCGCCAACTTCTCTCGCGCGCGCGAATTGCCGCTCGCCGGTTGCAGTGTCAGCCCCTTCATTCCCGGCGAGGAAACGCCCCTCGCCAACGCGCCGACCGCTGACATCGAACTCACGCTCAATTGTATGGCCGCGCTGCGGCTGATGCGAACGCACTGGATCATTCCCGCAGTCAGCGCGCTCAATCTCGCCGAGCCGGTCACCGGCTATCGTCGCGGCCTGCGCACCGGCGCCAATTTGGTGACCATCAACCTGACGCCGCCAGATCTCCGCGAGGATTACGTGCTCTACAAGCGCGACCGGTTCATCATGACCGAGGAACGGATTCTGTCCGCCATCGAAGCCGAGGGACTGAAACCGTCGAAGCAATGTCTCGCCGACTACTGCCGGCACAAGAAAGCGACTCCCACCCACGCCTGGCGCCCGGCCACCCACGCCGCTGCAGCGCTAAACCGCTGAACCGTTTACTGTCCGATTGCATAATGATGATGAGGGTGGATTGGCTCAGGATCATCGGCAATGCTGGCCAGAATTATACTTTTCAAAGTGTGGATCGAAGCGCTGTGGAAGTTTGCCTTCCCACTCCCATTCCTCTGGCGCGCTGATTAGTTCTTATGAGCCCTTCAACGCCGTCAAAACTGAATTCCTGGCCCCTCCACGCTCAGTTTCATGGAAAGCCCCCTTACGCTTTTGCGCATGCATTGGGACCATGAACCTGTTGTCGAGTCACCCTTTCATCGCCACATACTCGCTCAGTATCCCGGCGTAGATCTTCCGCTCGACCGGCCGGAATCCGGCTGTGGACAACGCCGACAGGATGGACGCCGGCGGAACGCATTCGGCGATCGTTGCCCAGTAATACTTCATGAGCCGCGCCGTTTCCTGACTGCGCCTGGCGGACCGCACGAGGTAGGGCAGCAGCTTCTGCATGTAAAAGCGCATCACAATAAAACCAAGCCTTGATGTGGGACGGCTGATTTCCAAAATCAACACCTGGCCCGGCTTGCGCAGTACGCGATCGAACTCCACAAAGAGCGAGGCCAGATCATTCACGTGCCGAAGCGCGTAACCCATGATCACGAAATCAAAAGTGGAATCGCGAAAGGGCAGAGTCTCGCCGAGACCTTGAATGAGTTGCAGCGCCCGGTGCTTGCGATTTTCTTCGAGCATACCGCGGCTCGCGTCGAGGCCAATCACATCCATCTGGGCGATTCCCGAGTCGAGAGCGGCCTGCGCCACCAGTCCCGTGCCGGTGGCCACGTCCAGTACTCGCATACCCGGTTTCAAGCCCGCTTGCTGCAACGCCCGCCGCCGGTACGGGCGGTCCGTGCCGAACGACATCGCGCCGCTCAGCCAATCGTAATCGCGCGCCGCGCGGTCGAACAACTCGTTGACGTAGCGCGCCCGCTCGGACGGCGCTGAATAGAATTCAGTGAGCGTGGGATGCGGCGCCACTTTCAGCTCTAGTCCGTTCGATGTTTTATGAATCATGGTCAATTGGCCTGCTCAATGGCGATAAACAAATTTGGGCAACCTAACAGCCTGTTTAAAGACGCCTGGCTCGCCGCGTGAGGGCACGCGGCCTACAAGATTTCCTAGGAAATACACATGTTTTGTAGCCCCGGTGCCCTCACCGGGCGCTCGCAGTGCGAGCGACGGAACGCGGCGTTTACGCCGCTTTCGCGCGGCACAATCCCTGGCACGTTGCCGAATCCTCGAGTACCAGGAAATTGCCAATAGTGAAGCGGCCTGAAGGCCGCGCCCCCATCGGCGGATCATGGTTGGCACCTTAACACGAACGTTGCCCGCAGCACTATCGCTGCGGGGTTGCGCCACGGACCGGAATCAGCATTGGGTCGGGCTGGGCTGCCGCCACGCGGGGCCGCCACCAACTGCGCCAGCCCTCGGTTAACTCCAGCCGCGCCCAACAACCCAGCGCGGCGAAAATCGGCAGGGCGCTGGACCGCGCAAAAGTGTAACCGCGAAACATGAACCGCCGGCCCGCGTTACGCCGGCCGAGGCGAGCGCGTTCGCGCCGCGACCGCGCCATCTGTGCAAAGCGACGGTTGTAAGCCCGCATCAAGTGGTAGAACGGCGTCGAGCGCCGCGACGTGAACACCGGCTCGCACAACGCCATCTTCCCGCGCTGGAATGGCTGCGACGCCACTCCCAGGTAATACAAGCCAAGGTCCAACAGGAAGGCCACTCGCAGCAGGTCGTACTCGCCCAGATATTCGTATTTGTCCCGGTAAAGCGCGGCAAACCACCGCTGGTAGCTCAGCGCGAAGTCGCGATTGTGTTTCGCCACCCGTGCGGCTATGTCTTCGCCGTGCTGTTGCAACAAAATCAAGCTTGCCGCCGAACTGACGGTGAAGGAAATCCAGTCCATCCCCGGACTGTAGAGCGGGTCGAGGAACGCACTCGCGTCTCCCACCAGGACAAAGCCGTCTCCAGCGAACGTCGTGCTGTAATACGGCAGGTTCTTGCGCCAGTGCACGTCGCCTTCGCGCCAGTTCGCGCCGGCCAGAATTTCGCGAGCGACGGGATGTTGCATGAGAAAATTCTTCAGGCGTTCACCGAGCGGACCGCCCTCCGGCCAGCGCACCCGGCGCTGGTCGAACACGATCCCGATGCTCACGTCGCCGCCCTTGAGCGGAATGCACCACGCCCACCAGCCGTCGCCGGTAAAATGATTGGTCGCCGTCGCCCGAATTCCGTGGCAGGCCATCGCCCAATCCGGAAATTTTTCGGCCAGTTCAAGTCCATCCCAATCCTTCACGTCGGTCCAGCGCGCCCACACGGCCGTCGTGGGATGCGCCTGGTTGGCCCGCCACCAACCTTCCTGTCGCGCGAGCACCGCGGCAACCCCCGACGCATCGACCACCCAGCGCGCCTGGACTTGTTCCTGCTGCTCCAGCCGACGCACCTCGACGGTTTGCAGGCCGCCCGGAGTCAGTTGAATCCGGCCCACGTTTGCGGGCCGCCATAGTTCAGCGCCAAGCGCGAGGGCGCGTCGCAACACTTCCTCGTCAAGCACCGCCCGGTCCACCTGATACGCCGGCACACGCGCCAGGTAGCGCCCGCCAATTTCGCTGCACCGGTCGAGCGCCTTGGTTGCCTCGTTAAAGAACCAAAAACGCATTCCTTGTTTGACCAGATGCGCCTCGTTCAAGTGCTGGGTAAGACCGAGCACGCGGCTCAAAAAGTAACCGCTCACCTCCACGGTCGCTTCACCGACGCGCCGCGTGAACGCCGCCGTTTTCTCGATGATCAACACGCGCAGCCCGGGCCGCTCGCGCAGCAGCGAGATCGCCGTCGCTGCGCCGGCCAACGCGCCGCCAATGATGATGACATCAAAACGGCGCCCGTCCTGGGCTGGTGCGTTCACGGAACGTAAAGGTCAGTCAACGCGCCCCGGTTTCAAATCCATTTTCATGACTTTGCCGTCTTCGGCCGAGAGGTGAATCTCGCCGATGTTGACCGTGTCGCTCGGCTTGCGAATTTTGGCCGCCCACAGTTTGACCTTCCAGACTGGCTGGTCGCCCTCGCCGCGTTCCAGTTTCAATTCCGTATTCGTCAGCGTCAGGTTCTTGATAAGCGGATCGTTTTTCGCGATTTCAATCGCTTTGTCCGAATCGATTTTCAATTTGTCCTTGGGCAACTCGAGGTGCGCACCAGTAATGGGTTCGAGGACGCGGGCCGGACGTTTGACCGACACCTTGGTTCCCGCCGCGAATTTGATTTCCGTCGCCTTGGCGGTGGCGTCCGGATCGTAATAGACAACAAACCAGATGTTCGGCGTCAGGCCGCCAACGGATTTTTCCGAGCGAATCTGGACCACGCGGCCTTTGGCATCCTCACCCAGATGCCGATTGCCTTCCTTGACCAGGTCAAACGCAGTCGGTTCCCCGGCACGGCCGACCTGGATCGCTCCGGCGGCCAGCAGCACCGCCGCCAGCCACGTTCCCGTCAACGATTTCATTTTCATGCGCCGAATCTAGGCAAGGTGTGCGGGACTGACAACCTTGAAAACCCAGGCTGCCCTCACCCCGGCCCTCTCCCATCGGATGGGAGAGGGAGAATCGAGTTCCGTCGGTCGGCATATCCAACCGCTGTAGAAGGTGCCAGAGACGGATCAGGCTGTTCCCTCTCCCGTCGGACGGGAGAGGGTCAGGGTGAGGGTCATCTTGTATGAATCACGTCTGCTGTCCGGCACTTGGTTTTGCGTCACGGACCCGCGGCCCGAAGCGGCAGCGTTTGACTTGAGGCAAAAGTCTTCACTAAGTACCCCGCTCCATACTAAGCTGCGGCAAAACAGCCGAGCCGACTGTGCTCTTTCCACCCGAACAACGCTGCAATCCGCCGGCGCGCGTCGTCATCACTGGCGCAGGAATTGTCACCTCCCTCGGCGTTGGCTGGGCGGAGAATGCTGAAGGATTCCGCTCCGGACGCGTCGCGATCCGGCTGATGACGCTGTTCGACACGTCGCGCCAGCGCGTTAAAGTGGCTGGACAAGTCGAATTGCCCTCCGGCATGCCCGACACTCTGCTTCCAACGCGCCACGTTCGCCGACTTGATCGCGCCGCGAAATTGCTGCTGTGCGCCGCGCACGAAGCCTGGCAACAATCCGGCTGGAAAGCGGCGGATGATTTGCCGGTCGTGCTAGGCACCACCAGCGGTGGGATGACTTCGGGCCAGGATTACTATCATCAAGCCATCCGCGCACCCTATTCGCGTCGGCGGCAGCCGACCCGGGTGGTGCATTACCAGACGCAGCGTCAGGCGCTCGATTTGGCGGATGCCTTCGGGTTCGCGGGACCCAGCACGATTGTCGCCAACGCCTGCGCTTCGGGCGCCAATGCCATCGGACATGCCTGGGACTTGCTGCGCCGCGGGCGCGCGCTCCGCGTTTTAGCAGGCGGTTACGATGCGCTCAGCCAACTCGTCTTTGCCGGCTTCGATTCGTTGCAGGCGCTGTCGCCGACCCGCTGCCGGCCCTTCGACGCACGTCGTGACGGGCTCGCGATCGGTGAAGGCGCCGCGGTTCTGACACTGGAAACGTTGGAGCTTGCGCGACAGCGCGGCGCGAAGATCCTCGGCGAAATTGTCGGCTACGGCGCCGCGACTGACGCGCATCACTTGACCCAGCCGCATCCGCAAGGCGACGCGGCGTTCGCCACGATGACGGCTGCCTGCCAGAGCGCGGGTGTGACTCCGCAGCAAATCGGTTACCTAAACGCGCACGGGACCGGCACGCCCCTCAACGACAGCGCGGAGGCCGCCGCGATCAACCGCTGGTCCGGCGAGCACGCGGCAAGCATCCCGGTCAGTTCAACCAAATCGAGCATCGGCCATCTATTGGGCGGGGCTGGCGCGGTAGAAACGGTGGTGTGCCTGATGGCGTTGCGCGAGCAGTGGCTGCCGCCGACCTCGACGCTCGAATCGCCAGATCCGTGTTGCGCTTTTCCCCTGGTCCAGAAGCCGACCGCCGCCAGATTGGAATACGCCCTGACCAACTCCTTTGGTTTCGGCGGGGCCAATGCGACGCTCATACTTCGCAGATTCGGATGAATAGAATGAAGAGCTCGATAGGTCGGGCCCGCAGGTGCAGTTCTCACCTGTAGCCGATGACCTCTACAGCAAATATTTTCATTGACGGCATCGGCGCGGTTTCACCGGCCGGTTGGGGCGTGCTGCCGCTGCGCGAGGCGCTCGCCAAAGGCGAACCACTTCACCTCAAGGAACTCGCTCGGCCTGGCTGGACCCGGTCCCTGCGAGTCAGGCCGGTGCCGTCGCCGACTTCACGCCCAAGTTTCCTGGCGCATGCCCGGCTTCGTCGGACCAGTCCCATCACGCAATACGCTGTCGCTGCCGCACTCGAAGCCTTAGGCGGAGACGCGGCGCTTGTGAGCAGCGGTTCGTTGCGGCTCGGCATCATCGTCTGCGTGTTGACCGGCTGTGTGAATTACTCGCGTCGTTTTTACGATGAAACCTTGAAAGACCCTGCCACAGCCAGCCCGCTGGTGTTTCCCGAGACGGTGTTCAACGCTCCCGCGAGTCACTTGGCCGCTTTGCTTGGCACCACCGCCATCAATTACACCCTCGTCGGCGATCCGGGTATGTTTTTGCAAGGACTGTCAATCGCCGGGCATTGGCTTCTAACCGACCGCGTGGACGGATGCCTGGTTGTTGGCGCGGAGGAGCTCGATTGGCTGACGGCGGACGCTTATGCCCTCTTCGCCCGAAAGATTATTCTCAGTGAGGGCGCCGGTGCCGTGTATCTGCGGCGTTCGGGGCAACCCACCCCTAATCCCTCCCAGGAGGGGAACAATCTCGGCACTTCCGGACGCCCGCTCCCCTCCTGGGAGGGGCCGGGGGTGAGTTCCGTCCCTATGGTTTTGAGCGGAGAAAATGCCGCTAACGTCATCGCGCGGCTTCATTCCGTCACCGAATCGTATTCGGTTTTGCGGCTTCAAAACCATTCCGAGGCGGCGAGACGAATGCGCGCGGAATTGCCAGTTGGAATGCCGGAACATCTGCTGTGCGATGGAACTCAAGGTTTGCGAACGCCTGACGCTGTGGAATTGGAGGCGTGGCACGATTGGCCCGGCGCACGTTTATCGCCGAAGCGGGTCCTGGGCGAAGGGCTGGCCGCGGGGTCTGCATGGCAATGCGTTGCCGCCCTGGACGCGTTGCGCCAGGGCCCGCATCCGGCGGCGCTCGTCAGCGTCGTAGGTTGCAATCAGCAGGCCATTGGTGCGCACTTTGTGCTGTCAGATCGGAAGTCTTCAAGTTCAACCTCACCGGAATGAGTTCCCGCGTTATACTCGTCACCGGCGCCAATGGCGGTTTGGGCCAGGCCATCGCTCGAACATTCCTTGAAGAGTCGCCGGAGAATTTTGTGTGGCTGGGTGTTCATACGCGACGTGACCTGGCCGATAAGCTGGCTGGGGAATTTTCCGGGAATTGCGCCCGCATCGATTTGAACGTGACCCAGGCCCCCGCCTGGAAGCAGGCCGTGAGTCGGATTCTCGCCGAACACAAGCGCCTCGACTTGCTCGTCAACAACGCCGGCAAACACCACGATGGGTTGCTCGCCAATCTGTCCGGCGAGGCCTGGGACACTGTGCTCGAGACCAACCTGGACGCCACCTTTCACGGATGCCAGGCAGTCTTGCCAGCGATGATTGCGCAACGGAGCGGGCGCATCGTCAACATCGCGTCCCTAAGCGCCCTGCTGGCGCCCGCCGGCCAGACCAATTATGCGGCCGCCAAAGCCGGTGTCGTCGCGCTCACACAGTCGTTGGCCAAGGAAGTCGCCCGCATCGGCATCACCGTGAACGCGGTGTGCCCGGGTTACGTGGAGACGGAGGCGCTGAGCGCGCTGGGCGAAGAGGAACGGAAAGCCGCGCTGGCCCGGATTCCAATGCGCCGATTTGGCCGGCCCGATGAAGTGGCCGCCGCGGTCCGATTTCTGGCTTGTCCCGAGGCCAGTTACATCACAGGCTCGGTGTTGAAAGTGGACGGCGGGATTTTTTAATGACCATGGACGAACGACACGCGCTCACAGAACGGATCAAAAACATGATGGTCGAGAACCTCATGTTGCAAGTCACGCCGGCGGACATCGCGGATGACCAGCCGTTGTTCGGGCCGGGCAGCCTCGGACTCGATTCAGTGGACGCCCTGCAACTGGTCGTGGCTCTGGACAAGAACTTTGGACTCAAGATACCCGATCCCGGCGCGGCGAAAGAGATCCTGCAGACCGTCAATACCATCGTCGTGGCCGTGCAAAGGAAACTTTCGGACTTGCAAGGATCAATATTGTCAGCGACCTCCGGCAATGCCGGCGCCTTGGAATCATGAATGGCTCGAAGCCACCGTGAAGAGCACGGGGCAGACCGCCGACGCATTGGAAGCCTTACTGCCCGCATTCTTCGACCGCGGCTCCAAAGGAGGATAGTGATTTACCTGATCGAGTCGCTTTCCTAATTATGAAAGCTCTGAAAACAGGAGTCGTTATGAAAAAGAAATACCCAACATTGATGCACGAATGGTTTGAAGAGGTCTGGAATCGCCGCAACGCCGGGACCATCGAACGATTGCTCGCCGCTGATGCCATCGTCCACGGGATAACAGATGAAAGTGGAAAGGAGTTGCGGGGCCCGAAGGCGTTCAAGAGGTTTCACAGCCGGTTTCTCAATGCATTTCCCAACTTGTCGGTGGAGGTCGAAGACACGGTTTCCGACGGGGACCAGATAGCCGCGCGCTGTGTCGTTCGGGGCAAGCATGACGGAGATGGGCTGGGATTCAAAGCTACGGAAAAAGAAATCGCCTTTACTGGGATGTGCATCGCACGGGTGAAAAATGGCAAGATCATCGAGGCTTGGAACAACTTCGATTTTCTGACAATGCATACGCAGTTGGGTTCATTGAAACTCCTAAGCCAATAGCACCCTAGCCGACTGGCAGATAATACGTATGCATACGTTTTTTGCTGACACGGCGTTTGCGAACGGGTATTGAGTCTCGCGTATGTCGCTGAAGCGCACAGTTCTCCTGCCTGGAATTAACGGGGTTTCCCGGGTGGCCGCGAGGCGCCTTCCTGCCCAGCCCGTTGCTCGCACGTTGATCTTCCTCACCAAATTGATTGCCACGACTTTATCTGGCGCGCTGCTCGTTGGAGGTTGCGGTAGGAAATCAGAAAGCAACAGCGGCCCTGCCAAAGTCCGCGTCGGGTATATCGGCCTCACTTGCGAGGCGCCGATTTTCACGGCCGTCGAGAAAGGCTTTTTCAAGGAAGAAGGTCTCAATGTCTCGCTCGTGAAGTGTGACTGGAAGAATTACAAGGACGTGCTGGCGCTCGGCGGCTACGACATCACGCATCATCTGGTCATGTATTTCCTCAAGCCCATCGAGCAGGGACTCGACGTCAAGTTCACCGGCGGAATTCATCACGGCTGTTTGCGCGTGCAGGCCGGGGCGAACAGCGACATCCGGACGGTAAAAGATTTGCGCGGAAAGCGCATTGGCGTGCCGGGCATGGGAACGCCGCCCTTTATTTTCGCGAATCGAGTGCTCGGCGCCAATGGCCTCGATCCTAGCAAGGACGTGACCTGGCTGGTGTTTCCAGCGGGTGAACTGGGACTGGCGTTGGACAAAAAGGAAGTGGACGCTGTCGCCGACTCGGAACCGATTGGCAGCATGCTTCTGGCTCAAGGAAAAGTCCGCAATATTGCCGATCAGGCTGCGGATATGCCTTACGCCGACGAATATTGTTGCGCCGTGCTGGTGAACGGCAAGTTTCTCGCTCGCAATCCGAAAGCCTCCGCGGCGGCCACGCGGGCTTTGCTCAAAGCAGCCAAATGGGTGGAAACTAATCCCAAAGCGGCGGCCAGATTGTCGGTCGAGAAAAAGTATCTCGCTTCAACTGAGGACCAAAACACCATCGCAATTTCGCATCTGCGCTATGTCCCGAGTGTCTCCGGTGCGCAGATCGCGGTCAAATTGGCGGCAGCGGAAATGAAAACGGCCGGCATGCTAAGTCCGACGACCGATGTCGAAGCATTGGTCAGTCGCGCCTTCGTCACCTTGGAAGGAGTTTCAGACGAATGGTTGAAATCGCTGTCGGTTGAGAAAGTGGCCGGCGCCCAGGTGACGGACGACTGGATCCGGCATCAATACGCGAGGCTCGATCCGAAGGACGTGTTCTGCGGTGTTTGTCTCCTTCCCACGAGCCAGTGAACAAACCATTGGAGAAGTTCAAGACGATAGTGCAGACGCCCGTGTCAGCGGAAAGCGCGGAGACCGCCGTCAGCGGCGCGTCGGTCCTTGTTTCCAGGTTGAGCGCGCGGACTCTTTTGGCAGCGCCGCTGACCACGCTGACCGCCTTGGCGGTGCATCTGCTTGTTTCAAAAAATGAACCAGCCCCGGATACGCGCTCTTACACCGCGTTGCTCGGCGTGATTCTCACCGCGTCCCTTCTGGCTGCGGCGGTGCAGCCCTTCTGGTCGGGACTGCGGCGTCGGATGGCGCACTTGTGTCCCATCCTGGCCGCGGCGGTTTTGCTGCTTTGCTTGTGGGAAACGATCACTACCGGTTACCGCTTGCTCCCGCTGCCGTACTTCCCGGGTCCTGCGGGCGTGCTGCAGAACCTGTTGAATGATCGTGTGCTCCTGTTCGACAGCACGTGGCACTCGCTGGCGCTGCTGCTCTCGGGTTATGCGCTGGGCGTGGTCATCGCTTTGATCACCGGCATATGCATCGGCTGGTATCCTCTCGCCCGCTATTGGGGCATGCCGCTCTTGAAAGTAATCGGCCCCATTCCCGCGACGGCATGGGTGCCGCTGGCCATGGTTCTCTCCCCGTCCGGAACCTGGTCCGCAGTAGGGCTGGTCGCGTTGGCCGTTTGGTTTCCGGTCGCCATGCTGACCATCTCTGGAATCGCCAACACGCGCGCCTCCTATCTGGACGTCGCACGGACCCTGGGGGCCGGACAGAAGTACCTCATCTTCCGCGTCGCCATCCCGGCCGCGATGCCGAGCATTTTCATCGGCTTGTTCATGGGGCTGGGCACTTCCTTCCTTACGCTCATCGTGGCGGAAACCGTGGGCGTGAAATCCGGGCTGGGTTGGTACGTGAGCTGGGCCCAAGGCTGGGCCGAATACGGAAAAGTCTATGCCGCCCTGGTGATCATGGCCGCGTTTTTCTCCACCATCATGACCGGGCTGTTCAAGCTGCGCGACCGCGTCCTCGTCTGGCAGAAAGGGGTCATCAAGTGGTAGTCCCTGCTGCACCAGGCGCGCCCACGGAAGGCTCCTCGTTGCGTGTTGACGGGGTGAGCAAACAATTCCCCACGCCGGAGGACTCGGCCCGGCACACGCACGCACTCGATATGGTGTCGCTCTCGGTGGCTGCGGGAGAACTCGTGTCTCTTGTGGGACCCAGCGGATGCGGGAAATCCACGCTGCTTCGTCTCATCGCGGGCCTTGACCTTCCCGACTCAGGCAAGCTTTGGGTGGGTTCGGAGCCGATTACCGGCCCCAGCGCCGAACGAGGGCTGGTTTTTCAAGATCCCAACCTGTTTCCCTGGCTGACGGTTCGTCGCAATATCCAGGCTGGCCTCGTCGCACGCGACGTGCTTCATGAGAAACGGCAGGAAGTCGGCGAATTCATGCGACTCGTCGGCCTCGAAACATTCGCCAACGCTTTCCCGCATCATCTTTCCGGCGGAATGGCCCAGCGCGTCGCCTTGGCGCGGGCGCTGATCAATCACCCCAAGGTCCTCCTCCTCGACGAACCCCTGGGTGCGCTCGACGCGTTCACGCGCATGCGCATGCAGGATGAAGTGCTGCGGCTCTGGCAGGCCCGCAACACGACGATGCTGCTGGTCACCCACGACATCGATGAAGCGATCTATATGAGCGATCGCATCGTCATCATGACCCCCAGCCCCGGCCAGATCGAACGGACCATCATCGTCTCCCTGGATCGTCCGCGTCAGCGAAACAGTCCGGAATTCTTCCGACTCCGCGGTGAGATCCTGGAACTGCTCCATTTCGCTGGCAACGCCCCTCGCGACCGAAGCGTCCCCACGATGGGCGCGCCGCCGAGCGGTAACATGGCAGGCGGATCGAAACCGGAACAGGCCGGCGATGCTACACCGGTGGAAACCGGTCCGGTCGCAGTGGATCAAAAAGGACATCGGGCTGCTCCGCCGGGAGCGCCGGCCTCCGGCCCGGCGGCGTCGCTCGCGGTTCAGTCCCCTGCCCTTTCCTCGGGACCGTTGGACGCGCAGGTGATCATCATCGGCGGCGGCCCTGCTGGTTCGACACTCGGGTCTTATCTGTCCGCCGCCGGCATCGATCACCTGATTGTGGACCAGGCCATCCACCCTCGTCAGCACGTTGGCGAATCGTTGCTCTGCTCCACAACGCGTATTTTTCAGGAGATCGGTTTCCTGCCGGTCATGGAGCAGGAAAAGTTCGTTCACAAACAGGGCGCGGTCTGGACGCATTGGGCGGACGAGCGGCAATACGTGGTCCGTTTCCGCGAAATCCCCGAGCTCGGCCTGACGCAGGACTACACTTATCACGTGGACCGGAGCCGGTTTGATGAACTCCTCCTGAAACATGCATCGACGAAAGGGTCCCGGGTGCTGCAAGGGGCGCGGGTCGAACGCGTGGAGTTTGGCGCCGACGGCTTTGTGTCCGGCGTGCGCATCAAACAAAACGGAGCGGAGCGCGGGTTGCGCTGCCAATTGGTTTTGGACGCTTCCGGGCGGAGCACGGTTCTGGGTTCTCAATTACAGCTTAAAAAGCACGATCCACTGTTCAATCAATTTGCCGTTCACAACTGGTTTGAAGGCGTCGATCGCGGGCCGGCCGACACCGCTGATTACATTCACATCCACATTCTGCCGCTGCCGCGGGCGTGGGTTTGGTTGATCCCCATCAGCGGGACCGTCACTTCCGTCGGCGTCGTCACTCAGGGCGGCGATTTTGTGAAGGGCGGCGAATCGGTCGAACATTTTTTCGCGCGACACATCGCGAGCCATCCGTTGTTAGCCCAACGAATGGCCCGTGCCCGGGCACTCCATGAATTCACGCGCGAGGGAAATTACAGCTACGTCATGGATCGGTTGGCCGGCAATGGTTGGTTGCTGGTCGGCGATGCCGCGCGGTTTGTGGACCCGGTGTTTTCCTCCGGAGTCAGCGTGGCGCTGGAGTCGGCCAAGCGCGCCGTCGATGCGGTCGTTAAGGCCCTCGGGCGCGGCGACGTGAGAGCGGCGAGTTTCGCCGAATACGAGAGGACGATTCGGGCGGGAGTCACCATTTGGCGCGAGTTCATCCGATTGTATTACCAGTTGCCGCCGCTATTCCTCGATTTGATCAACCGGCCTGAAGCGCGCTGGCAGTTGACGCAACTCTTGCAAGGGGACGTTTACGATCGGAACGCCAGTCCGATCCTCGAACGGATGAAAGAACAGGTCGCCGCCGTGATAAGTAACCCCGAGCATCCCTGGCGTCCGCACTTGTGCGCGGAGTTGTCGGCCACTGAGACTCGAATGACGAATGACAAATGACGAAAGAAACTCGAACCCACGAAATCCGTACCGGGCGGGCGTCTGGTGGTGGGCGACGGCGACAAGTCGCCTGACGAAAGCGGTGACCAGTCACCGCACTCCAAAGCGCTGGCGCACTCGGTCTTTGGAGTGCGGCGAGTTCTCGCCGCTTTTGCCGCAGGCCGACCGGTC
>Ga0070689_100001525_pt1 | contig 14757 bp, 9 predicted proteins | sample KBSS23HmetaG_FD_64669 | JGI IMG/M metagenome (GOLD analysis project Ga0070689, IMG submission 64669) | Switchgrass rhizosphere microbial communities from Kellogg Biological Station, Michigan, USA - KBS S2-3H metaG | ecosystem: Host-associated > Plants > Roots > Rhizosphere ...
TGTCGAAGGAGCCTGCCCTGAGCTTGTCGAAGGGCTTCGTGACCGGGCCCGCAGGGATGCGCGCTACTGCGTGCGGGCGTTACTACGACGTCACGCGCTTTCGCTCTGATTGCAGGGCGCGCTCGTAGCTCTGCAACGCTTCGTTGTGCTTTTCCAGCCGGTTGCACACGCCGCCCTTGTAGAGATAAGCGACCGTCAGTGACGCATCGAGCTCGATGACGCGCTCGTAGCATTCCAAAGCCCGATCCCACTGCTCGAGTTTCTCCAGAGTCATTCCTTTTCGCAATAGGGCATCGGTGTTGTTGGGTTCCTCGGCCAGGGCGCTTTCAAAACATTCCAAGGCCAAAGCCGCTTGGTCGAGATTGAGCAGCGCCTGGCCTTTGCCCAACTGGATTCCGGCCCGTGTCGAGTTTTTGGTCAGAGGCGGCGGCGCCGCGGTGATTCCTGGATCAAGCGAGCGGGTGGTCCCGACTCCGTTGGCATCGATTGGAGGATACGCATTCCCGTTGGGGTTGGTCGTCGGCCCATTCGGCTGAGCCAGGATCGAGCCAGGATGAGCGCTGTGTTCCAGTTCAAGAATGCGCCGTTCGAGTTGTTCGAGCGCACCCTGGAATCTTGAGCTGGCCTGCTCCAGCGTCGCGCTGACCACCGGCTTGAAGGCGCCATCACCAGCCGACGTCGTTTCACCGGGACCGGGCAGCTGCTTCCGGCTGGCCACATTCACCGCCACTTCCGTGAACCGCCCCATGGCCCGCACCGAGGCCATGGTGAGGAACCCGAGCCCAAAAAAACCCGCCAGGGCGAACAGCCCGGCGGCCACTAAGATCGTCCGATTGGCGCTGTTGGCCGATTCCGCTTGCTGCTGACGAATCCGCTCAAGCGCCGGCTCGATCTGCAACAGCGTCGATGTGATTGCTCCAGTGTGTCGCGCGACTTGCGTTTCAATTTCCTTGTGCAGGCTTTCGATCATCTCCCGTGTCACCTGCCCGCTGTCGACGGTGTTGGCGGTGCCGTTGGTCGCCGGGGTAAGGGTGACTGGAGCGCTCGGTTCGGCGCTCGCGGCAGGTTGATTCGTCTCCGCGCTGCCTGCTGCCAGGATGGCAATAGCCAAAAATATGGGGACGCTCAGTAGACGGAGCGGATTAAGATAGAATGGTCCCGTGCGGTGGTTCATAGCTTGGACAAGACGACTCGACGTTAAGTTTCCAGCCGGTCGATGCAAGGCGAAATCCCGCGCATTTCCACAACGACCAGGGATCGTGTGTGGCTTTCCTTCATTGTGCTGCCGGCGCCATCGCGCGGGCCAGGACGTGCCGGCGCAGAAGATCCAACACTTGCTGCGAAGCGACCAGCTTGAACGTCTCCCGATCGTACGGATTGAAGCACCGTTGCGCGACGGTCTTCTCCGCGTCGGCCAATCCCATCCAGACGGTTCCGACCGGTTTGTCCCGCGTGCCTCCGGCCGGTCCGGCGATGCCGCTGACCGAGACGGCAAAGTCGGTTCCCGCGCGCGCCCGCGCGCCCGCCGCCATTTCCAGGACGACGGCTTCGCTCACTGCGCCGTGCGTCGCCAGTGTCTCCGGGCGGACGCCGAGAGTCTCCTGCTTCGCTCCATTGCTGTAAGTGATGTAGCCGGCCTTCAATACCGCCGAAGCGCCGGGCACATTCGTCAATCGATGGCAGACCAAACCCCCGGTGCAGGATTCGGCCACGGCGAGACTCAGCCGATTTTCCGTCATGGTCCGGATGACTATGGATTCGATGTCCTCGTCGTCGGTGCCATAGATTCGGTCCCGCAGTTTTTCGTAGGCGATCTTTTCCGCGTGGCGGATGAGTTCGTCCGCGCGTGTTCCGCGGGCGGTGAAGCGCAACTCGACCTCGCCGATGCGGGCACAGTAGCCGATCTCCAATCCCTCGCGAACCAGCGGTTCGAGGGAGGCCGCGATTTTCTCCTCGATCACGGATTCCCCCAATCCGGTTGTCTTCAATGTTCGGCAGCCGAAGCGCTCGCGGTTGGGAAAGCGTTCCTTGATGATCGGGACCACCTGGTTCGTAAACATCGGGCGCAACTCGCGCGGTGGTCCCGGCAGCAGAATCAGGCAGCCCAACCCCGGTCGATCAGCTCCCACCGGCAATTCAAGGACCAGGCCCGGCGCCGTGCCATGAGCGTTGGAGAGGACCAGGGCGCCGTTCGGAACCTGTGCCTGGACGCGACAACTGGTGGGCATGCGTTTTTTGCGGGCGGCAAAAAAAGCTTCGATGTGGGCGACGACCGAAGAGTCTTCGTGCAGTTTTCGTCCGAGCAATTCGGCGATGAGTGTGCGGGTGCGATCGTCGCTGGTGGGACCAAGCCCGCCGGTGACGAGGATCAGATCGACGGGGAGGGCATCGCGGACGGCCTGGACAATCGCCGGGCCGGAATCATCGACCGCGACCTGGCGGGCGACGGTTAAGCCGAGATCGGCCAATTGCCGGCAGAGCCATTGCTGATGGGAATTGAGAATGCGCCCCAGCATGAGTTCGGCGCCCGTGTTGATGATCTCGATTTTCATTTCGGAGCCGCGCCAAGGGTGAGGGCGTTTGTAATAAAAGCAAAACGTTTGAAGGGACGGAGCGCGGCTCAATAGAGCCGCGCTCCGTTCTCCACACCTAAAACCTTTACCTGCCCGTCGGTTGCCGTAAATTCGCGGGCATGGTCACGTTGGAATCCTGCGCGCTTTTTGAGCAGCTTCCCGCCGGCGAAATGGCCGATCTCCGCGCGGCTGCGGCCACCCGCGCTTACTCGGCAGGCCAGGACATCTTCAAGGAAGGGGATCCGGGGGATGGCATCTACGTGGTGAGTTCAGGCAAGGTGGCCTTCTCGGCCCGCTTGAGCGTCGGAGATCGCCGCGTGTTCTCGGAGGCGGCGCCGGGCGATTTCTTCGGCGAAATGGCCGTCCTCGATCAATTGCCGCGCTCGGCTAATGCGACGGCCACGGAGCCCACGGAACTATTTTTCATACCTCGGGATAAAGTGGTGAAGCTGCTCACCCACTCTCCGAGCGTGGGTATGGCGTTGCTCCAGGAAATTTGCCGGAGGATGCGGGAGTTCAACCAGCAGTATTTCCGCGAAGTGCTGCAGGCCGAACGACTGGCCCTCATCGGCCGTTTCGCCAGCGCCATCGTGCACGACTTGAAGAATCCGCTCACCATCATTGGCATTACGGCCGAAGTCGCGTGCATGGAGGAAACGGCCCCCGAGGCGCGGAAGACGTCCGAGCAACGAATCAATAAGCAGATCCGGCGAATCACCGGAATGGTCAACGACATCCTCGAGTTTACCAAGGGCTCCGGCGCCGAGATGGCGGTGGCCTTGGTCGATTATGGCGCTCACGTTGATTCCATCATGGAGGAGTTGCAGCCGGAAGTGGCGCGCAAATCCGTTGCCATCGAACTGCCCGCGGCCGCTCCTCGGATTAAGCTGCGCCTGAACCCCCATCGCTTTTCGCGCGTCTTTTATAACCTCATCCTGAATGCCGTTGATGAAATGCCCGGAGGCGGGCGAATCACCGTGAGTTTCAAGGTCACCGACGCGGAGGTTATCACGGAGATTGCGGATACCGGAGGCGGGATCGCGCCGGAAATCATCGGGCAGCTCTTCGAGCCGTTCGCCACGCATGGCAAGACGAAGGGCACCGGCCTCGGGCTGTCCATCACGCGGAAAATCATTCAGGAGCACGGTGGCCGTATTTCCGCCCGGAATCAGGATGGCTCCGGCGCCGTTTTCACTTTCGCCCTGCCCATTCCAAAGAACTGAATGAGCCCGGCGCTTTCCAATCCACCGGCCCACCCGCCGAGCAATCGCGTCCGCCTCCTGCCCGAACAGGTCGCAAATCAGATTGCGGCGGGCGAAGTGGTGGAACGCCCGGCCAGCGTGGTGAAGGAACTCGTCGAAAATGCGCTGGATGCCGGCGCCACCCGATTGACCATCGAGGTGCAGGCCGGAGGGCGCAGCCTCATTCGCGTCACGGATGATGGCATCGGGATGAATCGCGACGACGCGCTATTGTGCCTGGAGCGGCATGCCACCAGCAAGATTCAGCGCGCGGAGGATTTGAGCTCCATTCGCACTATGGGATTTCGCGGCGAGGCCCTGCCCAGCATTGCCAGTGTCGGCCGGATGATCCTGACGACACGCGAGCGGGAAGGCACCGCGATGGCGGCGACGCAGGTGGTGATCAATGGCGGAAAGATTGTCGAGGTCCGGGAAGCCGGCGCGCCCTCGGGCACCTGCGTGGAACTGCGGCACCTTTTCTTCAATCTTCCGGCGCGGCGTCGATTCCTGCGAAGTGAAGAGACGGAATTCGCCCACATTCAGCATTATTTGACCCTGGCTGCGCTGGCTCATCCCGGCGTGAGTTTTACCTTCATCAAGGATACCCGGACGATTTGGCAATTGCCCGCAATCCCCCGGGCCACGGAAGCCGCGCACCGGATCGAAGCGTTGCGCCAGCGCGTCCGCGGGCTTTTCGGCAGTGAAGAAAAGCTCCTCGAAATCAATTTTACGGCGGACTTTCCCGGCACGAATCGCCCCGATGCTTCGGAGGAAGAAGACTCGCTGCCGGAACCGTCCAGCCAGTTCAACCTTTGGGGTTTGATGGGGCAGCCGGGAGTTTCGCGTTCCACGCGCGACGATCAGTATCTGTTTGTGAATTGCCGTCCGGTTGAAAATCGCGGACTCAATTTCGCTCTGGTCGAGGGGTATCACACAGCCCTGATGAAGGGTCGTTACCCGGTGTGTTGTCTCTTCGTCGAAATCGATCCCGCGCTCGTGGATGTGAACATTCATCCTGCGAAGCGCGAGGTGAAGTTTCATAATGAACGCGCAGTCCGACAGCTAACGGCCCAGGCCGTCCGCGATGTTCTGCTGACCTTTCACGCGGGAGCGCCGGCGACAACGACACCGCCGATGGTCGAGCGGAATGCCGGGGAGCGGCCCTGCGATGATTCAGTCGCAGTCGAACGGGGACGAACCGGCGTGCCGCCCGGCCCGCCTGCGCCGTCGTTGCCAATCGCCGAATTGCCTGGGTTCTCCCCGCTCACAGCGACACCGCTGGGTTCGTGTGACCCCGCGCCGGCGGCGGCGGATTCTCCCAGCGCGATAACCGACCGGCCGGGAGCGCAGACCCAAAATCCCGACATCGAGCTGCCGGCGTCAAAGTTCGAAACTCGGCTTGGAGCGACAGGTTTGCCTGGAACGGCGGCGGCATCATTGGAAGGCGCCAGCGTTCGGCCGAATCCCCTGCTGAGTGTACCGCTGCGATTGGTGGGTGTGATTGGGCGATTGTATGTCGTGCTCGAGTCGGATCGAGGGCTTGTCCTGATGGATCAGCATGCGGCGCACGAACGCATATTGTTTGAGCAGATGCTGCAGCGGGTGGAGAGCGGTGCGGTGCCGTCCCAGCGACTGCTCTTGCCGGAGACGGTCGAGCTTTCCGCCCGCGACGCGGTATTTCTTCGCCAGCAGCTGCCGACATTAAACCGGCTCGGGGTTGGGTTGAGTGAATTTGGCGAGCGCACATTTCTGCTCGATGCTGTGCCGCCGATGGTGAAGCTGAAGGAGGCCCGCCGGTTTGTGGTGGAACTGGCGGACGAATTGAAGGCGGCTGGGCAATCAATCAATGCGCAGCGCCTGGGAGAGGACACCATCGCCAAGACGGTGTGCCGTCACGCCGTCAAGGCCAACGATCCGCTGAGCGGGCCCGAACTGGAGAAGCTGGTCGATGATCTACGTCAGTGCGCGATGCCGTATACTTGTCCGCATGGGCGTCCGACGCTCATCGAGATGAGCTACCGCGAGCTGGAGAAAAAATTCGGACGCCTGGCGTAAGGTAGGGCTGGCCCGCTGGGCCGGCCCCGCCGCGTTCAGCGGCGGAATCCTTTCATGCACCATCCCTTTGGGTGCGCCTTCCGGCCGCCGGAATCCGGACGGACCTAGGATTGCACGTCTTCGATCTTTGCCGTTTCGTGCAGGAAATCGAGGACCTTCTCGTGGATGACCTGCTGATAGACTTCGGGAAGACCGTTTCGCTTCTCGAGCTCCTGCAGAAATTTCTTGGGAGCCATCTGATTCGCCTGGGCCATCATGGTGATTCGCAGGTTCATCTCATTGGGTTCGGCGCGAATGCCTTCCTTTTCGGCGATGCGATGAAATAAAAACCCGACCTTCAATCGCTCCTGGCCGATGGTCTGGGCAGCCTTGAACAGCTCGTCCCTTTTGGATTCGATGGCTTCTTTGGGTACGCCGCGGCGCTGGTTTTCGTTGACCAGTTCGTACACCACATTGCGAACCTCGTTTTGAACGACGGACTCAGGCAGCTCGAAGTTTATCTTGTCAGTCAACGCCTTTACCAGCTGGTTCCGGATGCTGCGCTTCTGGCGGCTGTTCTTTTCGTTCTGGAGATCCCGGCGAACACCTTCGCGTAACTTGTCGACGCTTTCCGCGCCCCACTCCTTGGCAAAGGCGTCGTTGATTTCGGGAAGCGCCTTGAACTTCACTTCGACGACCTCGACTTCGTAAGAGGCCTTCTTGCCCGCGAGTTCACCTGTGACAAACTCCGTGGGAAACTCCACGTTCACCGTGCGCTTTTCCCCGACCTTGGCCCCGATCAGCTGTTCGGCAAATCCCGGGATGAAAGAGTCGGGTTTTGCTTCGACCCAGAAGTTTTTCTGGTCCGACAGGCCCTTTGCGTTTGGCGCGACGTCGAGAATCGGTTTGCCCTCCACAGTGCCGGTAAAATTCATCACGACGTAATCGCCGCGCTCGACTGCCCGCTCGACGTTTTGAAATGATGCTCGTTGATCCCGTAGCGCATCGATGGCGTCGGCCACGTCCTGATCTGTGACAACGGCGGGTTCCCGCCGGGCTGGCAAGCCGCGATAGTCGGGCAGCTCAAAATCCGGATTGGTCTCGATGGTGGCGGCGAATTGCAACGCCTTGCCGCGGCCGAATTGGATTTCTTCGATATCCGGATAGCCCAGCACATCGAGTTTTTGGGACTTGATGCCGTCCCGGTAAGTCTCGCCGATGAGCTTGCGCTTGACCTCTTCCTCGATATCCTTGGCGAACTGGCGGACGACCATCTCGCGGGGGGCCTTGCCCGGGCGGAAGCCGGGCATTTTCGCGTGGCGGATGAACTCGGTGGTAGTGGACTCAAAAGCTTTATCGACGGCGTCCGCTTCGACTTCGAAGCGCACGAGCCGTTTGCAGGCCGCCAAATTTTCCACGGTCACATTCACAGACGATACCTTTCCGAAAGAGCTGCTTTGTTCGGCCGATTCACGATGCCGTTCCCACGGTCGCGACGGACGCCGATTCGCTGGGAGCGAGCAGGTCAGGCTAGGTACGTGCCCCCCATGCGTCAAGTCTTGGATCGGACGGTTGGGGCATCGTGTGATTAGACGTGCGGGAAAACGGGGAAACGTGCGAGTTTACTGGGCGCTCTCGTGCTCCGGCAAGGCGACCGAGGCGCGTAACGTGTTCCGGCCGGAACACGCTAACGGTCCATTTTCCAGGACGACAATTGACCGAAACTATGTTCTGGCCGGAACATGATTCCCGTCCATTTGGCCATCACCATCGCCGGCAGGAACGGCCCGATTTACTTCATCAGCGTGGTGGACCATCCCACTATCGCGCCTCCCAGCACAAGCCAGACGGAGTTGACCTGGTAACGCCACAGCAAGGCGGCGCTGGCGACGGCCAGAATCACCGTCAGCCAGTTCGTCAATGCCACCCGCCCCAACTGCCAGGTGACGACTGCCATGAGCGCAAGGGACGCAACATTGACGCCGTCGAGAAACGCGCCCGCAAATTTCGAGCGGCGAATTCTCGGCACCAACGGTCCGCTGAGGGCGACGAACACAAACGCCGGCAAAAAAATGCCGATGGTGGCGATGCCGGCCCCGGGCAGGCCGGCCAGGACGTAACCGATAAAAGTGGCCGTCGTGAAAACCGGCCCGGGAGTGAATTGACCAACGGCGATGGCATCGAGAAGTTGGGCTTCGGTGAGCCAATGCCATCGGTCCACCAGATCGGCCCGCAGAAACGCCAAAAGGACGTAACCGCTGCCGAAGAGGACCGAACCGATCTTAAGAAAAAACAGGAACATCGGCCACAGCCCGAACGGGGCGGCGACGATCGGCGCGGCCGCGGCCAGAGGCAGCGGCACCAAGGGCGCGGCAGCAAGCAGACGAGCAGCCCCCGCGGGCGGTTTTAGGCGAAGCCCGGACTGGATCGCGGCGACGAGCAGGCCCCCCGCGAAAAGGATCACCAACTCGTTGACCCCAAGAAAGCTCGCGGCTACAGCGACGACACCCATCGCCGCGAGCAAACTGCTTTTTAGGGCGCTGCGCGCCAATCGCCACAGTGCCTGAAGGACGATGGCAATGATTACAGGCTTAATCCCGTAGAGGAGTCCTTGGGCGCCGGGCAATTTTCCGAATTCGACGTAGGCCCAAGCAATGGCCGTTACGATGAGAGCGGCGGGGAGAATGAAGCACGTGCCGGCCACGACCAATCCCGGCCAGCCTGCGCGACGGTGGCCGATATGGATGGCGAGTTCGGTGGAATTGGGACCTGGAATGACGTTGGTGGCTCCGAGCAGATCGAGGAATTCGTCGCGTGTCAGCCATTGGCGCCGCCGCACCACTTCGTCTTCCATCATCGCGATATGTGCAACGGGCCCCCCAAACGCGGTGACCCCGAGCTTCAGGAAGAGCAATGTGAGTTGCCTCAACGCGCCGGGGTTGGACGGTCGGGAGATCATCCTGGTCCCTAAGTAATCTGTCCGCACAACACTTCGTCCTTCGCTCCGGTGGTGGAGGGAAGGTTTCCTGGCTGACCGTGGTAACGCAGCCAGGCCAGCCAGGCAAACGCGGCGGCCTCGACACTGGCCACGGGCCAGCCAGCATCCTCCACTGATGTTACCGTGGTCGCGATTCCATTGCGTCCCAACGCGCGTGAGATCGCGCCAAACAAAACCGGATTCTGCGCGCCGCCACCCGCCAGAATAACAACCTCCGGCGCAGATGGGAGGTGCCGGCGGTAACTGAGAGCGAGAGAACGCGCTGTGAACTCTGTCAACGTGGCGAGAATGTCGTTGCTGGAAAGCTTGTGTCGGCGAGCTTGGTCGCGAACACCTTCAAAGAATCGTTCACCGAACATTTCCCGTCCTGTGCTTTTGGGTGGCGATTTCCGGAAGTAAGGATGGCGCAGCCACCGAGCAACCAATGGCTCGCAGGATTGCCCGGAGGCAGCGGCGCGCCCGTTCCGGTCAAAGGTGCGCCGTCCGCGGCTAAAAGTTCGAACCGCGAGGTCGAGCAGGACGTTGGCCGGGCCGGTATCGAAGGCCAGCACGTGCGGCCTTGAACCCCTGCGCCAGTCAATGGAAGTCACATTGCTGATGCCCCCAAGGTTGTTGACGCAGACATGCCGTCCTGGGACGCCAAACGCGCGCACGTGAAATGAGGTGGCGAGTGGAGCGCCCTGTCCGCCGGCGGCGAGATCGGCTGCGCGAAAATTGCTGATCACGGGCACGGCGAGGGCGCGGGCGAGGTAAGTGGGTTCTCCGATTTGCAGCGTGGCCGGTGTGTGGTTGTCGGGATTGTGAAAAATGGTCTGGCCATGCAGGCCGGCCAGGCGGGGCTTTAACGCGTGCAATTTCGAGCTGGGGGCATGGCGGATACCGTCGGCGTAAAAGCGTCCGAGGTCGTGGTGCAATTGAGCGACCTCCCAACTGGCGGCCGCTCCGCTGGCGGCGACGTGCAAGCGTCGTTGCAGATTCGTGGGAAACTGGACACTCCAGAGCGCGCGCAGGCGCAATTGATCCTCACCGATGTCGCACAAGGCGTAATCGACGCCATCGATGCTGGTCCCTGACATGACGCCCAGGGTAAGGACCGATTTCATGGGCGGAGAATAGGCGCACCCGTTCCCAGAGCAACGCGCATTCGCGCCCCGAAACCACTCGCTGGAGCCAACTTCCCTGAGAAAATCACTCCAATGATTCTGCCAATCCGATGCCGCACCTGCGGCACCGGATTGGCAACAGGAGAGGTTCGAAATAGCCAATGGGGTGCTGCAGGTGCGGCATGGAATTGGCACGAGGAAGGTGTTCGTGAATCTTCAAGGCTTCTGCCCACGCGAAACGAGTTTTCAGGGTCCCGGCGCGATGTCATGGTCTGCGCGATGAAAGCCCTGTTCATTCACGCCCATTACGATGACTACGAATTTACCGCGTCCGGAACCTTTGAACTGTGGCGACGCCAGATGGGCAACGATTTTCGCGGACGCGTGCTGGTTTGCACGGACGGCAAAGCCGGCCATCAGTTCCGCTCGCGGGAGGAAACCGGCCGCATCCGCTTTGAAGAACAAAAGGAATCCGCCCGACTGGGAGCCTACGAATTCGAAATGTTGCGATTACCCAGTGGCGAAGTTCCCCGGGAAGCCTGCTTGCAGGTGACGAGCGACCTGCTCGCCGCCATCTGGAAAGCCATCCGCGATTTTGAACCAGATTATCTGTTCTGCCCTCCGCTTGGTCTCGATCCCCTGGCCGGCATTCACAACGACCACGAAACGATTGCCGAAGCCGTGCGTCGCGTGGCGTATATGATCAACGTGCCCCATGCCTTTACTCCTGAATATCCGGCCGATGAATCAAAATCCGCCCAATGCAAAGTCCCTGTGATCATCAATGTTTACGACGCCTACATGTTTGGCGCGAACGCCTGTGATCTCGTAGTTGACGTGGAGGAGGCGTTCGAATTGATCGGTCGGTTGACATGGTGCCATCAGTCGCAGATTCGGGAATGGCTGCCCTGGGTGGGACGGCATAACATGGAGCCGCCCCAGACCCTGAAGGAATGGGTTGGGACGTTGCGAGCTCGATTCGATCGCAAAAACCGCGAACTCGGCCTGAAAACGGAACATGCCGTCGAGGTCTTTCGGGTTACGGCGTGGGGAGCAGTCCCAACTCTGGAAGATTTGGTGCGAGACTTCCCCCCGCTTCTGACCCGATCGAGCGCGCTGGAACCCTTGTCGCGCCGGCTAATGCAGTGGCGCGGTTAGCACCAAGCATGGAAGCACGAAAGGGTCCGGCCCTGCCTACGAAGCGATGCGGACCGTCTTTCCTTGAAGACACGCGTTGTGCCTGCGGTCTGTTTTACGGCACATTACAACATGCACGTGAGCAGACATGGTTCAGGTAGGCCTTCGGCCAGTCGTTACCGGCTGTTCGTTATGGTTGCTCTGGCCACGTTGACCCTTAGCCAGCCGACATTGGCTCAGCTTCCTGTGGCACGGTTGACTGTGCTGTTTCCGGCCGGTGGACAGGTGGGTAGCACGGTGGAGGTTGGAGCCCAGGGTCCGGATCTCGACGATCCGATTCGCCTTCAGTTTTCGCATCCTGGCATCACCAGTCTTTCCCACGATGGCACCCAATTCAAAGTCGCCATCGCTTCCAATGTCCCGCCGGGCACGTATGAAGCGCGATTTGTCGGCCGGTTTGGCCTTTCCAATCCGCGGCGGTTTGTCGTGGGAAATCTGCCGCAACGTCTGGTCTCTCCAACCAATTGGACTCAGGTCACTGCCACGGAGCTTGCGGTAAACTCCATTTGCTTCGGAAAGATTGAGGCGCGGTCCATCGCCTGGTTCAAGTTCACGGCAAAGAAAAATCAGCGCCTCTGGCTGGAGTGCCTCGTCGATTCAATCGATTCCCGTCTGGAGCCGACGATGCTGGTGTCGGACGGCGACGGCCGGGAGTGGGAACATTCACGCGCCGGAAAGGTTCTGGATTTGGTCGTTCCGGCGGACGGGACGTACCTGCTGCAACTTGCTGACCTGTTGTACCGCGGAGGGGATGAATACACCTATCGGTTGACGCTGTCGTCCGGGCCTCGAGTGGATTACATCCTCCCGGTCGCGGGCGTCGCCGGGTCGAGGACGAACTTTACCTTGTTCGGACGGAATCTGCCCGGCGGCAAGCCGGTCAAGGGCCTGTTGGTGAATGGCAAGCCAGTGGAGCAGACGACGGTGTCCATTCGCCTGCCGACGCGTCCGACCGAACAGGCCGCGTCGAGCGTTCCGGCTTCGGCCGCGTTGGACACGATTGCCTATCAGTTCAAGGGAGCCAATCCGATCTTGCTCGCCTTGGTAAACAGCAACGCGCCGATCCTGATCGAGCAGGAGCCGAATTCGAAACCCGAGCAGGCGCAATCCATCGCTGTTCCATGTGAGGTGTCCGGACAATTCCATCCCGCGGGGGACGTGGATCGCTACAATTTCCAGGCCCGAAAGGGCGATGTGTTTTGGGTGGAAGTATTGTCGCAGCGCCTGGGACATCCCACCGCTCCATTCGTGCTGGTGCAGCGCGTGACAAAGAACGAGAACACGGAAAAGACGACGGACGTTTTGGAACTGGCTGACAGCGACACGAACCTGGGAGAGCGCGAGTTTAACACGACAAGCCGGGATCCCTTCGGCCGCTTCGAGGCAAAGGAGGACGGAACCTACCGCCTCTCCATCCGGGACTTGTTCAGCTCCATCGTTTCCAGTCCGCTTCACACCTATCATCTTTCCATTCGGCGGGAGTCGCCGGATTTTCGGCTGGTGGCGCAGGTGATCGCGCCGAAGTACAAAGGCGACGCGAAGAACGTTGAGCTGGGAGTGCCGGTGTTGCGACGCGGAGAGACGCTGGCCGTCCGAGTCATGGCTTTTCGAAGGGACGGATTCAATGGCGAGATTGCGCTTTCGGTGGAGAAGCCGCCACCGGGCCTGATTTTTGTTCCTGACCGGATTGAGGCGGGCAAGAACAGCGATTATTTCCTGCTGACGGCAGCCACTGACGCGCCGGCATTTGCCGGTCCGATTGAACTGGTTGGTCGCGCGACGGTGGGCGATCGCGAGATTGTTCGGCGGGCCCGGGGCGGCACGACGGTTTTTTCGGTGGGCAATGTGGACAATGAACGTCCCGAATCGCGGGTTATCTCCGAATTCGCCGTGGCCATCACGGACCAGGAATCGGCTCCCATCTCCATCACGCCGGCGGAAAACCGGGTTTGGGAAGTGACTGCGGACAGCAAGGTGGAAGTGCCTTTGGCGATTACGCGGCGAGGGGACTTCAACGCGACCCTCAAGGTCAAGCCGCTCGGCCCGGGGGCCCAGGAGGCATTGAAGGAGTTCGACGTCGAGGGCAAGGCCACCAACGCCACGCTGAAGCTCGACTTCGCCGCGCTCAAGCTCCCGCCGGGCCGCCACGTTTTTTCAGCTCAATCGATCACCACGGGCAAGTATCGCAACAATCCGGAAGCGGCCGCATTTGCCGAAGGCGCCGCCAAGGAGGCGGAGAAGACGGCTGCGGAAGCCGCGGCGGCCGCCAAAAAAGCGAGTGAAGACGCGGACAAGGCCATCAAGGCGTCGGAGGCAGCGGACGCCGCGGCCAAGACCACGGCCGAAAAGCTCGCCGCCGTTCAATCCGCCGCGACAAACGATCCCAACAACGAAACATTGAAGAGCGATTTGGCGGCGGCGAAGCAGGCGAGCGATGATGCCATCGCGGCCGCGCGGGCCGCCGCTGAAGCCAAAGGAGCGGCCATCCAGGCGAAAGCTACAGCGGAAGGCAAAGCCAAGAACGCGCAGGCCCGGAAGGATGAAACCGCCAAAAAGGCCAAGGAACTTGCGGACAAGGCCAAACCGCGCGATGTGAACTATCTGCTAACTGCGGCGCCGTTTGTGGTGCAGGTTACTCCTGCGCCCGTGGCGGACGAGAAGAAGAATTCGAAACCGGCGGACAAATGAATCGAACGCATTTTGAAAGACTCACAATACGTTCGGACCGCGGCTCTGCGAGCCGCAGCACGTCCGAACATCAGGCCGCGCCCATCTTTCTTGAGCGCGCCCGGCCTGCCGCACCCGCTGCGGGTCACAGACCCGCGCTCCGTTCTATTGGCGAACAGCTATCATGAGCCGTTGTGAAATAGGCAGGTTAGCGCGGCGCCGTCAGTTCCGGCGCCGGGGCGTGGTCGCGATCCTTTCAGTAATGGTGAGCGTCATGGCGGCGTTGGGCGCCGAGGCTGTCAAATCCGGACTTCCGGTGGCGGAGTTGAAGCGGGAATCGACGGTGGATTTCGAGCGCGAGGTGTTGCCGATTTTTCGGAACAATTGCCTGGCCTGTCACAACACCACCAAGGCAAAAGCCGGCCTTAATCTCGAAACACCGAAGCTGATCTTGAAAGGGGGCGACAATGGGCCCGGTGTGCAACCGGGCCGGGGCGCGGACAGCCTCCTCTTCAAAGCGGCCGCCCATCTGGATCCCGAGTTGATCATGCCGCCGAAAGACAACAAGGCCAACGCTTCGAACCTCACTCCGGAACAACTGGGCCTGCTCAAGCTTTGGATTGAGCAAGGGGCCAAAGGCGAAGTGCATGCTTCGACTGCCGTGCAATGGCTCGAAAATCCCCCGGTGCTGGATCCCGTCATCGCGCTCGATCTAACCGCGGACGGGCAGTTCGTGGCCTGTAGTCGTGGCGGACGGGTCGATGTTTATCATGTTCCATCGGGCCGCCGCATCGCGCGGTTGTCCGATTCCAAACTGGCCTCGACTCCCGGGAGCCTGACGAATGTGGCGCACCGTGATGTGGTCAATGCGGTGGCCTTCAATCCCGCGGGAACGCTTCTGGCCACGGCGGGATATCGGGAAGTGAAGCTTTGGCGGCGCCCGC
>Ga0070689_100001526_pt1 | contig 14756 bp, 16 predicted proteins | sample KBSS23HmetaG_FD_64669 | JGI IMG/M metagenome (GOLD analysis project Ga0070689, IMG submission 64669) | Switchgrass rhizosphere microbial communities from Kellogg Biological Station, Michigan, USA - KBS S2-3H metaG | ecosystem: Host-associated > Plants > Roots > Rhizosphere ...
TGGGAATGTATTTACGATACTTATAAAGTTTGGTTTTAATTGTAGGCATAAAAATGCAGTATATATTTTAACCTTCAAATTGCAAAGAATCGTCTAAACCTGTACATTTGAGTTTATGGCAAATCTAATTGCGTATTTTTTCTACGCGCTCCTTTTCCTCGCTCCTCTTGTCATGAATACCGCCACTTCTGAGATTTTCGAATTTAATAAAATTATTCTTTTGTATTTTGGATCGACATTCATTATAACAGCTTGGATTATAAGAATGATTGGAGAAAGACGCGTTATTTTTCGTAGGACATTTCTTGACCTTCCCCTACTTCTTTTTATTGGAAGCCAAGGAATTTCTACTCTCTTGTCAATTGATTTTCGAACTTCCCTTCTCGGATATTATTCCAGGTTTAATGGCGGTTTTGTTTCAATTGTTTGTTATGCACTCCTCTATTGGGCATGGGTATCCAATATGAATGCCAAAAAGACTCGTGTTACTTGTTACGTGTTACTTGTTACCAGTATCCCCGTCTGCCTCTATGGCATTGCCCAACACTTTGGCATAGATAAAGATATCTGGGTGCAAGATGTCCAAAACAGAATCTTTTCAACACTTGGTCAGCCCAATTGGCTGGCAGCATGGATCGACGCTATCATTCCATTAACATGGGCATTGTCATTGAATTTAAAGAATAATGGCATCTCCGATGTCAAAGTGCAAAATGAAAAGTTACAGTTCAAAATTCAAAATTATTGGCCAGATGTTCTATCAATAATCCTTTTTATCACTCTTCTTTTCACCAAATCCCGTTCTGGTCTTTTAGCATTTGGAATTGAATCAATAGTGTTTTGGGGCTTATGCAGTTTACGGACACGGAAAGACGATAAGACGTATTGGTTTTCTTTTGTTAAACAACTTTTAATTTTGAACTTTGCACTTTTAACTGTGACTATTTTCATTGGTACTCCGTGGACAACACCGATCATCTCAAATCAACAACCAACTGTACAAACGCAATCACCAACTACCGCTCTCGAATCCGGTGGTACCGAGTCTGGTGAAATTAGAAAAATTGTCTGGCAAGGAGCGTTTGATATTTGGAAGAGTTATCCCATCTTTGGAACCGGTGTTGAAACATTTGCCTTTGCCTATTATCAGTTTAAACTTGAAGCGCACAACTACACATCAGAATGGGACTATTTATACAATAAAGCACACAATGAATACCTGAATTATTTAGCAACTACTGGGTTGGTAGGACTAATAAGCTACCTCGTTTTAATTGGTTTTATCTTTTACCAGTTCAAGATTCAAAATTCAAAATTCAAAGTTACAGTTCAAAATGCAAAATTAGATAATTCCCAAAAACTTTTAACTTTTAATTGTAATTTTGAACTTTGCACTTTAAACTTTGCACTTATATCTGGCTTTATCAGCATACTTGTGACAAATTTCTTCGGATTCTCCGTCGTCCCTATCTCCCTTTTGTTCTTTTTATTCCCAGGGATGGCAATGACGGCTATAAGTGACAAGACACAAGTAACAAGTTGGGAAAAGAGCAATCGCAATCAAATGATCGGTATTTCCCTCGTGTTACTTGTTACCTGTTACCTATTACTTTCAACAGGCAGTTACTATTCTGCCGATCTATCGTATTCCACCGGTCGTCAGGCCAATAGATCAAAGGATGTAATAACTGCTCAAAAAGAATTAACTTCAGCTACTGAAAAAGAGCCCAATGAATCAGCTTATTGGGATGAATTAGCTCTTTCCAATAAACAAATTGCGATTGCCCTTTCAGAATCAAAACAAATTGAGAAAGGGAAAAAGTATGTGAAGGATGCGATTGACGAATCAAAACAGGCAATCGAACTTTCACCGCACAATGTTAATTTTAAAAGAAACTATGCATCGACTCTCACTGCACTTTCTTCGTATGATCAAAGTTATCTGAATGAGGCACTGAATGTTTTAAAGGACTCCATTGCCTATGCCCCCACCGATCCCAAACTCCAATATACATTGGCAGCTTCATATTATCGTTTAGGACAATTAGATCAGGCTATCGTTGAGATGGAAAAGGCAGTTGAAATGAAGAAAGATTACAAAGAGACTCATTATGCCCTAGCTCTGATGTATGAAGATGCAAAACAAAATGATAAGGCGAAAGAAGAATTTGAATATATTTTGGAGAAAATCGATAAAAACGATGAACAAGTGAAGAAAGAGTTGGAAGAGGTAAAAGACACTAGGGACTAGGCATTAGGCACTAGAAGGTGTAAAATCTGACCCAAAGGCGGTGGTTTTTATGACAGAAATTGACAGAGAAGGACAAAGACAAGAAGAGAGAGAACAACAAAGAAGGGAAGATCAACGGCAACAAGAAAAAGAAGAACAAAGACGTCAACAACGAGAAGAAGAAAGACGACAACAACGAAAAAGAGATAATTAATTCTTCATATTGTTTTTCATCTGTGCAATCTGTTATTGATCTGTGTGAATCCACTTTCACTAATTTTCTGCTATAATTGCGTCATGATACGACCAATTTTACAATCGGGTGATCCAGTCCTTCGAGCCAAGTCTAAAGACATTGAAAAAATCGACAAAAAGATTGTGGATCTTATTAAAGATATGCATGACACGCTTGTGGTCCAAAAAGATCCTGAAGGCATTGGTCTTGCAGCTCCACAGATTGGCAAAAACTTTCGGATTTTTTTGATGAAACCGAAAAAGACAGAAGATGCCATGGTGATTATTAATCCAAAGATTGTCACTCTTTCCAAGCCCAAAGGCCACAACCCAAAAGCGAAAAGCGACATAATGGAAGGATGCCTTTCACTCCCTCACTTCTATGGTCCTTTAACACGAGCTCAAAAATTAACACTGGAATTTATGGATGAAAACGGGAAAAAGCAGACGAAGACCTTTGAAAACTTGATGGCACAAATTGTCCTTCATGAGATCGACCATTTGGATGGAATACTTTTTCTTGACAGACTTCTCGAGCAAAAAAAACCACTCTATGAATTTCATGGCGGAGAATGGGAGGAGATAGAACTAATATGAAATTCATCTTTTTTGGTACACCAGACTATGTTCTCCCCGTTTTAAATGCTCTCCATAAGACGTTTAAAGATCGTCATGGCAATTCACCAATTGCAGCAGTTGTGACCCAACCTCCAAAGCCCGTCGGCAGAACCAAAAAAGTTGAGTATTCTGCAGTCGATACATGGGCACACAAGAGAGATATCCCCGTTTATTTTGATAGTAATAAATTGGTTGAAGATGGAGTCGAGGCTGATATGGGAATTGTAGCAAGTTATGGAGCAATGATTTCGGATGCAGTATTGAACTATTTCCCAAAAGGACTTTTAAATATTCATCCATCTGAGCTTCCAGAATTCCGAGGAGCATCCCCCGTTCCTGCTATGTTAGTTACAGGAAAAGCAGAAGCTGTTGTTTCTATTATGGAAATCGACCAGGAAATGGATCATGGAGCAATTGTTTCAAAGTTCAAAGAAGAAATTGCACCTGACGATACGACAGCATCACTTCTGACACGACTTTTTGATCGATCAGCAGAAGTTTTAATAAAGATGATCCCTCCCTATCTTGATAAAAAAATCAGCCCAAAGCCACAAGATAATAAAAAAGCTGTGTATACAAAGTTGATTAAAAAAGAAGATGGATTTATCCCTTTTGAAGTTTTAGAAGCAGTACAAAAGGGTGAATCTGTTAAAAATGCCACACAAATTGCTTTCATTTACACGAAGGCAAAAGATGGATCAAAAACGCCCTATTCGATCGTTCATACACCAGAAACAGTTGAACGGTTTATCAGAACAATGAACCCGTGGCCAGGAGTTTGGTCAGAAATTGCAATTAAAAAAGGTGATAAAACAGTTCAGAAGAAGTTAAAAATCCGTGAAGCACATATTGAAGAAGAAAAATTAATTCTCGACACAGTTCAACTAGAAGGCAAAAACCCCGTCTCTTGGAAACAGTTTAAGGAAGCCTATCGAGTAATATAATTACTGCCGATTTCTCTCTTCTGTCGCTTCAGGAGCTATGTGGATAATTTGTTCCCCAGTTTCAGGATCATCTGATGCGAAGCCCTTGTCCACTAATCCTCTAACCCAAGCATCTGGTTTCTGGGCTTGAGCTGCTGTTCGATTATAAGCTGCAATCGTTTGTCTGTTAGCTTCTGCTTCTCGTTCAAGCTTATTTCTTGTCATAAAACTCGACCGCCTTTCTTTTTGCGGCCAGCTTTATCGTGGGGTATGGAAGAACTAGTATATCACAAACCATCAAGGGAGAGGCTCTCTTTTAGGAGGACTTTCTGGCCCATTTGGCCTTTCTGGGACCGGCTTTCCATGGGTTCTGCCTCCAAGCGGAGTATCACTCTTGGCTCGTTCTTCATCAGTTATAGGCCTTTCAAGCTCTCTAGTAATCTCATCTTGATCATCTGGATGTATTTGTTCTATCATAATTGATACTGAAGTAATTATGTTTTAAGCACTAGCTACAGATATATTTTTATAATCACCAATTGCCTTGTATTTTTTAATTCTTTTAAGACACTTAGTGCAAATCTTCCATTGTTCAACAGAATCATTCAATTTGAGGGATACTTTTTGTAAATTAGGCTTAAAAAGTCGTGCAGTTTCTTGTGATCTTTTTCTCCATCGTTTTCCCGCAACACCTCGAGCGTGCTGTTGACTTCTTCCCATTTGGGATTCTTTAAAGCAAATTTGACACATGTAACTCATATAATTAGTTAAAAGTTCAAAGTGAAAAATTAAAAGTCTTTATTTTCTTAATGCAATTTTGAACTTTGCATTTTGAACTTTGAACTGAAACCAATTATACTATCTAAAGAACAATTAATCAAAGGATAAAACGTATGGATATCATCTTCTGGCTTATCGCCTTTACCATTGCTATAACGGTCCACGAAGCATCACACGCTTGGATGGCAGACAAATTGGGCGACCCTACAGCTCGTCTCATGGGACGACTCTCATTGAATCCTCTGGTACATTATGATCCAGTAGGCACAACACTTCTTCTTGTCATGGTTTTCTTACATTCCCCATTCCCATTTGGCTGGGCAAAACCAGTCCAATTTGACCCCTATAATCTCAAAAATCCGAGGCGTGATTCAGCTTTGATTTCTTTAGCAGGACCAGTTTCGAATATAATCATGGCAACCATAGCAGCACTTATCGTTCGTATCATCCCAATGTCGCCACTTTCACTTTTATTTGAAACCATTATAGTTCTCAATGTTGTATTGGCTTTATTTAATCTAGTTCCCATTCATCCACTCGATGGTGGCAAAATCTTTATCGGACTTCTTCCTGAAAAAGATGCGCGTGAAGCTGATTACTTTTTACAGCGATATGGTATGTTTATTTTATTCTTCTTAATTTTCCCATGGGGCAATGGAGGGTCTCCTCTTTTTATGGTCTTGGGACCAGCTATTAACTTTATTTTGAGTATTTTGCTTCCAGGAAGCAGTCTGATATAATGTCCTTGACCCTGTGATTTGGGGTTCGGGTAAATTTTTTCTCACCAAGTTTACTTAGGGTTTGCGAATCGTTTCACATCTATTTTAGTTGTGGATCTGAGCTCACCCACCTGGAGAAATTCAGGGAAAAAATTCCCCGTACAAAGCTCCGGTCACAGGGTCATTTTTTTTATCTTCTCATTTCCACTTGAATAAGTGGTGATATTTGTATAAAATCATTATAGGCTTATGGCATATACGCAGGAGAGTAGTACAAATAAGGCAAAATACACGCCTCACACGGGAGAGTTGATAGAATTTGACCAGAATGGTGAGCCAATCAGCACGGACTATATCCCAACTGAACTCTGCTTACCAGAAGAACAAGATCCTCCTCGCAGAGGGATCGCCGATTCAATGACACGACACGCACGAGAACACCAAAATAGATAATATTCTCTCCATGACCTCCCCTCTATCTTCTGATATAATCTTAATGTTTCGACGTGCCGTCTTAGCTCAGCGGTAGAGCAGCTGTTTTGTAAACAGCAGGTCTAGGGTTCGAATCCCTAAGACGGCTCCAATTATAATAAATTTTCTGGTATACTTCTTTTGTTCCATTGAATATCATACAAAAGTTGTAATCAACTTTTTGAGAGGAGAGATAACGAAGCGGTAAGCATTTTAAAGCGATAGCGGTTAAATGCGTAAGCGAAGTTCATCTCGACGAGCTGGGATGACGGAGCGGTCAAACGTAGCAGACTGTAAATCTGCCGCCCTTAAGGGCTACCCAGGTTCGAATCCTGGTTCCAGCACTCACTTCCATTCTGGTTGGCCTCTTTCTTTAATATACACGGGCATGAACTCTTCCTTTTCAATCTTTTTTCCATTAAATGTTAGTCGAATGGTGAGCCCATGTCTTGTGGGTTCACTCCACATTTGATCGAAAACAAAATTTCCGAGTGAATAGTAGACAGGAACTGCATCCTCAATTGGGAATGCTCCTTTCTCATCCTTCACCGTCATAATAGTCTTTGCGTCACGTTTGGCAACAACATCAGCTTCTTTATTCAAATATTCCACATCCTGCACCCAATGAGGATGGCTCCCAATAACAAGATCAGCACCATCTTTGACAAGTTCCTTGGCCAATAAACGAACACCAGACAGTGCTTTATCCTGATACTCCACTCCCCAATGCATGAGAACAATGAGAACATCCACTTTTTTATCAGAATCGAGGACGAGTTGTTTTTCTTCTTTTGTTAACTGTGGATTTGATTCTTGGGCTTTATTAAATCCGATGAATCCAAATGTAACATTGTTTATCTGTTGTATTGCTAAATGAGTAACACCAGTATATTTGATTCCATATATATCCAAAAACTTCTCAGTTTGGTCAATCCCCTGTTTACCATAATTCCCAGTATGATTGTTTGCAAGCGTTGCCAAATCAACTCCAGCGAATGTAAGACCTTCAAGCATCTCAGGATTTGCACAAAAGATAAAACCAGCGGTAAATGGTTTACAATCCTTGATAATTGGGTTTTCCAAATTGACCACGGTTAGATCAGCAGATTTTAATGTGTCAGCAACTTTCAAAAATGGGTAATGAAAGTCATTTTTCTCACGTGTTGTAATTTCAGTTGTCCTCCCCAACATCACATCACCAGTAAAAAGAATGGTTGTTTTAGGTGAAATTGAAGGAATGAGTTGAGTTGTTTTAAAATAGTGGTCTAAAGGTGAAACAAAATTGGTTGAAACATTCTGTGGTTTTAACCAAAATAATCCACTAATAAGTACGACGCAAATAACCAAAATCCAAAGAATTTTCTTTCGCATGTAAATAGTATAAACTGTATATCTTTTCAATTATATATGACTGCTGAAGGACGATGCCAATACATGGCTCCATGGACTGAACGTGCGGATACAAATGATGGCGACATTGTCACAGTTTCATGTTCGAAGGGCTACAATTCACAGATTATTCCTATCTTTGTTTCTGATATTCGGATGAAACTAAATCCCGCAAAAAGTTCAGCCGAACTTGCGATGGAAGTATGTAGACTTTCGTGTGAAGTATGCGAAAGGAAATAACAATTTTGTATTCTAAACTTCTTATAAGGCAAGCATTACTGCTCCAAGGATTACGAAGACTCCCAGTCCCATTCCAAATACGGTTGGAATTGAAACACCTGCATCAGGGAGTGCTGTTGGACGTGGTGTTGGCGTATTAGTATCCCCTCCGCCACCCACTCCTGCATCTATCGTTGGTGTAGCTGATACTCGTAATGTGGCAGTTGGCCGAGGTGTTGCGGTTGCGCGCGTCGTTGCAGTTGGTCGTGGTGTTGGGGTATTTGTTCCAGCATGCGTAGGAGTTGCCGTTGCTACAGCTGCCCCTGCGATGGTATAGCTTCCGGTACTCGATGGAATCAAAAGAATGTCCTGATTATCGCTTTTTCGTGTTACAACAGAAAGTGCAGGATCAAATTTAACTTCAAGGAGAGCAGACGGAGCTCTATTAATTTTAATATCAACATTTGCCAACAGCGTGTCACTTGTTGATGTAAATCCGGAAGCTGAAGTATTGGCACATGCAATATCAATAACCATGTTTCCTCCCTGTTGTGAAGCATTTTGTGTAGGACATGTCCAATTACCATTAGAAAGAAGTGCCGAATTTACTCGTATTCCAGTCACACTAACTTCAGGTGTCGATCCAGAAAAGGGATACGTGGCACGGACAGCGATACCGGAAACAGGAATTCCTGCCGTATTAAAAGAGATGGTGGCATTAATCGTATCGTCGACATTATAATTCCCCGTTGCTGGAGACCATGATACTTTTGCTTCACCACCAGGTACAGCAGCTTTTTCAGTAATATTTTGACGTTGTTGAAGAAGATAAAGTCCTGTTGCGAATCCTCCGATTGCGACAGCGATAATGACAAATACGACAGCGATACGTTTAGCAGGCATATATCATTAAAGCATTCTCTTGTAGTAACTTTCAAGTAGTAAATAATGAGGATATCCGACGAGGAGAATTTACTTCAATTTTGCCGTTTCCTTGTGAAGCGTTGCTTTTCTGCATGTTTTGCAGAATTTATTAATTTCCAATTTCTTCTCCATGTTTACCTTATTTCTCATAGTCACATAGTTTTGTGACTTACAAACAGAGCAAATCATAGCAACAATTTCGCGAGCACCTTTTTTAGCCATAGGAGTATTCTACCAATACTTTCGAAAATACACAAGAATGAGCAATAAGAGACACTGAGCCGATGATGAGAATTGAACTCATGATGCCTTTTTTACAGCGAGCTGCAAGAAAGGACTTGAGCCGATGATGAGAATTGAACTCATGACCCCTTTCTTACCAAGAAAGTGCTCTACCACTGAGCCACATCGGCAATTAAACGATGCTTGTAATTATATCAAACCAAAGAGCCCAAATATAGATAGTTACTTGTGTCTTTTTGAAGTTCTTGTTGCTTTCTTTGAAGCGTCGTAAGCGATATATACAAAAACTAAAGCAATAACTCCCATTACTACGAGCCAAAATGTATAAAAATCAGAAAAATTCATTTTAGTTTCTCCTTATATTTTTCCAGTATAAGCGCAACTATGATAAAAATCAACCCTTCTAAGATCGAGAAAAGAGATTTTATCCATGTAACTGAATGATCAAAAAGTGGAACAGCAAATGACGATACAAGAATACCTTTTGCGAGATCCATAGCCAAATCAGCAAGTTTGTCGTATTGACCTTTTGTTAAATTGAGTTTCATTTAGTCCTTTGCGTTTTCTTGTTGGGCAAGGTCTTTTATCTCTTTAACAACAGTATCTAGTTCTTCAGGACTTAATTCTTCTCCTAAAGATGTAACGAGTTCTTCAGCTTTCTGTTCCATCATGGCATCAGTATCGGACTTCAATTCATTTTTCTCTTCATCAGAAAGTGAATTATGAAGTTCCAAGATAAGATCGTTTAGTTTCTTTAAAAAATCTCCCTTCCCTTTTTTAATTGCAAAAGTAGCAACCACTGAAACCATTTGAACAGTAAGTCCTACTTGGAGAGCAGCTTTGAGAGTTTCCCGAGCTTGAGTTACATCATTATCTTGTTTGTTGTCATTTGTATCATTCATTATCTAAAACACCTCCTTGATCCTTTTGTTTTATACCGGCATTATACGTTTTTGCATCCATTTGACCAGTTTGGGCAAACCGTTTTGTTGCATCTGTAAATTGGTCTGCTGGAAGATTCCGTTGAGCACGTTGCCGCCACACCTGATATTCATTTGGGTTTGGTGAGATCTCAACTGGGGATTGTCCTTGTTGAAAAGGTTCTTGAGGTTCCCGCATTCTCGGTAATGTTATATTTTCTTCATCTGGAATCTCTGGCGAAGGCTGATTTTTATTTCCCCCCAACCAATTTTGAAGCCGAGTTAAAGCATTCCTTATTGGACCGCCTTCACCACGCGCTCTCTTTTCTTCTCTTTGTTTTAACCGAGCTGCTCTTTCAACTTCGCCTAGCCTCTCCTGAGGAGCTGGATGAAACCCTGCTTCCTTCATAAGTCGACGTTGTTCAAGGTCATCAACAAATGCACGAAGTTCAGGTGTAGATTTAGGACCATTATATCCGACTTGGTCTCGTCGAGCTTGTTCTTCATAGGTAATTGGACGAGGTTGATCAAGTCGGACGGTGGCACCATAATCAACTATTCGATCTGCTTTTCGATCATTACCAGCTTCATGGACTAATTGTGCTTGAACTCGTCTTTTCTCATCAGCCTCATTAAATCGTTGTCTGAACTGGGCATCCTCTGCAAGACCTTCCCTTCTATGCTGTTCGGCGAATTCTCTCTGATCATGGGCATTAATAGCATCCTGATTGAAGGTCATATTCTTTTCAAACTCTCTCCGTTTCGCAGCATTATGACGAAGGGTTGCATTCACTTCGAGCTTTTCATCTCTCGTAAGAGGTGTTCCTTCTGGCTTTTCCTTCCCCAACTTTATATATATTTTGTCTCTTAGTTCTTCTGCCTTGACGCTCACTTTATTTGCCAAAGCTGATAAATAATCTTGCCCTTCAACCGCCAGGGTACACGCCTTCATGATTATTGCCGAGTCGAGAGCTGTCCCTAAATCTTTGGTGAGAGCGTACGTGACAACAGGTACTGCAAGTTCAGCAACTGCCCCTATGTTTCTTCGAATAGCAGTGATTTTCGAATGAAGTTCAGGTTTACTAAGAATTGACGGGGTAAGAATACGTACAGCCACTTCAGCAGTTTTTTCAAATACTTGCACGCCAGTATGTTCTTCTCTTATTTTTTTGAATGGATCGTTCTCTGGGCTCCCAGCTTCTATCTCCATGTTTGCCCTCGCAACAAGTTTCCCAATAGCTCCTCCAAGCCAAATAAATGGTCCAAATTCATTCCCAGTTGCAGTTGCATAAATACCTGCCAACTCTATACCAGAACCAATTGTAATCAATTCCTTCGTTATAATACTATTTTGATTAAGTTCACTTGGAGAGGTACTCAAAACTGACATAACTCCAGGATCAAGTGCAACACCTAAAACAGCACCAACACGACCTGCTAATTTATCAAGAGGCACTGCAAGACTCGGCTGAAATGTTTCATTTTGATTTGGTATTTGATCTCCTTGTCTTTGCCTTGACTCTCTTGGCATTGCAGCAGTGTGTTGTCCACCGCCATTCTGATTAAGTCGATTGGGTCTGGGTCGCCGAGGTCCGGTACCATTTGTCTCTCTTTGCCATCTTTGTGTAGGCTGCTCATGAACATCATTTGCTTGCGGTTCTGCAACTCCATTGGCATCAACTACGCGTTGTGCAAGTGCTACTCGGATTCCAGCATCTGGATCTGTGGATTGTCTAGTAAGCCCTCTGAATTTAGAGGTAGATTGTCGTGGTTGCGGTGGTTGTTCTGATCCTTCAGTCATATTGATCGATTATAGCAAAATACCTATTTGTCTGCATGCGTTATTTCCATACTAAGTCTCTCCCAAAACAACTTTGCCCCATCACCTCTCAGTTCCAAAATCGAATTTGAGCTTTCAAAGTTTGACATCGCTTTTAAAACTCCTGACTGATACAAACGAGTTATTGCAACTCCTCCTTCTACTCCAATCCATGGAATCTCAATTCCCCGCCAATGATGAGCACGACCGAGAAATGCTTCGTCAATCAAAGACTTTTGATTAAAATAGTAGAGTTGTGCAAGTTTTTTCTCATCAGTATTATTTGGCATGAGTCCATGTCGTTTCAAAAATGAAATATTGTCATATTCTTGTCTCCCGACTGGTTTTGAAAAAAGGAGAATGACTCCCCCACGTTGAGAAGGAGTAAGCAATGCCTTAAATGACTGTTCTGAGGGCTTTGTAATTTCAACGGCAAATACTCTTTGCTTCATTTGTTTTTCATAAGCCAGAACAACATTATGATCCGATGTACTTTTTAAAATATGTATTCGCTTTTGCAATCCACACCATTCCAAGAAATTTTTTGTATACGATGAATCACGAGAAACCACGGTACAAAAAATATCTTTCCGTTTTGTTACTTCTGGAATGAGCGATTGGAAATATGACAAACCAACGGCCGCGCCAGAAATGGGGATAAGAATTTGAAGCCGTTTATTTGCGTGGGGATCTACTTGTTCATGTCTCTTTGCAACTTGAACTTCTGACAACGGTTGCTGAATATTTTTAGACAATGGATAGGGTGAAACAATTACTTTTGTTCGTCCAACTTTGTCTCCCAACTCGTTGGTAATTCCATGAGCAGTCTTCTTACTGGGCACAAAGATATAATCTGCTCCTCTCACAGCCCACATAATTTGAGGTGAATCGTCAGTTACCACAACTGCCAAGACAATATTCAAATTCAATGTTCTTTCAATTCTTTTTTTACAAGCTGCAATTTGATGAGCAAGTGCAAAGTGTGTTGCGACAATGACTACTGTCTTAGGTTTCCGTTTTCTTTTCGTAATAATCGTTTGCAAATAGAGTCGAATTGGTCGAGTACGAGATCGTAATTTTTTCGTATAAAACCACGCAACTACTCGCTCTCCAATTGGGTTGGTCTGTAAAAACTCCATTAAATATCGTGTAATTAAATTCTGACTCACAATCCGATATAAAAACTGCGAAGTTGGATTCATAATCCCGATTGTTTCTGTTTGGATTATTGGTGCAAGTTCGCTTTTTAAAGCTTCAGTTACTCTGATATGACCTAAGCCTGTTGGAGCAGTTGCAAAAAGGATTTGGATTGAAGGATCTGAAAAAAATTGATTGAAAGTCTTTGGCATTACTTATAAGTGTAATACATATAGGTATCCGCCTCCATTCCCAATCCTTTCAATTTAAGTTATAATATGTTCTGTATTTAGGGATGTGATGAAATGGTATCATGGCGGTCTCCAAAACCGCTCTTCCAGGTTCGAGCCCTGGCATCCCTGCCACAGATCTTTATTACCTCTCTCTTAGTGGACATCGAGGATCTCTTGGATTTAAACACAAACCTGCATCGAAGCATTCGTCGGGGACAAAACAATCTTTAACCTGTTCCAACGCATCTTCACTTGGTATTTCATCAACCTCAACTAGGAATGGATGTGTCTTCCTCATTGATATCTGCATCTTCACCCACTCTTTTTGATTTGGCCCTAATGTGCTTTGATCGCTCATATCCATTACTTAATTCTTTCTACCACTTTCAAAACGGCATCCAAAGTAAGAGATGTCTCTGGGTTTAAATATCCATCTTCATACATTTGAGTTGCCAACTCAACCCCTACGAATCTGATGTGCCATGGCTCGGCACTTTTTACTCCACTTCCTGGTTTTGCATTCTGGATATCATTTTTCTCATCTTCAACTTTTCCTGTTGGATATGAAAGAACAAACCCATGTTCATGAGCATGTTCTCTGAGCCATCCCCAAATCTTTTCTTTGTATTGTGCTCGTGCAATATCAAACGCATCATTGTGGCCGGGAAGATAATCATGGTCTGGCATATCCATATCAAAAATATCGGCAGCAGTCCCCAATTGATGTTCTGAATGCATAGGTGCAGCATTTGTTTCTGCTGCTTTCTTCTCTGCATCTTCTTTTGACAACCCTTTCCCCATTAAAATATTCACCCGTGCATTAAAAAGTTCTGTTTGAATTTTGACATCCCTGAATCCACTTTTAAGAAAAGGTCTATGGCCATCTTTTTTCGCAGCATCAAAGAGATCTGCAAGCGGTTTTTGAATTACTTTTGAAATAGTATATGGGCTTTCTTTAGAGAAGTGCCCTAACTCTGAAGGATTTGTAGGATTAACGGTTATAAGAGGCAAATCATCTTCTTTTCCTCCGAAACTATCTGGAAGTGCTTGGTCTGCAGAAACTGGATATAAAAGTTCAGGGAAATTACTTTGTCCGACTGCACGTTCTGCAATTCCTTTTAGCTGTTGTTCCATTGAAAGTGCCGGATTACCTTCTGCAACTGGTTTCGTTTCTTTAGCTCCACTTTGAGGACTTTGCTGTGCGTTTTTATCCACAACGAATTTCCCCAAAATACCAGCCCCCGCTCCAATTATACCTAATCTAAGAAAATGTCTCCTTTTTATTGTTGGCTGTGGTTCAACATCCATGAAGTAATTATACCATTTGTTAAATCGTTCTTTTCTATAAAATTTTAGACTACTTTCTTGAAATCACACTTCGGATGGAGATGAAGGGTTGCAAGAATTGTTTTCACTGCCCCTTTTGTATCACTAAGTTTTGAAGCATCAATTCCAGTAAGTACACTCGGCACAATATGAGGAATATTCCAACCTGATGATTTGCAAACTGCAATCAGTTCTTCAGACAATCTTTTATCAATGATAAAAAGCATAACACCAGACTTTGTCTCTGCGATACCTTTTCCAATTGAGTGGTCCTCAACAGGAACTTTTTCTAAAAATTCTTTTGCAATTTTCCCAAGGTGAGGCCTATCTTTATTGTCGACTGTTTTTACGTAAACAAGATCATCTGACAAAAGAAGAATAGGCCGCTCACGACTTTTTGTAGATTTCAAAAATTCCTTGGTAACTGATGTAAACTCTTCATCATTTTGTATAACACCAAATTCCATGACATCTTTCGGGTAGGTAAGTTTTAACGGATGTTGTAATGAAGAAGATGAAAAGGCAAGTGAATCACGACCAAGAAAAAGAATTGATGTTGGTTTAGAAAAGA
>Ga0070689_100001530_pt1 | contig 14742 bp, 9 predicted proteins | sample KBSS23HmetaG_FD_64669 | JGI IMG/M metagenome (GOLD analysis project Ga0070689, IMG submission 64669) | Switchgrass rhizosphere microbial communities from Kellogg Biological Station, Michigan, USA - KBS S2-3H metaG | ecosystem: Host-associated > Plants > Roots > Rhizosphere ...
AACGACTCGACCACCACGTCGTCATCCTGCCCGGCCCGTTGGCTCATCCGGTTTCGCTAGCCCCTTCCCGCCGCCTATGGCGCCGGTCTCTCACTCCGCCGCCCCCCCCTGTTCCGGAGCGGGCGTACAGAATGACTCAGACCGGCGATGCCGGCCAGGGGGCGCGAGCACCCGGCGGCGAGGAGCGCGAAACGAAACGCTTACAGCCCGAAACTGCGGAGCTTTTTGTGGAGCCCTTCGCGCGTGATCCCGAGCGCTTTCGCCGCCGCCGTCTTGTTGTTCTGGTGCTCGCGGAGCGCCTCGATGAGGAGCCACCGCTCGAGCTGGTCGAGCATCTCTTTCAGCGTCCCCTTCGTCGGGCGGACGCGCTCGATGACCCCTTCGATCTGCCGGACACGCGGCGAGAGGAGCTCGGGGGTGACGAACCCGCCGGCGTCGATCTGGATCATCAGCCGCTGCACCTCGTTCTGGAGCTCGCGGACGTTCCCCGGCCAGTCGTAGCTCTGCAGGAGCTCCATTGCCTGCTGCGAGAAGCCGCCGGCGGGCTTCCCCATCTCGGTCGTGAAGCGCTGGAAGAAGTGGTTCGCGAGGAGCGGGATGTCTTCGCGCCGCTCGCGGAGCGGCGGGACGCGGAGCGGGAAGACCTTCAGGCGGTAGTACAGGTCCTCGCGGAACCGCCCCGCTTCGACCTCTTTCTCGAGGTTCCGGTTCGTCGCGGCGACGATCCGGACGTTCACCTTTCGCTCCTGCGTCGCGCCGATCGCGCGGATTTCGCCCTCCTGGAGGACGCGCAGGAGCTTCGACTGGAGCGAGAGTGCCATCTCGGTCACTTCGTCGAGGAAGAGCGTCCCGCCGTCGGCGATCTCGAAGAGCCCCTTCTTTTCTTCGTGCGCGCCGGTGAACGCGCCTTTCTTGTGCCCGAAGAGCTCGCTCTCGAGGAGGTTCTCCGGGACGGCGGCGCAGTTCTGCCCGACGAAGAGCTTGTCGCGCCGGCGCGATCGGTAGTGCACCGCGGCGGCGATGAGCTCCTTCCCGACGCCGGTCTCGCCCTCGACGAGGACGGTGACGCGCGTGTCGACGACCTTGTCGAGCTGCGCGAGGAGGTTCCGCATCGCCGAGCTCGTGCCGATGATCTCCTGGCCGCCGCCGCGCCCGCCGGTGCGCCGCGACTCTTCGCGCCCCTTCAGGAACGCGTTCTCCTTCTTGAGGCGCTCCTCGGCGGCGCGGAGGCGCTTCACGAGGCGCGCGTTCGCGACCGCGAGCGACGCGTGGTGGGCGAGCACCGCGACGAGCTCGAGATCGGCGTTCGTGAAGACGCCGGCGCTCTCGCGGTTGTCCATCTGGAGGACGCCGAGGATCTCCGCGCCGCGCCACAAGGGCACGCCGAGGGTCGATCGGATCTGCGCGCCCATGAGCGACTCGGTCTGTCCGACCTCGCGCGGCGCGTCGGCCGCGAGGACCGCGGCGCGCTCGGCGACGACCTTGCGGAAGACGCTGCGCGTGATCGGGATCGGCCCGCTGGCCGCGCGGTCCTGCCCGCGGACGCGCGTGAGCACCGGTACGTAGCCGCTCCCCACCTGCCCGCCGGGGCGCGCGCCGTCCTCGTCGTCGTCGCGGAGGATCAGGCTCACGTGCGTCGCGCGCGGCACGAGATCCAGCACCGCGTCGGCGACGGCGTGGAGGACCTCGGAGAGATCCGCCGCTGCGCCGATCTTCGTCTGCGCCTCGTAGAGGCTCTTGAGGCGCGCCGAGTCTTTCTCGACCGCCACGCCGGTCGGCGCGATCTCTTCGATCCGCCGGACCGCGACGACGTGCGCGTCCTCGGCCTCGTCTTGCACCGTGACGGCGAGGCGGACCGCGCGCTCACCGCTCCCGAGCTCGATGACGTCGCCGGTCTGGAGCGACACGTCGCCGCCGGTCGTCGGATCCACCGAGAGGCGCTCGACGCCGCGGACGACGGCGGTCCCGTTCGTCGAGCGGAGGTCTTTCAAGACGTGCGCCGCGCCGGCGAAGACGATGCGCGCGTGATCGCCGGAGACGATCTCGTCCGGCAGCATCAGATCGTTCCCCTCGGCGCGCCCGATGTGGAGGGCGTCCTGCGACGATTCCAGGGAACGCCCCGCGGACTCTCCCTGGGTGACCTCCAGCTTGATCATGTCACGGCATGGCGCGGGCTCGGAGCCGCTGCGCCACCTTCACGAGGGCGTCGTCGCCCCCGGCGTTCCCCGAGGCCTCGTCGGCGTCGACGATCTTCTCGATCGCCGCGGCCGCGGCCGTATCCCCCTTCGGCGCGAGGTGATCGATCGCCTCGACGAGCGCGAGGCGCACGCCGGGGTCGCGCACCTTGTCGATCTTCCCGAGGAGCGCCTGCTTCGTGTCGTCCTTGCCGTACATCGCGGCCATCCAGCACGCCTTCACGGCCTTCGTGGCCTGCGTGCGCGGCGTCGTCGGGATCGGATCGTCGAGCACTTTGACGTAGCAGGCGGCGTCCTGCCCGCACTGCGTCGCGATCGCGCCGGCGCTCTTGAAGTTCTCCTCTTGCTCCTTCGGCGCCCACACCTTCGACACGAGCGCCGTCACGGCCGGGACCTGCCCCTTCGTCATGAGCTTGATCGCCGCCTCGATCCCGAAGACCTGCATCGACCCGGCCTCGTCGCCCTTCGACGACGAGACCTCGTGGACGACCCAGTCGGTGAGCCCGGCGTCGTAGAGCGACGCCCCGACCTGGACGAGGACCGGGCGGCCGAACGGATCGCCCGGGGCCTTGAGGCGCGTCCCGGGGGGGAGCTTCTTGTACGTCGCGAGGAGCGCGTCCTGGATCTTCTGGTCCGCGGGGTACCGCGTGAGGCTCTGCGCGATGACGGTGCGGTTCGTGTCGTTGTCGGCGTTCGGCAGCGCGGCGAGGAGCGCGTCGCGCCCGGCGGGGCGCGAGATCCAGGACACCGCGTCGGCGGCGACGGCCATCCCGGCCTTGTCGGGGATCTCCTTCAGCATCTTCGCGAGCTCGGCGTCCGATCCGTTGATCGCGCCGACGAAGAGCGGCTCCGACGCCTTCGGGATGTTCATCAGCGCGGAGTTCGCGGCGCCGCGGAGCATCCCCTTCGTCGGCGTGAGCACCACCTTGACGAGCGCGCGCGCCGCCGGCTCGAACTTGAGCTCCTTCAGGACCTGGATGCTCGTCTTCTGCCAGAACTCGGCCTGGTCGGTGACGGAGTCGGCGTTGTCCGGATCGATCGGCGGCGCGAGCTTGTCGACCGCCTTCGGCCCGTAGCTGGGGTGCTTCACCACGAGGACGGCGTCGTGCACGTCCTTCACGAGGTTGATCGACTTCACCTTCGTCGGCTGGAGCTTCGCGAAGCAGCCCCACAGCGCGTCGACGACCGTCGTGTCGGTGAGCTTCCCCTGCTTCGCGAGGCCGCCCGCGGCCTGCGCGGCGAACTTCACGTCGTCGTCGTTCTTCCCGGGCTCGAAGTCGTTGAACGCCTTGGCGAGCGCCGGCGCGGTCCGCGGATCGCGCATGTCGGCGAGCGACTTCATGAGCTCCTTCCGCGTCTTGTCGTCGAGGTTCCCGGCGACGTACACCTTCGTCATCGGCTCGACGACGTCGTTGAGGAGGCCGGTGACGATCGGGTCTTCGCGGTTCTTGTTCGCCTTCGTCATCGCGTCGTCGAAGAACTGCGAGAGACGCTTGGCGGCGGCGGAGCGCTGCGCCGGCTCGTCGAGACGCTTCACCCACGTCTTCGGATCGTTCTCGTCGGCACAGCCGGCGAGCTGGACCGTCGCCCCGGCGAGGAGCGCGAACGTGGCGGCGCGAAGCGACCGGGCGGCGATGGACCGAAGCGTTCCCCTCTTCATGCGTGCCTTCCTCGTGGTGAGCGGGTGACGTCGACGAGCGCGCGCTACCGCCCGCCACGGCGTTGCATCGGTCCTAACCTATGATCATCGCTTCGGACAAGAGCTTGCCCTCTTTGAAGCGGCGCAAATTCCAGCGCTCGAACATCGGGAGCGGCGTCTCTTCGACGATGTATTGTGCAATCAGCTTCCCGACCACCGGCGCCATCATGAAGCCGTGGCCCATGAAGCCCGATGCCTGATAAAAGTGCTCCACCTCGTCGACCGGGCCGACGATCGGGTTCGCATCGGGGGTGATGTCGTAACAGCCGGCCCACTGGCGGAGGACCTTCACTTTCGCGAGGACCGGGCACGCGCGGACGAGCGATCGCGCGTACTTCCCGAGGAACGCGTGCGAGCTCTCCTGGTTGAGCCCGTGCGGGACGCGCTCCTGCCCCACGCCGCCGACGATCTCGCCGCGGGTCGACTGGCTGAAGTAGAGCCCATCGGTGAGGTCGGCCACGAGAGGCTTGAGCCACGGCTTGAGCGGCTCGGTCGAGCAGATCTCGTGGCGGTGCGGCTTGTTCGGGAGGTCGACGCCGAGGAGGCGCGCGACCTCGGGCGACCACGCGCCGGCGGCGTTCACGACGCGCGACGTCCGGATCGTCGTCGTCTTCGCGTCGCGGGCCCCAGCGGCGCCGAAGGCGCCCGCGTCTAGAACGCCGCGCCCGGAGTGCGGGAGCGGGCGCGTCACGACGCCGGTGATCGCGCTCCCTTTCGTCTCGAAGCCGACCACGTCGGTGAACGTCTCGATCCGGACGCCGAGCTTTTGCGCCGCCTGAACGAAGCCCCACACGAACGGCCACGGGAAGACGACGCCGTCGTCCGGGTTGTAGCTCGCTGCGACGACGCCGTCGGCGTCGAGCTCCGGCACGATCTTCTGCGCCTCGCGCGGCGTGAGCATCCGCGTCGCGAGGCCGCATTCGTTCTGGAGGCGGACGCTCGCCTCGAGCGACCTCCGTGTCACCTCATCGCGGACGAGGAAGAGGTAGCCGCCCTGGCGGAGCCAGACGTTGATCTTCATCCGGCTCGCGAAATCGCGGCACATGCGGATGCTCTCTTGCATCAAGCGCACGTTCGCCTCGCTCGACCACTGCGCGCGCACGCCGCCGCCGTTCCGCCCGCTCGCGCCGCTGCAGAGGTAGCTCCGGTCGACGACGACGACGTCGGTCATTCCGAGCCGCGCGAGGTGGTACGCGATCGAGACCCCCATGATCCCGGCGCCGACGACGACGACATCGGCCTTCTGCGATTCGCGGCTCACGCGCGCAGTCTACGCCGATCGCCGCCCCTTCACGAGCGCCAGGGTCGCCTCGTGGAGGTGCCCATTCGTCATGTGGACGCCGCGGTCGTTGCGGAGCGACTCGCCGCGGTAGTCGAGGCGCGCGCCGTCGTCGTCGGTGACGTTGCCCCCCGCGGCGCGGATGATCGCCTCCGCGGCGCACGCGTCCCACCGGTAGCCGGCGCCGCTCGGGTGCGCGTACAGGTCCGCCTCGCCGGTCGCGACGCGCATCGCCTTGATTCCGGCGCTCCCGACGTTCGACACGCGCATCCCGATGCGCCGCGCCGCCGCGACGAGATCCTCGTCGGGGCGCGACCGCGACAGGACCATGTGCGCAGCGGCGAGATCGCGCGTTCCGGTGACGTGGATCGGCGTGCGCGAACCGTCTTCGTGGATCTCGAACGCGCCGACCCCCTCCGCGCCGGCGATCCGCCGCCCGGTCGATGGCGCGTGGATCACGCCGAGCACCGGCGTGTCCCCCTCGACGAGGCCCACCATCACCGCGAACTCGTCGATCCGCTGCACGAACTCGCGCGTCCCGTCGAGCGGGTCGACGAACCAGATCGCCGGCGCGGTCCGGAACGACTCGTACGTCGCCGCGTCGCTCTCCTCGGCGACGATCGCCGTGCCGGGGAACGCGCGCCCGAGCTCATCGCAGAGGAGCGCGTTGACCTCGCGATCGGCGCGCGTGACCGGGTCGTTCGGCCCCTTGTAGTCGACGGCGACGCCGGCGCTCGATTCGTAGATCCCGCGGACGATCGCCGCCGCGCGGCCGGTGATCGCGATGGCGACGTCGAGCTGCGCCGCGCGGTCTCGGGTGGTGCTCACAATGGGATGCCGATCTTCCCGAGAGCTCGCGGGAGCGTCGCGAGGTCCTTGTCGGGCAGGTAAATGGGGCCGCTCCCTGTCTCGCGCACGAGCTGCTCGAGCTGCGTCACCGTCCGCGGTCCGATGACCGCCGATGAGACGAGGTGGTTCGCGAGGACGTAGCGGATCGCGGCGCCGCGCATCGTCGGGACGTCGTCCTTCACGAGGAAGCGGATCGCGTCGAGGTCGCGCACGCGCTTCTCGAGGTCGGCGTGCGTCCAGCGGTCGGCGCGGTGATCCCCGGCGGGGAAGAGGCGCTCCGAGGTCCACTGCCCGGCGAGGAGGCCGTACGCGAGCGGGCTCCGCGCGAACACGCCGGCGCCGCCCACCATCACGTCGCCGGCGATCCGGTGCAGATCGATCGCGTGGAACAGGTTGTAGGCGATCTCGATCGCCTCGGCGCCGAAGTCGATCGCGAGCTTCGCCGTCGCCGCGTCGCCGACCGAGACGCCCCAGTGGGCGATCTTCCCCTCGGTCTTCAGCGCGGCCATCGTCTCGGTGGCCTCGCCGAGCGAGAGGGACTCGGAGCTCGGGTTGTGGAGCAGGTAGACGTCGATGCGATCGCGCGCGAGGCGCTTCAGCGAGCGCTCGACCGCGCCGCGGAGGTACGCGGCGTCGAAGCGCTTTCGCGGCGGATCGCACGTCCGATCCGTCCCGCCTTTCGTGACGATCGTCACGTCGGGGTGCGAGGCGAGGGCCTTGCCGAGGAGCGCCTCCATCTTCCCGGCGCCGTACGCGTCGCTCGTGTCGACCGCGCGGATGCCGATGTCGACCGCGCGCGCGATGACCCGCTCCGCCTCGTCCGGGTCGATCGGCGGCGTGTAGCCGTCCCCCGAGAGTCCCCACGTTCCGAGGGTCATCTCGGTGACGAACGTCCCCGTCTTCCCCAGCGGACGCTTTCGCACGGGGCTTTCCTTCGCACACTTCCTCCAACGATTCCACTTCGCTTGGAGCCCGCCCGGCGTTGCCCGGATGGCCGGAGCTTGGGCCTTGACGGCCGTACCGAAAGCGACGACACACGCGTCCCAAAAAGGAGGACGTAATGCGCAAGGTGACGTGTGCCCTCGTGATGGGGCTGATGGTCGGCGGCTGTGGTGGCGGGGATGAGGCGCAGAAACCGCCGGCGACGCCGTCTTCGCCTCCGGTTGCGGCGGTCGACACGTCGAGCCCGCCGGCGGCCGGGACGCCGTCGTCCACGCCCGCGAAGCCGAAGCCGTCGCCCGCCGAGCTCCAGGCCGCGACGCTCAAGGCGATGAACGACGCGCGCAACGCGCACGACGCGAAGAAGGTCGCGTCGCTGTTCGCGGAGGACGCCGTCGTCTCCTTCGCCGGGCTGCCCGACGAGCACGGCCGCGCGGAGATCGAGAAGGGGAACCAGCACCTCTTCGACGGCTACAAGGACTCGAAGTACTGGATGACGCGCACGTGGACGAAGAAGGACATGGTCGCCATCGAGTGGGCCTGGTCCGGCACGAACAACGGCGAAATCATGGGGATGAAGCCGACGGAGAAGCCGGCCGGCGCGTTCGGGTTCAGCGTCCTGTGGTTCAACGACGACGGCCTCGTGAAGCGCGAGGACGCGTTCATGGACATGGCGACCGTGATGGCGCAGCTCACCGGCAAGGGGAAGGCGCGCGCCATCCCGACGCCGTCGAGCAGCGTCGAGGCGCACACGGCGAAGGACAGCCCGGACGAGGCCAAGAACATCGACCTCGTGAAGGGGATGTACGCCGGCCTCGATGGGAAGAAAGAGGCCGACTTCATCGGGCCGATGGCCGATGACATCGAGTACAACGACCTCACCGCCCCCGAGTCGATGAAGGGAAAGGGCGAGGCGAAGAAGTTCTTCGGCATGTTCACGAAGGCGTTCCCCGACGGAAAGAGCAACGTCACGAACGTCTTCGCCGCCGAGGACTTCGTCATCGCCGAGGTGAACCTGACCGGGACGCACAAGGGGCAGTTCGGCCCGTTCGCCGCGACGAAGAAGCCGGTGAACATGCACGCGGCCGAGATCTTCCAGGTGAAGGACGGCAAGGTGATCCGCGGCTGGACGTTCGCGAACAACGCGGAGTTCCTCACGCAGATCGGCGTGATCAAGCCGCCCGCGCCGCCGAAGACGGGCGCCGCTCCCGCGCCGGCCGCGGTGGGCGCGCCGGGCGCGAAACCGGCCGACAAGACGTCGCCGACCACCATGGACAAGACGTCGCCGTCCGTCCTCGACAAGACGTCGCCGACCAGCGCCGACAAGACGTCGCCGACCGGCGCCGACAAGACGTCGCCCACCAACGTCAAGAAGTGACCGAAGCGGCCGATTGGGTCGGAACGCGGCTGCCCCGCAGCCGCTAAGCCAAGCGCCGGGAAAGACCGGGCGTCGCCCCTAGCGGGCGTCGCCCGTTTTTCTTTTCGGAACCTTCGTTCGACGCCGCTGTCTCTCTCTGGCGAGCGCGGAGACCCGGGCACGACGCCCGCGGGTGACGCGCCGAATCATCGGGGAGACGCGCGCGCCGTCACGGCGCGGAGGGAGCGGTGTGACGATGGCGACCGGCTACGTGCTTCGAAACGATCGAGACCTCCTGGATGCCGCGCTCGTCGAGCGCGATGACGCCGACGAGGTCGAGGTGGTCTTCGCATGGGGCGACAACGTGCTCGCCACCAAGCACTTCGCCCCCGGCGCGACGATCTGCGTGGGCGAGGCGAAAGGGTGCGAGTTCTCCGTGCCCGCCGATGTCCTCGGCGCGCCGAGCATCGAGCTCGCGACGTTCACCGCGGCCGGTGCCGAGGTCCACGCTCCGGCGTGGGCGGAGGTTCGCGTGAGCGGGATGGTGCGGACGGGCACGGGGCCGCTCGAGCTCCGCCGCGGACATCCGGTCGAGGTCCGGCTCCGCGACTTCGTCGTCGCGTTCCAGCTCGTCGCCGCGGGGAAGGCCGCGCCGATCGCGCCGTGGGACGCGCTCCGCGAAGGGGCGCTCGGGAGCGTCGGCACGTCGGCGCTCTTCCACGCGGCGATCATCGCGGCGCTCGCGTTCTTCATGCCGTCGATGGGCGGCGACGACGCCGAGACGATCACGCACGACCAGATCGCGGCGATGCGCGTCTTCCTCGACAGCGCCGCGGAGCGCGATCGCGAGCTCCCGCCCGCCGACGCGGCGGACGGCGATACCGCGAGCCACGAGGCGCCGTCGGGCGGCGCGGCGGCGATGGGCGCGGACGGCGCGATGGGCCGGACGACGAACCGCGGCGCGGGTCACTGGAGCGCGAAGGGCGACGCGAAGCCGAGCGACGTGACGCTGTCGCGCGACGCGACGATCGCGATGGCGCGCGACTTCGGGATGATCGGCCTCATCAGCGCGGCGGCGTGGAGCGACCCGAACGCGCCGACGGTCCCGTGGGGGAGCGAGCTCCTCGGGAGCGACAAGGAGAGCCACGCCGGGAACCTCTGGGCCGGCGACATCGGCGACGCTTTCGGCTTCGGTCTCGGCCTGTCCGGCACCGGCGAAGGCGGCGGCGGCCGCGGCGAGGGGATCGGGATCAACGACTTCGGAGGCCTCGGCCGGAGCCTCGGGCCCGCCGGGTCGGGCACGTGTCTCGGCGCGAACTGCGACGGCTGGGGGCGCGGGCACGCGCGCGTGGGCGGGACGCACGTCGCCAAGGCGCCGCCGCTCCGGATGCCGAAGGAGATCACCACGAACGGCCGCCTCCCGAGCGAGGTGATCCAGCGGATCGTGCGCCAGAACCAGGGCCGGTTCATCAACTGCTACACCAACGGGCTCCGCTCGAACCCGTCGCTCACCGGCCGCGTCGCGGTGAAGTTCATCATCGATCGCCAGGGCGGCGTGTCGCTCGCGAACGACGCCGGGAGCGATCTCCCCGACGCCGGCGTGCGCGAGTGCGTCGTGCGGACGTTCTACTCGCTGTCGTTCCCGGCGCCGGAGAGCGGCACGGTGCAGGTCACCTATCCGCTCGTGTTCAGCCCGACGGAGTGAAAGAGGAGAGGGGTGCCCCCACTCCCCCATCGCGTGCTTCGCACGCGATGGGGGAGACTTTGGGGACTCACCTACTCGACTCGCCCGCGAGGCACGGCGCGGAGGTGCGGCGGTAGCGGAGGCGGTAGATCGGGAGGCCGTCGGCGATCGCCCGGTGCTCGCGCGGGCTCCGCGCGGCGTACGGATTTTCGGCGAGGCGCGGATCGGCGGGCGCGTCGCCCCACGGCTCGAACCACGCGGCGCACGCTTCGATGTGCGACGCGTATTGTGCGGCGCGCTCCTCGACGTCGGTCTGCACGAAGAGCTCGCCGCCGGGCTTGAGGAGACGGGCGACCTCGGCGAGGAAAACGTCGCCCATCACGAGGCGCTTCGTGTGCCGCTTCTTCCACCACGGGTCGGGGAAATGGAGGAAGACGCGCGCGACGACGCCATCGGGCCCGAGGCGCGCGAGCGCGACCTTCGCGTCCTCGGCGAAGACGCGGGCGCGCGCGCCGAGCCCCGCGCGCGCGAGGCGCGCGTCGACGATCGACGCCCATTTGCGCCTCACCTCGAGGCCGACGAGCCCCGCCTCCGGCGCGGCGCCCGCGCGCTCGAAGAGGAACCCGCCGCGCCCTGGACCGACCTCGATCTCCACCCATGCGCCCGCCACGAGCACCCTCGGATCGATCCGCTCCCCGTCCGGCAAGCGGGGCGCATCTTCGTACGGTCGCGGGCGGCGCGGCGTCGGTTCGTTCACGTGCGTGAGCCAGATGCACCGACCCACCCCGCCCCGTCAATCTCCGCGTCGCGTCTCCCCTGATGAGCGGGGCGCGATGCTGCTATGAGCCTCGTGTGGTCCCGCTGCGGAACGTCATCACGCGGCTCCGGCTCGGGCGGCTCGTCGACGCCGCGCCGTTCGCGTTGCCGGCCGCGTTCCTCGCGTGGCGAACGATTCGTGCGGTCTACACCTATTTGGGACACGCCGGGCCGACGCTCGACGACGCGTACATCCATTACCAGTACGCGCGGGCGATCGCCGAAGGGCACCCGTTCCGCTTCCACGCCGGCGAGGCGGTTTCGACCGGCGCGACGAGCCTCCTCTGGCCGGCGGTCCTCGCGCCGTTCTGGGCGCTCGGCTTTCGCGACACGGCGATCGTGTGGCCGGCGTGGGTCCTGTCGTTCGCGGCGCTGGCCCTCCTGTCGCGCGAGGCGATGCTCCTCACGCGGCCGCTCGCCGGGCGGAGCGCGGCCGCCGGCGCGGCAGCGATGGTCTTCGCGTTCGGCGGGTTCACGTGGTGCGCCGGGAGTGGGATGGAGGTGGTCCCGTTCGCCTGGGCGATCGCCCGCACCGCGCGCGTCGCGAGCGCGTGGGCGGAGGGGGCACGCGATCGAGCGAGCCTCGTCGACCTCGTCGCGACGTCGGCGGCGGCGGCGCTCCTCCGCCCGGAGGGGGGGCTCTTCGCGCTCGCCGCAGGGGTGACGGTCGCGGCGTTTCCTGTGGAGCGCACGCTCCGCGACCGCGCGCGAGGCCTCCTCCCGCTGATCGTCCTCGCGGCGACGCCGCTCCTCCTCTGGCTCGTCTCCGGCCGCGCGCGGACCGACACGGCGGCCGTGAAGCTCCTCTTCGGGAACCCGTACTACGCCGGGCCGGCGCTCGGGGCGGCGATCGCGTCGAACGTCCACCTCTTCTTCGGCACGCTCCTCCAGGGCGAGGTGTGGTCGGCGGAGTTCCTCCCGCCGCACGGCGCGCCGATCGCGCTCCTCGGCCTGACGTCGGCGGTCATCCTCGGCGTCCGGCGCGGCGTCGCGTGGCGCGCAGGGCTGGTCGTCCTCCTCGCGCTCGCGATGCTTGCACCCTGCACCTACGTGACGTTCCTGTGGAACCGCCTCCGGTATTTGTGGCCGTTCGCGACCGGATGGATCGTGGGCCTCGCGTGCTTCGCCCGCCTCGCCGGCGACCTCCTCGCGCGCGTCCGCGGCGGTTTCCGCGCCGCCACGCCGCTCGTCGCGGGCACGTTCGTCGGCCTGTTCGCGACGCGCCTCGACGGCGTCATCGACGACGTCGCGAACTCGGCGAGCGGGATCGACCGGCAGCAGACGGCGCTCGGCCGCTGGGCGCGCGAGAACGTCCCCGCCGGCGCGCGCGTCGGCGTGAGCGACACCGGCGCGATCGGGTACTTCGGCGAGCACCCGACGTTCGACATCGTGGGGCTCACGACCGCCGATGAGGGACGGTACTGGGTCGCCGGCGCCGGCTCGCGCCTCGAACACTACGAGCGCCTCCGCGCGTCCGCGCCTTCGCGCCTCCCCGACTTCTTCATCCTCTACCCCGAGTGGTGCGCGTGCGACGCGGTCCTCGGCGCGCCGCTCCACGAGGCCACCGTCACCGATTCGACGATCCTCGGCGGGCAGACGATGCGCGCGTACCGCGCGGATTACGCGCGCCTCGGCTCGGGCGAGCTCCCGTGGAGCGCCCCGCTGCCTTCGCCGATCGTCGACGCGCTCGACGTGGCGGACCTCGAAGACGAGGCGGCGCACGCGTACGAGCTCCTCGGCGCGCGCGACGGCGAGCAGGTGGCGCGCGCCGGCGAGGATCCGAGCGGCCGCCCCGTCGTCGACGGCGGGCGCACCGAGCGCACGGGCGAGCGCTTCGTCGTGCGCCTCCACGAAGGCGCTGCGGCGCGCGGGATCGTCCGTCTCGAGGCGCCGCTCGGATCGCACGTGATCGTGCGCGCATCAGGGCGCGTCGTCGCCGAGACCGACGTTGCAGCGACGGACTGGCGCGAGATCCCGTTCGTGCTCCCCCCGGAAACGACGAAGGCGTCCACCCTCGTCGAGGTGGACGCCCGGCCGGCGATCATCGCTTATCACTACTGGGTCACGCAGTAATTCAGTCTCTACAGCGTGAACCGATAGCGCGCGGTTCCGTCGGCGGGGACGACGACGTTCGCGTTCTGGGCCGGCTTGTCGGGCGGGGCGCACGTCACCTTGTGGGGGCCGGCGGAGAGCTCGACGCCGGCGATCGGCGTGGGGCCGCGCGCGACGCCGTCGATCGTCACGTTGCACCACCCGTTGCTCGCGCCGACGTTGAGCTTGCCGGCGCCGGCGGGGGCGGCGGGCGGCGGGCTGCCGGGTGCGCGGGGGATGCGCGCGACGCGCTGGAGCGTGACGTCGAAGTGCTTCCGCTCCTGCGGCGCGCCGATGAAGGCGAAGCTCTGCTCCACGTACCCCGGCGCGGCGATCACCGCGCGGTGCTCGTTTCCCGAGCTGAGCCCGCCGACTGTCAGCGCGTCGGCGCGCGTCCCGTCGATCGACAGCGTCGCCCCGGGGACCGGCGGCGCGAGCGCGAACTCGACCATCACCGAGCCGGCCTTCAGCGTCGCCGCGATGTCGACCGCCGGCTTCTGCGCGGAGAGGTGGACCACCTGCTTGTCGGTCTCGAAGCCGTCGCGCGTCAGCTTCACCTCGACGTCGCTGTCCACCGGGAGCTGCCCGATGACCGCCGGCGTCTCCTGCGCCTGCAGGTCGCCGTTGATCCAGATCGCCGCGCCGGGCGGATCGGTCGTGACGCGGATTGACCCTTTCGTCGCGGTCTGCGCGGCCGGCGTCTGCGACGCCGCCGTCTTCTGCGCGTGCTTGCGCCAGAGGGCCACGCCGAAGGCCGCGCCCGCAGCGAGGACGAGCGCCGCCGCCGCCGCCGCGATCCAGATGCCGGTCGCGGTGCGCCCGAACCTCCGCGCGCGCCCGACGTCGGTGACGGTGACGGTGCGAGACGCGGCCGGCGTGCTCATCGTGATGTGCGCGGCGCCGCGCGGATCGAGGCTCGGCGGAGGCTCGGTCTGCTCGGTCTCGAGGATGTCGGCGAGCTGCCGCCCTTCGGTGAGGTCTTCCTTCTGCGCGAGCTTCTCCTCGAAGAGCGCCAGCATGAACTGCTGGAGCGCGATGTCGCTCACCGCGATCCGCTCGTTGCGCACGAACTCTTCGAGGTCCTGCTGGAGGACGCGCGCCGTCGGGTACCGCTCGTCGCGGCTCTTCGTGAGCGCCTTCATGACGATCCGCTCGAGCTCGCGCGGATAACCGGGGCACACCTGCGACGGGCGCGGGTAGTCCTTTTCGCAAATGAGCTTCAGCGTCTCGTACTCGCTCTGCCCTTTGAAGAGGCGCTTTCCGGTGGTGAGCTCGAAGAGGAGGACGCCGGTCGCGAAGATGTCGGTGCGCGCGTCGATCCGCTCGCCGCGCGCTTGCTCGGGCGACATGTACGGGACCTTCCCTTTGAGCCTCCCGCTCCGCGTCTCGAGCTGCATCTTCCCGTCGCTCTTCGCGATGCCGAAGTCGACGATCTTCACGTCGCCCGTGAACGTGACGAGCACGTTCTGCGGCGACACGTCGCGGTGCACGATGTTCAGCGGCGACCCGTCGAGATCGCGTTGCTCGTGCGCATACGACAGCCCCGCGGCGATCCCGAGGACGATCCCGAGCGCGTGCTCGAATGGGAACTCGGCGATCCCGCTGGCGCGCATCTGGCGGACGATCGAACGGATGTCCTCGCCATGGATGTGCTCCATCGCGATGTAATAGAGGCCGTCGACCTGACCGACATCGAAGATGTGGACGATGTTCGGATGGGAGAGGGTCGCCGCGATCCGCGCCTCGTGCAGGAACATGTCGATGAACGCACGGTCCTGGTTCATCTGCGGAAGGATCCGCTTGATGACGATGAGCTTCTCGAACCCCGCGACG
>Ga0070689_100001531_pt1 | contig 14740 bp, 19 predicted proteins | sample KBSS23HmetaG_FD_64669 | JGI IMG/M metagenome (GOLD analysis project Ga0070689, IMG submission 64669) | Switchgrass rhizosphere microbial communities from Kellogg Biological Station, Michigan, USA - KBS S2-3H metaG | ecosystem: Host-associated > Plants > Roots > Rhizosphere ...
TTCCTCACCACGTCGAAGTGGCTCATGACGCGCCCAAACGCGGTCGCGTCGCCGATCTCTCGATAGAGTTGGGTTGAATGACGAAGATCCGTGAACAGCACTGTCAGTGTTCCGACTGAGATCTGTTCACCGGGTCGCAAAGCTTCACTCGCAAACAGATCCCGGAACATTTGCAACGCTGTCACTTCGGCCGCGGTAGTCGCCTGATCACTCCACTCAAGACGCTCAATAATCATGAGCTGTTCGGCGTCAGTCTCATTCTTCAAGGCGAGCGAGAATTGTTCGCTGACGTGCAACGAATCCTGGCCCCAACCATTACTCGAGAGCGTTACCTGCGCCGAAGCCTCGCCTTCAGGAGAGACGGTCAGATCCTGAGATCCGGCGAGCTCGAGGGCGCGAATGCGATAGCTGCCACTCTCCAACGGCAACGACAGCTCTCGTTCGCCTCCGGCAGGCAATAATTGCTGCGCGACCACGTGCGGGGTCCAGTGTGGGCTGCCGATACAAAAAAACGGCACCTGAACACGTCGAACCGCCGGGTTGGGACGAAACGTCAATTCCACGTAACGATCAAAGTTGACGGTGAAGTCGATCTTGCAGGTATTGCAGTGAACTTTCGTGTCGATCTCTTTCAACGAAACTCCACTCTCTTGCGGGCCACGACAAAGCGGACAAAGCAAGTCCCATTGAAAGTCGAGCAACCCGATTCGCGTCGCGCGCAGGCAAACCTCGAGCACCACACGCCGCGGCTCCTGCCAATCGTCGGCAAGCTTGTACGCGCGAATACGCGCCACCGCAAGATCGTCGCCACGTTCCAGAAACTCAATTAACCGCTCGGCGATGGCGAGTTTCTGTGCCGGCGATTCAGTGCTTTCGAGATCCGCAATCAGTTTTTGCCCCAGGTTCGCGAGACGCTGCAAGTCAAACGACGATTGCGACGTGTTTGGCTCAGATGTTTCGGCAGCCGCTCCGAGGAAAGCGGTGTTGTCATACTTCCTGATCGAATCACGAAACCGGCGCGCGACGACGAGATTCACTTGCATCGGTATCACCACGACGCCGAAAATATTTCGCGGTGTCGACCATATTTCATACCTCAGATGCGTGCCGCCTTCGGCTTTCGGGGTCAACTCCGCTCGCATCTTGAGTCGGGCCAGCGGACCTTTGCTGTAAACACGTTCGACGCCGAAACGAACGGGCTTGACCCATTCGAAAGGCTGCTCTTCCCATTCGACAGGCAAGCCGTAAATCGAGAGTCGTACTTTACGACGCGCGTTGCGGAGTCGCTTGCCGGAATCGTCTATCTCGATCTGCGGAACACCGGTATCGCGATTGAACCTGTTCGTATCGGCAATGAACGGCCACAATCGATCCGGGCTCGATTTGAGATCAAACTCCCAACGTTTGTGATACTCGCGAAAGGGCATGTACATCTCAACCACAAAGGCACAAAGACACAAAAATCAACTTCGTGCCTTTGTGCCTTCGTGGTTAAAGTCTTTGACCGATCAGACTTCCTTGTACTCTGAATCTACATCTTCATGCGACAGAGCGACCCGGTAGTTCTTTGATTGTAGTTGCTTGGTAATCAGCAAATCATCTTTGGTCTTGAGGAGGTCGGCGCGACTATAGACCGACAGTTCAAAGTTGTAGCCGTGAGTGATGGCATCCTTCGGACAGGCCTCGACGCAATACCCGCAGAAGATGCAGCGTCCATAGTCAATGTTGTAGACCGCCGCATATCGTTCGTCGACACCGGTCCGCTCCTCGGGCGGTCTCGGATCATCCGCGGCCACGATGTAAATGCACTCGGACGGACACGCCGCCGCGCACAGGTAACAGGCCACGCACTTCTCTCGCCCGAGCTCGTCGACGTGCAAAAGGTGCTGCCCGCGATAACGTGGCTGCACGGTGACCGGCTGATCGGGATACTCGACTGTCCACTTGCGCTTGGGAATGTATGACAAAGTCACGCCCATTCCCTGGATAATTGCTTTCGTCGATTCGATTACGTCAGTGATGATTGACATCTTAGTGTTTGTTCTAAAGGGTTAGAAATCTGTACTTTCTTTTTCTTTCACTTGCGACCCGGTCGCCTGCCAGCGACCATCGCGCCATACAAACTTATCTGTAAAATCCAACACCCGTTTCCCATCTTTCTCGAAAGTCGTGACCGTTCCTGACAGCGTCGCTCGATCTCCGATCAACGTCAGCTTCAGATCACTAAACTCCCACTTATCAGTAGAAGTGTCACGTTGGATGGCGCGGAGGTAATCGGCTTTGCTATGCAGTTGGCCTTCATCTGTTTGGCCGACATAATCGTCAGCCAGAATTCGATCGAGTTTCTTCTTGTCGGCATTGATGTTTGCGACTGTCCACTCATTCTCGAGTTCTGTCAACTGCGTTAACACCTGCGCGTGATCCACCGGCGGCGGAGTGTTAATGGATTCTGTTGAATTTACGTTTGCGTTGTTCGGCTCGGATGTGTTTGCGTTGGTGTTCGAATTCTCGGGCTGAACAGTCCTGGCAGACTCCTGTTCCAGCCTGCGCATCATTCTCGGCGCCAGGAACGCCGCGGCAATCCCGATCGCCAGAATCCCGAGTATGAACGCGCCGAGAATTCCGACAACCCATGGCCACGCTCGCCGGCGCTTAACTTCAGCGCGCGGTGCTACATACGGACGCGGCGGCTGATAAGCAACCGCGTTCCATTCGTTCTCGTTCCCGCGCGGCGTTACTACCGTGGCATCGTCGTCAGCGTCGACCGTCGTCAGCGGCGTGCCGTCGTCAATACAAAAACTCAGGTTCGGATCCGTGTAGGTCCGGTTGCAGGTGGAACAGCGCTTCATCGTAGAGTGATTCTAAACCACTGCTCAAAATCACCCAAAGCCGCGCGACAAAATAAAGAAGAGGAGGAGCAGGACGTAGAACGCCACACTAATTGCGCCGATAATCACGCCCGCAGTCGCAAACGGTTTTCCGCCATACTTGTCCGGCTCCCTTTTTATTTGCGACAACGCAACCAATCCCATTATCAGCGCCGCAATCCCGGGCAGCGGACCCAAACAGCCTGCCGCGACCACCCCGGCAATAGCAGTGATCATCGACGCGATCGCCAATCCCTGACTCGTCTGCTTGTTGAACGGTGGGCTATAAGGCGGCTGCGGAGGCGTCCACGCACCCGGACTCATTGGCGGCCGTTCGTCGGGCGCGATCCAGCCGCCGGGCAGGGGCTGGTCTCGCGGTAGCCATTGGGTTTCCTGTTCCGATGGTGGTTCTTCTATTTTTGGCGGGCGGATATTCGGATCCCAGTTGGGATCGCGCGCCGGTGTCAATTCGTGTTTTAGCGGCGTACCGTCGTCTGGACAAAAGCTCAGCCAGACTTCGGTGAATTGCCTGTTACACTGCGGACAGTACTTCATTGCCGCTCAAACGAGTTCTAAACGACTAAAGAAGTACGCAATCTCGATGGCTGCGTTCTCGTCTGAGTCAGAACCATGAACGGCGTTTTCGCCGACCGAACCGCCAAACTCTTTTCTCAGCGTGCCTGGATCGGCCTTGGCGGGATCCGTCGCGCCCATGAGATCGCGCCACGCTTTGACAGCGCCTTCTTTTTCGAGCGCCATCACCACACATGGACCACTGGACATGAATTCAACCAGGCCGGGAAAGAACGGCCGCTCGCGATGCACCGCGTAAAAACCCTCTCCCTGCTGCTTCGTCATGTGGATCAACTTTAGTCCACGGATCTTGAAACCGTTGTCGAGAATCTTCTGAATGATCGATCCCGTATGACCCGCGCTCACCGCGTCGGGCTTGATGATTCCGAAAGTTAAATTTGACATTTTCTCTTCAGTTGAACTTCGTTCTCTGTTCTTTGCCTTTATTTTGTGCCTTTTTGTGGCTAAATTGCTTCCTTCATGGCTTGGCCGATATCAGCCGGCGATTTCACCACGTGAATGCCAGCGTCACCGAGTGCTTTCATCTTTTCCGCGGCGGTTCCCTTTCCACCGGCGATGATCGCGCCCGCGTGGCCCATGCGTCTTCCCGGTGGCGCCGTCTGGCCTGCGATGAACGCGACGATCGGTTTAGTCACATGCTCTTTCGCAAACGCCGCCGCTTCTTCCTCTGCGCTGCCACCGATCTCACCGATCATCACAATCCCGATCGTCTCGTCGTCAGCCTGAAATAGTTTCAACGCATCGACGTGTGTTGTGCCCACGATCGGATCGCCACCGATACCGATGGCTGACGACTGGCCCAATCCGAGCGCGGTCAGTTGTCCGACTGCTTCGTACGTCAAAGTTCCGGAGCGCGAGACGACGCCGATATTTCCTTCACGATGAATGTGTCCCGGCATGATCCCGATCTTGCACTTGCCGGGTGAGATGATGCCCGGACAGTTTGGTCCAATCAAACGAGTGTTCTTGTCACTCAGGTATTCTTTCACCTTCACCATGTCGAGTGTCGGAATACCTTCTGTGATACAAACGACGACCGGGATGCCGGCATCAGCCGCTTCCATCACGGCGTCAGCAGCGGCAAATGGTGGAACATAAATCACCGAAGCATTGGCGCCGGCTTCTTTCACCGCGCTGGCAACCGTATTGAAAACAGGAATTCCCTCGTGCGTAGTGCCGCCCTTGCCCGGTGTCACACCGCCGACAATGTTTGTTCCATACTCCACCATCTGCTTGGCGTGGAACGTCCCCTCTTTTCCGGTGAGACCCTGGACAATCAGGCGCGTAGATTTATCGACTAGAACGCTCAATATGAATGCTCCTCAATCCCGTAATCTGTGGTTTTAAACCAAAGTCTACACTAGCTCAAACCGTTCGCCATACTGCGGCACCTGTACGTTCCAACCAAACTTCTCTTTGATATGGCCCGCCATTGCGTTCGCCGCTTCCGGTTCGCCGTGCGTCAAAAAAGTTCGACTGGGCGCGCCGCTTTCCATCCCTCCCAGCCAGCGTAAAACTTCTGCCCAATCCGCGTGTGCTGAGAAACCGCCAATCTTTGTGACACGACAGCGCACCGGGACCCACTGGCCGAGGATCTTCACTTCCGGTTCACCATCGAGTATGCGGCGTCCGAGCGTGCCTGCTGCCTGATAGCCAACGAAGATGATCGTCGTCTCCGGATCGGGGACCAGGCGCAATGCGTGATGCAAAACACGACCGCCCGTCATCATTCCAGATGCGCTGATGATCACGCGCGCGCCTTTTGCGTCGTTGAGGCGTTTCGATTCCTGTCGCGACGATGCGGTCGTCATTGAATGTGTTCGCAGTGGATGCCGGTGTTGAGTGAGAATGCTTGCGTACTCTTCGTCCTGCTCTTCTTTGCGATTCGAGTACGCGGCTGTAGTTGCCGCCGCCATCGGCGAGTCAACGGTCACCGGCAACACGGGAATCGTCTTTTCGTCTTCAAGTTCTCGAATCAGGTAAATGAGCTCTTGCGTGCGACCGACAGCAAACGCGGGAATGAGCACGGGAGCGTTGCGCTGTGCAGCGTCGTTGATGATGCGAGCGAGAGCCACTTTCGGATCTTCCGGATCGTGCAAACGATCGCCGTAAGTCGATTCCACGAGCAGGTAGTCACACGCGGGCGGACGTGCAGGATCGCGAATGATTGGTTGATCGTAGTGGCCCAGGTCGCCGGAAAACAGAATGCGACGTCCCTTGTCGTCAGCTCCGGCACGATCCACTTCCAATAAAACGAGACTCGAGCCGAGAATGTGTCCTGCGATTCTGAAGCTCGCGCGAATTCCCGGAGCGACTTGTATCGTCTCGCCCGTGTTAGCTACCGGCTTAATTAGCTCCAAAGATGCGTACGCATCCTTTTCAGTGTAAAGCGGAAGCGCCGGGTTGTGCTTTGTTATGTTGTGTCGATTGCGATAGTCGGCGTCTTCTTCCTGCAACCGTCCGGCATCGGGCAGCAGTATCTTCAAGAGATCCGCGGTGCCGCGCGAGCAGTAAACCGGTCCATGAAAACCGTGTTTGACCAGGCGCGGCAAGTAACCGGTGTGATCGATGTGCGCGTGCGTGATCAAAACCGCATTGAGCGAACGCGGATCAAACGGCGGCTCCTGCCAGTTTTTTTCACGCAGTTCTTTCAGTCCTTGAAACAGCCCGCAGTCGACGAGAACGCGTCCGCCGTCTGCCTGGACCAGGTACTTCGATCCGGTGACCGTACCGACGCCACCCCAAAATTCAATACTGGCCAATTAACAACTCCTTCCGAGATCTGCGCCCTATCTTTCTATAGCCAAACCACACGATTAACACCGGCACCAGCAGCGCCAAATTTCTTAGCGCGGTCTTAACTCCGAGTTGGCTCGCGATGATGCCTCCAAAACAACCGCACTCGAGTGGCTCGCCGTGCAAACCGTAGACGTAGTAAAGCGCGTACGATGCGAAGCCAACCAGCAATACAGCCGAGCACAAAGCGCCAAGCCGAACCGTGCGCGGCACAAGCAACAACAGCGCCGTCACGATTTCCGCCGCGATCACAACAATCGTCGCCGGCCAGGACCAACGCTGGTAATTAAATCCGGACGCGGCCAACAGCTCGCTCATATTACTGACGAACGCCTTGATAATCGCGAGCTTCGCCGCCGCCGTGAACAAGAACAACGCCGCCAGTCCGAAGCGGCAAATCCGAATAACGATCTGTTTAACTCTTTGGCTCACGCAGCTGACTGCACCACTTTCTCCGCCGCATCCTGCATCCCGTTGGCCACCGTAAAGTTGAGACCTGATTCACGAATGACCCTTTGACCTTCTTCGACATTCGTTCCTTCGAGCCGCACGACGACCGGAACTTTAATGCCGAGATTCCTCGCCGCTTCAACCACGCCGCGCGCCACCATATCGCAACGCACGATCCCACCGAAGATATTGATCAAAACAGCCTTCACGTTTTCATCAGCAAGCAGGATGCGAAATGCGGCCTCGACTCGTTCCTGCGACGCGCCGCCACCGACGTCGAGAAAGTTTGCCGGTTCACCACCGGCGAGTTTGATGATATCCATCGTGGCCATCGCGAGCCCGGCGCCGTTCACCATGCAGGCGATGTTGCCGTCGAGCTTGATGTAGTTGAGATCAAACTTCGATGCTTCGATCTCGAGTGGCTCTTCTTCGTTGAGATCGCGCAGGTCGAGAAATTCCTTGTGACGAAAGAGCGCGTTGTCGTCGAAGTTGATCTTCGCGTCGAGTGCGATTAGTCGATTGTCTTTCGTCAGCAAGAATGGATTGATCTCGGCGAGCGACGCGTCCATCTGCTCGTACGCGTGATAGAGAGCCTGCATGAACTTCACGGCCTGGCCCACCAGCGGTCCCGGCAAGCCGAGACCAAACGCCAGCTTGCGCGCCTGGAATGATTGGAAACCGATAGCCGGATCGATCGTCTCTTTCATGATCTTTTCCGGCGTCTTGGCAGCAACTTCTTCAATATCCATTCCACCTGCCGACGAGGCCATGAAGACCTGCCGTCCCGTGGCGCGGTCGAGCACGATGCCGAGATAGAACTCTTTATCGATCGGCAAGCCTTCTTCGATCAACAACACTCGTACTTCCCTGCCTTCGGGACCGGTTTGATGCGTGACGAGTTTCATGCCGAGCATCTGGCGGGCAATCGCCTGTGCCTCATCAGCGCTGCGGGCGAGCTTGACGCCGCCACCTTTACCGCGACCGCCGGCATGAATCTGTGCCTTCACCACGACGAGATCGCCGCCGAGTTCTTTGGCGGCGTGATACGCCTCCTCAGGCGAGCGCGCAACAATGCCACGCGGAACGGGCACACCGTATTTTCTTAACAGTTCTTTTCCCTGGTACTCGTGAATCTTCATGCAAAGCCCTCAGACAAGTTGAATCTTTGGAACGCGCGAGTGTATCCGACCTGTATAATCCGTGTCATCTGTGGCTGGAAGAATGGAGGATGCCCATGAGCGAGGTAGTAGTAACTTCTCTGGAAAACCTGCGCAATGAAGTGCGTTACGGCGCAGGCCATTCGTTCATCACCGATGAACCGGTCGCGGCAGGCGGCGAAGATGCAGGGCCGGACCCGTATACGTTGTTGCTTGCGGCGCTGGGCAGTTGTATTTCAATGACATTGAAGCTCTACGCGCGACGCAAACAGTGGCCGCTCGAAAGCGTCACCGTTCACTTGCGGCAAGCTCGCATTCACTCAAAAGATTGCCAGGAGTGCCAGCAAGACAACGAGGGCTTCATTCACCGCATCGAGCGCACCGTCAGTTTCACTGGGCCACTCTCCGAAGAGCAACGCGCACGACTACAGGAGATCGCGCACAAGTGTCCGGTCCACCGAACGCTCAGCTCAGAAATCGTCATCGTCTCCAAGTCATGAATAACTCATTGGTACTTTCAGTCGTTGTCGTTCTGATGCTGGCCCTGTGTTTACCTTCGAGTAGCGCCGCACTGCAGGAACGAATCTTTGAGAACAAGATACCGGCTCATATTCCGATCAAGATCAAGATCAGAAAAGAGAAGGAGGAGTCGTTCAAAGATCTGAAGAATGAAAAGTGGCTCAGAGAGTTTGAGCTTGAAGTGACAAACACCGGAGACAGGCCGATTTACTACCTGGAGATCGTCATGGGCACTGAGGTGATGCCTGATGGTCTTCCGGAGATCGTTATTCCCATGCATTACGGCCGAGCAGAATTGGGAGATATTGTCACGAAGGCGACGAGTGATGATGTCCCCATCAAACCAGGTGAGACAGTTATTCTAACGGCTGGAGGGATGGCGACGAACTGGGAGAAAGCTAGACGTGAGTATGGCTGGCCTGACGCGAGTAAGTTCAGAGCGGAATTTCAGATACTGAGTTTTGGCGACGGAACAGGCTACTGGGCGAGCGAACTGTATCCACCACCGGGAAGACGGAAAGCGCCCGTATGACTACCGTCTTCGACGTCAAGACCGCGCGTTACTTGAGCGCTGCAACCTCCGGCTCCGCCGCCTGATGTGAGATACCGTCTTCGACCTCAAGACTGCTCGTAACTTGTGCGCCTCAAGTCCGGCTCCGCCGCCTGATGTGAGATACCGTCTCAACATCAAGGCTGCTCGTAACTTGTGCGCCTCAACCTCCGGCTCTGCCGCCTGATGTGAGATACCGTCTTCGACCTCAAGACTGCTCGTAACTTGTGCGCCTCAAGTCCGGCTCTGCCCCCTGATGTGAGATACCGTCTCAACATCAAGACTGCTCGTAACTTGTGCGCCTCAACCTCCGGCTCCGCCGCCTGATGTGAGGCGCGGCTATGCCGCGCCGTTAAAGTTAAGTAAGGTTTGGGGCTAAGCCCCTGGTCCGGCCTTTGGCCCATAAACTTGGGGGCAGAGCCCGAACCAGGGGCACAGCCCATTCGGAGTTTAAATTTAACGGCGCGGCATAGCCGCGCCTCACATCAGGCGGCAGAGCCGGACTTGAGGCGCACAAGTTACGAGCAGTCTTGATGTCGAGACGGTATCTTACATCAGGCGGCAGAGCCGGACTTGAGGCGCACAAGTTACGAGCAGTCTGATGTTGAGACGGTATCTTACATCAGGCGGCCGAGCCGGAGGTTGCAGCGCACAAGTTACGAGCAGTCTTGATGCCGAGACGGTATCTTACATCAGGCGGCGGAGCCGGCAGGCGCTCAAGTAGCGCGCGGTCTTGCCGTCGAAGACGACGACAGGATGGCCCAACGCTCGTGATCGCGCCAGCGACCGCAGATCTTGAGATAGCGCGGAGAGTACCCTTCTTTGGAGAAGCCGCATGAGCGAACAAGTGCGATCGAAGCCGCATTGTCCGGCTGGATGTTCGCTTCGAGACGGTGGAGCTTGAGTTTCCGAAATCCGTGCCTGATGACAGCCTGCAAGCCCTCTCGCATGAGACCCTGCCGCTCGAAACCGGCGAAGGCGTAGTAGCCCAGGTACCCACTTCTGAAGAAACCCAAAACGATGTTGGAGATGTTGATGACGCCGGCGATCGCATCCGTTTGCGCATCGCAAACTAAAAAGCCGCAGTGCTCGGGTGCTTGCATGCGGCGGATGTAAGACTTGAACTGAGCGGTGCTCGACGGAGGCGTGACCCACGGATAATGCAACTCGCGGCTCGCACGCACCCGCGACAGAAACTCGCGACAGTCCTTGAGCTCGGGATGGCGAAGGCGAATACGGGTGCTCATGCAATCTTTGGCCCCAACTCTCTGACGATTCGATCCGCCGCATCACTGGCAGAAAGATCGGTCGTGTCCACTACCAGCCGCTCTCGCGGTATCCCTGGATCAACAAACGCACCCGCCTCCTTCAACTCACGAAACTGCCCCACGGAATTCAACTTTCCAAACCTTTGACGCGACGGTTGCTCGATTCGCTTTTCAAGCTCTTCCGCTGAACACCTCAACTCCACGAAAAGAACTTCTCCGCCGGCAGATTCAACGACCCTTCGAGTATTTTCAATGAAGCTACCCCGAACAGTGCGATCATACGCAAAGGTAAAGATCAAACCGTTCAGACCGGCGGCTACAGCTTGTGAGAACGTATCAAGCCAAATCTTTTCTCTCAGCTCGACAAACGGCTGGCTGCCGAACTCGAAGACTGATTCAACTAAATCCACCGCCAGATGATTGTGGAAAATCTTGAATCGTGTAACTTCCGCAAGCTCACGCGCAACAGTCAGCTTCCCGACGCCGGGCAAGCCATGAAGGAAGATGAGTTTCATGGCTAATCAGGGTTTATCTTCATGCGTTCCATTTGAGCATTGTACGCCGATTAAATAACTTTTCGAGTTCACCTTGTAGTACGTCTTGGCTCGGACCATATCGAAAGTGGCGAGCGTTACTTCGGCGAGCGCATTGTTTGTCGTAGAGAATGCGTCTGGCAAAGCTTTCCTGGATACGGCTACGCCCACCATCATGGAATCGGCGCCGTGCCTGGAAGCCATAGATTCATCTGTGTAATAAACACTGACTGTGACCACAAGCCCGGTCTTCAAAAGCGGGAAAGATTTATTAGTTAACTCTTCCTCTCCAATGGTGGTAGTAAACTTTTCCAGCATTACTTCCTTTTTGAGATCGGCATCCACGACATAGAGTTCACAATTGTCCGAGCGTCGTTGGGCTAAGACGTTATTTGGACTAAGCATTAGAGTTAAGCCAGCAATGATAATTAAGATCTGTTTCATCATTTACCTCCGCGAAATTTGTTCACGTAGACAAACGATGGGCCACAGCTAACACTTAATCATTATCTAAATTGCGGGCCTCGAGATTAAACTACTCTACGACACTCGACCGAAAATTGCGGCGGCGCGATCAAAACGACCACGTTGCAAGCCCGTTACCTCGGAACGTGAGAACCGATTTCGCCCCGAATCGAAATTCGGTCTGATCTTTCGGCTTCCTGGTGACGCGCATCGTAATCTCCTGAATGCCCCGCGACTCCTCCGTTTGCGGAACCAGTCGCAACTCTATGTCAGGTCCTTTCAATACAACTGCGTCTCCAACGATGCGCTCGCTATACCCTGACAACTTGCCAAGCTCCGCCAATTTTTTACGACTCTCATCATTGACGGCGACGGTCAACGCGACCACATCTTCGAAATAAGGTTTGGCCGGGACGTCTTTTAACACGGCGGCGTAGCGTCGCAGGATCTGCTTACGGCTGATCCCTTCGTTACGCCCGCCGGACTGAGGATTCCATTCACCTAAAAAACGCGGGTGATACTCCATGAACCAGACAGCAAGGCTGGAATCTAAAGGAAAATCTTTCAGCTTGCCGTCGTAAAACCAGGGAAGTTGTTTCCCGTTGTATTGCCTGGTAATCGTTTCCTGGTCCAAAGGAAAATTGGCGGATAACTCTTTTGCGACTGCTTGCAGTTCGCCCGACTGATCAACTCCCAAAGCAATCCCGCTGAAGCCTACTTGACGCGACGTATCGCTAGCCACATCAAAGAACTCGAAATACGTATTCGTGCCGTAGAAGTACAGTCCCGTATATGACCTGTCGGTCCGGACTGTCGTCCGCTGCTCCGTCACGGCAAACTCTCTGCGCAGAAACGGGCTCTGCTTGATGTCCTTGTAAGTAGTCGAATCGATCACGACGTAGAAGTGATTCAGGAAGACTTGCGGGAGTCTCGACTTTGCCTGGTTCGACGTCAGCATACCGAGCAGAAAGATCCCGAGTGTTGCAGTTACCTTCATCGAAGCTCCTATCATCGACTGCCGAGCCGATCCGCAACCAGATCCACCCATTCGAGGAGGCGTTCACGTTCAATTGGAATCTCCGCGAACAGAGCATTCAAACTACTGATGCCGGCAGCTTCGATCAAACGTTTCTCGTTGCATACCCACTGACCGCGCTCGCACGAGATGGCGTGAGCCTCCTCCATAACTGCCGCAGCCGCCTGCCCCGCGACCCCGGCCACGTTGCCGCGTTTCGCGTGCATTCGAGCGTACTCAAGGCTGAACGAGCTGCAGAAGCGCCAAACCGCAGGCGCAGCCGCCGCAAGCTTGGGCGGAAACGCCACCGCCTCGACGTGCCCGCGGAGTGGAAGACACAAAGCTAGCTCTGCACCAAGAGTGTAAGTCGGAATCCCCGCCAGATAGCCGAGCAGCGCGTCTCGATCGAACTCGCCTTCCTGAGCACGCCTGGTCCAATATTCTACAACGTCCAGATCGCGTAAGATGACGTCGACCTTCTCACCTTCGCACTCAAGCCATGCACCACCATTCATCACGCGGCCCCAGGATCCGGGCGGGAACACAGTGCCAAATGCAGAGAGCGCCGTGAGATCTATCTCGCCTCGGTAGTACACGCCAAGATCCCAGTCACTCGCCTCGTCTTCGGACCGCACCGCACGCGAGCCACCCAGGACCACGGCGACCGCGCCTGGCATATCAATTAGTATGTCGACGAGCCCTGTAACCGATTGTGGGATGGCGGTCATTAGACCCTTACCGAGCCACGGAATCCCCTGGCGGCATAGTACGAATCCGCGCCGTTGTGATAAAGGAAAACCGTGTTGTAGCGGCGATCACAAAAGAGGGCGCCGCCGAGTTTTCTGATATCAGCAGGTGTCATTATCCAGCTCGACGTTTTCAAATCGAACTCTCCGAGTTTCTGCAGCTCTCGATATTGTTCTTCCGTCAAAAGCTCAACGCGCATCGCGGTCGCCATATTAATAGCGCTATCTTTTGGTTTATTTTCTTTCCTCGCTTCCAGCGCTTCGCGATCGTAGCAAATACTTCTGCGACCTTTAGGACTCTCCACTGAACAATCATAGAAAATGTATTCGCCCGTTTTCTTATCATGACCAACAACATCCGGCTCACCGCCAGTTCTTTCCATTTCGCTGAGTGACCAAAGTTTTTCAGTATTGGCTTCCAGCTTTGCTTGTACCTTGGCCCACTCAACACCTTTATGGCGGTTCATGTTTTTCTCGAAACGGGCTTTCAATGTTTGGAGTAGTTCTTCACGTTGTTTTGCGTTCATATCTTTTGCTCTTTGCATTTTTATTCGATCCCTTCCAGCTCCGCCTCCGCGCTCGTGCCGGCGGCCAGCGCCTCCATCTCGGCAATGAAGCGGTCCAGGTGCGCTGGTTCTGATTTCACGTACAGCGTCGCTTTACTAGCGACCTGTTTGTCGCCGAACTCTACGAACTCGGACTCCTGCTTACAAGTCACGAATAGCCGGCAACTCTCGCGAAGTGCATGTACCAATTCACTTCCCAGGTTTTTCCATTATCAGCAGAGAAAGACTGCTGCCAGCTTGGAGTCTCGGGATTTGTCTTATCCCAACGAAATTCTACTAAGACCGGAATGCCGTCCTGCTGATCGTGTCCGCGAAACAGTCCGACTGCGCCGGAGAAAGAACCTTCAACTGGAGGAAAGAGAGTTGCGCCATTTGTATCCATCCAATAAATGCGCCAAAGACTGGAAGCCTTGTCAAACAAGCGAAGAGAAGCGCCTTCGTAAAAATCGGCTGACTCAGTTCTAATGTGGTCGATGTTTCCGAGTCCGCCAAGGATGAGTTGATTAGCAGCAGGGGTTTTAAACTCGTGCCACGTCTGACAACCAACCAGACGCTCTGCTAGTTTCTTGTGATGGATCATCCACCGTCCCTGAAGGAAGTCAAAATCTTTCGCTCCCCGCGGACGGGCGTTGAGGACTGCTTGTGGTACGTCAAATAACATTCAACTCCGACCGCTCATCTCCAGTCATCCTTCTTCTCAAACTCCGGCGGATCTGGGGGCTCTGCTGGTCGCTCAGTCCGTGGCGGACGAAGCCCCCACGAGATAACACTGCCCACAAGTGCAACAGCAAAGCCGAACCAGCCGACGTTGTAGCTGACAACGCCAAACCAACTCATTACGATGAGTATTGTCCCAATCGCCCACAACCACCAGGCAATCTGATTTCGTTCCATCGTGTATTAGCCTTTCGTTTTTGCTGAATGCCTCAAGGGATCTCGAACTCATATTCATTTGGACATACTGCGCCACGGGTTGTCCATCTTGGTAGTGCCTCAGTTTGAAATTTGACCACAATTACGCCGAAGGCGTTCGCTAATTTCAGCCCGGGGTTGGAGCGCAGCGACAACCCTGGGAAGCGATTAAAAAATTATTATTAAACCCTGAAAGGGTTCGGCGGTTGGCGAACCCTTTCAGGGTTAGAATGCCTTAGATGTAATGATCCCAGGGTTCTCGCAAGCTCGAACCCTGGGCTGAAATTAGCGAACGCCTTCGG
>Ga0070689_100001536_pt1 | contig 14726 bp, 13 predicted proteins | sample KBSS23HmetaG_FD_64669 | JGI IMG/M metagenome (GOLD analysis project Ga0070689, IMG submission 64669) | Switchgrass rhizosphere microbial communities from Kellogg Biological Station, Michigan, USA - KBS S2-3H metaG | ecosystem: Host-associated > Plants > Roots > Rhizosphere ...
CAAGGCGCGCAAGCAGTTCCGCTACGACATCGCCATGCTGATCGATCCGCACGAGGCGATGCCGCCGTCGAACAAGAAGGCGCTGAAGTCGTTCATTGCCGCCGGCAAGGAACTGGGCATCGAAGTCGATCCCATCGGCAAGAACGATTACCAGCGCCTGGCCGAGTACGACGGCCTGTTCATCCGCGAAACCACCGCCAGCAACAACCACACCTACCGCTTCGCGCATCGCGCCGAGAAGGAAGGCATGGTGGTGATGGACGACCCGACCTCGATCCTGCGCTGCACGAACAAGATCTTCCTCAACGACCTGATGGTGTCGCGCAAGCTGGCCGTGCCGCGCACCGAAATTCTCTATCGCGACGATACCAAGGGCCTGAAGGAACTCTCGGAGAAACTCGGCTACCCGCTGGTGCTGAAGATTCCCGACGGTTCGTTCTCGCGCGGTGTGGTGAAGGTGGAAAACGAGGAGGCGCTCAACAAGGCCAGCGCCGAGCTGTTCCAGCACAGCGCGCTGTTGCTGGCGCAGGAATTCGTGTTCACCGAATTCGACTGGCGCATCGGCGTGCTCAACAACGAGCCGCTCTACGCGTGCAAATACTTCATGTCGCGCGGCCACTGGCAGATCTACAACCACGGCGCCAAGGGCGCCTCCAAGACCGGCGATTCGGAAACCATTCCGATCGAACGCGCACCGGCCGACGTGGTGAAGCTGGCGCTCAAGTCCACCCAGGCGGTGGGCGACGGACTTTACGGCGTCGACATCAAGCGCGTCGGCGACAAGCCGGTGGTGATCGAGGTGAACGACAACCCGTCGATCGATCACGGCGTGGAAGACGAGCACCTGGGCGAAGCGCTCTACCTTCGCATCATGCAGGAGTTCCTGCGGCGCATGGAGCGCAAGCGCGCCGGCGAGACCAACTAGGGGCAACCCAACCCCTGTGGGAGCGGGCTCGCGCGCGACAGGCGGCGGGGCGCATCGCAGAAACCGGTTGTCGCGATAGCGGCGCCTGTCGCGCGCGAGCGCGCTCCCACAGAAATCTCCAGATCGCCTTTGGAGCGGGGTGATTCCGGCAGTTCGTCCCTGAACTGCCGTCACGCGGGCGCGATCCGTCGCGCCGCTCCAGCGAGGTGCCCAGCCATCCTGCTGCCCGCAGGTCCTTGCCGTCGCACGGAGCCCCACGCCACGGCGTTCCTGCCGCGGCATCCACTGCCAAGTGAATTCGTTGTCGATCAGTTCCAGATCAGCGCCGACGCCGTGCGACGGCGCGAGCGAAACAGCAGGCCGAGCAGCTGGCGCGGCAGCGACGGCTCCAGCGCCAGCAACACCACCAGCGGCGCGCCGACCAGCCAGAACGCAGGCGTCCAGCCAAGCGCGTCGGTATGCACCGGCACTAGCGTGGTCAGCAGCAGCGCCGCCCCGGCCAGCAGCCACAGCAGGGCGGCGCCAAGCAGGCGTTCGTGATGGGCGAGTCGGGTGGTCGGGCGCATGGAAGTGTTCCGTCGTCGATGTGGAAGCCAGCGTGCCCGGCGTCGATCTCAAAACCTGCGATGCCTCACCGGGCGCGGCCTGCGGCGAGTAAAATGGCGGTCCCGGCCGAGCCGGAAACCGCCGTTGGCGGCATCGACTTTCATCAGGAGCGCGCATGAGTGCAGGACAGTTCGCGGTATTCGGTCACCCCATCAGCCATTCGCTGTCGCCGCGGATCCACCAGGCGTTTGCGCGCCAGTTCGGGCTCGAGTTGAGTTACCAGACCATCGATGCCGCGCCGGCTGCATTCGCCTCGGCGGTGCGCGAGTTCTTCGCCCAGGGCGGCGCGGGCGCCAACGTCACCTTGCCGCACAAGACGGCGGCCTTCGAGATGGCCGATGTGCGCAGCGAAGCGGCCGTGCGCGCCGGCACCGCAAACGTGCTGACACCACTGCCTGGCGGCCGCATTGCCGCGCACAACACCGACGGTGCCGGCCTGGTGCGCGACATCACCGAACGCCATAGCGTGGACCTGCGTGGCCACACCGCGCTGCTGCTGGGTGCGGGTGGCGCGGCGCGCGGTGTGGCGTGGTCGCTGCTCGATGCCGGCGTGCATACGCTGACCATCGTCAACCGCACGCCGGAAACGGCAGACGCCCTCGCCGACGCCATCGGCGACCCGGCGCGTGCGCACACCCGCTACTGGGAAGACTTGGCCGATCTGGGCGCGTTCGATCTTATCGTCAACGCCACGTCCGCTGGCGTACTGGGCAAGTCGCTGGATCTGCCGTTCGCCGTCGTGGGCAACCGCGCGCTCTGCTACGACCTCTCCTACGGCGCCGCGGCCACCGGTTTTCTTGCCTGGGCCCGCACCGCCGGCGCGCGCTATGCGTTCGACGGCCTGGGCATGCTGATCGAAACGGCTGCCGATACCTTTGAGCTGTGGCATGACAAGCGTCCGGATACCGATCCGGTCTACGCCGAACTGCACCAGCAGTACGGCTGAGCGATATCGCGCGCTGCCCGGCATCCGCCGACGCATCGCAAGAATCTGCTGGCGCAGAGTGAGGACGCATCGACGTCTGACGCACGTATCACCGTGTTAGCGTGCCCGGCACAGGGGGCACATCACGGGGAGAACGTCATGGTGCCTGAGGGTTTCGTCCGCTTTGGAGCGGCAACAGCGCTGGCGGCGACGCTGGCGCTTGGTTTCGCTGCGCAAGCCGCTGCCGATCCGGTGGTGGGTTCGAACAACGTGGCTACCGCCGATCCCGCCGTGCCCCGGCCACCGGACCAGCCCTGCGTGGTGACGCTGTTTACCAACGTCGCCTTCGACGATTTCAACGCTCGCCCCTACAGCTATGCGCCGCCTGGCTCATGCACGGGCGCCTGGTCGAAAGTGGTGCTGGAAGCGGATTTCTCCGTCACCGCGGGACGCCAGTACGACCGCACGGCCACGCTGTGGCTGGGCGGCGTGAACCTTTACTTCGGCACCACGCAGGAACCGTCGGCCACGGTATCGCCCGCCTGGCACGTCGAGCGCGACCTCACCGATTACGCCGCCCTGCTGCGCAATGCGGGACAGGGCCAGGCGATCATCGGCAACCTGGTGAACGACACCTACACCGGCGTGATCCACGGCACCGCCCGCCTGCTGTTCTATCCCGCATCGGCGCGTGCGCGCGCGGCGGACGTGCCCGATGCGGTGTATGCGTTGGGCAGCGATCCGGTAGGCAGCACGGCCACGCTCAATACACCGGCCGACAAGCTGGCGCGCACGCTGACCTTGCCGACCAACGTGGAGCGCGCCTACCTGGACGTGTTCACGCAGAGCCAGGGCGGCGATGAGTTCTGGTACACCTGCGTGCCCGACGCGTATGCGGCGCAAGTCAACGAATGCGGCGGCGGCAATTTCCGCGAGGCGGAGATCAGCATCGACGGCCAACCGGCTGGCGTGGCGCCGGTGTATCCGTGGGTCTATACCGGCGGCATCGATCCGTACCTGTGGCGCCCCACGCCTGGCGTGCAGACCTTGAACTTCCTGCCCTACCGCGTGGACCTCACGCCGTTCGCCGGTCAGTTGAGCGATGGCGCTCCGCATGAAGTGGCCGTGCAGGTGGCCGGTGCCAACAACAACTTCGCCGCCACCGCAGCCTTGCTGGTGTATCGCGACGCGCATGCGAAGCAGGTGACCGGCAAGATCACGCGCAACACGCTGGTCGGCCAGGCCGCCACGCCAATCATCGGCAGCACGCTTGCCACGGCGAGCAACGGCGACCTCGCCGGCGACATCACCACCAAGCTCGATCGCCGCTTCGTGATCGAAGGCTATGCGAACACGTCGCACGGTCGCGTCACCAGCACGGTGACGCAGGAGACGGGCTTCGACGACACGCAGACCTTCACCATCAACAGCAGCACCTATCGCCAGCAGACCGGGCAGCGCACCTGGTCGGACAGCACCAGCCAGAGCCGCCTGGGCAACTTCCTCACGGTCGAGCGTCATCAGCACTTCAACTATCCGTTCTCGCTCGACTACAACCAGCAACTGGCAAGCGATGGCAGTACCAATGCGGCCTCCACCGTCCACCAGGGCTATCGGCAGCACGACGAGCTGCGCCTGCTCGGCCTCACCCTCTATGGAGCCGACGTCGACAACACGGTCGATTCGCAGGACACCCTGGTCTTCGATGCCAGCGGCAACCTGAGCAGCCACAGCGGGCAGCAGAGCGCGCAGGCGTTTGCCTTCCACGACACGCTGGGCGGCTGCTATCGCGCCTCGCTCACCACGCAGGCGGGTGCGGTAGCGAGTTACAACGCGGGCAAGGGCTGCCCGGATGGAAGCAACCGCGTGTCGTGGTTCGCCCATCCCGATGGTTCGCCGGACAGCAGCCTGCTGCCGGGGCGCTGACGATCGATCGCGTGGTTCACACGTCATGACCGACGGGTCGGACGTGTGAACTGCGTCACGTCTGCCGACGCGGGGCAACATCACCGCAACATGACACGTCTAAGCTTGCGCGCCCTGCCGGCGCGCCGGCATCCATCGTCCATGTGTGGCCCATGTCCCCCGCTTCGTCGCGTCGTCGTGCCCAAGGTGTCGTCCGTTACAGCCTGCTGATCCTCATCGTGCTCATTGCGGTGGCGGGCGGTTTGATCTTCTGGCAGATCGAGCATGGGCAGGAGGTGGAGCAACCCGCGCAAGCCGTCGTTGCCGCCGCCGGCCCGGTGATGCGTGCCGGCATCGGCACTGATGAGCTGCTGCAACATGCGCGCGATGCGATGGCAGCGCAGCGCCTGCTGGCACCCGCAGGCAATAACGCCTTCGAACTCTATCTTGCCGTGCTCAAGCGCGAACCCGGCAACCGTGTGGCACAGGATGCGTTGCGCGAAATCTTTCCGTTCGCGGCGCACGCAGCGGAGCAGACCATCGACAGCGGCGACGATGCCGAAGCGCAGCGGCAGATCGACCTGCTCACCCGCGCCGATCCGCAGAACTACACGCTCACCCTGCTGCAGGCCAAGCTGCAGGCGCAGCGCACGGCGGCAGCACAGCAGGAACAGCAAGCGAATCGCCACGAGCCGACGCCCTCGTCGACCGCCAAGGCGCCGCCCTCCACCTCGGTGACGCCGGCGGTAGTCACCGCACCGGTTCCGCCGCCCGCAGCACCGCCATCCGTGCCGACCGCTCCGGCCAAGCCGGCCAATACGATGACGCCGTCCGAGTTGGCCATCGCCCAGCTGCATGTCGAATCGACCCAAGTCGAGGCGGCGCCAAAGGCAACCATGCGCGCTCGAACACCGGCACCTGCCGTCGCGGTGGCCGATGCCAACGGCGCAACCACACCGGTGCTTACGCATCGCGTGGAGCCGGCTTATCCGCCGGATGCCAAGCGCACCCGGCGACAGGGTTGGGTGGACGTGACGTTCACCGTGGAGCCCGATGGCTCGGTGATCGGCGCCACCGTGGCCGATGCCGATCCCAAGTACGTCTTCGATCGAGCGGCCATCAGCGCAGTGTCGCGCTGGCAGTTCACGCCGGGCACGCAGGATGGCAAGCCGGTGGCGCTGCAGCTGCGCCAACGCATCGAGTTCCGCCTGTAAGGCCGGAATGAGGGCGCGCAAGCGCATAATCGATCGCGGCCCACCACGGAGTCAGATCATGCAGCGCTTCATCGCACCTGCCGTTCTCGCCGCCGCCATCGTGTTGGGCGGTTGCCAGGCCACCGCGCCGGTCGTGCCCGTGCCCGTGCATGGCTTCGTCACCGACATGAAGGCGTTCGACGCGTTCATTGCCACGCATCCCACACCCGAGCAATTCCGCACCAGCTATCCGGATGTGCAGCTGGTGATGCCGGGCACCATCACCACGATGGAACTTCGTTCCAACAACAGCCGTTACTATCCTGAGCTGGACAAGGATGGACGCATCACCGGCGGCCATTTCAGCTGAGCTGGACGTCCATACGCGGGTGAGTGGGGCAAGTCACATCGCTGACATGATGGATCGATAATGTGACACAGTTCCGCCGGGACGCCTGAAGGCAGGCGCGCCTGTGCGCGGGTCACATCGATGCAACGGTGCCATGTCTCGTCTCGCTTCCCTCGCGCCACGCCAGCGCGTGCTCGTCACCGTGTCCCTGATCGTGCTCGTTGCCGTTGGCTGCGGCGTCTACTTCTGGTCGAAGGGCGGCTCCGCCTCCGGCTCTACGACGGCCGCTTCCGGCAACGCCTCGACGTCCGGCGGCGACGATAGCGGCGTCGGCATCCTGCTCGACCTGGCCAAGACGGCCGTCTCCGAAAAGCGCCTGGTCGCGCCGGCCGGCAGCAACGCCTATGAGTTCTACCTCAGCGTGTTGCAGCTCGATCCGCAGAACAAGGTGGCGCTCGAAGAGTTGCACGAGTCCTTCCCTGTCGCTTCGGCAGACGTGGAACGGGCGATCAACGACGACAATCTCGACGAAGCCCAGCGCGAACTGTCGCTGCTGCGCGAATTCGACAGCACCAACTACATTCTTTCCCTGCTCGGCGGCAAGCTGGACGCGCAGCGCCAGCTCCAGATCCGCCAGGACGAAGCGCGCGCTGCCGCCATGCAGGCGCAGCAGCAGTCGGCAGGCAACGGTTCGATGCTGTAAAGCGCTTCAGCGCAACAGCGGCCCCGCCTTCTCGAGCAGCAACGCAACCAGTTCGGGCTGCATGAAGTCGTAACGGTCGGGAATGTCCAGGCACACCACGCGCTTGCCGCGCAGGCGGGAGGCGTGACGTGCCTGCAGCCGGCGCCGGTGCGACGATTCCATCACCACGATGAGTTGCGCCCATTCGAGTTGATCGGACGACAGCGGCGTTTCCGCGTCGTTGGCCAGTCCCGCCGAATCGACTTCAAGATGCGGCCAAGTGGCGAACACCGCAGCCGCGGTGGGACTGCGCAGCCGATGCCGGCTGCACAGGAACAGCACGCGCCGCGGTGTCGTCATTGCGTTGCGAGGTAATCGTCTTTCATGCGCACGTAATGATCGGCCGAGTAATGCAGCTGTTCGATCTGCTGGTCGCTCAGCACGCGAACTCTCTTGGCCGGATTGCCCAGCCACAGCTCACCCTCACCCACCACCTTGCCCGGCGGAATCACGCTACCGGCGCCGACGAAGCCATGCTTTCTCACCACGGCGCCGTCCAGGATGGTGGCGTGCATGCCGATCAGGCAGTAGTCCTCGATGGTGCAGGCATGGATCACCGCGCCATGACCGACGGTGACGCCTTCGCCGATGATCGTGGGCATGCCGCCCGGCGAATACGGGCCATCGTGAGTCACATGGACCACCGCACCGTCCTGCACATTGGTGCGCGCGCCGATGCGGATGAAGTTCACGTCGCCGCGCAGCACCGCGCCGGGCCAGACGGACACATCGTCGAACAACTCCACCGCACCGATCACGGTGGCGGCGGGATCGACATACACGCGCTGGTGCAGCGTGGGCCAGATGCCTTTGTATTTGCGTAGAGGATCCATGGCGACATATTACTCCGCCACGGTGGGCACCGCTTTTTGTGGGAGCGCACTTGTGCGTGACTGGGCGGAGCCGTGCCCTGAGGCAATGTCGTCGCGCACAAGTGCGCTCCCACAGGGGTTACGGCTGCTTTTCCAGCACTTCCGCGGTATAGCGATAACCCGCCTCCATCGCCCTCTCCCAGTCCTTCCAGTCGAGCATGCCGATGTGTTCCAGCGGCGGCGTCAACAGCAGGTCGGCGCGTTCGCGGCGGTGCTCGCTGGGGCCTTCGCTATTGACCATGGCGGCGCGCACCAGCGTGGAAACCAGTCCCGGCCGCTGGATGTCCTGTCGCCCGAGTAGCAGCTGCCACCATGGCGGTGTGGCGAATTCTTCGGCAGTGGTGAGCAGCGAAATCTCGGCGCGGATGTCGATGGCGGTGATATGGACGAGGCCGTCGTCGGCCATCACGTCGGTGGGCAGGTTGTCGACCAGCGCGCCATCGACAAACACTCGGCCGTGGTGCAGCACCGGCGGCAGCACGCCGGGAATGGCGCTGGAGGCGCGCAGCCACAGCCACAGCGGCCCTTCGCGGTGCACCATCATGCCGTCGCCCGACAAACAGGTGGACACGCAGAAGAACGGCAGCGCCAGGTCTTCGATGTCGAGCGCGCCGAACGCGCGCCGCAGCATCAGGGCCGCGCGGCGCCCGCGGGTGAGCGCGACGATCGGCAACGTCCAGTCCGATAGCGGACGCCCCTGCACGAAGGCGCGGCGCAGGGTGTCGATGGTGACGTCGAGTTCCCATCCGGCGGCCACGCTGGCGCCGATGATCGCGCCGATGCTGGTGCCGCCCACGGCATCGAAGCGATGGCCGGCTTCATACAGTGCGCGCAGCGCGCCCAGATGCGCCACGCCGCGTGCGCCGCCGCCGGCCAGCACCAGGCCGCGCGCGTTGCCGCTGATGACGCGGGCCAGTCGCGCGATATCCGCATGACCGCCGACGTGATGGTGCTGCAGCTCGCCGCTGATTTCGGCGCGCCAGCGCTGCGCCGCACCGAGCGCCGGCTGGCGGCCCGGATGCAGCAGGATCAGGTGGCGCGGTCGATGCCCCGCGCGCGCGGGATGCATCGGCGTGGCTTCGGGCCAGGCGCGGGCGGGCTGGGCGGCGAGTGTCGGCAGCAGCAGCACATCGGCCTGGCGCAGGCACCGCTGGCGCCACACTTCGTCGCCGATGCTGTCCAGATAGATCACGAAGCGCGCTTGCGCCTCGCGCTCGGCGAACCAGTCGCTGCCGCGGCCGGCCCCATGTTCGGCGTCGATCACGGCGCAACTGCCCCAGCGTTCCAGCTCCATCGCCAGTTGCATGGCCAGCGAGCGGGCAGGGACGTCCGCGCTCGCCGGCAACAGTGCGAAGGTACGCGCGATGCCCGGGCTTTCGTCGCCGCGCATGCGCTCCTGCAGGCGGGCAATGGCCACGCGCGCCACCCCCATCATGGCCTGGGGATGGCGCTGGATCAGCGCTTCATAGCTGGCCAGGTCCAGCCGCAGCAATTCGCTGTCGCGCAATGCGCGTGCGGTGTAATGCCGGCCTTCCCCGCTGATCAACCCGATCTCGCCGATGCTGTCGCCTGCCGCCACCAGGCGCACCCGTTCAGTAGGTCCGGCAAATACGCCCAGGCTGCCGCTCACGACGAAGTAGAGCGCGTCCGCCGGATCGCCCTGCTTGAACAGCGTCCGCCCGCCCGGCAGCGAAAACCACTGGAGTTCGGGGACCAGCGCGGCCAGCGCCTCGTCGCCCAGGTGGCCGAACACATCGCTTCGACGCAGCAGGGCGGAAAAATCGGGCTTGGACATGGCGCGGGATGGTACGGGCAGGCGTGTGACAAATCGTGACGTGGGGCCGCTTGATTTCACCCTGCGGGGTCGCCACGCTGAGGGCAGCCCGCGGGCCAGCCATCGGCAGGCCGGGCGTTCAGGAGACACCATGGAAACCACCAATCCGCTGCTGGCCGACGATACCCTGCCGGCGTTTTCGCAGATCCGCCCCGAGCACGTCACCCCGGCCATCGATCGCCTGTTGGCCGACTATCGCGCTGGTATCGAGGCCTTGACCGGCCCTAACGCGCCGCACGATTTCGACAGCGTGATGCTCACCCAGGAACGCCTGGAGCAGCGCCTCGCCCGCGCCTGGGCGCCGGTGGGCCACCTGCATTCGGTGGCGGACAGCGAAGCGTTGCGCGAGGTCTACGGCCCGGCAGAGGAAAAACTCACCGATCACGCGATCGAGGTGGGCCAGAACCGCGCGCTCTACCAGGCCGTGCAGGCCCTGGCCGATGCACCGGACTTCGCCAGCCTGTCGCGCCCACAGCGCGCGCTGGTGGAACATGCGCTGCGCGATTTCCGCCTGTCCGGCGTGGCGCTGGAAGAGCCCGCGCGTTCGCGCTATCGCGAGATCGGCGTGGAACTCAGCCGCCTCTCCACCGAATTTTCCAACGCCGTGCTCGACGCCACCGACGCGTGGCACGAACACATCACCGACGAGCGCGACCTGGCCGGCATTCCCGAATCCGGTCGCGCGGTGCTGCGCCAGTACGCCAAGGAACAGGACCTCGACGGCTACCTCGTCACGCTCAAGCAACCCAGCGTGCAGGCCGTACTCACCTATGCCGACAATCGCGGCCTGCGCGAACGCGTCTACTGGGCGTATCAGACGCGCGCTTCCGACCAGGGTCCGCAGGCGGGCAAGCACGACAACAGCCAGCGCATCGAGCGCATCATGGCCTTGCGTCATGAAGCGGCGCGCCTGCTCGGCTTCGCCAACGCGGCCGAGGAATCGCTGGCCACCAAGATGGCCGGCTCGCCCACCGAGGTGATGGAATTCCTGCACGACCTCGCCCAGCGCGCGCGGCCGGTGGCGCGCAACGAACTCAACCGCCTGCGCGAATTCGCCACCACCGAACTGAAGCTCGACAATCTCGAATCCTGGGACGTCGGCTACGCCTCGGAAAAACTGCGCCAGCAGCAATACGACCTGGACGAAGAACAGCTCAAGCCGTATTTCCCGCTGCCGTCGGTGATCGATGGCCTGTTCGGCCTCACCCAGCGCCTGTACGGCATCACGCTGAGCGTGCGCAACGACGTCGATGTGTGGCATCCGGACGTGCGCTATTACGACGTGCGCGATGCCGATGGCCGCGTGTTCGCGGGTGCCTACGTCGATCTGTATGCGCGTACCGGCAAGCGAGGCGGTGCCTGGATGGATGTGTGCCGCGCGCGCTTCCGCGACGGCGACAATGAACAACTGCCGGTGGCCTTCCTCACCTGCAATTTCGCGCCGCCCACTGAAGGCCGCGCCGCACTGCTTACGCACGACGACGTGCTCACCCTGTTCCACGAATTCGGCCACGGCCTGCACCATCTGCTGACCGAGATCGCGTTGCCTTCGATCGGCGGCATCGACGGCGTGGAGTGGGATGCGGTGGAACTGCCCAGCCAGTTCATGGAGAACTTCGGCTGGAATCGCGAAGCGCTGGACTTGTTCGCCCGCCACTACGAAACCGGCGAACGCCTGCCGGACGAACTGTTCCAGCGCATGCTGGCGGCCCGTCATTTCCACGCCGGCCTGTTCCTGGTGCGCCAGCTCGAATTCGCCATGTTCGATTTCCGCCTGCACCTGGAGTACGACCCCAGCCAGGGCGCCCGCACCATGGCAGTGCTGGAGGAAGTGCGCCATGAAGTGGCCGTGCTGCATCCGCCCGCATGGCAGCGTTTCCCGCATGCGTTCTCGCACATCTTTGCGGGCGGTTACGCGGCCGGCTATTACAGCTACCTGTGGGCCGAACTGCTAAGCGCCGATGCCTTCGGCGAATTCGAGCAGCACGGCGTGATCGATCGCGCGACCGGCGACCGCTTTCGCCGGGAAATTCTCGCGGTGGGCGCCAGCCGCCCCGCCATCGAAAGTTTCATCGCCTTCCGCGGCCGCGCACCGGAGCCCGAGGCCTTGCTGAAGAGCCACGGTCTGGCCTGAACCCTGCCGCCGTCCGCAAGGGCGGCGGCGTCTCGCCGGTCATCGCTTACAATGCCCTCATGAAAATCGCCTCATGGAACGTGAACTCGCTGAAGGTGCGTATTCCGCACCTCACGCAGTGGCTGGCCGACGCGCAACCGGACGTGGTGGCGTTGCAGGAAACCAAGCTGGAGGACCACAAGTTCCCGGTGGATGAACTGGCGGCCGCCGGTTATCGCGCCGTGTTCTCCGGCCAGAAGACCTACAACGGCGTGGCCTTGCTGGCGCGGGCCGACCTCAAAGGCGAATTTGAGGATGTCCTCACCGACATCCCGAACCTGGACGACCCGCAGCGGCGCATTCTCGCGGCTACCATTGGCGGCGTGCGCGTGGTGGATCTGTACGTGGTCAACGGCAAGGCCGTGGGCGACGAGAAATACGCGTACAAGCTCGACTGGCTGGCCAAGATGCGCGAGTTCCTGGCGCGCGAAATCGAACGCCATCCGAACCTGGTGGTGCTGGGCGATTTCAACATCGCGCCGGACGATCGCGACGTGTACGACCCGGTGGCCTGGGGCGAGGACATCCTGTGTTCGCCGCCCGAGCGCGAGGCGCTCAAGCGCATCACCGATCTGGGCCTGCATGACAGCTTCCGCCTGTTCGAACCGGCGGGTGAACACTTCAGCTGGTGGGACTACCGTCAGGCCGCCTTCCGGCGCAACATGGGCCTGCGCATCGACCTGATCCTGATCGGCGACGCCCTCAAATCCGCGGCAAAAACGGCCTCCATCGACCGCACGCCGCGAACCTGGGAACGCCCTTCCGATCACACGCCGGTAACGGTTGATCTGGATATCTAAGCAACACCGCAAACAGGCGACCGATGAATACACCCAAGACCGAGTGGCCCAGTTCGCTAGGCGACGAAGAACTCGACGAACTGGATACCTATCTGCGCGGCCACGTCGGCGAGGGCGACCTGCTGCTCGACGGCGTGCACGGCCTGCTCTCCGCGCTCGCGGTGGGCCCGGTGCAGGTCTTGCCGGAAGAATGGCTGCCCGAGGTGTTGCACGAGCCCTTCACCGATGAGGACGAAGGCAATCGCGTGCTGGCGCTGCTGGCCAAGCTCAACGATTCGATCACCGCCGAACTCGAGGTCGAAGCCTACGAGCCGATCCTCGGCGAAGTGGATACGGAAACCGGCCCGGTGCTTTCCGCGGCCGGCTGGTGCGAAGGCTTCAGCCGCGGCATCGACCTGCGCGCGGGCCTGTGGGAGAAGCGTCTCGCCGACGATCCGCAGCTGATGGAAATGCTGGGGCCGGTGATGGCGCTGGCAGTGGACGAAGGCATCCTCAACGCCGACGCGGAATTCGAAAAGCTCAGCGACGACGAGTACGACGAGTGCCTGACGCAGGTGCCCACCGTGCTGGGCGCGGTGAACCACTACTGGAACGAGCATCCGGTGAGCGAGGCGGAAATCGAAGCCGCCGTGCGTCCTGCCGAGGAAAAGGAGCCGTCGTCGGCACCGCCGCGCCAGCGCAGCGGACATTGGGTGCACTGAAGCGGTGAAACATCGCCACGCGGCGGTGTCGTTCCGCGCGAACAATCCGTTTCGGTTTACCCGGCTTGGGGAAGCGCCTGCGCGGGATCATGATGGTGTCAGTCCACTTTTCTGGAGACAACCATGACTGAGCGCAGCATTCTCCGCCGCATTCGCGGCGTCGACACCTCCGATGGTGCGGGTGTGAAGCTCAAGCGCGTCATCGGGCAGCCGGGCCTGGACATGCTCGATCCGTTCCTGTTGTTGGACGAATTCCGTTCCGACCAGGCCGGCGATTACATCGCGGGCTTCCCCGAGCATCCGCATCGCGGTTTCGAAACCGTGACCTACATGCTCGCCGGCCACATGAAGCACCACGACAACCACGGCAACAGCGGCGACCTGGTGCCGGGCAGCGTGCAATGGATGACCGCGGGCCGCGGCATCCTGCATTCGGAAATGCCCGAACAGGAAGACGGCCTGATGTGGGGCTTCCAGCTGTGGGTGAACCTGCCCGCGAAGGACAAGATGATCGCGCCGCGCTACCAGGACATCGGCCCGGAACGCATTCCGGTCGCGCGTCCGGCCGAAGGCGTCGAAGTGAAGGTGATCGCCGGTGAGTTTGGCGGTGTCACCGGACCGGTGGCGGAGATCGTCACGCAGCCGATCTATCTCGATATCTCCGTGCAACCGGGCGCATCGATCACCATCCCGTTGCCCGAAGGCCATGCAGGCTTTGCCTATGTGTTCGAGGGCAAGGATGCCGAGGTGGCTGGCGAACCGCTCGCCCGCAGCGAGATGGCGGTGCTCTCGCGCAGCGGCGACCTGCGCATCGCCGGTCGCGACACGGCGGCACGCGTGCTGCTGGTGGCCGGTCAGCCGCTCAATGAGGCGGTGACGCGTTACGGGCCGTTCGTGATGAACACGCCTGAGGAAATTCATCAGGCGATTGCGGACTTCCGCGCCGGCAAGTTCTAAGCGCAGCGGTTCCACTGCTTACCTAGCAAGCCACCTCGGTCCGCCGAGGTGGCTTTTTTATGCCCAGCCTCAAGTCACCCAAAGGATCGCCGTTAACAACTCGTAAGGGGAAATTCGGCGCGAGGGCCTGCTTGGCAAGATCGATGCATGACCTTCGTGCCTGCCAGCAAGTTCTCAAAATCAGCAAGTTAGCGCGAAAGTCGGGTTGTAAGCGGATGGCAGAATGTCGTTAAATAAGGATTAATCTAAGTCGGTGCAAGCGGCTGTACTATGTACTTACAGTCCTTGTGAAGAAATCACATATAACCTGTTGTATCTATTGCCATGAATGCCCTGATTACTCTCGTTGTCCTGGCCCTGATCGCGATGTTCGTCACCGCGATCAAGCGCGTGCCGGCCGACCAGGTGCATAGCCTCTATCGCCGGGGCAAGCCGTATCGCCTGCTGCAGTCGGGCACCCATATGGCGCTGCCGTTGATCGACCGGGTGGAGCACCGCATCAACCTCGGCGGCCAGGTGCTGCGCTTCGAGGAGCCGCTGCCCAATGCCCACGACGTGCGCGGCACGGTCTACTGGCAGGTGCTCGAGCCGGAACGTGCCGATGCGGTGATCGACCAGGCCGACCAGCTGATCCGTGGCGGCGCCCTCGCCGCCCTGCGCGACGAGCCGGAAGCCTTCGAGGCCGATCGTCGCGACCTGGGGTCGCGCCTCAAGCAGAGCATGAATGGCGCCCTGCGCGAGCGC
>Ga0070689_100001537_pt1 | contig 14725 bp, 10 predicted proteins | sample KBSS23HmetaG_FD_64669 | JGI IMG/M metagenome (GOLD analysis project Ga0070689, IMG submission 64669) | Switchgrass rhizosphere microbial communities from Kellogg Biological Station, Michigan, USA - KBS S2-3H metaG | ecosystem: Host-associated > Plants > Roots > Rhizosphere ...
GCGTCCGGCACGTCGGGCGTGCCGGAGAGGGACAACGCGACTTGCCAATTGTCGAGCGGCGCTCGAATCGAGCTGCCGATGACGCCGGCGAACGCCGTCGTCGGGGTCACGGGTCGCAATCGCTTGTCGGCCTCCTGCAGCACGGCGCGCTCGAAGGCCGGGAGCGGCGGATCGGGGTGAAGCACGACCAGCGTCGGATCCGTCCGCCCTCGAAGCGCAGCGAGGTCGACCAGCTCGGGAGGGCGGCCAAGGCGCTCCGTGCTCGCGGGGAGGTTGGCCGCTTCCACCACGCGATCGCTCTCGGCGAGAAAGAAGAGATGCCGGACCGCCTCGACCATCGCCAGTGTCGCGACGCGGGCCGCGGCGTGCTCCGTCGTGCGATCCCAGACGACGGTGGGGCCATTACCGGCGTAAGCCGCGCTGCGCGCCTCCCCCGAAGTCAGCACTTCGACCGTCAGCGTCGGCAGACGGCATTGCTTCGCCCTCAGGAGCTCGCGCCGGCACCACGATCGCGAACTGTACAGATCGCCCCGGACGGCCACGAATACCCCCGATCCCGCCTCGCGATCGACCTGCGACGCGAGCTTCTCGCCGGGCAGGATCGACACCTTGTCGAAGAACGCCGCGCCGGTCGTCTCGCTGGTGACGTACGATCGGATCTTCTCGGCGGCGCGCCCGGAGGCCTCGAGGTCGGCCTTGGCGTGCGAAATGAACAGCCGTGAGGCATACGCATCGTTTCCGGAGAGCACGCGGGCGAGCTCGAGGAGGATCTCGTTGAGCGTCGTTCGCCGTGGCTCGCCCTCCGGATAAAGCTCGGTCAGGAGAGGCTTGGGCATCCGACCTTCGACGGCGCGCCACCTGGCGCTCACCGGCACGGGCAGGACGCGAGCCGCGCACCCCGGCGCGCTCCACCCCGCGATGGCAGAGAGCGCCTGCTTCCGCGCGTCTTCATCCTCGAACGCATTCGCGCCGAGCACCGGAATCACGACGACGTGCTGCGCCTCCGTGCAATCGACGCGATCCCAGCTCGTCGCGACGCGCACCGGAATACCGGCGCCCCAGGCCAGCGGGTCGGCCTTGTGGCGGGTGAGAAGCGAGTACAGATCCTCTCCCAGACGGACCGCCGCCGCTCGTTCCGGATCGGACGCCTGTACGGCCGGGTTCGACGTCGGGAACCATGTCGTGTGAACGATGAGAGCGGGCTTGCCAATCACGATGGGCTCCTCCTCTCGATGATGAAGAGCAGTCGGCGTGCCGCGAGCGGAACGCGGGCAAATGCCCGAAAGCCGCGCCGACCCAGCGGCGCCGAAGGCGACCGCATCCAGGAAGGACGACGAGGTCCCGTCGCGTGACGACGACTCGTCGTCGCGCTAACGCGGTGAAACGCCGAGGCGCAAATCAGCTCGAGCGCATGCTCACCGTGTTTTGCGAGCCTGAGCCCTCGACGTTGCAGCTCCGCTTTGCGCGAATCCTCGTGTGGTCGCGCTTCGAATATGCGGGTGCGCGTGTTGACGTCGAAACATGTTCGTGCGACGCCTTAAACTCGACATCGATTTCATCGATGCACGATTCGTAACTCCGCCGACATGGTTCGAGCGGTAACGATGAGCCATCGTCACCGCGACGGGACGTCGTCATGTTCCGAGCTTGTACTGGCCACGAGGCTCACCCGATCACGGTGTGCTCGTTGCTGTCGTTCCTGAATAGCGCAGCGCACGCTTCCGGCACGAAGCGCGCGTTTGGGCTTCGCGTCGCCGCGCGCCGAGCCGTGCGCCGCTTCGGGTCGTGCGGAAAGGGGGGCCGCTCATGAAGACAAGGTATGAAGCCGTCGTGGTCGGTACGGGATTCGGTGGGGCCGTCGCGGCGTGCCGCCTCGCGCAAGCGGGACTCACGACCGTGGTCTTCGAGCGAGGGCGCCGGTACGGGGATGGATACGACAAGTTTCCGCGTAACTGGGAAGACCCCTGCGATGGCTGGCTGTGGGAGCACGGGCAGGGACTCTTCGACGTCAAGGCGATGTCCGAAATGATGGTCGTCGCGGCCGCCGGCTACGGCGGCGGATCCTTGATCTACGCGAACGTCCACCTGCGCATGCCCCCGGACGCCTTCGCGCGCGGATGGCCGGAGCCGTACAGCCGCGAAGCGCTCGACCCGTACTACGACCTCGTCGCGTACATGCTCGATATCAACCCGATCGCGAAGACGCCGCACGGCGATCTTCCGCCGAAGACGGTGCTGATGCGCGAGGTGGCGAAGAAGCTCGGACGGGCCGAACAGTTCTGCCTCCCGAACATCGCGGTCAATTTCGACGACCCCCACACGAAGAAGGCGAACAAGTTCGGCGTGGCCCAGCGCGGCTGCAACTACTGCGGCGAATGCGACATAGGCTGCAACAACCAATCGAAGAACACGCTCGACCTGAACTATCTGGCGCTCGCGGAGCGGACCGGGAATGCCGACACGGCTCTCCAGACCGCGGTGACGAAGATCGAGCAAGTGGGCAGCGGATACCGCGTCCATTACCGCGACCTCGCCGACGGGGTCGACGGTACGGTCGAGGCCGACGCCGTCTTCGTCTGCGCCGGCGCCGTCAACACCACCGAGCTCCTCCTCCGGTGCCGCGACGAGCATCGGACCCTGCCGAAGCTGAGCCCCGCGCTCGGATACCGCTATTCGGGCAACGGCGACTACCTGGCGTTCGCCTTCGATACCGCGGAGAAGTTCGAGCCGTCGCGCGGGCCGACCATCACCACCGGGATCGTGTACGACCGCGGCGCAGGCGATCAACGCACGTGGTTCATCTTCCAGGAGGGGGGATATCCCAAAGAGGTCGCCTGTCTCCTCCAGATCCTCAATCCGAAGCGCGACGCCGCGTACGAGCTCGCCGCGGTCACGATGAGCGGGCTGGAACGGGCCGGCGTGGCCTTGGCCCGGGGAGCGATAGCTCCCCTCGAAACCAGAGAGGGGCGCCTTGACGAGGATGCGGAGGGGAGCGCGAGCTCGGCGGTCTTCCTCGCCATGGGCCGGGACCTGGCCAACGGTCGCATCGAGCTCCTCCCCGCGACGAACCTCCTTCGCATTCACTGGGACGTCCCGGCCAATCTGCCGCTCTACTCCACGGAGGAGCGATTCACCAACGACGTCGCGGGGGCGCTCGGCGGCGCGACGGGATACAACCCATTCTGGCGCCTTTTGCATCGACCGGTCTCGGTCCACAACCTGGGCGGCGCGGTGATGGCGGACCATCCGGCCGACGGCGTCTGCGACTCGGGGGGCGAGGTCTTCGGATATTCGAACCTCTTCGTCCTCGACGGCGCGGCGCTCCCGGCGTCCACCGGCACGAACCCGTCGCACACGATCGCCGCCGTGGCGGAGCGGAACGTCGAGCGCTTCATCCGTCGCTACAAGAACGATCCGACGTGGCGCGCCCCGGAGAACGCGGCAGCGACGCGCATCGAGGAGCCGCTCGATCGCATTTCGGTCCCCCGTGAAGGCACGCCCACGCCGCTGACGCCGAGTATCGGCATCACGTTCACCGAGACCATGAAGGGGCTTCTGTCCCGCACGACCACGCTGCCGGCGTCGCCGGCGGAGTACGCCGCGCGCGCGAGCGCGGGCGAGGCCGAGAACGGAGCGGCGCAGTTCACCTTGACGATCACGGTGCCCGACGTCGACGCGTTCATGACCGACAAGAACCATGGAGCCATCGCGGCTGGCAAAGTGAGGGCGACCGGCCTGACCGAGGAGGGCGGCGCGCCCGTGGTCGCCGGGGTGTTCAACCTCTTCGTCGAGGCGGACTCGATGTACGCCCGCAAGATGCTTTACGCGCTTCCGTTCTACGGCGCCGATGGGCAGCCGTACTTGCTGAGCGGCGTCAAGGACGTCCGCGATCACGGCACGTTCGATATCTGGCCGTCGACGAGCACGCTGTATACCGTGATCCGGAGGGGGCACGATCAGGACGGTCCCGTGGTGGCGGCCGGGGTCCTCCATATCCTCGAGAGGGACTTCGCCCGTCAGTTGACCACGCTCCGGACCATCGGCGGCGGCTCGGCGCTCGCGCAAGCCGACGCGATGGCGCGCTTCGGTCGCCTGTTCTTGGGGACTCTGTTCGACGTGTTCGTGCGACCCCGGCTCGAGCTGTAGGACGAACGCCATCGGGGAGGGAGAGCCAAGGAGGTACCGATGAACAATCTATCGCCGCAGCGCTTCGAGTTCGCCGCGCCGGACCAGATCCAGATCCGCCTGACGAGGCTCCACGGCGGAAACAAGGGGCCGGTCCTCTTGGTCCACGGCGTCGGGGTGTGGAGCGGGATGTTCTCCCTGGAGACGATTCGGGAGAACTTCGCGCAGTTCCTGGTCAAGAACGGCTACGACGTCTGGCTGCTCGATTGGAGAGGGAGCATCCAGCTGCCGCTCACGCAGTTCACCCTCGACCAGGTGGCCGAGAACGACATACCCGCCGCGGTCGACTACGTCCTCAAGGAGACGCGGGCGAATTCGATTCAGGCGGTCGTCCACTGCGCCGGGTCGGCCGCGTTCTTCATGTCGCTCGCGGCGGGTCGCCTCGCGGGCAAGGTCCGCTGCGTATCGTGCTCGCAAGTCGCCCTCCACTTCGCCGTCCCGCCCGCGACCGAAGCGAAGTCGCTCATCCGGCTGCCGGAGTTCCTGGACACGGTCGGGGTCCCGTACATGACCCCGACGGAGGACGCGGAGTGCCGCCTCTTCCAGGAGGCGTTCGGAGCCTTCGTCGACATCCTGCACCACGAGTGCACGAGCACGATCTGCCATCGCATCACGTTCCTGTACGGGCACCTGTACGAGCACGCGAACACGAACGAAGAGACGCACGCGAGGCTCTCCGAGCAATACGGGAAATGCAACATCACCGTCTTTCGGCACCTGGCGCAGCTCGCGCGCCGCGGCGCGTCCACGCGCTACGACTACGGGTGGCACGAAAACCTCGAACGGTACGGGAGTCGGACGCCGCCGTCGTACCTCGACCCGGCCCACTTCCGGATTCCGATCACGTTCGTCTCCGGAGCGAAGAATCGGACCTTCCTCCCGCGGTCGACCGAGCTGACGTTCGACTGGCTCGTCCGGAAGAACGGAGAAGGCCTGTACAAGCGCCATATCGTGCCGGGGTATGGTCACATCGATTCATTCATGGGGGCGGATGCGAGTCGCGACACGTATCCACTGTTCCTCGAGCAGCTCGAGGCCTGTCCCGCCTGAGACCTCGTCACGATCACGAGACGGCGCGCGAGCGCGAGAAAGTGGAGGCATGCCAATGGACGAGGTTCGATCCAGGAGGCTCGCGGCGTCGACCGACATGACGCCGGTCGAGGGCTCCGTGGACATCGAGGTCCCCGCCGACGTCTTGTGGGCCCTCTTCACGCGCCCGAACCGGTGGCCGCGCTGGAATCCCTGTTTCCGCTGGGTGTACAACACGACGCTGGTCGAAGGAGAGCACCTCCTCTGGTGCTTCAACCCGATCAAGAAGTGGTACCCGTACATCATGCCGGCGACCGCCAACGTCATCGAGGTCGAGCCGGGACGCCGAGTCACGTGGGAGGTGAACGCGCTGCCGGGCTTCTACGCCCATCACACGTATTCGATCGACGCGCTCCCGGGAGGGCGGTCGCGCTTCCGTTCGTGGGAGAAGGCGACGGGGCGCGGATTTTTGGCGACGAAGAAGTTCTGGGTCGAGCACTTCACGTTCGTCAAAGATCGGTCTCTCGAGGGGGCGCGCACCCTGGAGTCGATCTACAGGCGCGACGGGGACCTGTATTCGCTCGAGGAGCAGAGCGACCGACTCGTCTCGTCCAAGGACGGCGCGTTGACGGCGCTGTCGGCCGTGGCCCCGCTCTGGTTCGTCGGCGCCAAGGTCCGGCCGAAGGTGACCGAGCTGGCGCCGGGCGTGCACGCGGTGCTGGGCGCCGGCGGAAACAGCCTCGTCGTGGAGAATGGGGGCGAGGCGCTCCTCGTCGACACGAAGTTCCCGCCCGGGTCGAACTTGCTCGTGCGGTGGGTGCGGAAGAACGTGAAATCGCCGGTCACGACGGTCGTCAATACGCACTATCACTACGATCACACGCAAGGGAACGAGAATTACCCGCGAGCGACGGTCATCGCGCACGCTCGCGCGCGGGAGTACATGCTGGAGCAGGACGGGGACTTCTGGAGCGATCGTCGCGCGGGGCTCCCGGCCGTCGGCGTGGACGATCGCGGGCAGACGATCACCGTGGGATCCCAGGAGGTGCAGCTCTTCTATCCGGGACCGGCGCACACGCGCGCCGACCTCGTGGTGTACCTCCCGAAGGAGAAGATCCTCGCGACCGGGGACCTCTTCTTCAACACGTACTATCCGTTCTTCGACTCGTCGCGGGCGGGCGTCGCCATCCCCGGAATCATCCGCGCCATCCGCCACGTGGCCGACGCGTTCCCCGACGCGCGCGTCGTGCCGGGACACGGTCCTCTGGCGACGATCGACGAGCTCCGGCAGTACGCGTCGTATCTCGAGGACCTCGTGCAGGCGGTGACCGCGGCGGTCGGCGCCGGGCAGAGCGAGCAGGAGGCGGTGCGTACGATCGACCTCTCGAAGTGGCCGCGCGCGGTCCTCCCTTCGCTGCACGGCCATCGTCTGGCGTGGGGGACGCGGGAGAACAACATTCGAAGCGTGTATCGCGTCCTCGCCGCTCAGAAGGCGGCGGGCGCCGCGAAAACGGCCGTGACGGCCTCCCCGGTGCGAATCAAACCGGGTGCGGGCCCGGCCGGAGCCGCGATATGACGCTGTGACGGGGAGACGCGACCATGGCATTCGACGATGTGGTGGTGCTGGTGCCGGGTTTTTTGGGGTTCGCGCGTGTGGGAGGGTTCTACTATTTCGCGGATCGGGTCGGCGCGACGTTGCGTGCCGCGCTTCAGGCGGCGAAGAAGCGGCCCATTCCGGTGGTGCCGTGCTGCGCGCTGCCGACGGATCGCCTGGCGAAGCGCCAGGAGAAGCTCATCTCCGGGCTGGCCGAGCTGGCCGATCGCATCGGCGGCGTCAAGCGATTCCACCTCGTGGGGCATAGTTGCGGCGGGGTCGACGCGCAGCTCCTCACGTGCGATCGCCCGCTGGCGAAGGAGCGCTGGGAGGCGAACGACGACCGCGTGCGGGAGAAGATCGCGTCGGTGATCGGCATCGCGGCGCCGCACTACGGGACGTGTCTCTCGAACGCGCCGCTGGCGAGGCTCGCGGCGAATCCGCTCCGGATCCTCGCGACCGATCCGGCCTCTGATCTCGCGTCGATGCCTTCGGTCGGCCGGCAGCTCTGGGATCTATCGCGTCTCGCGAGGTACGGCGCGGAGGGCGATGTCCTCTATTCGATGCTGGGGAGCCTCCCCGACAGCGCCAAGTTCCTCTGGGAGGTCCTGAGCCACCGCGGGCTCATCGACGACGTCGCGCCGCGCGCGATGGAGGCGACGCGCGCGGGATGGAAGAAAGGCAGCGTGACGCTGCGGAGCTTCGTGACGGTCGCGCCCTTACCGGAGGACGGGGACGCCTTCTTCCAAGATCTGCATCGCATGACGTCCGACACGAGCGACGCACCGGCGCCCGACATCGTGAAGGAGGCGGTGGCGCTCCTGACCGAGCGGTCTCGCACCGCCATCGGCTCTGGAGCGGTCATTTCCAATTTCGATGATCGCGTGAACGACGGCGTCGTGAACAGCGCGCGCCAGCTCCTCGACCCCACCGACCCGGACGAGCTCGCGGGGATCGTCGTGGCGGACCACGCGGACGTCCTCGGTCACTACGATCGCGAGGACGCCTTCGTCGGCGGGAGGCCGCTCAACATGGGCCTCTTCCACAGCGGCGCCGGGTTCGGCGACGACCAATTCTACGAGCTCTTTGGTCGGGTCGCCGAGATCCTGGCGCGCGCGATCCCCTAGATTCACGCCGGGTCTTCAGGGGCCGGGCGCGATCGTGGGACGAGCCGCGCGGGCCTGGCGCCAGCGATCCACGGGACGATCGACGCCCACGAGCAAGAGCGCGGAGAGCGCGAGCACCGCGCCGATCGTGCACGAAACGGGGAATGGCGGATTGACCGTCAGCACGGCCGCGACGATGAGCAGGTGACAGAGATAGATGGGATAACTGAGCTCGCCGAGCCACCGATCGATCGACGCGTTTTTGAACGCCGAGAAGATGAACGGGATCGCGACGGCGATCGCCGCATAGATCAACCATCTCCCCGCCTCGTTCGGGAGCCCCAGGAGCGGGTGCACGACGATCAGCGTGAAGAGCGCCGCCGCGCTCGCCCAGCCGACCGCGCGCGGTCGATCGGCGGCCCACGGCAGCGCGCGGTGCGCCAGCATTCCGAACAAGAAGAGGAATAGGGAAGTCGGAAAGAGCCGCCCCTGCCACAGCGCGTAGTCGACGGGGAGGAGGTGACCGGCGAACCGGAGGGCGACGCTCGCGAGGGCGAGACCCGCGAGGGCGCGCGTGCTCGACCGCGCGAGCGCCGGCGCGACCGCATAGAAGAGGAGCTCGATCGACAGGCTCCACGACTGCGGAACGAGGAGCGCTTGCCACGCGACGACGACGGTGTCCGTCGGCATCGCGCCGCTCGGGTCGAACACGAACCCGCCGCTCGGGGCGAGCCGGAACCAGTAGAGCAGGTCCTGGCCCACGAGCAGGGCGTTCTCCAGAACGAGGACGACGGCCGTCGCGGGGTGCCGATACACCGCGAGGAAGCCGTCGCGGGTGAACGTCGCGGTGAGGTCGAGCCTGAACAGCGCGACGGCGGCGAGCGCCATCGTGACGAAGTACGCAGGGAGCAATCGGAGGAGGCGGTTCGAATAAAAGAGGCGCGTGTCGCGGTATTTTCCGTCGAGGACCAGCGCCATGTAGAAGCCGGAGACGACGAAGAAGCCTTGCACGGCCAGGCCGCCGGAGACGAACTTCGTCTTTGCCGGCGGGAGGTGCGAGAGCAGCACGGCGAACGCCAGCAGCAGGCGAAGGACACCCATTCAAGGGAGTATACCCCTAGCCAGGTGACGGTCCCTCGGAGGCGCGCGCCTCCGCCAAGATCTGGTGCACGATGTTCGTCTTGGCGTCGGCGTAGTCCTCGATGGATCGCCACGTCTTCTTCGCCAGCTCGCGTTTCTCGTTCGCGTAGCGATCGCGCGCCTCGGGGTGTGTCCGGAGCCAATCGCGGAAAAGCACCATCTGCGCGATCTCCGCGCACCCGGCGGTGAAGACGTGGAGGTTGACGTCGGTGTCCGGCCCGTTGAAGAGGCGATGCTCGAACCACTCCGGTTCGCGAATGCGGAGTACGTACCCCGCCGCCTCCAGCGCCGGCGCATACGCCGATTCGTCGGAGGAGTCCGGTACGGCGAGGATGATGTCGATGACCGGCTTCGCCGAAAGGCCGGGTACGGACGTCGACCCCACGTGCTCGAGGAGCTTCGCCCGGGCTCCCACGGCCGATCGAATCCTCGCCGCTTCGCGCTCGAACAGGACGGGCCAGCGCGGGTCGTAGTCGCGCACGACGATCATCTCCGCCACGATAGCGGTAAGCGCCCGCGCGCGGTGGTACGCTCGCGGCGATAAGGGGCCACGAGACTGTCATGCGCGCGATACTCGCATGGGCCGAAGCCGCGCGCCGCGCGCTCCTCGTCGCCGCGGCGCGCGCGCCGGGGGTCGGCGCGATCGTGCGATCGCGCGAGCGGCGGATCGCGGCGCGCGCGTACGTCGCGATCGGCGTGGCGCTCGCCCTTGCGGTCCTCGCGCCGGCGCTCACGCTCGCCGTTTCGCCGATCGTCCTCGGTGTGCCGCACGTCGCGAGCGCGCTCCGCTACCTCGTCCTCCGGCAACGGCGGAAGCGCGGGGCCATCGCGGCGATCGCGGCGGCGTGTGCGGCGATGGCCACGCTCCGCATGGCCGAGCAGTGGGGGGGCGCGCCGGAGGTGTTCGCGCGGTGCGAGGTCGTCCTCGCGATCGCGTGGGCGCTCGCGGCCGCGGTGCACGGCGCGCGGATCTCCGGAGCGCGAGGCCGCCTCGCCCTGGCGATCGCGGCGATCGCCCCGTTCGCAGTGGCCGCGATCGCGCACCCGCGCGCGGCGCGGATCGCCTTCGTGCACGTGCACAACCTCGGCGCCGTGGTCCTGTGGGCGCTCGTCTTCCGGCGTGGATCGGGCGGCGGAGCCGGGCGCGCGCGGCCGGCGCTCCCGGGGCGCGTCGCGGCGGCGCTCCTCGCGTCGCTCGCGCTCCTCCTCTCCGGCGCGACGCTCCCGATCACGCGCGCGATCGGCGCGGGCGTGGCCGCCGGCGTCGACATCGACGCGGTGGCGGCGTGGCTCGCGCCGGGAGCCGCAGCGGCGGCGCCGCTCGTCCTCGCGCACGCGTTCACCGATTCTGTGCATTATGCATTCTGGCTCGGCGTCATCCCCGACGAGACGCTGCGCGGCGAGGGGACGCTGTCGTTCCGTATGACGTGGCGCGGGCTCCTCCGCGATTTCGGCGCGCCCGGCCTGACGATCGTCGCGACCGCGGCGATCGCCGTCGCCGCCGGCGCGCTCTTCGACGCGTCGGGCGCCCGCGGCGCATACTTCGCGGTGGCCGGTTTCCACGGGTACGTCGAGGGGGCGGCGCTCGTCTTCTTCGCGACGAGCGCCCCCGCGGGACCCGGCGCGGTCGCCGGTGCCGATCGACCCATCGGTGCCAGTTGACCGCGGTTTTTACACAAAGCCCGGATCGTCAATGCCGTCCCGATCCGCGACGGCTCCGATTGCAATGTTGCAACGCGCCCGCCGTGGCAGTGCAACGGCCTCCGCGTTGCGCACGTCACCTGCGGACCCATTTCTGAACGCATCGCCAACGACGGCGCCTTTCCGTCGTCTCAAATCCCATTTCCCAAATACGCTTCACACATGGCGAAGTCAGGGGGTCTCTACCCGCGTTCGGCAGATGCCGACGACAAGGAGAGAACCATGAATCGTGTGTATCGGTGGCTCGTGATCGGGGCGGCCTCGGCCGCGCTCGGCGGGTGCCACCACGAGGAGACGTCGCCTTCATCGGATCGAGACGTGGATTCGGCGTTCACCCGCGCGCTCGCGAGCGATCCGGAGGCGCGGACGGCGTTCGCGCGTTTCGCGGCGGAGAGCGTCCCGGCGCTCGACGCGTGCCTCGGCGTGGCGTCGGCGTCGCGCGCGCCCGCGACCGCCGTCGTATCGTTCGAGCGCGCGAGCACGAGCGATCCCGCGGCGCCGCGCTACGTCGCGTCGTCGTTCAGGATGGCGAGCGGCCAGGCCGGCGCGAAGAAGCTCGACGTGCAGGGCCTCGCGTGCCTCGACCGGCTCCGCGGCCGTCCGCTGCGTCTGCCTGCCGCGATCGCGCGGACCGCGCCGCAGCGCTTCGTGCGTCCGGTGCTCCTCACGATGCCGTTGGCGGCGGGAGGTGCGCGATGAGGCGCCATATCTCGAGGGACAAGCGGAATGGGGTACTTGGAGGTCGCTTCGGAGGTGCCGCCGCGGTGGTGTGCATCGCCGGCGCGAGCACCGCGCTCGCCGACTCCGGCCGCGCGCCGGGCCATATCGCAGGGAGCTTCGCGTTGACGGGTCTCACCGCCGACGGCTTCCGCGTCCAGGTGCTCGACACCGACGGCGATGGCGCTTCGGCGACCACGACGGTGTCGAGCGGCGATCGCTTTGATCTTTCGATTGAAGGCGATCAGACGTACGAGTCGGTGGTCGGCACGCTCCAGTACCCGAACGCGAGCGTACGCCTGGTCGCGACCGAGCTCGCGATCGGCGTGACGAGCGGCGCCACGACGACCCTCGACGACTCGGTGCTCGTGTCGCCCGGCGGATCGATCCACGTGACGCACACGGTGTCCGGCGGTTCGCTCGTGTCGGCTTCGTACACCGCGTCCGCGGTGCTCTCGCGCGGCGCGCGCTACGAGTACACGGCGCGCTCCCGCGCGTCGACGTTCCCCACAGTGGCGGCCGGCGACGTCGCGATCACCGGCACGGTGCAGGTAGTGGTCCAGGGCGAAGACGGCGCGCCGCTGTGCACCGCGCCGGCGTTCATCCCGGAGACCCACGTCGCGGTCGCCGCGGGCGCCACCACCGACGTCGCGATCCCGATCACGGTCGACCCGTCGTTTTGCCAGACGGGGTTCGCTGGGCGGCTCGCGCTCCGCGGGATCGACGCCGACGACGTCATGTCCTGGAGCGTGGAGTCGTTTCTCCACTCCGATCCGGACGACCAGGCGTTCACCTCGGCCAACGGCAGCGATACCGAATACGACCTCGTCGGGCTCACCGCCGACGCCTACGACGTCTTCACGAGGGCCGATCTCTCGTCGGGCGAGAGCTACACGTTCCATGCGCGCGGCCCGTTCTCGCTGACCGACGGCCAGCGCACGGCCGTCGACTTCGCCGACGACGCGGCGTTCGCCGTCGGATCGATCCACGTCAGCGGGGCCGCGCCGAGCAGCGCGTTCGTGGCATTCCAGCGAGACGACGGCGACGCGGCGGAGATCGCGTTCTCGGGGGAGGCGTATCGGCTCCTCGTCACGCCGGGGCAGCCGGCGGTGCCGTGGCGACGGTCGTCCGAGCACCTCACGTTCTCGCGCAACGTCGCGCTCGATGGCTGCGCGGCGAAGACGTCGTCCACGTTCGTGACGGTGTTCGACGGCGCGTCGGAGAAGAAGAACGTCACCGCAGCCGCCGACACCGACTTCGGAGCGAAGGAGATCGGCGTCTCGGCCGGTCGTACGTCGCTCTCGATGTCGCCGCCGGCGCCGTTCGATTTCCCCGAGATCGTCGCGACGCGCGTCGACCCGGCGACCGGCGACCTCGTCCAGATCGTCAGCGCGCCCAGCCTCGTGAATACGATTCACCCGAGCGTGAGCTTCGTCGGCCCGCCCGGCCGCTACGCCGCGGAGGCGTTCGCGACCGTCGACGACGAGCAGGTCCGCATCGCGACGCCGACGATCGACCTCGGCGCGGCGACGGCCACGCCCCAGGGCGATCACGTGGTGGTGAACGTGCTCGACTCCGCCGGACACCCGCTGAACGTGAAGCTCACGTTCGAGCACGTGACCGCCGCCGGCGCGACCACCGCGACAGCGTCGGATCTCGGCCCGAACGTCCCCGATCCGCTCCACGCCGCACGGAACCCGTTCACGGGGCTCGAGTACCTCGATCTCTCGACCACCGCGGCGTTCACCGGAAAGGTCGAGGTGTGCGTCGGATTCGATCTCGACGCGCTGACCGGCCTCGGCGCGAGCAACGTCGCGGCGATCCGGAGCGGGCAGCGGAAGCTCCACGCCGAGTCGTTCACGTGCTCGACGTGCGGCGGGTGCGCGTTCGAGAACGTCGACGAGAACTACTCGGACGCGGCGAGCCCGAGGTTCTTCGGCGGCGGGACCGAGCCACCGCGCGACGCCGTGCGGTGCAGCGTGGTCACCGATCTGTCGCGGCTCGTCCTCGCCGTCGACGAGAGCGATCCGCCCACGACCGCCGCCGACGAGCAGTGCATCGGGGCGTCCGGCGCGCCGGCGCTCGTCTCGATGGATCCGGGCGCGTGCGTCGCGACCGCCGACAACGCCTCGCGGCGGATCGGCGGCTGCTCCGACGCAGGCGGCGGGCTCGCCTCGTGCACGTTCGACGGTCAGGCGTCCGAGGCGCTCGCCGCCGGAGCGCACACCGTCGTCGTCGAAGGGGTGAACGCGTCGCACGACACGAGCTCGTGCTCGTCGTTCGTCTCGGTCGTCGATCAGGAGCGCCCGGTCCTCACGTGCACGCCGCGCACGGTCGAGTGCCAGGGGACGAAGACGCTCGCGGAGATCTCCGCGGCGTGCTCCGACAACTGCGGAACGTGCGACGCGACATGTGGCTTCGGACCGTTCGTCATGGGGGCGAACACGTCGCAGTGCAACGCGGTCGACGGCGCACGGAATACGGGGAGCTGCGCGACTGCCGTCCAGGTCGTCGACACGCAGCCGCCGATCCTCCACGTCACCGCGGCGCCGTCCGTCCTCTCGCCCGCCGACGGGAGACTCGTCGAAATCCAGATCGCCAAATCGGCCTTCGACGTGTGCGATCCGTCGCCGACGTCGAGCTGCTCCGTCACGTCGAGCGACGGCGCCGCCACCGGCCCGCACGACATCGTGATGAAGAACGGCCGCCTCTTCCTCCGCGCGACGGAGAGCGCGCCGCCCAAGAACCGCGTCTACACGATCACGTGCACCGCGCGCGACGCGTCGGGCAATACAAAGGCCGCCTCGACGCACGTCACCGTGAGCTGCACTACACCTCCGTGACGCATTCGTTCGATCCGACGATGCTCGCGCCGTGAGGCGCGCGCTCCGCGCGCTCCGAGCCCACCCTCGGAGCGCGCGGCCAGGTTACGTCACGCGCGTCTTACCACGCGTTCACGGTCTGGACGGTCGCGCCGTTCCCTTCGTTGCCGCCGGTCCCGCGGCCGCCGCCCGCGCGAATCCCCGTGTGTAACCGAAGAACGCGCACCGTCTCGCGCGCGACTCGCAGCTCGTTCCGTCGTATGGGCGTCTCCGGTTCCGCGATCGTGCTCAGATGTTCCTTCATGGCCAGATCTCTTTCTTTTTTTATGTGTTGTGTAGCAAGCCTCGGCCCACCCCATCGCGCACGATGCGTGCGCGACGTGGCTGGCACTTCGTCAGCGGCATCCCAGCGCTCGGCGCCGCTCGCGCGC
>Ga0070689_100001538_pt1 | contig 14722 bp, 11 predicted proteins | sample KBSS23HmetaG_FD_64669 | JGI IMG/M metagenome (GOLD analysis project Ga0070689, IMG submission 64669) | Switchgrass rhizosphere microbial communities from Kellogg Biological Station, Michigan, USA - KBS S2-3H metaG | ecosystem: Host-associated > Plants > Roots > Rhizosphere ...
CTCAACCCCATCAGTTTCCTGCCCGGCCCCGTCAGTCTCCGGCAGGAAATCCGCGCCGCGCTCGACAAACTCCCCTTGTCGCATCGCTGCGACAAGTTCAAGGAGGAGATAGCGCTCACCAAGACACTGCTCTGTCAGCTCGTGCGTGCGCAGCATGTCGAAATCCTGCTCGGCTCCGGCACGCTGGCCAATGATGTGATCGCCGCGCAGCTCTCGTTATCGGAGGCGCCCGGCGTCATTCTCAACAACGGAGAATTTGGCGGCCGCCTTTTGGATCACGCGAGGCGCTTTGGCCTCCCGTTTCAGGCGCTCGAAATCGAATGGGGCGGCGCTTTTGACCGCGAACAGGTCCAACGGGCCCTCGACCGCAGTCCCGAGGCCGGATGGCTTTGGGCCGTCGCGTGCGAGACTTCAACCGGGATTCTCAATGAGGTCGAATGGTTGAAGGAGCTCTGCGCAGGGCGCGGCGTCAAACTTTGTCTCGACTGCATCAGCGTGATCGGTACCGCCCCGGTGGACTTGCAGGGTGTTTACCTGGCCTCTTGTGTCAGCGGCAAGGGACTGGGCGCGTTCCCTGGATTGTCGATGGTCTTTTATCACGATGCCGTGGCGCCCAGGCCGGACAAATTGCCGCGTTACCTGGACCTCGGTTACTATGCCGCGCAAAACGGTGTTCCGTTCACTCACTCCTCCAACCTCCTTTCGGCCCTTCAGGCGGCGTTGAAATGTTACGACTCGCGGCAACCGTTCGCGGAAATCGCGGAGCTTTCCGTCTGGCTGCGTCCCAAACTGCGTGAGCTGGGTTTCGAAATCCTGGCGCCGGATGATCAGGCGTCGCCGGCAGTGATCACGCTGGCGCTGCCCCAATCCATCAGCTCGCAGGAGATCGGCGACCAACTCCAGGCCGCCGGCTTCCTTCTCAGTTACCAAAGCCAGTACCTGCGCGACCGTAACTGGGTTCAAATCTGCCTGATGGGTGATTGCTCCCGCCAAAGTCTGGTGGCGCTCCTGACCGAGCTGCGCAAAGTGAATACCGCGGCGCCGATGGCTTGAAACGAGGATCCGGGCCCCATGCGCCCTGCTGAGCAGTAACTACTTGGTGCGTCGAACGCATTCGACCGTGGCCTCGAATGCGCCTGCCAGCGGATCCCACGGCTGATTCGAGAAAGGGGTGGGGACAGCTTGTGCCCACTGGGTTTCAGAATCGCTTCTTTCCAAGCGGGGACGTCCCCTCCCCTGTTCGCGCGCATGAATCAACCGTGCAGCGGATCCTTCGGTGAACGCATCCGACACTTGATTTTTAAGCGGGATGCTGAACAATCTCGCGCACCAGACGGTGCTATGCTCAATTCGGAAAACATTCAGACGGCGGCGTTCTTCGCGCTCGTACTTGTATTCGAGATTTTGGAACGAGTTCGGCCCGAGCGCGAGGTGGATCGGTGGAAGGATTTGAAGATCGACGTCTTATCCTTCGCGCTGGCCATCATGATGAACCGCATCTCGCACTACTCGGTCACGGGCTTCGTGAACGCCTGCGCGCCGGCGTGGCTGCTTGGCGGCTGGCAGGCGCTGCAGGCCCTGCCCAGCGCGGCTCGAATCGTCCTCGCCATTTTTCTGGTGGACTTTATGATTTACTGGATTCACCGCGCGCAGCATCGGTTCGATGCCCTCTGGCGCACTCACGCCTGGCACCACTCGATCGAACAGCTCTACTGGTTTTCCGGGTTTCGCACGAGTTTCCTGCACTCGTTCATTTACAATGTCCCGCAGGCGGCGGTGCCGATGCTCGTGTTCAACCTGAGCCCGCTCGAAGCCGGCGTCGGCTACTCGATTGGCCTGCTGATCCAGTTCTGGGAGCACACCAACCTCGACGTCCGCATCGGTCCGCTGAAGTATCTCATCATCACACCGGCCTACCATCGCGTGCATCATGCGACCGCGCACAGCCGCACGAATTTCGGCACCACCTTCAGCCTCTGGGACCGGCTGTTCGGCACCTACCACGATCCCACGACAGTTCCCCTACACGCGCCGCTTGGTCTGGGCGAATCGTACGACAAAAAGAAAATGGCGAGAATGATGTTGGGGGTGTAAGCCTAAGTTTCAGGAATGCTCCAGACCATCGCGATCCCGGAGGAAGTACCCGCTGTTGACACTCGCACTGAATATCATGAGAGTCACTTCCACGTCGAGTTCCGTGAACAAGCCGTCCGCAAAATCGTGGGAGGCCAGCGGCACGCGCATTAGTCGCCTGGTGTTTCGGCTCGTTTAGCTCAGGCCTTCTCGAGTGGTCCAGCGGAAGATCAGACGTTAGTTGCGGCCTTGGTTCATCGCCAAGGTACGAGCATGACCCCAACCCCAGAAAACGGGATGCAAGGAAGCCTCAGACGGCTGAAGCATTTTCCTCAACATCCCGAAACGGAGATCCATCCCATGAAAGCAAAACTCAAATTGATCGCTTGCATTCTCCTCGTGCTGGTTGCCTGTGCCGCTTCGGCGGCGACTCTTCCATCAGGATTCAGCGAATCGGTGGTTGCCAGTGGCATCTCCAGTCCCACGGCAATGGATTTCGCGCCGGACGGACGCCTGTTTGTCTGCCAGCAAAACGGCCAGTTGCGTGTCATCAAGAATGACGTTCTCTTGTCCACGCCCTTTCTCACTGTGACACCCGATTCCAATGGGGAACGCGGTTTGTTGGGTGTGGCCTTCGATCCGAATTTCGCGGGCAACCACTGGGTTTACATCTACTACACAGTGCCTGGTTCGCCGGCGCATAATCGGGTCAGTCGTGTCACTGCCAATGGCGACGTAGCCGTGTCCGGCAGCGAGATTGTTATCCTCGATTTGAATGCCCTGAGCACCGCCAGCAACCACAACGGCGGGGCGATTCATTTTGGTTTGGACGGAAAGCTCTATGTGGCCGTCGGCGAAAATGCGAACTCCGCGAATGCGCAGACGCTGGCCAATCTCCTCGGCAAGATGCTTCGCATCAATGCCGACGGATCGATTCCCACGGACAATCCGTTTTACACGGCGGCAACCGGAGCCAACCGCGCGATCTGGGCGCTGGGCCTCCGCAACCCGTTCACGTTCGCCATCCAGCCGGGGACCGGCCGGATGTTCATCAATGACGTCGGCGAGAGCACCTGGGAAACGATTAACGACGGCGTCGCCGGAGCGAATTACGGCTGGCCTAATTGTGAAGGCGCATGCAGTCCAACGAACCCAAATTTCCGCGATCCGATCTACCAGTATCCTCATTCCGGGGCTTGCGCGATTACAGGGGGCGCCTTCTACAATCCAGCCACCAGCCAGTTTCCACCCCAATACACCGGAGTCTATTTCTTCGCTGATTACTGCGGGGGGTGGATAGGTCAACTCGACCCGGCCAACGGCAATCAGGTGACCACGTTCGCGACCGGGCTTTCCGCCCCGGTGGACTTGAAAGTGAGCGCGGATGGTTCGCTTTACCATCTGGATCGCAATAGCAGCGCGGTTTATCGCGTGCAGTACACCAGCGCTCCCAGCGCTCCCAGCATCACCCTGCATCCCCAGGACCAAACAGCGCCGGTTGGCGGCTCGGCAACATTCACCGTTGCGGCGTCCGGAGCAGGGCCGCTCTTTTACCAATGGCAGCGCGACGGCACGGATATTCCCGGAGCCACCTCCACTTCCTATACGCTGAGCGGAGTTCAGACCGGGGATAACGGCGCATCGTTCCGCGCCCGGGTGAGCAACGCCTACGGCTCGACCACCAGCAATCCGGCACGTCTCACGGTCAGCAGCAATCAATCCCCCATCGGAACGATCAACACGCCTCCAAACGGCTTGCTTTATAACGCGGGAGACACCATCGCCTTCTCGGGCAGCGCCAGCGATCCAGAGGACGGCCAGTTACCGCCTGGCGCGTTCAGTTGGACGATCGTGTTCCATCACGATACCCACACCCATCCGTTTCTGGGGCCGACTACCGGCACCGCCAGCGGCACGTTCACCATCCCGACTGCAGGCGAAACGTCAGCCAGTGTCTTTTATCGTATTCACTTGACCGTGACAGATTCGGCCGGCGCGCAATCCAGCACGTTCGTTGACATTCTGCCCAACGTGGTCACCTTGACGTTGGACACTCAGCCGAATGGCCTGCAACTGACGCTCGACGGTCAGCCGATCACAACGCCCTATGCCGTGGGAAGCGTGGTCGGGATGAGGCGGACCCTTGGCGCGCCCTCTCCGCAGCTGGCGAGTGGTAAGCGCAGCTATAGCTTCGTGGCGTGGTCGGATGCCGGCGCGCAGACTCACGGCATCACCACGCCGGCTGCCGACACGACGTACAGTGCGACCTACCGCAAAGCCGGGCGGCCCTGAAGCTCCGAGCAGGGAAGTCGGAACGGTCGCCGCCAGGGAGACCTTGCGACGATCGCCGGACGTTTCCTGACCACAAGGCGAATGAACATCAACGAATCTCTTGCCGGAGTTTCGCGATTGCCTCGCGCACATCCCACAGTTTCACAATTCCTTTCCAATCACTTGTGGCCAGCGTCTGGCCGTCAGGACTGATCGCCAGTCCGTATATCCAATCGTCGTGTGCCTTCCAAGACTGCTGGATTTGATCGCTGTCCGGATCGATGACCCGCACGATGCCTTCCATACCCGCTGAGTAAAGGCGCGAGCCGTCCGTGCTGTAGGCCACCGCGAAAACGGCACCGTCATGTCCGCGTACGATGCGTACCATGCGGCCGACGGCCGGTTGCCACACCCGTACCGTCTTGTCCTGGCTGCCGGAAGCGCACTGGAAGCTGGACGACTCGCCCTCAGTCGTCTTTTCCGGGCGAAACGCCAGGCAATGCACGGTGTCGGTATGATGGCTGAACGATCGGCGCAATTGGCCCGAGGCTGCATCCCACACTTTGATCGAGCGATCGGCGCTGGCGGTTAATAGGAGCGCGTTGTCCGGGCTAAAGGCGATTGCCAGCACCGGGCCCGAATGGCCATCAAGTCGGTAAGCGGGTGTCGTTTGCGGCCATTGGACCACCTGAACCAGGCGGTCGGCGCCCGCGCTGGCCAGCAGCGTCCCTGCGGGATTGAACGCGACCGCTGTGGCCTGGTCGTTGTGGTTGGTCAAATGTCCTGCACCTTTGCCTTCGGGCCACGTCAGAAGCACCACTCCGCCGTCCACGCCAGGCGTGCCGCCGCTCACAGCCAGCGCATGCGTATCGGGGCTGAACGCGAACGCGCTGATCTTGGGAAATTCACAAGCACAGGAACTCTCCTGCCTGCCACTTGAGACGGAGTAGATGCGAACTTCGCGACGCCCGCCTACCAGGAGCTTGTTCCCGTCCGGACTGAACGCGAGCGCGGTGGCAGGAACTCGAGGTTCGACTGCGAGCAGGAAAGACTTCGACAACAGCAGAAGACCAAAAGCCAGGACGAATCGACTCATGAAATCAAACGGCGTCTGACAACCCTAACGTTGCATAACATATACGCATACCCCTCACCTTTATCCTCTCCCCGCGCTTTGTACCGGCCTTGTTGCACCGCCGCGGGGAGAGGGCAGGGTGAGGGACAAGTGCCACTGGAAATGACAGATCATGCTGTTGCAGAAAACCATTTCATTCAGCCGTTACAGGTTGATCGTGCATGCCTCGCATGTTTTTATGCAACTACAGTGACAGGACAAGCCGACGGTGCATTGGTTCAGATCAATTCGCCAATGAAGCCGCCCTCGGACAGTATCTTCAACGGACGGCCGCTCGGTGTCATGTATTCCTTGTTCGCATCCACTCCGAGGATTTTCAGGATGCTAAACGCGACGTCCTCGGGGCGTACGGGGCGTTCGGCGGGCGTTTCCCCATAGGCGTCGGTCTCACCGATCAACTGCCCGCCGCGCACTCCCGCGCCACTGAACAACACAGACCCGGCGCGCGGCCAGTGATCGCGACCGGCCGCGGCATTGATCTTCGGCGTGCGCCCGAATTCGCCCATCATCACAACGAGTGTCGTCTCGAGCAACCCCCGCTCGCGGAGGTCGGTGATCAAGGACGAATAGGCCATGTCCAGCGCGGGCAGTTTGCCGCTCCCGGGGAAGAATGCATCCGGCATGGCCTTGAAAATCTGTTGATGCATGTCCCAACCGTTGTCCACCACCGTCACGAAGCGCGTGCCGGCTTCGACCAGACGCCGCGCCAGCAGGCAACCCGTCCCAATCCGGCGCCCGCCGTAGCGCTCCCGCACCTGCCGCGGCTCCTGGCTCAGGTCAAACGCTCCCTTCGCCTCCGCCGAAGTCAGCAAGCGATACGCCTGCGCGTAAAACGCGTCTCGACTCACCGTAGCCGGGCTTTGTTCAACGTCGCGGGCGAAATCGTCGAGTGTCTGTTGCATGGTTCGGCGGCGATTGACCCGTTCAAAGCCGATGCTCTCCGGCGGTTCGAGGTCACGAACCTTGTAGTCCAGCTTCGAAGGATCGCCGCCAATGGCAAATGGCGAATACGCGCCCGGCAGGTAGCCCGACCCGGCTGCCGGCACCGCATCTGGAATTGCGATGTAGGGCGGCAGCGCGCGGGCGACGCCCGTTTCCCTCGCGACGACGCTGCCCAGGCTCGGATACTGCACCACGGGCGCCGGGCGATGCCCCGTGAGCAAGTAGTGGCTGCCGGTGTCGTGGTTGCCCAGTTCGTGGGTCAGTGAACGGATCAGCGCCACTTCGCGCATGATCTTTGCCGTGCGCGGCAGGTGTTCGCAAATCTGGATTCCCGCGACACTTGTGGAGATCGGCTTGAACTCGCCGCGCACTTCGATGGGCGCGTCCGGTTTGGGGTCGAATGTCTCGAGATGGCTCGGTCCGCCATCAAGCCAGATCAGGATGCAGGACAGCTCCCGTTTCGAGCCTGGACTTCCCGCCAGCGCCTGGAAGCGAAACAGGTCCGCCAGGCTCAATCCCAGACACGACAGGGCGCCGAGGTGCAGAAAATCACGTCGCGAAACACCGTCGCAGCGCAAGCAGACTGGTCCGGACTCAATGGACATAAACTATTCGTTCAATGGTTAAATGCAAACTCGCGGCTGTTCAACAGCGCCCACAGCAAATCCTCCAATGCTTCCCGCTTGGAGCCGGCTTGGGACAAAAAGTTTTCCCAATAAGGCAATTCCCGGGCATCCGGCATCCGGCTCATCGTCCTGAGATAAAGCTCCTCGACCATGACGCGATTCGAACTCGGTTCGGCCAGCAGCCGACTCAGTGCTTTATCGGTTTTCCCGTTCACCACCGGCCCATTCACCAGGTGCAAGGCCTGGGACAAACCGCCGCCGAATTGCGCTGCGCTCTCACAACCCACCGTCCTCGGGCAGCGACCAAAGACGTCCAGCGTATAGGAAGGCGTCTGCGGGTCGATCAACGTCACCGCGCGGGTCCCCGGCGGATAGCCCGAAAATTCCTCCGGCGCGCTGGTGGCTTGAGCGATGGCGTCCGCCAGCACCTGCGCGGTGAGCGGTTTGAGGTAGGCATGGGAAAAGAAAGAATCCTCCTGGCGGTTGATCGCGTTGACCTGCGAGGAAAGTTGATAGGTGCGAGACGTGGTAATGGTGCGAATCAGGCTGCGCAGATCGTAACCTTGTCGGATGAAGTCCACGGCGAGGGCTTTCAGCAACGCGGGATTCGATGGGGGATTGGTCGGACGCAGGTCGTCCACCGGTTCCACCAGCCCGCGGCCCATGAGTTCTTTCCAGATGCGGTTCGCGATGGCCCGTGGAAACAATGGATTTTCAGGAGCGGTCATCCAATCAGCCAGTGCGGTTCGCCGGTCGCCGGCGCGCTCCATCGATTCGGCCCTCCCGCCGAGAGGTTGCGGTCGCATTGCCTTGCCGGTCTTGGGATGCAGCACTTCACCGAACGGACGCTGGACCAGTTGTTGATTATCGAAGCCCGTTCGAGCGAAGTAGGCGGCGAAGTGGTAGTAGTCGTCCATGTTCCACCGGTCGAACGGATGATTGTGGCACCGCGCGCAGGCCACTCGTGTGCCCAGCAGTATACGGCTGACAAATTCGCCCATGTCTCGAGGATCGGTCGTGAACTTGTGAAAATTGGCCGGACCGCTCTGGGCACAATCACCTTGTGCCGTCAACAACTCGCGCACAACACGGTCGAGCGGGCTATTTTCGGCGATCTGTTGCCGGAGCCAGTCATGATACACCCGCGCTCCTTCCTCGCCGAGTTTCTTCGAATTGATCATCAGCAGATCGCCAAACTTCAGGGTCCAGAAGTCAACGAAATCAGGGCTGGTCAACAACCGATCGATCACCTGCTCGCGTTTGCCGGCCGTCGCGGGTCGGGCGACAAAAGCCTTGACCTCCTCCGCGGTCGGTAATCGACCGGCCACATCCAGATGAACGCGGCGCAGGAAGGTAGCGTCGTCGCATAAGGGAGACGGCGGGATGCGCAGGCGTTTCAATTCAACCAATACCTGCTCGTCGATGAAGTTTCGAACGGGAAACGAGATCGCCGCGGCCTGGCCCTCCTGATAGGGAGCGCCGACGCGGGCCGCCGCCACCTGGCCCGAGTACCGAATCATGATCGCCGTCAGGCCGCGATTCTTGACAGTGACCACTCCTTCGCGATCGACGGCCGCAACCCCGTCGTCATTCGAACTGTATAACGCCAGGGGAGTGGCATCCTCGACAGTGCCGTCGGAAAGGTGCGCGATCACCTTGAGTGGACGGGATTGACCGGGCTTCAGCAACAGGCCGTCCGAAGGCTTGACTTCGATCCGGATCACTTGGGTGTCGCGCGAGCCATAAGGCGCGCCTTCGGCGAGCCACTCGACGAGAATCCGGTAAGCATCCGAATCACGCTTGATGCGCCGGCCGCCTTCGTGTTCGAGTTGACGCGTCGGTTTGCGGAGAAGGAGGCTCTGATCGGGAGCGCCGAGATCAACGCGCCGACCGCCCAATTCCCGCGTGATGGCATCATGATCCTGTTCCGGATCGTAGCCGAGCAAGCTGAGCTTGAAACCGCCCTGGCCGGTCGCCGCGCCATGACACGCGCCGGTGTTGCAGCCGGCTTTCGTGAGCACGGGCAAGATGCGCGTGGCGAAAGAAAACTGGTTGTCCCGCGCCACGGCAGGGCCCGGGAGGGCGAGTACGAGCCCCAGTGCCGCGAGCATTCCGCGATGTTTCATCTTGCCAATCACTTCTTCAATTTCTCCAGCCACGTCTGCCCGGTCTTCTGCGCGTATTCAGTTCCGTATTTCAAGTGCAACACCCGAGTCCAGCCGTCAATCGCCTGTCGCGTCAGATTCTCATTGCCACGAACGTACTCTTCAACCTCGGCGAGAATTCTGTCCACAGTGGCGTCTTCGTTGGATTTTTGGATGAACCGGCGCAGCAGGCTCATCAGCTTGTCGTCGGTCGGTGCGGCACCCGGCAGATTTCCCTTGGGACGACCCGCCATTTCACGCTCCTTAGGTTCCATCCGCGCGTAACCCGCCCCCCGACGTTCGCGCAGGGCCTCTGCGGTGGGTGGATTGGTGTCTCCGATTAACCGCGCGACGGCGGCAATGATCTTCGGGGCGTCCGCCATACCCGGTTGCACGAGGGCGAAGTTGGTCGCGACTTTGTTCTCCGTGGCCACAAGCACAGTCATCAAACATTCCTTGTTCAATCCGTAATTGCCAGGGCCTTCTACTCCGTCTTCCGACAGACTCATCGGCGACTGAAGGCGCAGGGATTGGCCCACCAGCGGCAACCGTTGCTGGCTGCCCAGACGGTCGCCCGATAGGAACACAAATTCGGTCTTCAATCGATCTTTGCGCTCCTGACCATATTCATCGAGCGCGACCATGAGGGGTGCCATCGAACGCTCCACGCCATGGACGAAGACCAGGGTCGTGGGCGCGCCATTGTTTTCAACAATGACGTTCCGCTTCTGGCCGGCTTTCTCGCCTCGCAACTCGACACTCCTGAACGGGGTCGTTTTCTCCCCCGGCTGCGGTCCCGAATAGACCTTTTCCTCCGACCGCGCGGACCCGAGCAAGGCCAGAAACAACACCGATCGAACCGTTCGTCGCCAAAGCATGAACCCTCGATGAATCTCTATAATTTTCATATCAGACGTTTTCACCCGACCGCTCGCAATAGCACGACTCGTCTGTTCAACCCTTACTCTTAATCACGAGCCGATTCAACCTTCCCATGAACCGCGCTTCCCAAATCCGAATGACGAATGACGAAATCCGAATGACGAATCCGGCCATCGCACTGGAGAGCGCCTTTCGGCATTTGGGTTTCGGGTTTCTTTCGTCATTTGACCTTCGTCATTCGTAATTCGACAGCAGGTTCTTGGTCCCAATGCATGCGTGACACCGAAAGCGGGCTTTCCATGAACTTGTCGGAAACGAACCCACCCCTGACAACTCCCCAGAGGGGAACGGGCACACCCGGCAACTGGTTGCGGAAGGAAATCTCCGGTGCGATTCAATTTTAACTTGAGAAACGAGTTGAATGTGACGATAGTGCGCTCTGTCGGACGCGACGCATCGTGATGGTCACGCGAAGTTCTTTGGAAAACGGGTTTGAATTTGATTTAACCCTGCCATGCTCGTGATTAGGAAGCAAAGTCCTTGAACCGTAAGCTCACCAGCACGGGACCTTAGCCGTTGATAGCAAACGACAGGCCTTCACTGGAAGTCGAAAGCCATCAGGCCGGTTCCTTCTGTTTCCAGTCAGTTCAAAGGAACTGTTTACACACGGCATTACGGCAGGGTTTTTTTCGCCGCCGGCAAACCCGCAAGAATTTCGATTCGTTCCATAAGGCTTTGGTAAGGTCGTTTTTCCAAATCGTTTCTGATTTCGACCGGCCGGCGGATTTGCTGAACGCCACCGACTGTCTGCGTTGGGCAGGACTGAACCGCGCGACGGGCATCGCCTGAAGTAAGTGGTGGTGACGGTTTCTATGCCATGCCAGGCAACCGCGACAACGAAGTTCAGTTTGGTGAAACGCTCACCCGACGAGGACATCTTGTTCGTTCGGCGATCACGAGTGGTCCCGGATTGCTGTGGCTGACCTTGTTCCTGCTGGTGCCATTGCTGGCGATGGTGGGGATCAGCTTCTTGACGCGCGGCATGTATGGCCAGATCCAATGGCCGCCAACTTTGGAAAATTACCGGCGTCTCATTGGGTTCGGTTCTTTCGGCTTCGATCCCCTCTACCCATTCCTCTTCCTGCGCAGTCTGGGGCTGGGCGCTCTCACCACAGTTCTCTCCGTTCTGGCCGGGTTTCCTCTGGCCTTTTTTGTAGCGACCCTACCCGGGCGCCTCAAGACCGTGGCGGTAACACTCGTCGTTGTTCCGCTGTGGACCAATCTCCTCGTCCGCACCTACGCCTGGCAGATTCTGCTCGCGCCGGAAGGTTGGTTGAGTCAATTGGCGGCGACGCTCCGCATGGTCCCGCCGGGAACTCCACTTTATCCGGGTCCGTTCGCGGTTGCCCTTGGGATGCTGTGCGATTTCCTTCCGTTCATGGTCCTGCCGCTTTACGCCTCGCTGGAAAAGCTGGATTGGAGCATCGTCGATGCGGCGGCGGATCTTGGCGCAAGTCCGGTTCAATCGCTTTGGCATGCGCTGCTGCCACAGGTGCGCCCCGGTCTCATTGCCGGGAGTCTGCTGGTTTTTCTTCCCGCGACGGCCCAATTCGTCATCCCTGATTTGCTGGGCGGCGCCAAGACCGCGCTGTTGGGCAGCGCGATCCAACAACAATTCGGTCCCAGCCGCGACTGGCCGTTCGGTTGCGCCATCGCAACTTCGGCGTTGCTGCTCGTCCTGGCGGGCATCCGGCTTCACGCGCGTTACCGTGGACGGAAAGGAGAGGCGTTATGAAACGGCGGTCGCTGCCGCTTTGGTTCACCTCCGCTGTGCTTTATCTGTTCTTGTATGCGCCGATTGCGGTCGTGGTTCTCTACTCGTTCAACGCAGCCCGGTTCGGCGCGGGGTGGAAAGGTTTCACCACGAAATGGTATGGCGCGTTGCTTGCCGATTCCCAGGCCTTGGCCGCGGCCAAAACGACCTTGCTGCTGGCGGTCTTCAGCACCGCGATTTCAACCACGTTGGGGACTCTCCTCGCCTACGGTTTGGCCCGTTACCGTTTTTCAGGAAAAAAAATCGCCGAACAGTTCCTCTACCTCCCCGTGTTTGTTCCCGACATCGTGATGGCCATTGCGCTGTTGTTGTTCTTTGCCTGGTTGCGGCGCTGGCTTGAATTCTTTGAACTTGGCTTGTTCACCATGGTCCTGGCTCACGTCACGTTTCAAATTCCATTCGTCTGCATCGTCGTGCGGTCGCGATTGGCCGAGCTCGACCCGACCATCGAAGAAGCTGCGCGCGACCTCGGCGCAAACGCCTGGCAGACCTTCCGCCATGTGACCCTGCCGATGATGGTTCCGGGGGTCGTGGCCGGGGCGCTGCTGGCCTTTACACTCAGCTTGGACGACTTCATCGTCAGTTTTTTTACCAGTGGTCCCGGCTCGACCACACTCCCGATATTGATCTACTCATCCGTCAAACGCGGTGTCACCCCGGACATCAACGCGCTCTCCACGCTGCTGCTGCTCGCGTCCATCGTGGGAACTATCAGTGTGATGTTGTTTCAACCCGCCAAAACACCTAAGAATTTGCCGTCGTGAATCATTCTAAGGGCGCGATGAAAAAAACCTCGACTCGATCGGCGGCGAGATGGCTGTGGATTTCGACCGTGTGCTTCGTTTTTGCCCACCCTGTTTTCGCAGATTCAAGCAAGCTCAACCTCTTCATCTGGAGCGAATACATCGATCCGCAAATCGTCAAGCAGTTTGAAAAGGAGTTCCATTGCAAAGTGACGCTGGACGTTTATGAGGACGCGGAAAGCATGCTCGCCAAGATCCAGGGTGGAGGCGTGTCCCTTTACGACGTGGTCGTGCCGCCCGACCACCTGGTGCCCGTGATGGTCAAATTAAAACTGCTCGCGGCCCTCCGTCACGAAAACATTCCCAACCTGAAGAACCTCGATGAGAAATTTGCCGGGCCACCCTACGACCGCGCCAATCAATTCACCGTCGCTTACCAGTGGGGCACCGTCGGGGTCTTTCTTCGCAAAACGGACGAGCAGCCGGTGGATCCGACCTGGGGTCTTTTTTTTGACAGGAAACTTCAACCCGGATCGTTCGTGCTCATCGATTCCGTCCGCGATTCGGTCGGCGCCGCCCTTAAGTACAAAGGCCACAGCCTTAATTCAACCAACCTGGCCCAACTCAAGGAGGCGCGTGATCTGGTTCTGGATGCCAAGCGGCGCAGCCTTGGCTTCGAAGGCAGCGTCGGCGCGAAAAACAGGGTCCTGGCCAGGTCAACCCGCGCCGCCATTGTCTATAGCGGTGAGGCGGTCAGAGCCATGGCCGAAGACCCTGGCACAACCTACTTCATACCTAGAGAAGGCAGCCAAATCTGGCTCGACAATCTCGTTGTGCCCGCCAAAGCGCCGCATCGCGACCTGGCGGAAAAGTTCATCAACTTCATCCTCGACGCCAGGGTGGGCGCGCAGTTGTCCAACTTCACCCTGTTCGCCACCCCAAATCGCGCCGCGCGGCAATTCATCAGGCCTGAAGTGCTGAACAACCCGGTGATCTATCCGCCGCCGGAGATCATGGCCAAACTTGAATTCCTCGAGGACCTCGGGGCCTACACCCGGCTTTACGACGAAATCTGGACGCAAATCAAGGCCAGGTGACCCGCTCGCCGGCCGGCTTCCAGCATTTTTGGACCTTGTATTTCCACGTTTAAGACGGCATGCGAACTGCGCATCGCGCTGGAGGTTTGAAGCATGAGCACAGGATTCGAGTTGAAAGCCGACTTGCCGCTTGAAACTCCGGACGATGAGAAGGAGTTAAGCCAGGCGCGTGCTGAGTGTGCAGAGAGAATTGCACGGCTCCTATCTGCCCTTCCGTCGGGACCTGTTTTGCGCTCATCCAAGTCCAGCACCCTTCCCAAAGCTGATGTTCCGGCAGCACCACTGAACCAGGATTCAGGAACGCGGATTCGGTTCTATTGGTGGATAAATCCGGGCCCATTGCCGAGTTTGAATCCTGGGGGGATGCCTGCAAATACATGACCGATTTCGGATGCCAGGGCGCGAGCATCATTCGCATCGAACGATAAATCCTGGCACAAATCCAAAGCACCAAACACCAAGCTCCCGAGAGGTTCCAAATCTCAATCTTCAAACACCAAACCTTAGGTTCAAATTCTGAGACAAACTGAGCGCAGTTTGTATTTTTGAGCTTGGAGCTTGATGCTTCTTTGGAGATTAGTAGGAATGGGGAGCTTTTTGCCGGGCTCGTATTCCTTTTGCCTGGGGCCACTCGCGGCGTTACATATTTAAGTGATGCGACTCCGCCGGCACATCGTTTCCGCCGCCCTAGTCTTGGCCCTCAGCGTTACGGTCGGGGCCGGTCCGTGGAATGGCAAGGTCGTGCTCCAGGCTTTCTGGTGGAATTATTGGAATAACAATTATCCCAACGACTGGGCCACTTATCTCGCGGATCTTGCGCCTCGGCTTCGCGCGATGGGCATCGACTCCGTTTGGATTCCGCCGACGGTGAAGAATCAGAATCCAACCGGGTCTGTCGGCTACGCTCCATTCGATCATTATGATCTGGGCGATAAATTTCAGTGCGGGAGCACCACAACGCGGTTCGGCACCAAA
>Ga0070689_100001539_pt1 | contig 14709 bp, 10 predicted proteins | sample KBSS23HmetaG_FD_64669 | JGI IMG/M metagenome (GOLD analysis project Ga0070689, IMG submission 64669) | Switchgrass rhizosphere microbial communities from Kellogg Biological Station, Michigan, USA - KBS S2-3H metaG | ecosystem: Host-associated > Plants > Roots > Rhizosphere ...
GCGCTGCCGCAGCTGCGCTTCAACGGCACCTACACGCACGTCTACGAGAGTGCACGTGGCCAGGCAGTGGGCTCGCTGTTCAATCAGCCCAACACCTACACGTTCAACACGAACCTGACGCAGACGGTCTTCCAGGGCGGACGGCTGGTGGCCGGCATCCGCGCCGGGAAGGACGTGCGAGAGTCGGCGCGCGAGGACGAGCTCGAGCAGCGCGCGTCCGTGACGATGCAGGTGCAGCGCGCCTACCTGCAGGGGCTGTACACCGCGCGGATCGCCGCGCTGCAGGACAGCAATCTCACGGTCGCCACGAACCGGGTGACACAGCTCGAGCAGTTGCAGCGGGCCGGTCAGGCCGCACGCTACGACGTGCTCCGCGTCCGCGTCGAGCGCTCCAACCTGGAGCCGGTCGCGATCGCGGCCCGCAACGACCACGAGCTCGCGCTGCTCGACCTCAAGCGGCTGCTCAACGTTCCAGTCGAACAGCCGCTCGTGCTCGCGACGCGCATCGACTCGAGTAGTGCCGCGGCGCTGCTCGCCCGGATCGACACGACGGGCGCGCCCGACCGGGCGGCGATCCGTTCGGCGGAGCTGACCGTCTCGGCGCGGCGCCTGGGCGTCACCGTGGCGCGGGCCGACTACTACCCGACGCTCGCCTTCGTTTTCCAGACTGGCTTCTCCGCCTTTCCACCGATCGGCTACGGCATTCCGCGCACGCGCGGCGCGCTCACCGTCGAGGACTGCCCGCCCGGCAGCACAGCGGGACGCCTGTGCCAGAACGGAGGCTTCTTCTCCGACCGGCAGCTCGCGCTCAACCTCTCCTTCCCGATCTTCGACGGCTTCCGCGTCCGCTCCAACGTGGAGCTCGCGCAGGCGCAGTATCGCGTCGCCGAGCTGCAGCTGCAGCAGCAGCGCGAGACGGTCGCGCTCGAGGTCGCGCGCGCACGGGCCGAGCTCCGCCGCTCGCGCGCCGCTTATGCGGCCACGCAGCAGAATTCGAGCGAGGCGCAAGAGGCCTTCCAGCTCGCGCAGCTCCGCTTCACGCGCGGCCTCACCACGCAGCTCGAGGTCTCGGATGCCCAGCTCGCCCTGCTGATCGCGCAGAGCACCGAGGCTCGCGCCACGTACGATCTCTTCCTCGCCTCGGCCGACCTCGCGCGTGCGCTGGGCCGTCCGGTCCCGCTCCCGCCGATGACGACGACGCCGTCGGCCCCGAGATAGTCGAATGCAACCGAACAGACTCTCGCTCCGCGCCGTTCCCCTGACCCTCGCGCTGATCTCGCTGGCGTCCGCCTGCTCGAAGGACGCGGCCGGTTCGGCTGCCGCCGAGGGCGCGCGCGGCGCCGCGGCGGCGCAGCAAGGCGGCCCCACGGGCGGTGGGCGCGAGGGTGGCGGGGCTGGCGGCGCGACCGCGGCACGCGGACCGGGTGGCGGGGGTGGTGGCGCTGGCGGTCGTCCATCGCCGTCGATCACGCTCGCCGCGACCGACGTCGCCACCGTGTCGCCGATGACGATCGAGGACGGTGTCGCGCTCACCGGCGACCTGCATCCGCTCGAGACGATCGACGTGCGCGCGCGGATCGAGGGCGACCTCATGTCCGTCTACGTGCGCGAGGGTGATCAGGTGCGCGCTGGCCAGCTGCTCGCGACCTTCGAGGCGAGCGAGCAGGAGAGCAGCCGCGCGAGCGCCGAGGCCGACCGCGCGGCGGCCAACGCCGAGCTGGCGAACGCGCAGTGGACGCTCGAGCAGAACGAGTCGCTGTTCAAGGCCGGGGCGATCGCCGAGCGCGACCTCAAGACCTCGCAGCAGGCGGTGATCACGGCGCGCGCGCGGCTCGCCGCCGCGGTGGCGCGGCTCCGCGCGAGCGGCAATCAGGCGCGCGATACGCGCGTCGTCGCGCCGGCGAGCGGCGTGCTCGAGAAGCGGCTCGTCGACGGCGGCGTGCACCTCGCGCGCGGCGCGCCGATGTTCACCATCGTGCGGAGCGGGACGCTCGAGCTGGCCGCCGCCGTGCCCGCGCGACAGGCGGCCCCGGTGCGCGTCGGCCAGGTGGTCCACTTCGTCGCGGACGGGCGGAGGTTCGACGGCAGCGTCGCGCGCGTCAGCCCGACGATCGACCCGGCCACGCGCGCTGTGACAGTGTACGTGCAGGTGCCCAACCCCGGCAACACGCTCCGCGGCGGCACCTTCGCCACCGGACGCGTCGTGGCCCGGACGCTGACGAACGTGCTTGCCATCCCGACCGCCGCCCTGCGCCAGGGCCAGGAGGACGGCAAGCCCTTCGTCTACCGCATCGACGGCAAGACGCTGAACTCCGCGCCCGTGCAGCTCGGCGCCGTGGACGAGCAACAGGGTGTTGCTCAGGTCACCGAGGGGCTCCAGGCGGGCGACAAGATCGTCGTCGGCAACGTCGGAACGCTCGGCCGCGGCATGCAGGTCACGATCGCCGGCGCCGAGCGGCAGCAGGTCCGCCGGCCGTAGGCACGCGGGCGCCTCTTGCTCTGCGCCCGCCCATCCAGCACCAGGTCTTCCGATGATCCTCTCCGACGTCTCGATCAAGCGACCGGTGTTCGCCACCATGATGATGGTGGCGCTCGTCGTGCTCGGCGTCGTCAGCTACAAGCGGCTGGCCATCGACGAATATCCCGACATCACCTACCCGGTCGTCGTCGCGCAGACCACCTATCCGGGCGCGTCGCCCGAAGTGATGATGCGCGAGATCTCCAAGCCGATCGAGGAAGCGCTCAACACGGTTCAGGGGATCAAGGAGATCACCTCCACCTCGCTCGAGGGCGTCTCGATCGTCCGCCTGCAGTTCAACCTCGGCGTCGACGTCGCCGTCGCGCAGCAGGACGTGCAGGCCAAGGTGGCGCGCATCCGCCGCGCGCTCCCCGAGGACATCCAGGAGCCGATCATCCAGCACTTCGACCCCAACGAGCAGCCGATCATGTCGATCGCGCTCCGGTCGAACGAGCGGTCGATTCGCGAGATCACCGACCTCGCCATCGAGGTCGTGCAGACGCGCATCGAAGCCATCGAGGGAGTCGGCGGCGTCAACGTCGTCGGTGGCAACCCGCGGCAGATCCGCGTGCAGGTGGATCCCGTCGCACTCAACGCCTACGGGCTCTCCCCGGCGCAGCTCTCCACCGCGCTCCAGCGCGAGAATCAGGAAGTGCCTGCCGGCCGCATCGAGCGCGGAGCGACCGAGCGGCTCGTGCGCGTCACCGGACGCATCACCGACCCGGCCGCGTTCGCCGACATCCCGGTCGCGGTGCGCAACGGTACGCCGATTCGAATCGGCGACGTGGCGACGGTGGTCGACGGTGCCGCCGAGCGGCGGACGGCCGCCGAGATCAGCGATCCGTCGGGCTTCGCGTCGGCGGTGTCGCTCGAGATTTTGAAGATCTCGGGCTCCAACACCGTCGCCGTCGCCGACGCGGTGCGCAGCGCCGTCGGAGAGCTCGAGCGTCAGCTCCCGAACGACATCAAGATGACCGTCATCCGCGACGATTCGCGCCGCATCCGCGAATCGCTCGCCGACGTGCAGCTCTCGATCGTGCTGGGCGCCGCGCTCACGGTGATGATCATCTACCTGTTCCTGAACTCCTGGCGGTCGACCGTCATCACCGGCCTCACGCTGCCGGTGTCGATCATCAGCGCGTTCTTCATCATGTGGGTGTTCGACTTCACCGTGAACACCATGACGCTGCTCGCGCTGTCGCTCGCGATCGGGCTCCTGATCGACGATGCGATCGTCGTGCGCGAGAACATCGTGCGACATCTCGAGATGGGAAAAGCGCACGATCTCGCCGCGAAGGAGGGCACCGACGAGATCGGGCTCGCCGTCATGGCGACGACGTTCGCCGTCGTGGCCGTGTTCATCCCCGTCGCGTTCATGGGCGGCGTCATCGGCAAGATCTTCTTCCAGTTCGGCGTCACGGTCACCTTCGCCGTGCTCGTGTCGCTGTTCGTGAGCTTCACGCTCGACCCGATGCTGTCCAGCGTGTGGGCCGATCCCGAGATCGAGCACAGCGCCAACGACGGGGGCGAGCACCAGGCCGCACAGCGGAAGAAGGCGAACCCCATCCGCCGCGTCGCCTTCGCGTTCAACGACTGGTTCGAGCGCGTCGCCGACCGCTATCCGCGCGGGCTGGGCTGGGCCCTGTCGCATCGGCTCACCGTCCTCGCCGTCGCGGCCTCCACCATCGTGGCCAGCTTCCTGATCCTCCCGAAGCTCGGCTTCACCTGGCTCCCCGACGTCAACGGCGACGAGTTCACCGTGAGCTTCCGCACCCCGCCCGGGTCGAGGCTCGAGTACACGGTGGGGCGCGGGCGGGAGATCGCCGACTTCCTGCTCAAGCAGCCGGAGACCGATTTCACCTATCTCTCCGTCGGCGGTGGCTTCCGCGGCTCGCCGAACCAGGGGCAGGTCTTCGTCGCACTCAAGCACGACCGGAAGCGCGAGCTCGCCGAGATCCAGAACGACCTCCGCGGCAAGCTGCGCCAGATCCCCGGCGTGCGCCCCCAGATCCAGGGGCAGCGCTCGATCTTCGGCGGCTTCCGGCCGCCGATCCAGGTCAGCGTGCAGGGCCCTGAGCCGACGCGGCTCAAGATGGTCGCCGATCGCACCCTGCAGGCCGTCCGCAACGTGAGCGGCGTGGCCGAGCCCAACTCGAGCGAGGAGGGCGACATCCCGCAGCTCGACGTGCATGTCGACCGGCAGGAAGCCTGGCGCGCCGGGCTCGGCGTCGGCGCCGTGGCCTCGACGCTCCAGCCGCTGTTCAGCGGCTCCCGGGTCACCACGTGGGAGGATCCACAGGGCTTCTCGCACGACGTGGTCGTCCTCTTCCCGGACTCGCTGCGCACGTCGGCGGCGGACGTCTCGGGGCTGCCCGTCGCGTCCACCTTCAACGGCGCGAACGGGCTCCCGTCGATGGTGCCGCTCTCCCAGGTGGCCGACGTGCGCGCCGGCGTCGGCCCGCAGCAGATCGAGCGGCGTCAGCTCGAGCAGCAGGTGACCCTCTCCGCCGGCGTGCTCCCGGGCTTCGCCCTCGGCGACGTCGCGCGCGCCGTCCAGGAGACGATCGACGCGCTCGGCCTCCCGCCCGGCTACCACACGGAGTTCGGTGGCGACGTACAGAGCCTCGAGGAGACGAAGGGCTACGTGCTCGAGGCCCTCATGCTCGCCGTCGTCTTCATCTACCTCATCCTCGCGTCGCTCTTCGGCTCGTTCCTCCAGCCGCTGGCGATCATGCTGGCGCTGCCGCTCAGCTTCATCGGCGTCGCGCTCGCGCTGCTTCTCACGCGTGGCAACCTGAACGTGATGACGATGATCGGCATCATCATGCTCATGGGGCTCGTGACGAAGAACGGCATCCTGCTCGTCGATTTCACAAACCAGCTCCGCGCGGACGGGAAGGAACGCGCCGCCGCGCTGCTCTCCGCCGGCCGGATCCGTCTGCGGCCGATCATCATGACCACCGTGGCCATGATCTTCGGCATGATCCCGCTGGCGCTGGCCATCGGCGCCGGTGCCGAGCAGCGAGCGCCGATGGCGCGCGCCGTGATCGGAGGGCTCATCACCTCCACCCTGCTCACGCTCTTCGTCGTGCCGGTGATGTACACCTTCCTCGACGATCTCGGCAGCTGGGTGACCTCGCGGCTCACCAGCGCCAAGGACCACGATGCGGCGGTCGCTACCCCCTCGCCGGTCCCGGGACACGCGCCGGCCCCAACCCCGACTGCCGGCGACTGACAGCGCGCCGTGCGCAGGCGCATCGCGCGCTGCGCGTCATCACGTCTCCCGCTCCCCGCGCGCGGAATCCGCTTGACGGATTCCGCGCGCGGCCTTACAAGGGTGGTCATGCACGAAGTCGTCTGCGCGACACTCGAACATGGGTGACGTGCGGTGATGCCGGCGATCGTCCGGGACAAGGCATACGGTGTGCAGCGCGCGCCGCGCGGGTCGCACGTCCTGCACTCCGCACTGCCGGGACGATTCGTTTGGTCCGACTTTCCTATCTCCACAGGAGGCGGTGATGCCGCGCGGTGACGAGGTGAACGACGAGCTCCGATTCTCCGATCGCGACGACGACGTCGACGATCTTGGCTATGGCGGCGGAGGCGGGTCGTCCTACGACGACGACGACGAAGAGGATGGCGGCTGGACGACCCACAAGGACGACAGCGACGACCTCTGGGACAGCACCGACGACTCCGACGACGACGAGGAGGAGGGGCTCGGCACGCCGGTCGTCGAGGGCGATGAAGACGAGGAGGAGAGCCCCCTCGTCGTAGCCCGCGCTCCGCGCTCCGCGGGCCGCCCCGCCGGTGGGGGCGCCCCCGGAGCGGCCGGCCGCGGCGGAGCAGGAGCCGCCGGGAGCGCGGCCGCCAAGACGCCGGTGACGGCCTCCAAGCATCCCGCCACCGCCGAGCCGCCGAGCGGCAAGAGCGCCGTCGTCCGTGGCAACGTCTTCGAGGAGTCCGCCGGGGCCGGTGCGCGATCCGGCGGAGGTACCGCGAAGAAGGCCGCCTCCAAGTCCGGCGGTGGCGCCAAGCAGGCGCCGCCGGCGAAGAAGGCCGCCGGGAAGAGCGCGGCCAAGAAGGGCGGTGCGAAGAAGAGTGCGCCGAAGAAGGCGACTGCGAAGAAGACGGCCAAGAAGTCTTCCGCCAGGAAGGCGGGGGGCGGCGCGAAGAAGGCCGTCAGGAAGAGCTCGGCCAAGAAGAGCTCGGCCGGGAAGACGGGCGCCAAGAAGAGCACCGCCAGGAAGGGCGGCGCGAAGAAGACGGCCAAGAAGAGCGCCGGCCGACGGCGCTGAGCGAGGCCCAGGGCGGCATCTCGTACCGGAGGGCGTGGCGAACCAGGCCGCGCCCTTCGGCGTTTTGCTTCCGTCCCTCGTCGCCGTCTCGTAACATTCCGCTCATGCCGCTCATGACGTCTCTCGAGCGCCAGGTGCTCGACGCCCTGCCGATGACCATCTACACGGTGGATCTGGACGGGCGCATCACGTTCATGAATCGCTCGTGGGCGCGGTTCGCCCAGAACAACGGCGCTCCGCAGCTCGGCGACGAGGACACGGTGATCGGCACTTCCATTTGGGAGGCGATCGCCGACGTTGCCACGCGGGAGCAGATCGAGCAGGCCATGGCGACGCTGCGCGAGGGACGCGCGACGTCGATCGCCTGGGAGTTTCCCTGCAGCTCTCCCGTCGAGGAGCGGATCTTCCTCATGCAGGTGAGCGCGCTCGGTGAAGGGCACGCCGTCACCGGCTTCGCCTTCTCCACCGTCGACATCACGCCGAGTCATCGCTGGCGCGAGGTGCTCATCGACACCGGGATGGCGCTGGCGCGAACGATCAGCGTCGACCGCGTCGTGCACGAGGTGGTGCAGCAGCTGCGCCGCGCCATGGCCTGCGACGCGGTCGCCGTCGCGCTGGCCGACGGTGAGACCGCGGCGCTGCGTCTGGTCCATCACTCGGGCTTCGCGGACGACGAAGCATCCATCACCGCGCGCCTGACCCCCGGCTGGACGGACGCACTCCACGTCGGTCAGGTGGTGACGAACGCCTCGGGCGATGCCATCGAGATCACGGCACCGATGATGAGCGACGGCGGAGTGCTCGGCGCGATCACGCTCACGTCAGGTCCGCTCGCGCCGCATCGCGTCGAGGAGTCCCGCCGCGTGCTCGCCACGATCGCCGCCGAGACGGCCGCCGCCGTCGAGCGAGCGCGCCTCGTCGAGCGCGTCGGGCACAAGCGCCGCCTCGAGGCCATCGGCGAGGTGTCGGCTGGTGTCGCCCACGAGCTGCGCAATCCGCTGTTCGGCATCTCGTCCGCGGCACAGTTGCTCCGCTTCCGCGTCCGGGACGATCCCGTCGTCGAGAAGAACGTCGGTCGCATCCTGCGCGAGGTCGAACGGCTGAACAGCATGGTCACGTCGCTGCTCGAGTACGGGCGCCCCAGCCCGATCCGACTCCAGACGGGCGATCCCGACGACGTCTGGGACGAGGTGCTCGAGAACCAGCGCGGGCTCCTCGAGCGGCGCGCCATCCTGCTCGAGCGCACGCGCGCCGCGCACGCTCAGTGCGCGATCGACCCGCAGCAGCTCGCGCAGGTGTTCATCAACCTGCTCGTCAACGCCACCGACGCCGCGCCGGAAGCGAGCGACCTGACGCTCACGTCGAGCGTGCTCCCCACCGGCATGTGGCGCTGCCGCCTGCAGAACGGCGGCGCGGCCATTCCACCGGACGTGCTCTCGCGCGTGTTCGAGATCTTCTTCTCCACCAAGCCGGGTGGCACCGGGATCGGGCTCGCGCTCTGCCAGCGCATCGTCGAGGAGCACGGCGGCACGATCTCGCTCGAGAGCGCCCCCGAGTGCGGCACCACCGCCACCGTTCTGCTCCCGCTCGTGAGCGCGTGATCGCCGCGCGCGTCCGCGTGTCGACCGTCGTTCGCACGCGCGCGCGATGACGTCCATCCTCGTCGTCGACGACGACCAGACGGTCCGCGAGACGCTCGCCGACTATTTCGACGCGCTCGGCTACGTCGTGCGCGTCGCCGCGACAGCGACTGCCGGGCGGCAGGCCGCCGCCGAGCACGCGCCCGACGTCGTGCTGGTCGATCTGCGCCTCCCCGACGCGAGTGGGCTCACACTGCTCGAGGCGCTGCGCGCCGACGACCCGGAGCTCGGCGTCATCGTGCTCACCGGCCATGCCGACGTGCCCACCGCCGTGCGTGCCATGCAGCAGGGCGCGCTCGATTTCCTCGAGAAGCCGGTCGACCTCGACGCGCTCGCCGTCGCCGTGACACGGGCGGCCGAGCTGGTCGGCCTGCGCCGTGAGGTCTCGGTGCTGCGCGCCCGCCGCGGCGACGCGGATCCCGACGGCGATGTCGGCGCCGGCGGCCCTCCGTCGCTCGAGCGGCTGATCGAGCTCGCCGCGCGCAACGACGACGTGCCCGTGCTCATCGTCGGCGAGACGGGAACCGGCAAGGGATTCGTCGCGCGCCGCATCCACGAGCGCTCTGCACGCGCTACCCAACCCTTCGTCGAGGTCAACGGCGCGTCGCTCAGCGCCACCTTCCTCGAGAGTGAGCTGTTCGGCCACGAGCGCGGCGCGTTCACCGACGCGAAGCAGGCCAAGCGCGGGCTGTTCGAAGTCGCCGGTCGCGGCACGCTCTTCCTCGACGAGATCGGTGAGGTGGTCACCGAGGTGCAGCCCAAGCTCCTCAAGGTGCTCGAGGAGCGAACCTTCCGGCGGCTTGGCGGCACCTCGGAGCTGCGCAGCGACGCCCGCGTCGTTGCGGCCACCAACCAGCCGCTCGCCCAGCGCGTGCAGGAGGGAGCGTTCCGCGCCGATCTCTACTATCGATTGCAGGTGCTCACGCTGGCGCTGCCTCCACTCCGCGAGCGCCGTGACGAGCTCGCGGCGCTCGCGCGCGCCTTCGCGCCCGCCGGCAGTCGGCTCAGCCGCGCCGCGCTGCGCACGGTCGAGCAGTACGACTGGCCGGGCAACGTGCGTGAGCTGAAGAACACGCTTTGGCGTGCCGCGCTCCTGGCCGAAGGGGCCGAGATCCAGCCGCACCACCTCGCCCTTCCCGTCCCCAGGCTCGCCGGGCCCGGCGCCGAAGCGCGCGTCACCCTCGCCGACGCGGAGCGGGCCGCGATCGCCGACGCGCTCACCGCCACCGGCGGAAATCGCGTTCACGCGGCCCAGCGGCTCGGGATCGCGCGCTCCACTCTCCTCGAGAAGATCAAGCGCCTCGGGATCGAGGAGCCGCGCCCGGTGCGTGACTGACCGATATCCGGTCACTCGGTCTTCAGATCTGACCGGATATCGGCCAGAGAACACCGGCGATTCGCGCGGCTGATACCGCGTAAGCTGTAACCACGCAACAACTTGCGCTCGATGCGCCGGGTTGGCGCGAGGCTCGCCTTGGATTCCGGCATGACTCGATCTCAGCGCCGGGTCCTCATCGTCGAGGACGAGCAGTGCATCAGGGACGTCCTCGTCGAGCTGTTCGAGACGGAAGACGTGGAGGTCATCGCCGCCGCGTCGGTCGAATACGCCAAGTGGCTGCTCGGCTCTCGCACCTTCGATCTGGTGGTCACCGACATCCGGCTCGGCGGGCGCCGCGACGGCGGGCTCCACGTCATGGCGGCGGCGGGCATGCTCTCCCCCGAGGCGGCGATCATCGCCCTCACCGCCTTTCCGGACGACGCCAACCGCGGCGCGTCGATCCGCCTCGGCGCGACGCACTTCGTCGAGAAGCCCGTCCCGCTCGAGCGCCTCGCCGAGCTGGCTGCGCAGGCAGGTGTCCCGACGGCGTTCATGCCCAAGTCGCCGGCCCACGTGGCATGACGAGCGACTGAGCGGCGCCGGCGCGCCGAGCAACGGACCTGCTGGTACCGGACGCCGCATGGGTGGTGGCGTGATGGGTGGTGGTGGCGCGAGGACCAGCAGTGTCCGACTCGGCGCGTGAGCGCTGACAGGGAACGACGAGGGGCCGGTCGCGACGTGTTTGCGCGCCGGCCCTTCGTGCGTCAATGCTCCGAAAGGCACGTGTCCAAACGGCGCGTGACGGAGACACTTTCCGCGCGGTTGGTCGTACGTGGAGGCGCGCCGGTCGATGGCGCACGATCGTCGTGCACGGTGAAGGCGCAGGAGGCCAAGGCAATGCGGTGGCGGAAGACGGCGGTGGTCGGTGGTGCGGCGCTCGGTGCAGCCGCGTTGTACAACAGCGCGACGTCGGCTCGTGATCTGGGAGACGACGACATCCTCGGTGGCGAGCCGGACGAGTTCCGCTGGCGCGGTCACCGCATCGCCCTCACGCGGCATGGCGAAGGCAGGCCCGTGCTGCTCCTGCACGGCATCTATCCGGGCGCGTCGTCGTTCGAGTGGCGTCACGTCGTGCCCGCGCTGGCCGAACAACATCGCGTCATCGCCGTCGACCTGCTCGGCTTCGGTCGTTCCGATCGTCCCGCCGCGCGCTACACGCCCGGGCTGTATCAGGCGCTGCTCGGCGATGTCATCTCGCGCGTCGTCCGCGAACCCTGCGCCGTCGTGGCGAGCGGGCTCACCGCCGCGCAGCTCGTCGCGCTCGCCGGTCGCGATCCGCGTCACATCGCATCCATGGCGCTCGTCGCGCCGACGGGCGTCGCCTACAGGCGCGACCCCACGCCGTCGGCGAGCCGGACGAGGCGTCTGTTGCTCGGCGCGCCGCTCGTCGGGAACACGGTCTACAACGGGCTCACCTCGGCGGCGAAGATGCGCCGTCATCTCGAGAACATCTACGTCGACGATCGGATGGTCACGCCGGCGCTGGTGCAGCACTACCAGCGCATGGCGCGTCAACCGGGCGGCAAGCACGCCATCGCCGCGCTGTTGAGCGGGAAGCTCAACGTCGACGTACGCGCGTCGTTGCGTCGCGTCCGCCAACCGACGTTGTTGTTGTGGGGCGACCTCGCGCGGGAGAACTCGGTCGAACGCGCACACGCGTTCCGCGTCATCAAACACGATCTCGAGTGGTCGCTCGTGCAGGACGCTGGTGATCTGCCGCACGATGAGCGACCCGATGAGTTCAATGCGGCGCTGCGCTCGTTCCTCGAGCGGGCTCGGCGCTGGTCCGGCTCCGGTGGATCGCAGCTGGCGATGGCCTGACGCTTCCACGACCGGATCGCGACACCGACTCACGTCGGCTGAGGGCGTTCGTTATCTTCCGCCCCCTATGCCGGATTCCTCGATGACCCCCGTCGCGCTGTTGCGCGCACACTCGCGTCACGCCCCCTGGAACGCGCGCGGCCTCGCGGCCCACGTCACCGCGCTCGTCGACGCCGCGGGCATCCGACCGACGAACGCCTCCGCGCGCGTGGCGCCGAGTGCACGCTCGGTCCGGTTCTACGTCGCGAGCGGATTGCTGGATCGCCCCGAGGGTGCGGGGACCGCAGCGACGTACAACTACCGGCATCTGCTGCAGCTCCTCTCCATCAAGATCCGCCAGCGCGAGGGCGCGACGCTGGAGGGGATCAAGAAGGAGATGAAGGAAGTGACGGGTGACGCGCTCGAGCGCCGTGTCGCGGCTTCCCTCGCGCCCGCGCTCGGTGCCGGTGCCGATGTGGCCGTTCGCGACACGGACGAAGAGCGCTCCGCCAGCTGGCGCCGCGTGCCCGTCGCCGACGGCATCGAGATCCACGTCCGCGACGACGCACCCGCCGCGCGCGACGAAGCACTCGTCGCGATGCGCGAGGCAGTCCGCGCGGCGCTCGGAAGAGCCGACATACGGTGAGTTTCAAAGCAGTCTGGAAAAAATCGCCGCCCCGTTCTCGATCACGCGATCGTACCACGGCCGGCGCTGGAACTCGGCCAGCACGATCTCCTTCGAGCGTGTCAGGTCGTCCATGAACGTCGAGTCCATCTGCGCACCGAGCGTCAGGTCGAGGAACGCGAGGTTCGACTCGTTGTTGAACGCGAGCGACCGGTTGTCGAAGTTCATCGAGCCGATCGAGCCCCACTGTCCGTCGACGATGAACGTCTTCGCGTGCATCATCGCCGGCTGATACTCGTAGACGCGAATTCCCGCCTTCAGCAGCTCCTCGTACCGTGAGCGCCCCGCCCACCACGTCGTCTTGACGTCCGTCTCCTTGCTGACCGTGAGGACGCGCACGTCCACGCCGCGTGCCCGCGCCAGCTTCAGCAGCTTCCGGAAATCGTCGTCCGGCACGAAGTACGAGTTGGTGACGTACAGCGACTTTCGCGCGCTGGCGATCGACAGTGCGATGAATCGCTCCGCGGGCGTGCTCCCCGTCGTCGGCGAGGAGAAGAACAGCCCCGCGGTCACGCCTCCCTCCGTCGGCGCGAACGCTTTCTTCGGAAAGAAGATGTCGCCCGAGATCAGCTCCCCGGTGCACTCGGCCCACGCCGCGGCGAACGCCGCCTGCAACCCCATCACCGCGGGCCCCTCGAAGCGCACGTTCGTCTCGCGCCACTGATCCTTCTCGCGCCCGTTCCCGAGCCAGTAGTCCGCGAGCCCGAAGCCGCCCGTGTAGGCGATCGCGCCATCGACCACGACCACCCGCACGTGCGAGCGGTCGCTCGCGTTGTGCAGCGAGTACCAGTGGAGCTGGCGCAGCAGTGCGAGCTCGACGCCGGCGGCGCGCAGGCTGTCCGCCCATTCGCGCTTGAGGTTCTGCGAGCCGAACGCATCGAGCACGAACAGCACACGCACTCCGGCGCGCGCCCGTTCCTTCAGCACGGCGGCCATCGTGTCCGCGACCGCGCCGGGCTGTGAGTAGTACATCTGCACGGTGATCGTCCGTTTCGCGGCGCGCAGATCCTTCCAGAGCTGCGGATAGGTGCCGATGCCGTTCAGCATCTGCTGCACGGCGTTCCCGCGCGTCAGATGCAGGCCCGTGTACAGCTCCATCGACTGCGTGAACAACGAATCGGTGATCGCCGGCGGACCGGTGTGATCGCCGATCGCGACGACGGCCTTGACGGGTGTGCCGCGCGTGATGGAGAGGATGCCAATCAGCGACAGTACGCTGAGCAGCAGGATGCCCAGCACCACGCCCACTCGCTTGACTCGGAGAATCTTTCGCATTTGGCGGCTCTCTATCACATACTTCATGCCAAGAGGCCGAGTCCGGTAATTGTGTGACTCGCGTCGCGTGCACCGGCGTGGGAGGCAGCCATGGAGCTCTCGGGGCGAAGCGTCGTGCTGACGGGGGTCGGGCGCGAGGGACAGGTCGGCGAGGCGGTGGCGCGCGCCTTCGCCGAGCGGGGCGCTCGGGTCTACCTCGTCGATCGCATGGAGGACGAGGCCCGCGCGCGAAGCGACGCGCTCAACGCGGCCGGACTTCGCTCCGCCGCGCTCGCCGCCGACCTGAGCGACCCCGCCGCCGTCGACGCGCTCGCCGCTCGCCTGCGTGATGCGACGAGCGGCCGCGTGCACGCGCTGGTGCATCTCGCCGGAGGCTTCGCCTCGAGTGGCCCCGTCGCCGACAGCGATCCCGCCGCGTGGACCCGCCAGCTCACGATCAACTTCACCACGGCGTATCTCACGGCTCGCGCCTTCCTGCCACTCGTGCGCGCCACGAAGGGGGCGATGGTCTTCTTCGGCTCGGAGGCTGCCCTTCCGGGCGCGCGCGTCGCGGGAATCGCCGCCTATGCAGCGGCCAAGGGCGCCGTGCTCACCCTCGTCCAGGCCATCGCCCAGGAGGAGCGGGACAACGGCGTGCGCGCCAACGCGCTCGCCCCCGCGGCGATCCGAACCGCCGCGAACATCGCCGAGATGGGGGCGGATGCCGCGTACGTCACGCGTGAGGCCGTGGCCGACGTGGTGGTCTGGCTGTGCTCCGACGCCGCCCGCGCCGTCACCGGTCAGGTCGTCCGCGTGCGGTGACCGCTCCGAAGGTCGCCTTGCCGCCCACGGACCGGCGCTCCAGCTTGCCCACATGACAGTCGCGGCGCGCCGCCGGGCAGTGTCCCGGGCAGTTCGGCTCGACCGGTCGCTCGAGGCGCTTCCGCTCTTCCGCCTCAGCGACTCCGCCGACGACGGCGTGATCACCTACGCCGATGGCAGCGGCGGTCGGTGGCGCGTCATCCCAAGTCCCGGTGACCGGCTGCCGGGCACGTTCGATCAGGATGTCTATGTCGAGCTTCTGCGGCGCTTCCAGGAGGCGGGGGAGCCCGCGGACGGCGCGATCACCTTCACGT
>Ga0070689_100001540_pt1 | contig 14696 bp, 10 predicted proteins | sample KBSS23HmetaG_FD_64669 | JGI IMG/M metagenome (GOLD analysis project Ga0070689, IMG submission 64669) | Switchgrass rhizosphere microbial communities from Kellogg Biological Station, Michigan, USA - KBS S2-3H metaG | ecosystem: Host-associated > Plants > Roots > Rhizosphere ...
TGCACGACCTTGCGGCGATTGAGCATTGTTCTCTCTCCCTAGTGTTGTCCGCGATCGACCCAATGGATCAGTGAGCGCTGCGCCCAGCGCACGATAAGATGCAGCGCAATGCCGGTGACGCCCAGAATGGTCAGCACGGCGAACACGCCGGCGACATCGGTGACCGCCTGCGCCTTGGTGATGACGACGCCCATGCCCTCCTGCGCGCCGAGGAATTCGGCGACGATGGTGCCGAGCAGTGCGTAGACGATGCCCATGTCGAGGCCGGCGAAGATGTAGGGTGCGGCCGACGGCAGCTTGACCAGGCGATAGGTCTCGAGCCGCGTTGCCGACAGCGCCTTCATCAGCTCGATCCGCTCGATGTCGGCCGAGCGCATACCTGCGAAGCTGTTGACCAGCATCGGGAAGAACGCGAGCAGTGCCGCCATCGCCACCTTGGAGCCGTCGCCGAAGCCGCACCAGATGACGATCAGCGGCGCGATCGCGACCTTGGGCAGGCTTTGCAGCGCGAAGGCATAAGGCATCAGCGCGGTCTCGACCGGGCGGAATTCCGCCATCAGCGAGCCGATGACGAGGCCGAGGCTGGCGCCGATCAGGAAGCCGAGCAGCGCGTTGGACAACGTGCTCCACAGCGGCAGGTAATAACCGAGTGCGCTCGCCGGAGAGACGGCAATGCCGCTCCACAGCGCCACGAACACGCCTTCGGGCGCAGGCAGGATATAGGCCGGCACCTGGAGCACGGCGACCAGCAGCTTCCAGATCAGCAGCAGCGCGAGGAAACCAGCCACGCCGATCCCGGCATTGGTCAGCCGGGTGCGGCGGCGGCGCGATTGTGCGCTCGCGGCGGAAGCCGCGACCAGATCGAGCGCGGAGGGTTCGTGCGGGACATCGGTCATGGTGCGTCGCCGCCTTCGAGCAAGCCGCGGATTTCGCGCGCGATCATGACGTGCTCGGGATGACCGAAGGTTTCGGCGGCGATGCGAGGGCGCGGTAGGTTGACGGCGAGCTCGCGGATGATGCGGCCGGGGCGGGCCGACATCACGATGACGCGGTCGCCGAGGAACACCGCCTCGTCGATCGAATGGGTGATGAGCACCACGGTCTTGCGGCTGGCCAGCCAGATGCGTTGCAGCTCGGCGTTCATCTTCTCGCGGGTGAGAGCGTCCAATGCACCGAATGGCTCGTCCATCAAAAGAAGCTTTGGATCGCGGGTGAGCGCGCGAACGATGGCGACGCGCTGCTGCATGCCACCGGACAATTCGTATGGATATTTGTTCTCGAAACCGACAAGCCCGGCGATGCGGAGGAGATCGCGCACCGCGCCTTCACGATTGTCGATGCGATGGCCGCCGACGCGCAGCGGGACGGTCACGTTCTGCCAGACGGTGAGCCACGGCAGCAGCGTCGCCTGCTGGAACACCACGCCGACCTCGGCCGAAGGACCGTCGATGCGCCGGTCCGCCAGCGTGAAGGTGCCGGCATCGGCGCGGTCGAGGCCGGCGAGGAGGCGCAACAGCGTGCTCTTGCCGCACCCCGACGGCCCGACCAGGCATACGAATTCGCCGTCGCGCACCGCCATGTCGAGATGATCGAGAGCCAGCACCGGTTCGCCGGATACCGTCGGATAGATTTTTACGATTCCCCGGGCCTGGATCAGCGCGTCGGAGCGCGCTGGCCCGGCCGCCACTGCCGCGCCGCGGGTATCGAGGGTTGCGGCGACATTCATCGAGCCAAGCCCCGGATGGCCGGAGGCATCACGCAAACCATCGCTCCTCCCTTCGAGGCCGTCGTTGTTATTCACTTGCGAGGGCTATTCTACACACCTGCCGCGCGGAATCGCTATGCGCGAATTGCGCGCACGTCGAACGCGGCGACGGGGCGATGGAACCCCTTGAGCTCAAGCTCCCCGACCGAAGATGTATCGGCCAGCGTTTCCACCGCGGTGTGGACCTTGCCGTCGATCAGGATCTGGCCGCTCTTGGCTTCGCCGCAGAGGCGCGCGGCGAGGTTCACCACGCGGCCGATGGCGGTGTAGTCGAAGCGGCCTTCGGAGCTGACGCGGCCGAGCGTGGCATAGCCATGCGCGATGCCGACGCCAAAGCCGAGATCGTGGCCGAGTTTTTTCCATTTGGTGGCGAGTTCGACGACGCGATCGCGCATCTGCACCGCCATCTTCACGCCGCGCTCGCAGGGGTCCGGGCACGACATCGGATCGTTGAACAGCACCATCAGGCCGTCACCGGCGAAGCGCTCCAAGGTGCCCTCGAAGGCGTTGATGATGCCGGCGAGACCGTCGTGGTACTCGCGCAACACGGTCATCACCTCCTCGGGCTCGGCAGTTTCGGCGAAGGCGGTGAAGCCGCGCAGGTCGCAGAACACGATGGTGACGTCTTTGCGATGGCTGTCGAGCAGCTTTTCGCCGCCGGACGAAAGCACCAGCTCGGCAATTTGCGGCGCGAGGAAGCGCTTCAACCCGGACATGCGCTCGATCTCACCGAGCTGGTCGGTCACGCGCTGCTCGAGGTTGCGGTTCATGTCGGTGATCTGATCATGTAGCTGCTTGAGCCGAAGCGCGGCTTTGACCCGCGCCACCAGCGCCATCTGGTCGATCGGCTTGGTCAGATATTCATCGGCACCGGCCTCGAGCCCGGCGACGACGTCCTTGGAGTCCGCCTTGGCGGTGCACAGGATGATCGGCGTGAACGGCATCGCGGCGTCGTTCTTGATCCGCTTGCAGACCTCGATGCCATCGATCTTCGGCATCATGATGTCGAGCAGGATCAGGTCCGGAAGATGCTCCTTGGCGGCGGCGAGCGCCTCCTCGCCGTCAGCGGCCTGCTTGAGGTCATAGCCCTGCGGCCCGAGCCGCGCCATCAGGATGTCGCGGTTGGTCTCGTTGTCGTCGACGATGAGGATACGCGGCGGATTGTGCATGACGGAGGGACGGATGCTTTCGAAAACTATTTCGGCATGTACTCGCGGATTTTGGCCAGGAGAGCCCGCGGACTGTAGGGCTTGGTGACATAGGCGTCGCAGCCGGCATCGCGCGCCTTGCCCTCGTCGCCGGAGAGCGCATACGAGGTGACGACGATGATCGGAATGCTCTTGAATTCCGGCATGGCTTTGATCCGGCGCGTCGCTTCGTAGCCATCCATGATCGGAAGCTGGATGTCCATCAGGATCAGGTCGGGGCGCTGCTTGGCGACGGCCGCCAGTGCCTCCTCGCCATTCTCGGCCTCGTCCATTTCGTAGTCGGCGCTTGCCAGCAGATCGCGCAGGATTTGCCGGTTGTCCTCCTGATCCTCGACCACAAGAATGCGTTTCGTCATGGCAGCCTCGCCTGTTCAACCTTGATCGGAAGCGTGAGTGAAAATGTCGCGCCCTCGCCGGGCCGGGATTCTACCCAGATTCGGCCACCGTGCATCTCGATGATTCGTTTGGAAATCGCGAGGCCCAGACCGGTGCCGCCCTTCGACTTGGTGATCGAATTGTCAGCCTGCTGGAATTCCTGGAACAGCTTCTGCTGATCGGCTTCGGAGATCCCCGGTCCGGTGTCGCGCACCGCGAGATTGTAGGTCCCCTCCGAGGCGGAGGCCTTGATCATGATCTCGCCCTGGTCGGTGAACTTGATGGCGTTGCCGACGAGATTGAGCAGCACCTGGGTGAGGCGGCGCTCGTCGCCGCGGCCGGCCGGCAGGTCCGGCGCCAAATCGACCTTGAAAGCGAGGTTCTTACTGGCGGCGAGGGTCTCGACCGCGCCATAGACGCCGTGCACGACGTCCTTGAGCGAGTAATCGTTGAGCGCCAGCACGAGCTGGCCCGCCTCGATCTTGGAGAGGTCGAGCACGTCATTGATCAGGCCGAGCAGGTGTTTGCCGTTCCTTGAGATGCGGTCGAGCACGGCGACCATCTTCTCCGGCGGCGCGCCATAGACGCTGTCCTGGATCAGCTCAGTGTAGCCGAGGATGGCATTGAGCGGCGTGCGCAGCTCGTGGCTCATGTTGGCGAGGAAGCGCGATTTGTGCTCGCTCGCCTCGGTGAGCTGGCGGCTCTTGTCCTGGATTTCGTCGAACAGGCGGACGTTCTCGATGGCAATGCCGGCCTGGTCGGCGAAGGTTGTCACCAGGTCGATTTCCCGATCGGTGAACGGCCGCACCTCGGTCCGCAGCAAAGCGATCACGCCAATCGGCCGCCCTTCGCGCAGTAGTGGAACGCCGAGAACTGTACGGAAGCCGACTGTCTCCTGCATCTCGGTCATGGTGTATTCGGAATCGGCTTTGACGTCGGGAACGTGGATGGTTCGTGCTTCGACCACGGTACGGCCGATTACGCTGCCGCGACCCGGCTCGTGCGGAACGCTTTTGAGAAAATCGGTGACATTCGACGGAAAACCGTAGGTCGTGGCGTAGTAGTAGGCTTTGCCCTCCTGACGCGTAATGGAGGCCATTTCCGCGCCGCACAGCCGAGCCGCCGACTCCGTGAGCGTATCGAGCACTGTTTGCAGATCGAATGCCGAGCGGCTGATAACCTTGAGCACGTCGGCGGTGGCGGTCTGCTGCTGCAACGATTCGCTCAGGTCGTCGGTGCGCTGGCGAAGCTCGTTGAGCAGACGGGTGTTCTCGATGGCGATGACGGCCTGTGCCGCGAAGTTCGTCACCAGCTCGATTTGCTTTTCGGTGAACGGGCGCACCTCCTGGCGATAGAACGCAATGACACCGATCAGTTCGCTGTCCTGGAGCATCGGCACGATGAGAAGCGTGCGTGCGCCCGCGAACTTGGCAATCGGTTCGTCGGGATTTTCCAACGCAATATCGGCGATGTGGGCGATCTGCTTGGAATCGGCGACGCTGTAGAGGACCCGTGCCGCACGGCGGGACGGGACTGGATCGCGCAGCTGTTCTGCGACCCATCGCTCCGGCGCGTGGTGCAGCGCGACGTGCCGGAATACATCGCCATCGTAAAGCAACAGGTTGCCAAAGCTCGCCTCGCAGATCCGGGTCGCATTGTCGAGCATGGCATTGAACACTGGAACCAGTTCGCCCGGCGAACGGCTGATGACCTTCAGTACCTCGGAGGTCGCCGTCTGCTGCTCCAGCGATTCGGAGAGATCGTCGGTGCGCTGGCGCAGCTCATTGAGCAGCCGCGTATTCTCGATGGCGATGACGGCCTGGGCGGCGAAGTTCTGCACCAGCTCGATCTGCTTGGCGGTAAATGGCTGCACCTCCTGACGATAAATGCCGAATGCGCCGACCAACTCGTCGTCCTTGAGCATTGGCACGATGAGCAAGGTCCTGATGCCGCCGAGTTCGACGCCGGCAAAGGCGACGGGTTCCCTTTCCACGTAGGCACGATCGGCGCGGTAGTCGGCAAGGTGCAACGTCTGGCGGCTGTCGATCACACGTCTGAGGGCGTTGAGTGGGCCTGGGCGTTGCGGCTCCCGTTGAAAAAATTCGGTAAGTGCTGACGGCGTACCGAGTGTTGAAGCCATCCGCGCCACGCCACCCTCAAACCGAATCAGGTTGCCAAATTTGGCCTCGCAGATACGGGTCGCATTCTTGAGCATGGACTGAAACACCGGTTCCAGCTCGCCCGGCGACGAGCTGATGACCTTGAGCACCTCCGAGGTCGCGGTCTGTTGCTCCAGCGCTTCGCTCAGATCGTCGGTGCGTTGCCGCACTTCATCAAACAATCGGACATTTTCTATTGCGATGACCGCCTGGTCGGCAAACGTTTGCACGAGGTCGATCTGCTTGTCGGTAAACGGATCGATCTTTCGCCGCGCCAGCGTCAACACCCCGATGGGTCTGGCCTCGCGCAACAGCGGCACACCTAGAAACGTGCGGTAGCCGGCTTTCTTTTGCGGCTCCAGATAAGTGTATTCGGGGTCGGTCAGGACATCGGCGACCTGGACCGCCTTGCCCTCCAGCAACACCCGGCCGACGACGCTCCCACGTCCAGGTTGCATTCGAATGGTCTTGTTGTACTCGACCCAGTCCGGGGAATATCCGTAATTGGTGACATGACGGTATCCGGAACCGTCGTCTCGGGTCATTGCCGACATGTCTGCGTCGCACAGTCGAGCCGCCGATTGCGTCAGCGTATCCAGCACAGTCCGCAAGTTGAACGCCGAGCGGCTGATGACCTTGAGCACGTCGGCGGTGGCTGTCTGCTGCTGTAGCGACTCGCTGAGATCGTCGGTGCGCTGGCGCAGCTCGTTGAGGAGCCGCGTGTTCTCGATGGCGATGACGGCCTGCGCGGCGAAATGAGTCACCAGCGCGACCTGCTGGTCACTGAACGGGCGGACCTCTTGCCGGTAGATGGCGATCGCGCCAATCGGCTCGCCGTCCTTGAGTATGGGAACGCAAAGCAGACTGCGGGCCCCGGCCATCGTGAGGAATTTCATCCGCAGCGGATCGGCGCGGTAGGCCGGCTCCTCGCGAACATCGGCGATTCGCACCGCCTTCTTCGTCTTGATTGTGCGATCGAGTGCGGTACCTGCGGTTTTGCTGCTGAGTTGCAGCGGCGCTTGCCGCCTGGCTTTGGCAAATTCGCGCGGTGCGTTGTGCAGCGCCGCGACGTGGAGAGTCTTGCCGTCGTAACGATAAAGCGTGCCGAACTTCGCCCCGCAGATGCGCACCGCGTTCGCCAGCATGGCCTTGAATACCGGCTCCAGGTCACCGGGAGAGCTGGCAATGATGCGCAGCACGTCCGCTGTTGCGGCCTGCTGCTCCTTAGCCTCGGCAAGTTCGCGCCTGAGCGCTACAATCTCCGAGCCGGGGGTCGCGACGCTGCGGTGGCGCAAGGCTGCCCTTGTCCGGCGGCGTGGCGCCTTGGTCGCCTTTCCAGGTGCTTTGCGCCCCGGCGCCTTCATTGCTTGGCCTGTTGTTCCACCTGGACCGGCAGGGTGAAGGAGAACACCGAGCCCTTGCCGAGCTCCGATTCGACCCAAAGCTTGCCACCGTGTAACTCGACGATGCGCCGCGAGATCGAAAGGCCCAAGCCGGTGCCGCCCTTCTTTTTGGTGGCGGAATTGTCGGCTTGCTGGAATTCTTCGAAAATCTTGCCCTGATCCGCCGTGGAGATGCCGGGGCCGTTATCCTGCACGGCGACCGTGAACGAGCCGTTGGTGGAGCTCGCCTTGATGATCACCGCGCCGGCGTCGCTGAACTTGATGGCGTTGCCGACGAGGTTGAGCACCACTTGCGTGAGCCGCCGCTCGTCGCCGTGGCCTTTCGGCATGTCGGGCTGCGCTTCGACTTTGAAGCCAAGCTTCTTGTCGTTGGCCAAGGGCTCGACCGCGCTGAACACGTTGTAGAGCACGTCCTTCATCGAATAGTCGGTGAGCGTGAGCGTAAGCTGGCCGGCCTCGATCTTGGACAGGTCGAGCACGTCGTTGATGAGGCCGAGCAGGTGGCGGCCGTTGCTCTCGACGCGCTTGAGGACGGCCTGCGCCTTCTCCGGCGCTTCGCCGTAGATGCCGTCGAGAATAAGCTCGGTGTAGCCGAGGATGGCGTTGAGCGGCGTGCGCAACTCGTGGCTCATGTTGGCGAGGAACTGCGACTTGTGCTGGCTCGCGACGGCGAGTTGCTTGCCCTTCTCCTCGATTTCGCTGAACAGCCGTGCATTCTGGATCGCCACCACCGACTGGTCGGCGAAAGTTTCGAGCAGATCGATGGTGGATTGCGGGAATTCACCGGGCGATTTGCGCCGCACCACCAGGGCACCGACGATGTGGTCGGGACGAAGCAGCGGGATGATCAGCACCGCGCGATAGCCTTCGCGCAGGTTGATGTCGTTGACCGGCGAAGACGGCTCGTTCTGGATGTCGGGGACCTGGATGGGCCTGCGCTCGACTGCGGCCGGCCCGATGTGCGCGTCGCCGGTGCCGATGCGCCGGTCGGTGATCGCGACGATCATGTCCTCGCTCATGCCGTAGGTGGCGCGGAGCTTGAACTCCTGCCGCGTCTCGTCGAACACGTAGATCGCGCCGGCATCGGTGCGCGAGAGCTGCACCGCGCGGCCGACGATGGTGGTCAGCACGGTTTCGAGATCGAGGGTCGAGTTGACTGCCTGGGACACGTCACCCAGCGCCTGCAGCTCGCCGACCGAGCGCGCCAGGTCGTCGGTGCGCGCGCGCAATTCGTTAAGCAGGCGAACGTTCTCGATGGCGATCACGGCTTGGGCGGCGAAGTTCTGGACCAGCTCGATCTGCTTGTCGGTGAAGGGGCGCACCTCCTGTCGGTAGATGCCCATGGCGCCGAGCAGCTCGTCTTCCTTGAGCATCGGGACCACGAGAAGAGTGCGAGCTCCCGCAAATTTGGTGATCGGGTCCTCCGGAGCCTCTGCGGCCATGTCCGGGATATGCAGAACCTTTTTCGTTTCGACAAACCGCTTCAGGCTTGAGGCGGCTTGTGGAGTAAGGATAGGGGACCGTTCATTGAACTCGAGATACGCCTGTGGCGCGTTGTGGATCGCCACACGCCGGAACGCGTCGCCTTCGCGAAGCAGCATCGAGGCAAACGCCGCTTCACAAATTCGCGTGGCATTGTCCAGCATGGTGTCAAAAACCGGCTTGAGATCGCCAGGCGAACTGCTGATCACCTGGAGCACCTGCGAGGTGGCGGTCTGCTGCTCCAGCGATTCGCTCAATTCGTGGGTTCGCTGCTCGACCTTCTGCTCCAGGCCGGCATAGGATTCTTCCAGCCGTCCCGCCATGTCGTTGAACTGGTCGGCCAGCAACTCAAGTTCGTCGCCGGTCTTGATCGAGATGCGCTGTTCGAGATTGCCGGCGCCGAGCTGGGCGGCGCCGAGGCGCAATTGCTGGATCGGAATGATCATCTTGCGCGCTAGGAACAAGCCCGCCAAGAATGCGAGGAGCAGGCCACCAGCCAGCAGATAGCTCGATCGCTTGATCGATTCGTAGAGCGGCGCATAGGCTTCCTCGATCGGCAGTTCGACGAACATCAGCCAACGCAATGGCAGGATCGGCGCGTGGGCGGTCAGCACCTCGCGGCCCTGCACGTCCTTGACGATCTCCACGCCCTGCTGCTGCGGCGCGCCGTCGGCGGTCCGCGCCGCACTGACGTAGTCGAGCCGAGACAGATCGGTGTTGCGCAACACGAGACTGATGTCAGGATGCGCGATCAGCCGGCCGCGGGCGTCGATCACGAAGGCCTGGCCCTTCTTGCCGACCTTGATCTGCGAGACCACGTCCCAGATGAACTTCAGGTTCACCTCGGCGACGCTGACGCCGGCGTCACGCCGCGCGCCGGCCATGGCAAGCGTCATGTAGGGCTCGGATTCGCGGCGGAAATATACCGGGCCGTAGTAGATTTTCTTTGCCACCGCTTCGGTGAACTTGGGGTCCTTGGAGAAATCGGTACCAACGCCGACCGCATCCATCGCCAACCGTGACACCCGCAACTGCTCCTTGCCGCTGGCGTCGAGCTGGGCGAGCTCGGTGATCGCCGGAACCTGACGGAGCAGGCGCAAGGCGTCGAAGCGGCGCTGCTCCAATGCGCTGGCCGTCCACGGCAACTGCGTGGTCCAGCCGATCTGACCTTCGATGTCCTTGATGAACTGTCCGATCTTGGCAGCGGCGGCCTCCGCCTGCTCGCGCTGGATGCGGGTCAGCGCTTGCTTGTTCTCCTGATACGAGAACCAGATCTCGAACAGGCCGTTGGTCAGGAGCGCGACGCAGACGACGGCGACGAACAGCGCGACATATTTCCGGAACAGCCGGCTGCCGAAGTGGGTGCCAGCGGCGCCCGATAGCCGGCGCATCAGGCCGTCCGGGGGCCGTTCCACTGTGCTGGCGACCTCAGTGGTCGTCATTCGATCGCCTGTTTGGGCTTGGTTCGCCGCATTGCAGGGCAAATTACACGACCAAGCGGTGTGGGCGGAAGGGTTAGAAGGCTTTGCACGTTATTTGGCGCTCTATTTGCCGGGTGGAATTCCGGGCTAAAGTGCCTTAATCGCCATTTGGCGCGCTTCCCACCGTCCTCGGCCGCTCACCGGGGCCACCCATTCCGCTCGAATCGGGCAGTCCCGGCATGATGATCGACATCTTCAACCACTTCATGCCCAAGGCCTATCTTGACCGGCTGGGCGATCTCATCCCCGGCCACCCGGTGCTCACCGCATTCCCGCGGCTTAAGACGCTGTGGGACGTCGATGCACGGCGCGCGCTGCTGGACGAGTTCGGACAGACGCAGCACGTGTTATCGCTGGCCAATCCGCCGCCCGAGCTGATCGGTCCGCCGGATAAGACGCCGGAGCTCGTTCGGATGGCGAACGACGCGTTGGCCGAGATCTGCCGCAAGCATCCCGACCATTTCCCGGCGTTCATCGCCTCGCTTCCGATGAACAATGTCGAGGCGTCGGTGCAGGAGGCCGACCGCGCGGTAAAGCATCTCGGTGCCCGCGGGGTGCAGGTCTTTACCAACGTTGCCGGTGAGCCATTGTCGGCGATGAGATTCCGGCCGGTGTTTCAACGCATGGCTGCGCACGATCTCGCCGTCTGGGTGCATCCGATGCGCACCGCGCAGTTTTCCGACTACGCCAGCGAGAAGGAATCGCAGAACGAAATCTGGTTCAGCTTCGGTTGGCCCTACGAGACGACGGCCTGTATGACGCGGCTAATCTATTCGGGGCTGTTGGACGAGCTGCCGACCCTCAAAATCGTCAGCCATCACATGGGTGGCATGATCCCGTACTTCTCCGGCAAGATTAAGCTCGGCTTCCGGCAGATTTTTTTCGGCGGGCCGGAGCGCAATCCGTCCGCCGAGGACGCCAAGCTGAAGAAGCCGCCGGTCGATTATTACAAGATGCTCTATGCCGACACCGCGCTCGGCGAAGTCGCGCCGACGCGCTGCGGTCATGCCTTCTTCGGCACCGACAAATGCCTGTTCGCGACCGACGCACCGTTCGATTCCGAGCAGGGGCGGGGGCTGATGCGCAACACCATCGCCGCCGTGAACGCGCTGGAAATATCGCAGGTGGAAAAGGATGCGATTTTTTCGGGGAATGCAAAGAAGCTTCTGCAGTTGTGACATGTTTCGGTCGCCGCCGCACTCTCTGCCGTCATTGCCCGCCTTCGCGGGCATGACTGTCCGAGTACAAGCCAGAGATTATGGATATGACAATGCGAACTGAAAACATCCAGGTCAAACTCCGTGATGGCACGATGGGCGCCTATGTCGCCTATCCCGACAAGACGCCCGTGGGCGCAATCATCGCCATCATGGAAATCTGGGGCGTCAACGACACCATGCGCCAGCACGCCCACGAGTTCGCCGAAGCGGGCTTCGTGTGTCTCGTGCCCGACCTGTTCTGGCGGCAGGAGCCGGGCGTCGAACTGTCCGACAAGAATCCCGATCACGTGCAGAAAGCGTTCGATCTCTATTACGAGTTCGACTACGACCTCGGCGTCCGCGACATGGAGGACACCTGGCATTACCTGGAGAAAATCCCGGAGTGCAACGGCAAGGTCGGCGCGGTCGGCTACTGCCTGGGCGGCAAGCTCTGCTATCTGATGTGCTGCCGCACCGACATCGACTGCGCGGTGGCCTACTACGGCACCTACATCGAGCACCGCATCGTCGAGGCGAAGAACCTCCACCGTCCGTTCGTTCTGCATATGGCGATGAAGGATCGGTGGGTGCAGGCCGAGGTCAACGACATGCTGGAGCGGCGTTTGTCGCCCAATCCGCTGGTGACCATCCACAAATACCCCGGCGCCGATCACGCCTTTGCCCGTCACGGCGGCAAAACCTACTCCAAGCCTGAGGCCGACAGGGCGTTGGCGCTCACCGTGGACTTCTTCAAAAAGCACCTGGTTTAGGCGTAGACTGACGTCTGGCTACTAATGGCGCAGGACAGTCGGCGATGATGAAGCTTGGCCTTTTCCTTGCCGGAACCGGGCATCACATTGCGTCCTGGCGCGATCCGGGCGTGGCGTCGGACGCCAATGCGAACCTGGGCCAGTACATCGAGGTCACCCAGACCGCCGAGCGTGCGCTGTTCGACTTTGTCTTTAACGCCGACAGCAACTCGACGTTCGGCCCCGACGACCCTGAGATGTGGAAGCGCACCGCGGTGGCGATGCGGATCGAGCCGCTGACGCTGCTCGGGGCGCTTTCGGCGATGACAAGCCACATCGGCTTGATCTCGACAGCGACGACCACCTACCTCGATCCATTCCACGTGGCGCGGATGTTCGCGACGCTCGACCAGATGAGCCAAGGCCGCGTCGGCTGGAACGTGGTGACCTCGTCGGCGGCCTCGGAGGCGTTCAACTTCAGCCGCGACAAGCATGCGGCGCACGATGACCGCTATCGCCGCGCCGCCGAGTTCATCGAGGTGGCGCAGGGCCTCTGGGACACCTGGGAAGACGACGCCTTCGTCATGGACAAGGCGCAGGGCCTGTTTTTCCATCCGGCCAAGCTGCACATGCTGCATCACAAGGGCGAGCACTTTTCGGTGCGCGGACCGCTGATGGTTCCCCGCTCGCCGCAGGGCCAGCCGGTGATTGTGCAGGCCGGGCAGTCGGACGCCGGCCGCGAGCTGGCGGCACGGACCGCCGAGGTCCTGTTCACGGTGCAGCAGCAGCTCGCGCCGGCGAAGGCGTTCTATGGCGACCTGAAGGCCCGCGTCGCCCGGTGCGGGCGCTCGCCGGATTCGCTGAAGATCATGCCCGGCGTGGTGACGGTGGTGGGACTGACCCGAGATGAAGCGCAGGAAAAATTCGATAGGCTGCAAGCGCTGATCCACCCCGAGCTTGGCGTCGCCGCGCTGTCGGATATCGTCGGCCTCGATCTCACGCCGTTCCCGCTCGACGGGCCGCTTCCGGATGTGCCGCTCTCCAACACACAGCAGGGCCGCCAGAAGATGGTGGTCGAGATGGCGCGAAGCGAGAACCTCACCATTCGCCAGCTCTACAAGCGGGTGGCGACCGCGCGCGGCCATCGCGTTGCGCTCGGCACCGCCGCTGACATCGCCGATGCGCTGGAGGAGTGGTATCGAGGCGGCGCGGCTGATGGGTTCAATATCATGCCGCAGGTGTTCCCGGCGGGCGTCAATGAATTCTGCGACCTGGTGATCCCGGAGCTGCAGCGCCGCGGCCTGTTCCGCACCAAGTACGAAGGCCGCACCTTGCGCGAGAACGTCGGCTTGCCGCGGCCGAAAAACCGCTTCGTGGCGAGCGACATCGCTGCGGAGTAAGCGCGTTCAGGTCTCGACGACCAGATAGTCCTCTTCGACCGACACCGGAAAGGTCTCGGCGACGTAGGGGCCCTTCACCAAGGTCTCGCCGGATTCCACTTTGACCTGGAACTGCCGGGCGCGGGTCGACTTCGGATCGCACCAGGACTGGCCGGTGCGAATCTCGAACTCCCAGCCATGCCAGGGGCAGCGCAGAAATTCCTGGTGTCGCGCCAGGCGGTAATGGCCGGGTCCGTCGGATTGCACCAGGGGGATGATGTTGCCCTGACACAGCGGTCCGCCCTCGTGCGGGCAGCGGTTGGCCAGGGCGAAATATTCGCCGTTCAGATTGAACACGCCGATCTCGCGGCCATTCACATTGACGATCTTGCAATGGCCTGGGGCGACTTCGACGGCGCGGGCAACGACCTGACGCTTCACGGCAGGCCGTACAACGCCTTGGCGTTGTCCCGGAACACCTTGGCCTTCTGACCCTCAGTCATCGCGAACTTGAAGGTGTGCTGCGGATCGTCGAAATCCCAGTGCGGGTAGTCGGTCGAGAACATCAGCCGGTCCCAGCCGAGCCATTCGATGACCTCGGCGAGATGCTGCGGATGGTCCGGCTCCTCGATCGGCTGGGTGGTGAACCAGACATGCTCGCGGACGTATTCCGACGGCGGGCGCTTTACGTGCGGCGTTTCGATCCGCAAGCGCTCCCAGTGCTTGTCCATCCGCCAGCACAACGCCGGCGCCCAGGCGAAGCCGCCCTCGACCAGCACGATCTTCAGCTTCGGGAAGCGCTCGAATACACCCTCGAACACCAGGCTGGTCAGGGTGTTCTGCATGCCGGTGGTGGCGGCGTAGTGCTCCTCCATGTAGTAGGTCGGCCAGCCCGACGCGGTCGAGGCGTGGCCGCCGCTGAAGCCCTGGACGTGTAGCGCGATCGGACGGTTGCAACGTTGCGCCGCCTCGAAGATCGGCCAGTAGCGCCGGTGGCCGAGCGGATCGCTCGAACGCGGCGAGATGATGATCTGCGAAAACGACGGATCAGTCGCACGGTGCTCGATCTCCTTGACCGCGAATGCCGCGTCCTCCTGGGGCACCACGATGCCGGCGCGGAGCCGCGGCTCCGGTTTGACGAAGGTCTCCAACTGCCACTCGTTGATGGCGTGCGACAGCGCGGCTGCGAACTCCAGATTGCGCTCCTCCATGCCGCCCTTGGAGAGCTGCATCAGCATGCCGTACTCGACGCCGTTGGCGTCGAGATGCTGGCGCCGCATCAACTCGAGATCGGAGCCTGGCGGGCCGTCCTCCGGAAATGCATCGACGCGAAGGCCCGAGGCCGACATGCGCGGCCAAGCAAGCTGGCCGGACAGGCCCTGCCGCAGGTGCTCGCCGAACGTGATCATGTGCTCGCGCCATTGCGCCGGCAGGAACGGGTAAAGATCCGACGGCTTGCGGAACGCCGGATGGATGTCGCAATCGACGATGGCGAG
>Ga0070689_100001546_pt1 | contig 14657 bp, 9 predicted proteins | sample KBSS23HmetaG_FD_64669 | JGI IMG/M metagenome (GOLD analysis project Ga0070689, IMG submission 64669) | Switchgrass rhizosphere microbial communities from Kellogg Biological Station, Michigan, USA - KBS S2-3H metaG | ecosystem: Host-associated > Plants > Roots > Rhizosphere ...
CTCCACCACCGCGTCGCGCACGCCCGGGTGCGACGCGAGGCGCGCTTCGATCTCCCCGAGCTCCACGCGGAAGCCGCGCACCTTGACCTGACGATCCGAGCGTCCCTGGTAGACGAGGCTCCCGTCCGGCAGCCGGCGCGCGAGATCGCCCGTGTCGTACGCGCGCGCGCCGTGCCACGGCAGGAATCGCTCGGCCGTGAGCAGCGGGCGATTCACATAGCCGCGTCCTTGGCCCGAGCCCCAGAGCCGCAGCGACCCCGCGCCCATGGCCGCCGCTCCCGAAGACGGATCGACCAGGGCCGCCGATTTCCCGAGGAGCGGCCGCCCGATCGTCGCGGCGCCATGGGGCCGGCGCCGCGCGTACGTCGAATAGGTGGTGTCCTCGGACGGTCCGTAGAGATCGTAGACATGCTCCACGGTGCCGAGCGCATACAGGGCATCGACCGTCTGCTGCGCCAGCGGCTCGCCGGCGAGGTTGACGATCTTCACGCTGGCCGGAACGCCGTCCGAACGCAGGAGCTCGGCGATCGCGGACGGGACGGTGTTGAGCACCGTGACGCGATGGCGCGCGACGGCCGTCGGGAGCTCGAGGGCGTTCTTGACCAGGACGACGGTCGCGCCGAGCGCGAGGCTCCCGAGAAGCTCGAATACGGACAAATCGAAGGTGGTCGAGGTCGACGCGAGCACGACCTCCCGTTCGAGGTTCGGAAACGCGCGCGCCATCCACGCCACGAACGAGCTGGCGTTGCCGTGCGTGAGCGCGACGGACTTGGGACGTCCCGTCGAGCCGGACGTGTAAATCAGATACGCGAGATTCTCCGGCCGTGCCGCGGTGAGCTCGGCGGGCGGTGCGACGCCCGGCTGCAGCGCGTCGACGACCGCGACACCCGCCTGCGCGAGCACCTCGCCCAGGCTTCCGTCCGATACCACCACCTCGAGGCCGACGTCCGCGATGACGCCGGCCAGGCGGGCGCTGGGGTAGCTCGGGTCCAGCGGCACGTACGCGCCCCCGGCCCGAAGAACGCCGAGCATGCCGATCACGGTCGCCGGTGTCCGCGCGACGGCGAGGCCGACCAGCGTCTCCGGACCGACCCCCGCGTGCGAAAGCCGCCGCGCCAGCGCGCCCGCTCGTTCGTGCAGCTCGCGGTACGAGAGGTGCTCGTCCTCGAAGACCAACGCCACCTTGTCGGGCGTGCGATTCGCTTGCGCCGCGATCCGATCGTAGAGGTTCGCGCGAACGGGAGCGTCACCGGCGGTGTCGTTCCACTCGAGCAGCGCCTGCGCGCGCTGCGCGGCGGGCGTCATCTCGAGCGAAGAGATGGGGGCCGACGGTGACGCCGCGACGATGCTCGCGAGGAGCGTCGTGAAATGGCCGAGCAGGCGCTCTGCGGTGGACCTGTCGAAGAGATCGGCGTTGTACGTCAGCGCCGCGGCCAACTCCTCGGGGCCATCGGCGACCTCCAAGCTGAGATCGAAGGGGCTCGCGCGGACAGCGAGGCCCGTGTCGCAGACGTCGAGCTCGCCCACCCGCGCGCGGGCGCCTTCGATGCCCAGAGCGAGCCCCGAAAGCTCCTCACCGAACGGCGGCGTCTTGTGCACCGCAAACGACGTTTGGAATACCGGTGGACGTCCCGCGTCGCGCGCCGCTCCGAGTCGCTCGACGATCAATGGAAACGGGTAGTCCTCGTGCTCGAGCGCGTCGAGGAGCACGGCACGCACGCGCGCGACCAGCTCCAGGAAGGTCGGCTCGCCCGACACGTCCACTCGCAGCGCCAGCGTGTTTACGAAGTAGCCGAAGACGCCCGCGGTCTTGCTTCGGTTGCGCCCCGCGCTCATCGAGCCGACGACCAGATCGGTCTGCCCCGTGTACCGTCGCAACACCAAGAAAAAGGCCGAGAGCAGCGTGACGAACAGCGTCGAGCCCGCCGCGCGACCGAACGCGCGCAGCTCGCCTGCGAGCCTCGGGTCCAGGCGCGACCACACCTTGGCCCCCGCGAACGTCTGGACCACGGCGCGTGGTCGGTCCGTGGGCAAATCCGCGAGCGGGGCGCCTTCGAGCTTCGCGCGCCAGTACGCCCAGAGCGCTTCCCCCTCGGGACCGCCGACGCGTTCGCGCTGCCACCGAACGTGCTCCGCATAGTCGGCGACGACGGCGGGGACCTCTTCACGCGGCGAGTAGAGCGCGCCGATCTCCCGAACCATGAGGGCGAGCGACCAAGCGTCGGCGACGCTGTGATGGACCGCCACCATCAGCAGGTCCGGCTCCCCGTTCGAGCGGTACAGGACGGCGCGGAAAGGCGGCGCCTGGGTCAAGTCGAACGGCCGCTCCATCGCGTCGAGGACGCGTCGCCGCAGATCGCCCTCGGACCACGCCCGCGCGTCCACGACCTCGAACGGCAGGTCGACCCGAGGGTGGAACACCTGAATCGGCTCCCCGTCGGCTTGTTCGGACACGCTCGAGCGGAGGACCGCGTGACGCTCCATGCACCGCTCGAACGCTCCGCGGAGGCGGTCCACGTCGGGCGACGGCTGGATGCGCACCGCGCGCGCGATGTTGTACACGCCGCTCTGCGGCGCCAATCGCTGCAAGAACCACAGGCCGCGTTGACCGAAGGACAACGGCGATCGCTCCGAGCCGATCGCGTGCGTCGTGCGCTGCGTGCCGCGCTGCGCGTCCGCGACGAGCTCCGCGAGCGTGAGATCCTTGAGGAGGCGTGAGAGCGGGACTTCGATGCCCAGATCATTCTCGATCTCGTGCGCGAGCTCGATGGCCTGCAGCGAATCCATCCCAAGGCGAGAGAGCGGCGTATCGGCGCCGATCGTGGACGCATCGACGTGGAGCCGCGATGCGAGGAGGCTCAAAAGCCACGCGCGAACCGACGCTGGCGAGCGGTCTCCTTCGCGAACCGCGGGCGCGGCGCCCGAGCACCCCGGCCGCTCCGTCGCGCCCTGGAGGACGGTAGACCGGACGTGGCCCCGTGCTACCTGCACGGGGCCCTGCGTGGACTCGGCCACCACCTCGAGCGCATGGGCGAGGTACGCCGTGCGGCACGCGTGGCGCTGCACCTTGCCGCTGGATGTCTTCGAAATGGCCCCCGCCCGCGCCAGGATCACGGAGTGCGGGTTCAGGTTGTGCGTCTCGGCGACCGCCTGGCGAATTCCGGCGAGGACCTCGTCCGCGGTGGGGCCCTGGAGGACGGTAGACCGGACGTGGCCCCGTGCTACCTGCACGGGGCCCGCCACCGGCTCCGACGAGAACCGCTTTTGTCTCGCGAGCCGCCGCTCGTTGACCTCCTGGACGATGACGACCCGCTCCTCACCGTCGACGTCGACCGAGAACGCAGCCACCGAGCCCGGTCGCAGGACGTCCACCGACACGTTCTCGACGGTGTGCTCGATGTCTTGCGGGTAATGATTGACGCCGCGAACGACGATGAGGTCCTTGAACCTGCCCGTGACGAACAGCTCGCCCTCGTGCAGAAATCCCAGGTCCCCGGTTCGCAAGAACGGCCCTTCGCCGGTGTCCGAGATGAACGCCCCGAACGTGCGGTTCGTCTCCGCCTCCCGGTTCCAGTAGCCGTCGGCGACGCTCGGCCCGCGCACCCAGATCTCACCCACCTGGCCGGTGTTGCTGATCGGATCGTACGAGCACCGGCGCATCGTGTGCGGATCGACGATGGCGAGGTCGTGGCCCATCGAGGGGCGGCCGCAGCCCACGAGGGCGCGGTGGGTGCGGCGCGGATCATCGCTGGACGCCTGGTCGAGCCCGCGCACCAGGGCATCCAGGCGGTCCCTTTGCACCTCGTCGGAGAACACGAACCGCACCCCCGCCCCGGCGTCTCCGGCGTCCGCCAGCCTGGCGACGGTCGCCGCGAGCCGCAGCGGCACGGGGGTCGAAGGGAGCTCGAGCATGAGGGATGCGCCGAGCTCGAGAGGCGCATCGGTCGCGAGGAACGCGCCCACCCTGGAGATGTCCCGGACCGTGGCGCGCGTCCTCCCGTGCGCCCCCACGATCGTGACGGTGAACGTCGCGGGCACACGCGGGTGGGTGACGACGTTGAGCTCGACGGCGGGCCCATGGAAGGCTCGAGCGATCGGGGCGGCGTCGACCTCCCCCCCGCTCACGATCAGCGTCGATTCTGCCAATCCGTAACAGGGATAGAACGCTTCGGCGCGAAAGCCGCTCGGCTCGAACGCCTGCGCGAAGCGCTCCAGCGACTTCGGCCGGATCGGCTCGGCGCCGTTGAACGCCACGCGCCAGGTGCGCAGGTCCAATTCCGCGCGCTGCTCCGGCGTCGTCTTCTGGACGCACAGGTTGTACGCAAAGTCAGGGCCACCGCTGCTGGTGGCACCGAATCGATGAATGGCCCGCAACCATCGAATGGGGCTTTGCAAGAAATGAAGCGGCGACATCAGTGTCACGGGGAATCCCCCGTACACGGGCTGCAAAATGCCGCCGATGAGGCCCATGTCGTGATAAGGCGGGAGCCAGATCACCCCTTGGCTGTCTTCGGAATTTCCGAAATACCCGTAAATTAACCCCAAATTGTGCAGCAGGTTGGCGTGAGTCAGTCGCACGCCGCGCGGCGTTCCGGTCGAACCGGAGGTGTATTGCAGAACCGCGATCTTCCGGGGGTCGGCCGCGGGAGGCACCCAGACGTCGGCTGCCTCGTCGCCGATTTCGTTGCCGATCTCGTCGATCGATATCCAGTCGAGGCCGCTCATCGACGGCGCGAGCTCCGCGACGCGCGCGGCCAGCGGTGCAATGGACGATAGGGTCAGCACCTGCCGCGCCCCCGAGTCGGAGACGATCTTCTCCACGCGCGGGAGGGTTCGCTTCAAATTCCCTGCAGGCGGATAGGCCGGGACCGCGATGAACCCCGCGTAAATCGCCCCGAACAGGCCCGCGACATAGTCGAGGCCGGGGGGAATGAGCAAGACCACCCGATCGCCGTCGGCGCCGGCGCTCTGGAGCTTGGCGGCGATCGCGCGCGCGCGCCGATCGAGCTCGGCGTACGTGAAGTGCTCCTCCTTCTCCTCGCCGTCGACGAGAAAGGTGAACCCGCGCCGCGCGCCGTGGGCGGTCGCGCGGTGGCGCAGGAGATCTACGAGAGAGCGCCACTCCGAGGCCCGCGCGGGGAGGCGCGCAGCTCTCTTGGGTGTCGACGTCGACAAGAGCAAACCTAAACAGAGTCCCTGTTCGTCAACGGCATTTCCCACCACTGGCAGACAGAAGAAACATGGATTCGATTGGCGTTCGTCGTGGCCAAGAAAGTCGGTAGCACATAGCGCGCGCGTTGCACCCCGATCCTCGGGTCGGCCCGCGGGTGCAATATCCCGGCCGACATCCCGTGCGCGTCCGAGCGCGCCAGATCGCCGAGAAGTCGAGGGTCCCCGGAATTCATGCGTTCAGGGGGCATTGCGGGAATGCAAACAGGGACGCGTTGCGTGCAATGCGGCGAGTGTGGCACCGCGGTGTGCGCGGTGTTTGCAGGGGAGTGGTACCGAGTCTGTGCACCGACGATCGTGCGCCCGAGGCGCCTTGCCGCTGTGGAGGCGACATTGTAATGTCCACTTGCGATGAAGTTCGGACACGTGCTTCGAAAGGAGCGAGAGGGGAAAACGGGGCTGAATCGGAGCAATCCGTATGAGCCCGACGAGATGGCCAAGAGGCTCGGGATCGCGCCCACGGATTACGCGCAGCTCGAAGCCGACGACTCTCCCGCAGAAAAGTGGTTTTGCCTGCTGTGCAACCTCGCCGTGAAGCTCGGAGCTCCGACGTCGCGGTTGCTCGCCGAGAGCGGGCGGTCCGCGGACTGTGCGGCAGGTCGCGCGGGTCCTCTGATCCGCGCGCGTCGCGAGGAGCGAGGCTTCACCGTCGAAGAGATGGCCGAGCTTCTGGGCGTCAGCGTCGAGGAGTACGTTCCGATCGAAAAAGGAACGTCGCCCATCGAGACCTACGGGCCCCTTCTCCTTCGTTTCGCGGAGTTGATCGATCAGCCCGTGTTCAACTTGTTTCTTCCGTGCGGCCTGCCGTACGCCCAACTCAACGACTACCCGTGAGTCGACGCGCGCGGAGCGGACCGCGCTACGACGGAGCCCGACCAGTACATGGACACGTATGAACGCACACTCCTCGAGTGGTCCCTCCCCTGTGCGAGGTCGCTGCTGATCTACGGGACGAAATCGTCGGCCGCCGACGTCACCGGCGCCTTGAGGAAGCTGGCTGGCCGGCTCGAAACGCACGACGTCCGGGCTGGCGCGATCGAAGATGCCGCCCTCCGTCGGCAGTTGCGGGAGTCCTTCGCCAGAGCCCCCACGGTGCTCCTCCTCGTGGCGTCACCGATGCCGCACGCGTTGCGCGCGATCGCGACGCAGGTACAGCGCGGCGAATGGAAGGACGGCGAGGAGGCCCCGCGGCTCCAGGACGGCGCCCGGTTGGTCGCGTTTCTCGACGCGAAGGAGTGCTCGCACGACGACGCGCGGTGCTTCGACCTGCACGTCATCGGCATGCGTGTTCTCGAGGCGCAGCGGGCCAGGGTCGCGGCGGACGCCGCCGAGCTCCTCCGCCGACAAGCTCGCGCGCGCGAGAGCTCGCGCCAACACGGTTTGGTTTGACCATGGCGATCAAGAAGGTGCCCGTGAAGAAGGCCACGGCGAAGAAGGCCGCGACGAAGATGGTCTCGACGAAGAAGCCACCGGCGCCGAAGCGAAAGGCGGCGCCGCCGCTCGCGAAGCTCAAACCGGGCTGGCTGTCGCGCGTGTTCGGCATCGAGACCGGATTCCTGATCGCCTGCGACGCGCGGTGGACCGGCACGGATTGGGAGCGCGGCGACGCGTTCTCGTTCTTGTACCGAAGCCGTCGGAACAAGTATTTCGTGCTCCGGGATCCGTACGGTTGGACCACCGTGCCCGCCGACGATGCAGCCAGGTGGTACGCGAGCCTGCCGGAAAAGGTCGTCGATCGAGAGCGGGCGTTCGGCACCGAATCGGAGCTCGAAGCGCTCCCGCAGAGCCGCGACGACGACGACGACGGTGTCTACAAGGTGCTGCGCAGCGACGCGTGGGAGTTCTCGATCCTGGTCGACCACGACGAGATCCCGAGCGGGTGGTGGCACATCGGGGTGACCGGTCGAAAGCGGCAGGTCCTCGACTTCATCCGACGAAACTGCGTGTTCGGGGTCGAGAATCCCGGAATGATCTGAGCGCCGCGCGCGAACCTTCGCCCGAGAGCGCTGCGGTCACGCCCGCGACGCGCCGGCGGAGCCAGACGTGCGACGGATCGGCGTCGACGCGCGGGTGCCACACCTGACAGATCGTGTAGCTCGGGAGGGCGATCGGCGGGCGGAGCACCTGGATATCGAACCGCTCGGCGTACGCGAGGGCGAGGCGTTCGGAGATCGTGACCACGCAGTCGCTCCGCGAGACGAGGTCGAGCGCCACGACGAAATACGGGACGAAGCGCGCCACACGCCGGGAGAGCCCCCGCTCGGCGAGCGCATCGTCCACGGTGCTCCCGGCGCGCCCCCGCGGCGCGACGAGGACGTGGTCCATCGCGAGGAAACTCTTGAGGCTGATCTTCCCCGTCACGAGCGGATGGCCCCGCCGAACGACGCACGCGAAGCGCTCGCGGAAGAGTGCCTGGGTGCGGAACTCGGGGGGCAGGGCAGGGAAGACGCCGAGCGCGAGATCGACCTGCCCGCCGCGGAGCGCGCCGGCGTCGTCGGCCTGCATCGGCAGGAAATGCAGCGCGACGCCCGGCGCCTCGTCGGCCACGAGCGCGCCGAGCCTGCCGCCGATCAGCGCGAGCACGTGGTCCGTGGCGTGAATGCGAAACTCACGCGTCGACGTCGCGGGGTCGAACACCTGCTCGCGCTCGAGGATCGAGCGCGCCCCCTCGGCGAGCTCGTGCACCTGGTCGCGCATCGCGAGCGCGCGCTCCGTGAGGTGCCACTCCTGCCCGACACGGACGAGCACCGGATCGCCGATGTGGTCCCGAAGGCGCGCGAGGGCGTGGCTCATGGCCGGCTTGGTGATGCCGACCTTCTCCGCCGCGCGGCTCACGCTCGCCGTCTGGAGGATCGCGTCGAGCACCGCGAGGAGGTTCAGATCGACCCGCGAGACCTTCACGCGCGCCCCTCGCGAGACCTCATCGAACGAACGGCGGACCGCATGGCGCACCTCTTCGCGCAAGGTTCGCCCACGCGTCACCGCCGCGCAACCGGTTCCCGCGCCAGCGCGAGCGAGTTGCACGCCGTGCAACCCGACTGTGCATGGCGGAGCATTGACGATCCCGGTCCGGCTGCCGACTCTCACCATGCGCCGGGATGAACCGGCCGAGCCACGAGAGAGGAGCGACCATGAGCCTCAAGGACCCGAACGTCGTCAACCCGAACAAGAAGAAGCGCGTCGCCGTCGTCATCGCCAACCCCGCCGTCTCGACCGTCACGGGGTGGCCGGTCGGCTTCTGGTGGAGCGAGCTCACGCACCCCTACTACATCCTCGGCGAGGCCGGGTACGAGGTCGAGGTCTTCAGCCCCGACGGCGGCAAGTGCGAGGCGGACGCGATGAGCGACCCGCGCGATCCGAGCGGCTACTCCGCCAGCGATCTCATCACGATGGGGTTCATCGCCACGCCGAAGCTCGCGGCGCTCGTCGAGAAGACGAAGCCCGCGAGCGAGATCGACGTCCGGGCGTTCGACGCCATTCTCGTCGCGGGCGGGCAAGCGCCGATGGTCAACTTCGAGGCCGCGCGAGGTCTCCACGCGAAGTTCGTCGAGTTCTACGAGGCGGGAAAGATCGCCGCGGCCCTGTGCCACGGCGTCGCGATCCTGCGCTACGCGCGGCTCTCGAACGGGCAGCTCCTCGCCAAAGGGAAGACCGTGACCGGCTTCGCCGATGTCGAGGAGGACTTCGCTGATCAGGCGGTGTGGAGCGCGGGGCTCGTCCCGCGCGAGAAGCACTTCACGCCGTGGCGGATCGAGGACGAGCTGAAGAAGGTCGGCGCGAACTACGTGCAGGCGGGGCTGTGGCGCGGCTTCGCGATCCGGGACGGCAACTTGATCACCGGCCAGCAGAATTTCTCGGGCGGCGAGACCGCGCGCCTCCTCGTCGAGACCCTCGGGCGCTGACGCTCAGGGGCACGGAGTGGTCGTGCACCCGAGGGGCTGGCAAAACCCGCCGACGCACTCGTCCCCGAGGTCTTGCCGGGGGGTTGTCAGTCGTCGTCGCCGGTGTCGTCGTCGTCGACCGGCAGGCGATGCGTGTGCTCCAGGCGGACGGCGTCGAGCGCCTGCGGCTTGAGTCCGAGTGCCTTGAGAATCGTCGGTGCGATCTGACGGAGGTTGACCGTCTGATCGACCTGACCCACCTGCACTTGCGGCCCCGCCATCACCAGTGCCACGTGGCGATCCTGCTCGTGGAGACCACCGTGGTCGCACAGCTTGCTCCCCGCGGTCGCGTACACGACGCCCTGATCCGGCTGCACGATGATGTCGGGATGACGTCCCGGGTTGCCCGCCATCTCGCCATCGACGAGCGCGTCGATGTCCGCGCCCACGTAGACCTGCCCGCCGCCGATCGCGGCCGAGTTCGCGCGCAACACCTCCGCCACGTCGTTGGCGCGGCTATGATCGGTCAGCCAGATGAGGGCCATCGTGTCGGCGGTCACCTGCGCGCTGAGGCCAGGCTGAATGCTGTTGATCAACGCCGGGAAGGTCGCATCGGGATCGATCGGTGTGAACGTCGTGCGATCGACCGGCGAGTTGCCGTGCTTGGCCGCCATGATGACGAGCGTCGAGTCGGTCAGACCATGGGTGTCCATCTTCGCCAGCATCCGGGCGATGGCGCTGTCGACGTAGTCCATCGCCTGCGCCAGGCCAGGCGCATGGCCGGCCGAGGCGCCGATGAAGGCCGCTGTGTCCGGCGTCGCGCCTGCCGCGTCGACGTAACCGGAGAACTTCTGCGCGATGTTCACCGCCTGGAAGTTCATGCCCAGGATCGCGGGCACGCCCACCTGCGTCGCGCCCGTGTGATCGAATCCGTCGAGCTGGTTCAGCACGGCGACCACCTTGAGCTCATCGTTCGCGATGATCTTGGTGATGTCCTTCTTGGCGCCGTTGAACTCCGGCCCGTAGAAGTCATCGAGCCCGGTCCCCGACGGGCCGTTGAGGATCTCGTACGCCGGATGCTTGTCGGCCGCGGCCGTGCGCATGCCCGCGGCCTTGATGACCTCGTAGATCGTGTTCACGTGCAGGTACTGGTGCGGGTACACCGGCGAACAGCCGGCATCGGGATCGCGAGGCAGCTTGGCCGGGTTGATGTCGGCGGCGGTCGACCCGGAGTTGGTCACGAAGTTGATTGTCTCCTTGTACGCCACCACTGCGCCGCGCGTGGAGCAGTCGGAGCCGACCGGCGAGAGGCGGTCGTCCCATGTGGTGTCGTAGTAGACACCCGTCGACGCCGGCGAACCGCCTGTCGTGATCGCCAGTGTTGCCGGGAACGAATCGGACGGGCCCGTCGAATAGGCCTGCGTATACGTCCTTCCGCGCGCCACCAGCGACGCGAGCGCCGAAGTCGGGTGCGCCGCGACGTAGTGGGTCAGATCGAAATCGTGGAAGCCGTCGATGCTGACCAGGAGGACGTGCTGTGCCCGATTGGGTTGTTCGTTCAACGCCCACTGCGTGGTGGTGCCGGCTTCGGGGGTGATGCCGCATCCGACCAAGAAGATGCATCCTGCCAACGCCTTCCGTCGCGCGTTCATCTCACGGTCTCCTTTACGAAGTGGCCCGCAAACACGAACAGGCGTGGAGCGCGGGACAATCCACGAGCTCTCGGATGCGCGGGCCGGCGACGACGTCGTGCACGAGGGCGAAGAGGCCGCAAAGACACACCGCGCGTCGCTCCAACGAGCGGCACGCCTCCTGCTGCGACTCAGGCGAGACGCGGTAGCTCGTTGAACTTCGGTCTGGCGGGCGGCGCGTCACAGGCCGAAGAGCGCCCGCGCCGTGGCGGTGGTGTGCGCGGCCAGATCGTCGGGTGCCTCGCCGCGGCACTCGGCGACGACGCGAGCGACGTGCGGGAGCGTGCACGCCTCGTTTTTTCCACCGGGCGGGCGCATCCCCTTCGGGAGGTCGCGCGGCAGGATGTACGGAGCGTCGGTCTCGATCATCAGGCGCCCGCGCGGGATCCGACGGACGAGGTCGCGCAAGTGTGTGCCGCGGCGCTCGTCGCAGATCCACCCGGTGATCCCGATGTGGAGGTCCATATCGAGGTAACGCGCGAGCGCGCGCTCGTCGCCGGTGAAGCAATGGACGACGCCGCCGACGAGGCGCGCTCGATGCTTCACGAGGACGTCGGTGAACGCGGCGTGGGCGGCGCGCTCGTGGAGGTAGACCGGCTTCTTCACCTCCGCCGCGAGCTCGAGCTGCGCCTCGAAGCACTCCACCTGCGCGGCGCGCGGCGAGAAATCGCGATCGAAGTCGAGCCCGCATTCGCCGACGGCGACCACCTCGCCGCGCGCCGTGAGCTCGCGGAGCTCGTTCGTCGCGCCGCGAGACCAGCTCGACGCGTGGTGCGGGTGGATCCCCGCGGTGCACCGGATCCGTGGCGCGCCTCTCCACGTGGTCCGCGCGATCTCCCACACCGCGCGCGACGCCGGGACGCTCACCCCGATCGCGACGATCCCCTCGACGCCCGCGGCGAGCGCGCGAGAGAGGACGCCGTCGAGGTCGCCGCGGAACGCCTTGTTCGACAGGTTCGTGCCGATGTCGATGAGGCTCATGGCGCCGCCTCCGCGGCGATCGCCGGCGGCGCGGCGAGCGCGTAATCCTTCGCCACGCGCTCGGCCACGCGGGCGTGCCACGCAACTCGATCCCACGTCATCCCAGGATACGCGCCGTCGCGGAGCGGTTTCTGGAGGTGGAATCGCCCGCGCGAAAACGCGAGGAGCACGTGGAGATCGGTGGCGTGCCGGCGCAGACGGACGACCGCGCGCTGCTCGTCACTCATCTCGCGCGTCCACGTAACGCGGAGGAGCTTCTTCGTATTCGTCAGGTCGCGCGCGAGCGCGGCGAGATCGGCCCGGAGCCGTTTCTTGTCGATATCCATCTTCAATTCTCGTTTCTTCGGAGTATGGGTGCGCGTCGCGCGCGCACGAATGGCGGCTCGGCGCCTCGGAGCTCCGTCCGGGTCGGGACCAGCTCGTCGCGCCTCCTCGGACGCGATCGCTCCGCGCCCGCAGGAGCTTCGTCCCGCAAGGGATCGAGGCTCCGTCGTACCTTTTCTGGATCGGACGGGTTTCACCGCCGCGTCGCGGCGGCCCGCGAGCCCGTTGCGCAGCGGCGCGCGGAGCTGCCGAGCGGGAAAAAACGCCGGTCCGCGCGCTCGGCGCGCGAGCCTGGGCGATGGAATGGTAGCGGGGGCTCGAATTGAACGAGCGTCTCCGGGAGGCTATCCCGGCGCAGGGTCCACTCCTGCCACCCCGCAATGAAGCGGCGGCACGACACACCAGCGCAGAGATGAGACGGACGAGATGGTGTCGCTTAGCCCGATGCCCCTCCCACGGAGCTGCCCTAGCATTCGCTGGCGCGACCGGTTCGTCAAGGTGATAGCGGCATTTTCTCTATGGGTGCATCGTACGGGGATGCGACAGGTCTGGATTACGAAGACGGGAGCGCCCGAGGTTCTCAAGGTGAAGGAGGCGCCCGACCCCGCCGCCGCCAAAGGGGAGGTGCGCATCCGCGTGAAGGCCTCCGGGATCAACTTCGCCGACCTCATGGCCCGCGTCGGCCTCTACCCCGACGCGCCGAAGCTCCCCGCGGTCGTCGGCTACGAGGTATCGGGGACGGTCGACCAGATCGGCGACGGCGTGACGGGCGTGGCCGTCGGCGCGCGCGTCCTCGCGATGTGCAAGTTCGGCGGCTACAGCGACGTGGTCGTCGTCCCGGCCTCGCAGGCGATCGCAATGCCCGACTCGATGACCTTCGAGGAGGGGGCGGCGTTCCCCGTCGTCTACGTCACGGCTTACAACATGATGCTGTGGAACGGGCACCTCCGGCAGGGCTCGTCGGTGCTCATCCACTCGGCGGCCGGGGGCGTCGGCCTCGCCGCGATCCAGATCGCCAAGACGCGGGGATGCGTCATCCTCGGCACCGCGTCGAAGGGCAAGCACGACTTCCTCCGCGAGCAGGGGTGCCAGTACCCCATCGACTCGAGCGGCGACTACGCGCGGGCGGCGCGGGCCGTCGTCGGCGACAAGGGGGTCGACCTCATCTTGGACCCGGTCGGCGGGAAATCGTGGACGGAGGGGTACGATCTCCTCGCCCCGTGCGGACGCCTCGTCGCGTTCGGGCTCTCGTCGGCGGCGTCGGGCAACACGCGGAGCATCGTGCACGCGCTCATGCAGGTGCTCTCGGTGAAGAAATGGAGCCCGATGAAGCTGATGGACGACAACAAGACCATCGGCGGCACCAACATGGGGCACCTCTTCACGCGGCCCGACCTCATCGAGCCGCAGCTCGTGGCCTTGATGGAGATGTACAAGAAGGGGGAGCTCAAGCCCTACGTCGACAGGAGCTTCCCCTTCGCGGAGGCGGGGGCCGCGCATCAGTACCTTCACGACCGGAAGGCCAAGGGGAAGGTGCTCTTGGTTCCTTAGAAAGACTACAGCGCGGAGAAGAGGCGCGGCACCGGAAGACGATGCGCGCCGATCGCGATCTCGACGTGGCCCCCCTCGAGGTGGACGCGGCGGAGCTCGGTCGCGAGGACGCGGTAGCGGTCGTAGATGCGCGCGTCGAACGCGAGCTGGCGATCGTGTAGCGATCGAGGTCGCGCGGGGGCTTCGCCGAGGCGCCGCTCACGCCCGCTCTCGCGGAACGTGACGCTCGCGTCCGCGAGGAGGCAGAGGAGACGGGCGCGGCGGACGAGGAGCGACTCGCCCGCGAGCGTTCGTGCGAGGTAGCGGCGCACGCGCTCGGCGGTCCAGCCGTCTTCTTCGTCTTCGTGGTCCTCTTCCTCGAGGGGATGGAGCGCGCGGCCGGCGTCGAGGAGCGGGATGTTCGGCGCGAAGGTGCGCCACACCTCGTCGAAGATCGCGGCGTGCGGCGCGAACGCCTCGGGGACGCCGACCGCGGCGGCGCGGAGAAGTGCGGTTGGCGCGCGGCCCGCGAGGAGCTTCGTCATCGCCGCGAGGCCGGCGACGGCGCGGCGCGAGGGGAGCGGGCCGACGCGGTGCGCGCGATCGGGCGCGTCGCGCACGTCGTCGAAATCGCGCGACGCGAACCACGCGTGGCGCCCTTCGACCTTGAGCTGCACGTTGTATGGGGGGTCGAGACGGTGGATTTCGTCGACCTCGAGGAGCGCGGCGTCGAGCGGCGTTTCGGTCTCGGTGAACGAGATCTCGGCGACCTGCGTGAGCATCTCGAGCGCATCGCCTTTCTTGGCGCGCGCGGTGAAGTGGCTCGCCACGCGCTTCTTGATGCTCGCCGCCTTGCCGACATAGAGGACGTCGCGGTTCGAGCGCATCATCCGGTACACGCCGGGCGCGTCGGGGAGGAGCCGGCGCCTCTCCGGCGCGTAGGGGAAGACGACCTTCTTGTCGCGCGCGACGGGGCGCGCGAGGAACGCGTCGAGATCGGTCCAGCGCGTGACGCCTTCGC
>Ga0070689_100001548_pt1 | contig 14651 bp, 11 predicted proteins | sample KBSS23HmetaG_FD_64669 | JGI IMG/M metagenome (GOLD analysis project Ga0070689, IMG submission 64669) | Switchgrass rhizosphere microbial communities from Kellogg Biological Station, Michigan, USA - KBS S2-3H metaG | ecosystem: Host-associated > Plants > Roots > Rhizosphere ...
TCTAACAGTTTCCCCCGCACGACGAAGGCCCATGGAAGCACCCCGCAAATCGTTATTCGACAAAGTGGTCGAGTTCCTCGCTCGCGTGGAGCCGCGGGAGCAGCGCCTGGTGATCGTGGCGATATTGCTGCTGTTCTGCGTGTTCACCGGCTATGGCTCCGTGCGACCGGTGCGCGAAACCTTCGGCACGCAGCTCGGCGCGGAGGCGACGCAGAAGCTGTGGTACTTCACCGCGCTGTTCGGAATCCTCGCGGTTCCGTTCTACGGCTGGCTGGTGGCGAAGTTTCGCCGTTCGATCGTGCTTCCGGCCATCTACGGCTTCATGACGCTGTGTCTCGCCTCGTTCGGCTGGGCGCTCGGTCAGTCACCGGACGACGCAGTCGTGCTGCGCGTGTTCTACGTGTTCATCAGCGTCATGAACCTGATGACCGTTTCGATTTTCTGGAGCTTTCTCCTCGAAGTTTTCGACAGCACGCAGGCCAAGCGCCTGTTCGCGGTGATCGCGGTGGGGGGAACGCTGGGGGCGATCGTCGGACCGACCTTCACGCGCTGGGCGGTGGCACACGTCGGGCATTCGGGCGTGATGTTCGTCGGCGCCGGGTTTTTCACCCTCGCCGTGATCCTGCAGCGCATCCTGATGAGCGGTGCGCGCTCCCGCATCGTGGCCGCCGAAGCCGCGCAGACGACGGAGCGCGGCATCGGCGGAAACCCCTTTGCCGGTTTCATGCAGGTGGTCCGATCGCCGTACCTGTTCGGAATCATGCTGTTCGTGGTCGGCATTTCATGCATCACCACGTTCCTGTATTTCGAGCAGCTCGAGCAGGTCGAAAAGCAGTTCAAAGACCTGACGCGGCGCACCGAAGTGTTCGCGAATATCGACACCATCGTGCAGGTGCTGGCGGGACTGACCCAGCTGTTCCTCACTGGCCGCATCGTGAGCCGTTTCGGCGTGACCACGCTGCTCGTCACCGTGCCGCTGGTCATGATCGGCGGGCTCACCTGGTACGCCTTCACCGGCACGTTCATTGTGCTGGCCATCGCCATGGTGATTCGCCGCTGGGGCGAATACGCGTTCGTCCGTCCTGGCCGCGAGCTGCTCTTCAGCCTCGTCGACAAGGAGAGCAAGTACAAGGCGAAGAATCTCATCGACGTCGCGGCCTACCGGACCGCCGACGCCACCTTCGCGCAAGCCAAGCGGGGACTCGAAGCCGTCGGCGTCACCGGCATCAAGGAGGCGCTGCTCGTTGCCGTTCTTGCGGCCCTGTGGGGAATCAACGGATGGTGGCTGGGACGTCAGTACCGGCAGAAAGCCGCGACCAGTATCGCCGCGCGCCCATGAATTGAGCGCGCCGGCGCCGCTCACGCCACCGCGGCGTTGTCGGCTTTCTTCTCGTGCGGGAGCGTGATGCGGAAGCGCGTGTACTCGTTCGCCTTGGTGGCGATGCCGACGCGTCCGCCGGCCTTGTTGACGAGGTCGCGCACCAAGTCCATGCCGATGCCGCGTGCGCCGCCCTCACCGACGGTGGTGAAGCCCGCGCGGAAGATCAGGCCCGCGAGTTTACGTGCGTCGAGTGCCGCGGCCGCCTCGGCGGTCAGCACGCCCTGGCGGATCGCCTCGGCGCGGATCTTCTCGTGGTCGAGCCCACGGCCGTCGTCCTGCACGCTGAGCTGATAGCCGTCGGCGCCGACACGCAGGAACTGCACGGCGACCGTGCCGGTTTCCGGCTTGTCCTGCACCGCGCGGTCGGCTGGCGTTTCGACGCCATGGCGAATCGCGTTGTGGATGAGCTGGCCGAGGATCTTCTCCACCGGCCGGCGATAGTGCGTGGGCACGTCTTCCAGTCCCACGCACACCAGGGACACCTTCTTCGAATACATGTCGGCGAGGAACTGGGCCATCTCCTCGAGACTTTCCTGCGACAGGTCGGAGAGCCGCTTGGCCTTCTGTGTCTCGGAGGCCGAAGCCGCCATTGTGGAATCGGCACCCGCGCCCTTGAGCTTGGGCTGGCGGATGGTCGTGCCCGTCATGGTGGCGGAGCGCTGTGTGACGTCGGTGGACGGCGGGCCGGAGACCCCGTTCTGGATGCGCCATTCGCGCAGGCGCGTGACCACTTCGCCCTGGATGGCGAGATGGCTCAGCAGGTCGTCGAGCTTCACGGCGATCGGCAGGAAGTCGTTGCCGGAGAGGACTTCCTTGTCGCGCAGATTGCCGAGCGAGGTCTCGAAGCGCTCGGCGCGTTCGCACACCGACGGCAGTGGCAGCCGTTGCGCGCGCGCGTGGATGCCACGGATCAGCTCGAGGATCAGCACCAGCTTCTCGCGGAACGCCTGTGGATCGCGCGCCGGTAGTTTGAGGATGGCGCGCAGCTGGCCGGCCTTGTCGCGGGCCTCGCCGAGGAAGTTCTCGAGGCGGTTCGCCTCGACGTGCATGACTTCCTTGAGCACTTCGCTGAGCCGCGGATCCGGCGGATCGATGATCGCGGAGGGGTCCGGCTGCAGCGCGGGCTGCGAGGCCGCATGAGCGGTCGCAGAGGAAGTAATCGTCGTGGCGAGATGCTGCGCGACTTCCGGGCTGCCGGTCGTTATCTGCAGCGCGGGCGCCAGCACCAGGGTCTTGTCGATGGGGTTCTCGGCAGCTGCCGGTGTCTCGGGTGGCAGCGACAGGGCGAAAATTTCACCGGATGTGCTCTTGCCGATGTCATGCGTGGGAGACTGGGATTTCGCGGGCTCCGTGGGTGCGGTGACCGTCGTCATCGCCGGCAACGACAACTTGGGCAGCGACGGCACGGAGTCGGCGGTCACATCGAGCGGACCGAGCACGCGCTCCTTGTTGGAGGCGGCAGCGGGCGCGGGTTTGAGCGGCTCGATGATGATGACCGGGTGTTCGCCCGAGCCGACGTCGGTGCTCGCGCTGGCCGCGGCGGCGCTGAGCATCGTAATCGCTTCGGGCGTGAGCGCCGGGCGCGTGCCGGTCTCGCCCGCGAGACGTTTCGCGAACGTTTCCTCGTTGAGGATCGGCACCTCGATGGTGTGCGGCACCAGGCGCGGCGCGGAGATCTTCTCGATCGACACGATGATGTGGTGCACGCGGCCGTCGACAACCAGGCGCGCGAAGCGGATCGCCAGGTGGCGCGAGCCCGAATGCACCCGCGCCAGCGGGTTCTGCGTGGCATCCACCATCGCGGTGGGCTCCGCTTTCCACAAAGTTTCGAGATAGGCCACGGCCTCACGGCGGATCCTGACGTCGACCAGTTCGGCGATCGTCTGCACGAACGCCGTTCCGGCGTTGCAGGTGTGGCCCAGCAATTCCGGCGCGGCCGAAGAGGCTTCGCCCATGAGTTTGTGTTCGCGATCCAGGAACAACACGCCTGCCTGCGACAGTTCCAGCATGGCGTACGCCTGGGCGCGCGCCACCACCAGCTGTTCGTCGCGTGAGCGGATGCTGCCGCGCTGGGTCATGGCGTAGATAGTGATGCCGATCAGGCAGATCAGCGCTGCACCCAGGGCGACGATCGGGAAGTTCAGGAATTCCATGGCGGTCAGCTTCCGGCGCCGGCGGAAACCAGCGTCGCCGGGTCGAGGATGCCGCTGTCACTCATCGCGTGCTGCATCTGCTCGAGCGCCGCAAGCAACTCGTCGCAGGAGGCGATGCGATGCTCACGCGACTTCGACATCAGCCGCTCGAGCAGCGGTTGATAGGCCAGGTGCTGCACCGGCAGCTCGGGTACCGGCGCCATGACGTGCTGCTGCAGGACGTCGATGGCGGATGCGCCGAGATAGGGCTTCTTGCCCGCGAGCATTTCGTAGAGGATGACGCCGAGGCTGTACAGGTCGGTGCGCGCATCCAGCGATTCGCCCTGCGCCTGTTCGGGACTCATGTAATAAGGCGAGCCCCGCAGCACGCCGGTGCGCGTGCTGCCGTCGCCGGACAGCAGGCTGCGCGCCAGGCCGAAGTCGATGAGCACCACGCTGCCGTCGTCGCGCAGCATGACGTTCGGTGGCTTGAGGTCGCGATGAATGATGCCGGCCTCGTGCACCACCTTGAGCGAGCGCGCAACTTCCTTGAGGAAGGCGATGGCCTCGTTCGAGCTGAGCGGGTTTTGCAGGCGCGCCTTGAGGTCGCCGCAGGGAAAGTACTCCATCGCGAGGAATTCGACGCCTTCGTGAATTCCATAGTCGAACAGGTCGATGATCGACGGGTGATCGAGCGCGGCGATGGCTTCGAACTCGCGCTGGAACATGATGGAACGCTGGCCGGTGTCGCTGGTGAGGCTGTCGCTGCCAGCATGCTTGCGCTTGCTGATCTTCAGCGCGACGTTGTGGCCCAGGTCCTCGGCGATCGCCAGGTACACGGCCGCGGCTTCCGACTCGCCGATCTTCTGCAGGATGGCGTAGCCCGGGATCTGGTGATTGGCCGGCGCCACCGGCCTGGGTTCCTTGACCACGGCGGGCAGCGAACCGCTCGAAGCGGGATCGACGCGGGCCGAATCCGTGAGGACAGGTCCGGCGGTGACCGGCGTGACCACGGGTGAATGAATCGGTGCGACTACCGCCGCGACGGGCGGCGACGGCACGGCGCTCAGCGCGGCCCTGGCGACGCGCGCGATGTTCGCGCCGGTATGGGTCGACACGGCTGATGGAGGGGCCGGGGTGGCGGCGGGCGGCACGCTCGCGATCCGGGCCGCATCGGTCAGGGAGGAGCCGGCCAGTGTGCCGGTGTGTCCGGCGCTGAAGGCGGGTGACGAACGCGAGGCGCCCGGCAGGCTCATCGCGGCCTTGTCGGTCTTTTCGGCCTCCGGCGGCTTTGCGCCTTCTGTTTTCGCGACCGTGGCCTTGCCGGCCTCGGCCTGCGCCAGGCGTTCGGCACGGCGCTGCGATTCCTTTTCAATGGCGCGCAGCGTGAGCTTGATCGAGCGCTGCAGCCGCGGCGGAGTCAACAGGCGCTTGGGTAGATAGTCCGCGGCGCCGAGCCGCAGCGTGCGGATGGCCGCGAGCTCGCTGCCGCCGTCGGCCAGGATGATCATCTCCGGGAAGCCGGGCTGGCTGCGCAGTTTGCGGATCCAGTCGAAGCCGTCGGTGGTCGGCTCCTCGATGCCCTCGTCGAACGCCAGCGCCAGCATCACGATGTCGTAGTCGCGCACCGTCATCGCGGTGCGCACGCGGCCGAACGACGTCCAGTCCATGAGCACGATGGTGTCGGCGGTCCAGCCGGATGTGACGGCGTGTTGCAGCCACTGCGCGTACTTCGCGTCGTTTTCGACGATCAGGAATCGTTTTGTGCGCGGCTGCTCCATGCCTATTCTTCCGTGAACCGGATGCGAACCGCGGCGCGCTGGTCGACGGCCTTGCCGCCGCGCATCACGGGCTTGTAGCGCCACTGCTTGACGGCGTTGACCGCGGAACTGTCGAACACGCGGCGCGGGTTGGAATTGGTCACGACGATGTTGCCGGTCGAACCGTCGGCGAGCACGGTGAACTCGAGCTCCACCCAGCCGTTCATGGCGCGATTGCGCGCAACGGTGGGCGGGAATTTCGGCGCGACGTATTCGATGCGCGGTATGGAACTCGCGGGCACCACGCTCAGCTTCTGCGCCTCGCTGTCGTGCGACCCCGCGAGCTGCGTTTCGGCCGTGTTGAGATCCGGGCTGCTGAACTTGATGGTCTTCGCTTCGATCAGCCACTTGTCGGCCGCGGCGAGGTCGCCGCGGTCGACTGCGCTGCGCAGCTCGCGCAGGTAGGCATTGCCGAGTGCCGCGCGCGCGGTCGCGACCGCCGCATTGCCGGCGTCGAGATCGATGAGGTCGAGCAGGTACGACCTGGCGCAGGCGTCGGCGGGTTGCAGCAGCTTGTTGGCCGCGAGGGCGGCGTTGAACGACTGCACCAGCGCATTCAACTTGTCGGTGCGCGCGCCGATCACTGTCTCCTGCAACATGCGGCGGATGTTGGCCTGCTCGGGGCGGGGCGCTCCCGCAGTGTCGGCATAGGCCAGCCAGCGCTCGGTCTCGCTGCCATTGCCGGCACTGGCCGCGGCGCCGGCGCGGGCCAGCAGTTCCCTGGCGAGCGCGCGCGCCGTTTCCTGCACAGTCGGATCGTCGGGGATGATCTGGCGCGCGGCTTCCAGGTAGAAACGTGCGTTGTCTTCGGCAGGCTCGACCAGCTGGCCACCGCGCAAGCGCGTGTTGGCGAGCCTGAGGTAGGTGGCGCCTTTTTCCTGGCGGTTCTGCGCGTCGCTGCTGGCCTTGGCCGTGAGCGCGGCGCGTTCGTGTTCCATTTCGATCTGCATGGTGAGAAACCCGGCGCGCGCGGTGGCGGGCGTGAGGGTCTCGGCGATGTCGACCAGCTTCCTGGCTTCGTTCGGCTTGCCGGCGGTGAGCGCGGCTTCCGCGGCGGTGAGCACGCGATCAGCGGTGCGCACCTGGCCCGCCTTGGCAAGCGTGTTGCCCGGATCGAGGTCGAGCGCAGCCTGGAACAAGTCGACGGCGTTCTTGCCGGCGGGGCTGACAAGGTCGCCGCGCTGCAGGGCGGTCTCGGCCTGCGCGAGTACTTCCTTGAGCCGCTGCTCGCGCGTCTGCACTGGCGGCGGCGCGGGGGGGCTGGCCGCCGACTGGCTCTCCACCGGCGCTTCGTCGGTACGCTGCACGTGCGCGGGTTCGGCGGGTGCGGCGGCGGGCGCTTTCGCTTCGGGAGCGGCGGCCGCGGGAGCTGATTGCGGCAACGGCGACGCCGCGGGGCGCAGCCGGTCGGCGACAGTTTCGCGGTCGGCCGGCGTCGGAGTGCTCGATGCCGGCGTGGCGGCGGGCGCCGTGGCGCGTGGTTCCGGCGCGGCGGGCCGCGGAGTCGCGACCGGTTCGGCCGCGGCCGGCGCTGACGATTCGCGGGAGGCGGCGGGAGCCGGCTCGTTGAGCGGCGTCGGAATCTCGGTCTGGGTCGCCGCGGCCGGCTCACTAACTACTTGCGCGGTCTGCGGTTCGCCGGGCGTCTTGCCGCCCGAGAACATGTACCAGCCGCCGACCGTGGCCGCGGCCAGCACCAGGCCGGCGATCGCGATGCGCGCGGGTGCGCCGCCGCCGGTGCGCGGCGCGTCGTTCTTCGGCGCTTCGGCCCTGGAGAAATCGGGGCGCGCGGTTTCGAGCGTGCGCTCGACGTTCTCGACTTCGTGACGGCGCAGCGCCGCTTCGACGAACAGGCGCACGCGCGGCGCGGAGACCGGGCGATGCAGGAAGCGGTACACCACGCCGGAGGTGATCTGGCTCGCCACCTTGCCCTGTTCCTCGGCGGTGCCGACCACGACCAGCACGAGGTCGTTCCAGGTCTCGCGCAGGCGCTCGGCAAGCCCGGCGAGATCACCTTCGACGAACATGCTGTCGAGCAGGGCCACCGAGACGCGGCGGCTGTTCAGTTGCGGCGTGAGTTCGGCTTCGGAGGTGACGAGGATGACTTCGGTGGCAGGATCGACGACGCTGCGGAGCAAGCCGATGAGCGCCCGATCCTGCGTGAGCGCAGCGATCGCCACCGGCGCGGGAGCGCTGGCCAGCATGGGCGATTCAAATTCCGACTGCGGCAGCATGACGTTGGCGGCGGGGCCCTGAAAATGAAGAACAGAGCGGGCAAGACAGGGGTCTGGGGCAATTTACCAAGATATGTAAGTTTATCGGTGTCGGCCGCCCCAAGGCCCTGCGCGCAAGTAATCCGTGAACTGCGTCCCGCGACAAAAGTCCAGTAACGAGACGACTTTCACAGTTGGGGTGCGGCCGCAGCAGAGCGTTATGATCGCGCCCGCCCCCGATGAGACTGGAGTGGATAAATGGCTGCCAAAGCCCTGAATAGCGCCCTGATTTTCATCTCGCTCGCGATCGGTGCCGCCGCACCCGCGTTCGCTTCCGGACCCAATTCCGCCCAGGAGAGAGGCGCCGAGGCTTTCTTGAACGCGGTGGCAACCGGCAATCCGCAGGCCGTTGCGCAGGAACTCCATCCTGACGAGCTCGAGAGCCTGCGTTCCAAGCTGTTGACCCTGTTGCGCGCCGAGAACCTGCGCAGTGACGGCACGTACCGCTCGCGGCTCTTCGGACAGGGACGGGCGTTGCGCGACGTCGAGGGCATGACGGCGGAGAAATTCTATGCCGCGCTCTCCGAGCGGCTGCGCCTGCGGGCGCGCGTGTATGAAAAATTCGAATGGCTGGCGGCGGTGCCCGACGGCAAGAAGGTGTATCTCGTCGGCCGGGGCATTCAACCGAAGGAAAACGGCTCGGTGAAGGTCATGGTGATGGTGGCGTTGATGCAATACGGCGCGCAATGGCGCGCTGCGATTCCTTCCGAGATCGAAGCGCAGCTCGACGACCTGCTCGAGGGACGCGCTGCCGGTGCGCCGCCCCCGCCGCCCGCGGCGGGCGCTGCCGCCTCGAACTCATCCGCCGGCGCCTCGCAACCGCTCGCTGCCGGCATCAGCGAATTGCTGGTCCGCGCCGAGTCCGCGCTCACCGAGAATCGTTGCCAGGATTACTACGATCAGTACATGAGCCCGAATTTCAACAAGTCCACGTCGCGCAGCGCGCGCAAGACGTTGATCAACGCCTGCACAAACAACGAGGACACGCGCGAGACCATGATCACGACACTGCGCATCGTGCAGGAGCTGAAGCCGCACTATGACATGGGCGGCTCGCGCGCCATCTACGACGTGAGCGGCCAGGGCCTGCCCTATGAGCGTTTCGTGCTGGAACGGACCAACGACATGCACTGGTACATCGCGGAGTGATGCAGCCGGCATGCTGAAGATCCGACCCGCAACGCCGGCCGATGCGCCGGTCATCGCGAGCCTGGTGCGCGAGCTCGCCGACTACGAGAAGCTGCTGGACCAGGCGCGGGCCACGCCGCAGGACTTCAAACGCGAGCTCGAATCGCCGAATCCGGTGATCCATGTGCTCATCGCCGAATGGGACGCCGCGCCCGCGGGTTTCGCACTGTATTTCTTCAACTTCTCGACCTTCGTCGGCCGGCCCGGGCTGTACCTCGAGGACCTCTTCGTGCGCCCGGCGCAGCGTTCTCACGGCATCGGGCGTGCGCTGCTGCGAGCGCTGGCGCGTATCGCGCAGGAACGCGGCTGTGGACGCATGGAATGGGCGGTGCTCGACTGGAACGAGCCGGCGCTGCGCTTCTACCAGTCGCTGGGTGCGAAGCAGATGAAAGAGTGGATTGTTCACCGGCTCACGCCGCTCGAGATCGAGCGACTCGCCAACGAAGAAAGTCAGCGCTGAAAGTCAGCGCGTTTCGATTCCACTCAATTGCCGGCGAGCGCGAAGCGTTTGCCGCGCCACTCGAGCTCCACGCCATTCGGCGTGATCTCGTCGACACGCACGCCCTCGGGCAGCGATTCACCCTCGCGCAGCTTGCGCATGTTGATGAACACGAATCGCTCGGCGGGATTCACCGCGTAAACGTGCAGGTCCAGCCGCAGGTCGGGCAGCTGGGTGCCCTGCGCGAGGATTTCATCGCGTGACGGCAGCTGACCGTTGCGCCGCGAAGCGGCGATGGCGCCGGCCTGTTCGGGCGTCATGGCGGGACGATAGTCGCGCGCGTCGTAGTCGGGGGGCACCGCGGGCTCGTGCCCTTCGAGCAGCGGCTCCTCCGTCAGCGGCGGCGCATTACTCGGCGCCACCACGCCGGCATCCTGCATGCCGTTCTGCACCGTCACGCTGGGCGCCGAGCCGATGGGAATGTTGACCGTGGTCGGCAGCGTGACCGTGGCCGGCACCGTCACCATCCCCGGTTGCGCCGTGTTCGCCACATAGGGAGCGGGAGCGGCCGCGGCGGGTGCCGGTTCGCTGGCCGCCGCCGTGGGCGGCTGGCGCAGCAGCACCCAGGCCAGCGCGGCGATGTTCACACCCAGCAATACCGCGAGCCCCACGGCCCAGGTCGGGAAGCGCCGGCGCGGCGCGGCGACCTTGACCTCGAAGAGCGCCGGTGAAGCCTGGCGCTGCCGGTCATTCTCGGATTTCTTGAGCGCGTCGAGGATGAATGACATGTCAGCTGCCTTGACGCAGGAAAGGAGTGGTGGCGTCGTTGAGCGCCGCATCCAGCGCCACCTGCGTCTGCACGCCGGCGATGCCGTCCACCGCGAGGCGATTCTTGCGCTGGAAGTCTTCGACCAGCGTGACCAGCGCCGCGTCGAAGCGGTCGTTGGCGGGATTTTCCACCGGCATGCCGTTGACGCGCAGCAGGCTGTCGCGCAGCCAGGTCACGCGCGCGTTGCGTGCGCCGAGCGCCAGGGGTTCGGAGCCGCCGCCTGCCGGCTTCCACAACAGCACGTAGTCGCCGAACCAGCTGCGTGACAGGTCGCCGATGCCGATTTCGCGCTGCGCGCCGCCGAGATCGACCTGGGCGTGTTCGTCATCGAGTCCCGCCAGGACCAGTTGATGGGCGTGGCCCGAGGAATCGATCACATTGAGCACCGCCGGACGATTGAACAGCCGCAGCTGCGCCAACGAACCGCGCTGCGTCAGGCATTCGAGGCCCGAATGCAGCGCCTGCGTGCAGGGGTCGACCCCGCCGGCGACGTAACGGATGCCCCAGAGCGCGAACAGTTTGTTGAACGCGTTGTCCGGATCCGTTTCGCCGTCGTATTGGGCGAGCAACTTGTCGAGATTCGGCGCCGGCGCCGGTTTGGGCGGCTGCGGCGCGGGGGTTGCCGCGACCACCGGCCGCGGCGCGGGCGCAGCTTGCGCGAGCACACGCGGCAGCAGCATCACGGCGGCGGCGATCACCAGCACGCCGGCGGTGCCGGTCGCGGCCCAGGGCAACCAGCGCGGCTGGAAGCTCCGGCCGAACACTTCGCCCGCGGCGCGACGCACCACGCTCGCGCTGACCAGGTGCCGGTCTTCGGTGAACGCACCCAGCAATGCGCGATCGCAGATGATGTTGATCAGGCGTGGCACGCCGCCGGACAGGCGCCGCACTTCGTGCAGTCCGAAGTTCGAGAAGATCTCGCGCGTGGCGCCGGCGACCCGCAGGCGATGGCGCACGTACGCGGAGGTCTCGTCCGCCGAGAGCGGCGCGAGGTGATACCGACCGGTGATGCGTTGCGCGAGCTGACGCAGCTCGGTGCGGTCCAGTACCTCGCGCAGTTCGGGCTGGCCGATGAGGATGATCTGCAGCAGCTTCTGGGTCTCGGTCTCGAGGTTGGTCAGCAGGCGCACCTGCTCGAGCACGTCCGGCGCGAGGTTCTGCGCCTCGTCGACTACCAGCACCACGCGCTTGCCTTCGGCGTGCGCCTTCAGCAGGTGGACGCTCAGCAGGTCGACCAGGTCCTTGAGACTGCCCTCGGATTTCGACTCCACCGCGATGCCGAGTTCTTCGCAGATCGCGAGCAGGAACTCGGCGGGCGTCATGCGCGGGTTGAGGATCAACGCAATCTCGGCGTGTTTCGGCGCCTGCGCCAGCAGCGAACGCACCACCGTGGTCTTGCCGGTACCGACTTCGCCCGTCAGCTGGATGAAGCCGCCGGCCTCGTTGATGCCGTAGACGAGGTGCGCCAGGGCCTCCGCATGCCGCTCCGAAAGGAACAGGTAACGGGGGTCCGGGGTGATCGAAAACGGCTTTTCGTTGAGGCCGAAGAAGGACGCGTACATAGGAATGTAGTTATTTAACGTACGCCGCCGCCTCGGCGGCGTTAAGAGTGGCGGGTACGCCTAAAAAGTGCGCCGAGTATTACACGGGCTTTTTGGCGGGGGAACCGGCGCCGATTTCCCCGCCTACCGGGGCTCGAAACGTGTCGGTGGAGACCGACTTCCCCGCTGGCGAGGCGCTTTCTCGGACGTATCTTCCCGCGATTCCTCGAGCCCGCGGGCCTCCGGCAGCGCGCTGCCGCGCCGCACGGCGAGGTTGCCGAAACGCTCGCGGATCTGGTCGACCGTGGCGTCCAGCGCGTTGGCTCCCGGCGACTCCGCGGCCGCTCCACCGGTTGTCGAGAAGAGGTCCAGCTGGTCGGCGGCGTGCAGGTGATTCACGCCCACGCCTAACAACCGCACGCGCGCCCCCGGCTGTTCGCGCAGCCACGCGGTCAGCAGCTCGGCCGCAATGCGCGCGATCGTGCGCGAGTCCGTGGTCGACGGCTCGAAACGTTTCTGCCGGGTGAAGGTCGTGAAATCGGCACGCCGGATCTTCACCTGCACGCACCCGGTGGCGAGATTCTGCGCGCGCATGCGCGCACCGGCGCGATCCGCGAGTCTCAAGACCTCGGCCTGCATGCGCGCGTGCTCGTGCAGATCGGTGAAGAAGGTTTCTTCGGCGCTGATCGATTTCTCATCCCACTCCGACATCACCGGGCGCTCGTCGATACCCGACGCGCGCTCGCGCATGCGCTGCGAATCGCGGCCGAAGATGGGCCACAACGCCGTGTCCGGCGCGACGCGCAACTCGCCGAGCGTGCGCAGGTTCGCGGCTTCGACCCGTTCGCCGAGCTTGCGCCCGAGCCCTGGAAGGCGTCGTACCGACAGCGGATCGAGCACGGCGCGCAGGTTCTCCGCGGTGACCACGGTCAGCCCGTCTGGTTTCTCGAGGTCGGAGGCGATCTTCGCCACCAGCTTGTTGGGCGCGACACCCACCGAGGCGGTGAGTTGCGTGGCGGCGCGGATGTTCTGCTTGATGCCGCGCGCGATGCTGACGGCGTCGCCCTTGAGCGCAAGACTCGCGGTCACGTCGAGGAAGGCTTCGTCGAGCGACAGGCCTTCGACCACCGGGGTGTAATCGTGAAAGATCGCGAACACCTGGTGCGACACCTCGCGATACACCGACATGCGCGGCTTGACGCAGATGGCGTGTGGGCAGCGGCGCAGCGCTTCGCGGATGGGCATGGCCGAGCGAACGCCAAACTTGCGCACTTCGTAACTCGCCGCCGCCACGACGCCGCGGTTCGTGGTGCCGCCGACGATCACCGGCTGGCCGCGCAACCTCGGGTCATCGCGCTGCTCCACGGATGCATAAAACGCATCCATGTCGACGTGCAGGATGGCGCGGGGCGCGGACATGCGCCCTTTTACAACGTACGGCCCAACCAATGCATCACGTTCAGGACCAGCTGGAAGTTTTGCGCGGCGCCGGGCGCGTTCATGCCCATGGGTTCGTGGGCCGGGCCCGCCAATTGCGCGCTGAACATCGCCGCCTCGCCGAAGAATGCCGCGCGCCCCTTGCCGAAGTCCCGCACCGCGGCCTGCAGCCACCCCTCGACGGGCACGCGCGGGGTGTCCGCCTCGAATTGCCAGGCCTTGCGCGGCGTGAGTACGGCGTAGCCGGCCGGGAACACCAGCAGCGGTTCGGCCTGCGGCGCATGAAAGGCCTGGCCGGTGAAGGTGCGCACGCTGGTCACGGTTTCCGCGGCATTGCGGCCGCGCGTGATCGGGTGATCTCGCAGCGTTTGATCGGATTTCCTGAACACGTCGAAGGCGTCGGATTGCGGCTCGCGCAACGCGAAGCCGTCGACGAACTCCACCTGGAACGCGGCGGCGAGTCTGCTCGCCGCGCCCGCCAGCGGCATGTGATCGGCGATCAGCAGCAGGGCGCCACCACCATCGACCCACGCGCGGACCGCGGCGATCTCGGCATCGGTGAACGCCGACGGCGTGGGATAGGGATACTTGTCCCAGCCGTCACCGTTCGGCTGCGCGTTGGAGATCACCAGCACCGCGCAGGGCGCGAGCGCCGCCGCGGAGAACGTCGCCTTGTTAGGCTGCGTGCGGTACCCGTCCTGCCGCAACAGCGCGCCGAACGCGAAGAAGCGCTCACCGAGCGTGTGGAAATTGAAGTGCGCTTCGTCGACGCACACCACCGGGCCCTTGTCGGCCGCGAACGCCGGCTTGCCCATGGGCGCGCGATAGTCGCGATCCGGGACCTGCTGCGCCAGCGCGGCGCCCGCGAACAGCGCGGCGATCAACAGCGCGCCGATTCGCGGGGCGTGCATCCGGTTACTTCTCGACGGTAATGGTTATCTTCTTCGAGATCACCGCCGGATCGTGCGGCGTGTGCGTCGAATCGCCGAGCACCAGCTGCAAGGTGTGTTTGCCCGGCGGCAGCGTCAGCGAGGTCTCGGTCTGGCCCTTGCCGAAGTGCAGGCTGTGTTCGTTCGCGGCCAGTGGCTGCGACAGGTCCGCGGGAACGTCGCTGTCGACCAGCAGGTGATGGTGGCCGGTGTTGTCGAACTTGATGCCCGCGGGCGCGATGCCCATGCCCTTGAGCCCGAACACCACCGTGACCGGACTCTTCACCTTGGCGCCGTCCTTGGGCGAGACGATGTAGGCCTCCGCCCCGGCGGGCGACGGTTCGCGTGCCAGCGCGGTATCGGTGACGACGGGGGCGAGGAACGCGGCGAGGAACAGCGCGGCACGGACGGGCTGCGCGATGTGGCGGATCTTCATCAGCATCTCCTTGCTCGTGAGAGGGTGGCAAGGTACGTCCGTTGCAGCGAAGCGCGCAACAACCCTTCTCATTCTTAATACTAGATGGTCAGCGCGCTGTAGACGGCCGTGAGTCCCAGCACCAGCACGCTGGTGACCAGGTAGGAAAAGCCGATGGCCAGGTATTTGGCGGTGGTGAGCAGGCGCGACTGGCCGTAGTACACGCGCATCGCGCGAAAGATGTACCAGATCATGTACAGCCAGATC
>Ga0070689_100001553_pt1 | contig 14628 bp, 11 predicted proteins | sample KBSS23HmetaG_FD_64669 | JGI IMG/M metagenome (GOLD analysis project Ga0070689, IMG submission 64669) | Switchgrass rhizosphere microbial communities from Kellogg Biological Station, Michigan, USA - KBS S2-3H metaG | ecosystem: Host-associated > Plants > Roots > Rhizosphere ...
CGTGCTCATCTGGTCCGACGCGCTCCGCGCCGGCATGGTGGCGCTGATTCCGCTCTCGTACGCGATGAGCCATCACACGCTGCCGGTGTTCGCGCTCGTGTTCGGGCTGTTCAGTTGCAACGTCTTCTTCCTTCCCGCCAAGAGCGCGATCACGCCCGAGATCGTTCCCACCCCGCAGCTGCTCGGCGCCAACGCGCTGCTCGCGGCGGCGGGGATCGCGGCCACCGCGGTGGGCGCGCTCGGCGGCGGATGGATCGTGGATCACTGGGGATGGCCGCGCGCGCTGTGGATCAACGGCGTGACGTACCTGGTGTCGGTGGTCGCGCTGGCGATCATTCTCTACCGGCCGCACCACCCGCAGGGTCCGCCGGCCAGGATCTCGCTGCGCTCCTACCTCGACGAGGTGCTGGCGGGATGGAAGGTGGTGCGATCGAACCGTGCCGTGGGTCTCGCGCTGATCGCGCTCGGCGCGGTCTGGGTGTCGGGCGGCTTTCTCCACGTGGCCGGCAACCAGCACATCCAGCGGCACGCGCTCCAGCCCGGCATGGAACGGGTGGGCGTGCTGCTCGCCGTGCTCGGCGCCGGCGCGGGACTCGGAACCTGGTGGGTCAATCGCCATCATCACCGCATCTCGGCGGGCGCCCTGCTCGGATGGGGCTTGATCCTCGCCGGCGGAAGCCTCGTGGCCTTCGCGATGTCGAACCACTTCGCGGTCTATGCCGGCGCCGCGTTCGTCACCGGCATCGGGGCCGCGCCGGCCTTCACGCTTTCGGAGACGCTGCTGCAGCAGAGCACGGAGACCCGGCAGCGCGGCCGCGTGTTCAGCGCGCGGGACTTCCTCATGCGGCTCGTGTTCCTGATCGGGGTCAGTGCCGCCGGCGCCGTGACCCGCGGTTTCGGAACTCAGGCGGCGCTGCTGGTGGCGGCGGGAGTGATCGCGGTCGCGGGATCGATCGCGGTGATCTGGGGGCGCTCGATCGAGCGCTAGTCGCGCGCCAGACCAGTGCCGAGATCCACGTCCCAGCGGGCGCGCAGCACGGCGCGGAACGAGCCCGCGTCGGCACGCGGTCCGAGCGCCTCGCGGTACTCGTCCCACGCGCGCATCAGGTCGCGTCCCAGCTCGGACCACACGCGTCCGGCGTCGCGCGCGCGCTCGAGGCGATCTCCGAGCTGATCGGCCAGCGCATCGAGGATGCGGGTGGCGACGTCTTCCGGCGCCTCGCTGAGCGCCGGCAGCCCGAGAACCTCGTCGGACTCGGCCGGCGTGAGCGGCGCTTTCGCCTCGGGCGCTTCCGCTTCCGGCCCTCGAGCGTCACGCTCCGGCGACTCCGCGGCGGACTCGACCGGCCCGACCTCCGGATCGCGCAGGACCACGAAAGCCTGCCCGCAGCGAGGGCATTTGACCCGCGCGCCCCGCGGCCCGAGCAGATGATCGGCGAGCTTGTAGCCGACCGAGCAATGGGGACAGGTGACGGTCATGGTTTCATCCCGCGAGCGCCAGCTCGAGCGCCTCGCGATAGTCGCGGAGCAGCGCGTCCTTGAGCGGCCGGTGCGCGGGGTCGAGCAACCGCGGATCGGCGGAAGCGGTCTGCTTCGCCGCTTCGTGCGCGCGGGTGAGCAGCCGCTCGTCGCGCAGATCGGCGAGCTTGAGCCGCGGCACTCCGCTCTGACGCATCCCCCACAGCTCGCCCGGGCCCCGCAGCGAGAGATCGGCTTCGGCGAGCGCGAAGCCATCCTCGGTGGCGACCAGCTCGTCGAGGCGCACCCGCGCCTCGGCCGACGCGGTCGGACCCGGCACCAGCACGCACACCGAGCGGTGCGCGCCACGTCCGATCCTTCCGCGCAGCTGGTGGAGCTGCGAAAGGCCAAACCGCTCGGCGTTCTCGATCACCATCAATGTCGCGTTGCTCACGTCCACGCCCACCTCGATCACCGTGGTGGTCACCAGCACCTGGACCCGCCCCGCCACGAAGGCATCCATCGTCCGTTGTTTTTCATCGGCCTTCAGGCGCCCGTGCAGGAGCCCAACTTGAAAGCGCGCCAGCAGCGGGTGCTGGGAGAGCCGCTCGTGCTCGGCCGCGGCCGCCCGCGCCTCGGTGGGCCCGCCGTCCTCGATCACCGGGAGCACGACGTACGCCTGGCGACCGGCAGCCAGCTCCTGGGCCATGAACTCGACCACCTGGGGAAACTTCTCCTCCCCGGCGATACGGGTCACGATCCGTCCGCGGCCGGCCGGCTTGGATCGCATCTGGCTCATGTCGAGGTCGCCGTACATCGCGAGCGCGAGCGTGCGCGGGATCGGCGTGGCGCTCAGCACGAGCACATCCGGAATGGCGCCTTTCTTCGCCAGCGTGGCGCGCTGCCGAACGCCGAAGCGGTGCTGCTCGTCGACGATCGCGAGCCCCAGCCTCGGCATCTCGACCTTGGCTTCGAGCAGCGCGTGGGTGCCGACCACGAGCAGCGGCTCTCCCGCCGCGAGTCGCGCGCCGATCGCGCGCCGCTCGGCCGGCGACGAGGCGCCGGTCAGCGCCACGACCTCGATGCCGGTCGGCCGCGCGAAGCGGGCGAGGGTGACCGCGTGCTGGCGCGCCAGGATCTCGGTCGGCGCCATGAAGGCGACCTGATGCCCGGACTCGATCCCGTGAAGTGCGGCCAGCAGCGCGACCACGGTCTTTCCGCTGCCCACGTCGCCCACCAGGAGCCGGTGCATGGGCCGAGGACGCGCGAGGTCGGCGACGATCTCCGCCAGCGCCCGCTCCTGATCGGCGGTCAGCGTGAACGGCAGCGCGGCGCGCGCCGCCTGCGCCAGCGCCCCGGAGCCCGCGGTCGAGAGGCCGCGGCCTTCCTCGGCGAACACGCGCCGGCGCATCTCCAGCACGGTCTGCAGCAGGAACAGCTCTTCGAATGCCAGCCGCTCGCGCGCGCGGTCGCGCTCGGCCTCGTCGCCGGGAAAATGGATGTGGCGCAGCGCGTCCCCGAGCGGCTCGAAACCGCGCGCGATCGCCGCCGGGATGGGATCCACCACGCGGTCGGCGACGCGGTCGAGCGCGCGCCGCACGGCGACCCGCATGCCGCGTCCGGTGACGCCGCGGGTCAGCGCGTGCACTGGCACCAGCCGCCCGGCGTGGAGCAGCTCCTCGATCTCGCTCTCGACCACTTCGAACATCGGGTTCAGCATGCGGCCGAGCGGGTCGAGCGTGCCGCTCACCACCACGCTCGATCCCGGCGGCATGGCGCGCGCCAGCCACGGCTGACCGAAGAAGTGGCAGGTCACGGCGCCGCTGGCGTCGGTCACGCGCGCGGTGAAGTCGGTGCGCCCGCCCCGCGTACGATGGGCGGCGGCGCTGGTCACCTTGCCCATCACGGTGAGCACGCGATCGGGAGTCAGATCCTTCACCTTCACGAACTGGCGCGCGTCGAGATAGGTGCGCGGGTAGTGGCGCACCAGGTGCTCGAGCGTCACGATGCCCATCTTCTCGAACAGGCGGGCGCGCGCCGGACCGACGCCGGTCAGGAACTGGACCGCCGTCCCGGGCTCGAACGCGGTGCGCAGCGCGTCGCTCATGGCGCCCGCCGGGCCACGGGTTGCCCGGGCTCGAGCCGGCTGCTATTCTCCGCGGCCTTGTCTTGCGGGGGGTGACCCCCGAATTGAAGGAGGATCTTCATTTGGCTCAACGCTGCGACATTTGTGGCAAGGGGACCATGTCGGGTCACTCGGTCAGCCACGCGAACAACGCCACCAAGCGGCGCTGGAACCCCAATCTCCAGCGCGTGCGGGCGCTTCACGAGGGCCGCGTCCAGAATATCGATGTCTGCACCCGCTGTCTGCGGAGCGGACGCGTGGTGAAGGCGGTTCGCCGCCGCCGGCTGCAGACCGCCTAGGCCGAGAAGCCCGAAAGGTTTCTTCGCGGCGCGGCGCGACCGGCGTGGCCCATCATCGCCCACGCGAGGTCCGAGCGCGCCGGCTCGAGGTCCGGCCGCTGGCGCACGGCCGCGCGGAGTGGCGCCAAGGCCCCGCCCGGATCGCCCAGCAGGAGACGCGTGCGCCCGAGCAGCGCCTGTGCGTCCACCCACGAAGGCCGGCTCCGCACCAGACTCTCGAGGTGCGTCTCGGCGTCGCGCATGCGGGACGAGGCGATCTCGTTCCGCGCCAGCTCCAGCGTCGCCGCAGGATATCCGGGGCGCTGGGTGAGCGCCGCGCGAAGCACCGCGCGCGCCTCGGAGTGATCGCCGCGCGACGCGAGCCGACGTCCGAGAGCGAGCTGCAGGTCCGGTGAGCGCGGACGAATCGCGAGCGCGCGACGCAGCGCCGGCTCGTCGGCCGCTTCGGCCTCGAGGCCCGAGAGCGCAGGACGCCCGAAGGTCGGCACTTCGGTGTCGCGGATCCATCCCCGCCGCGCGGCGCGCAGCGCCTCGGCGGTGAAGCCCAGCGCGTGCTGCGCCAGCGCCAGATGACGGTGCGCGCGCGAGAACTCACGCCGGAGGGCGACGGCGCGCTCCAGCGAGCGCGCGGCGCCCCGCGCATCGCCCGCGGCGAGACGCGCCAGCCCCAGCCAGGCGCGGATGTCGGGATAGGTGGGCTCGAGCTCGCGCGCGGCTTCCAGCTCCTCCACCGCCTCGCGCGCCCTGCGCTGACCGAGCCGGATCAATCCCAGCACGAGCCGCGCGCGCAGGAACCGCGGATTGAGCGCGAGCGCGGTCTCGAGATGCTGAGCGGCTTCGGCGGGCTTGGTCTGGAAGAGGCGCAGCGCCAGCTCGCAGCGCCGATCGGCGTGCGCCTGGTGCGCATCGTCCAGACGAGGCTCCGCCCGCGGCGCGGACGCCGGATCGTCCTCCACGAAACCGCGACGGTGTCGCAGCGGGAGCGGCACGGCGAGCGCGGCCATGAGCGCGCGATCGAGCGCATGGATCGCGTCCTCACGCCGGCCGAGCGTGTCGAGGCACGCGGCGCGCAGGATGCCGATACCGTGCGTCTCGGCGCCGTCGATCGCCGCGTGATCGAGCCACCGCAGCGCGAGCTCGGGCTCCCCCGAGCGCAGCAGCACGCGAGCCAGCATGCGCGCCGCGGCGGCTTGTCCAGGATCCAGCCGCAGCGCCTGCTCGAGGTCGCATCGCGCCGCGCTGAAGTCTCCGGCGTGCACCTGCGCCATGCCGGCCAGCAGACGCGCCTCGGCCGCGAGCACGGCGGCCTGCGCCGCGCACGCGGAGCTCTGGCCCGCGGCCTCGAACGAAAGCGCGGCGAGCTCGAACCGGCCACAACGCAGATCCTCGAGCGCCGGAGCGAGCCGCGCGTGGCGGCCCGCTCCGTGCCGGGATCCCAGAGTGCTCGCGATCAATCCATCTGCTTCCGCAGGAAGGTCGGAACATCGAGCGACTCGGTGCGCCCGCCGCTCTTGGTCATTCCCCGGCGATCGTCCCGCTCCCAGCCCTGATGCTGCGGGCGGCGATACTCCTCCGCCTCGCGCTGCCCCTGCGGCACCAGCTTGAGGCGCGGCTCGGCGTGACCGAAGCCGGTCGCGATCACGGTGATCAGGAGCTCGCCGTCCATGTTCGCGTCGATCACCGATCCGAAGATCACGTTGGCCTCTTCGCCCGCGGCTGCCGTCACCACGCTCGCGGCCTCGTTGACCTCGTGGAGCGTGAGGTCGCGGCCTCCGGTGATGTTGACGAGCACGCCTTCGGCGCCGGAGATCGAGACGTCCTCGAGCAGCGGGCTCGACACCGCCGCCTGCGCGGCCTCGGTCGCCCGGCTCGGGCCCGTGCCGCGGCCGGTGCCCATCAGCGCGTTGCCGCGATTCGACATCACCGCCTTGACGTCGGCGAAGTCGAGATTGACGAGGCCCGGGATCGTCACCAGATCCGAGATGCCCTTGGTGGCCTTGAGCAGCACTTCGTCGGCCACGCTGAACGCGTCGGTCAGCGACGTGGTGCGCTCGACCACCGCGAGCAGGCGCTCGTTGGGGATGACGATCAGCGTGTCGACTTCGGCCCGCAGCATCTCCAGGCCTTCGTCGGCCTGACGCTGGCGGCGCCGGCCTTCGAACGTGAACGGCTTGGTCACCACCGCGACGGTCAGCGCGCCGGTCTGCTTGGCGAGCCGTGCCACGACCGGCGCGGCGCCGGTTCCGGTGCCACCCCCCATGCCGGCGGTGATGAACACCATGTCGCTGCTGGTGAGCACGTCGGCGATCGCCTGCTCGTCCTCTTCCGCGGCGCGGCGGCCGGTGGAAGGATCGCCTCCGGATCCGAGGCCGCGCGTGGTGGCGGGCCCGATCTGGATGCGGGTCGGAGCCAGCGACTGATTGAGCGCCTGGACGTCGGTGTTGGCGGTGATGAAGTCCACCCCGCGCAGTCCCGCGCCGATCATCCGGTTGACGGCATTGCCTCCGGCGCCTCCGACTCCGACGACCTTGAGCTTGGCGGTGGCGGTGGCGTCGATCTCGAGCTCGAACATGGGCACCTCTCCCTGTGCCGCTGGTGCGGCAGTTGCTCGGCGGTCGTGACCGCCGAGGTCATCCGTGAAACCGCGACTAGTAGAAAAGATCGCTGAACCAGCGCCGCGGATCGAAGGCCTGGGCCCAGTGGCCCGTACGCTCGGTCGCGACGAATGTCTCTCCGTTTTCCTCCTGGACGGCGTGAAGGACCAATCCGACTCCGGTCGAGAAGCGCGGATCGGCCACGTTGGCACCCAGACCTCCCAGTCCTTCGGGAGCGCCGAGGCGCACGGGCATCTCGAACACCTGTTCGGCCAGCTCGACGACGCCGGGCATCAGCGACGTGCCTCCGGTCAGCACGACGCCTCCTCCCAGCAACTCGGCGAAGTGGTTCTTCCTCACCTCGCGGCTGGCCATCGTGAAGATCTCCTCCATGCGCGGCTCGATCATCGACGCCAGCACGTGGCGCGAGATCTCGCGGTCGGAGCGCCCGCCAACGCCCGGCACGGCGACCTGATCGCCGGAGCTGACCAGCGAGGCCAGCGCGCAGCCGGCCTGGATCTTGATCAGTTCCGCCTTGTCGATCGGCGTGCGCAGACCGATGGCGATGTCGTTGGTGACGTTGGCGCCGCCGCACGGCACGATCGCGGTGTGGCGGATCGAGCTTTCGAAGAACACGGCCACGTCGGTGGTGCCGCCGCCGATGTCGAGCACCACCACGCCCAGGTCGCGTTCGTCCTTGCCGAGCACCGCGTGGCTCGAGGCCAGCGGCTCGAGCACCAGGTCGTGCACCTTGAGCCCGGCGCGCTGGATCGCGCGGCAGATGTTCTTCGCCGAGGTCACGGCGCCGGTGATGATGTGCACCTCGGCCTCGAGCCGAACGCCGCTCATCCCCACCGGATCCTTGATGCCGCTCTGGTCGTCGACGATGAACTCCTGCGGGATCACGTGGATGATCTCGCGGTCCATCGGAATCGCGATCGCCTTGGCGGCTTCGACCACGCGCTCCACGTCCGCCGGCCCGATCTCGTTGTCCTTGCGCGACACCGCGATCACGCCCCGGCCGTTGATGCTGCGGATGTGGTCGCCGGCGATGCCGGCGTGCACACCCTTGACCGGCACGCCCGCCATGCGCTCCGCCTCGTCGACGGCGCGCTGGATCGAGGCGACGGTCTTCTCCAGATCCACCACCACGCCGCGGCGGAGACCTTCGCTGGGCGCATTGCCGACCCCCACGATGTTCAGCTCCGTCGGCGCCTTCTTCTCCGCGATGATGCACGAGATCTTCGTCGTGCCGATGTCCAGCCCGACGTACGTCCTGGTGGCTTGGGCCATCCGCCTCACCTCCTGTGCTCGAACACGCGACGACGCACGACGGCGCCGCTCATCCCTGACGACCCACGGCATCGCTCTGCGCGGGGGGTCGAACGATCACTTGGTTTTCGTAGCGCACGTCGACTTCGTCGGCCGACGTGCCTTTCTGCTTCAAGTCGGCGAGCACGACGCGCAGCGCCGACAGCGTGCGCGCCGAAGGGGGCCATGCCGCGGCGACGACGCGGGTGCCGTCGAGCAGCGTGAGCGTGGTGATCTGATCGCGCGAGACGTCGAGCTCGGAGACCTGCCCGGCGAGCTGCAGCGTCTGGTCGGCGAGCGTGTCCGCCCAGCGCAGGCCGCGCGTCACCCGCGAGCTCGAGATCTGCGTGCCGGCCGGCACGCCCTCGAAGTCCGCCCCCACGAGGAGCGGGACGTCCGCGACCACCCCGCGCTCGAGCGGCGCGAGCAAGACCCCGGCCGAGTCCAGCTCCCACGGCGTGCCGTGATTCACCAGCAAGGCCGGCACGCGCTCGTGCACCATGATGCGAATGCCGCGCGGGAAGCGGCGCGTGACCGTGGCGCCGGCGATCCTCGAATCGAGCAGCAGCGCCTGCCGCGCGCGCTTCAAGTCCACCGACCACAGTGGATCTCCGCTCTTGAGTCCCGAAGCCTCCTGGACGTGACTCGGATCGAGATAACGCACACCCTCCACGTCGAGCCTTCCGATCACGGCCCAGCGGCGGGACAGCGCCGCCCACGGCACGTGCGCGACCGCCACGGCCACGAGCCCGAGCAGCATGATCCGGATCACGAGGCGCTTCCGCCCGACGCCGCGCCGCCGCGGGGCGCGCGCCTGCAGCGCCTTGCCCTGGTACGTGCCCATCAGCGCTCCACCTGCACGCCGGCCGAGCGCAGCCGGTCGAGAATGCTCTCGCCCAACTTCCACACGTCGCCGGCGCCGAGCGTCATCACGGTGTCGCCCGAGCGCGCCTCGGAGGCGACCTCGGCGACGACGGTTTCGGAATCGGGAACGAAGCACACGTGCGTGGCGCCGATGCGCCGCGCGCTGTCGGCGACCGTGCGTCCCGACACGCCTTCGATCGGCTTCTCGCCCGCGCCGTAGACATCGAGCACCCACACGCGGTCGGCCTGGCCGAACGCCTGGCCGAACTCCTCGGCCAGCGCCTGGGTGCGCGAGTAGCGATGGGGCTGGAAGACCACGAGCCGGCGGCCGCTGCTGGCCGCCGCGGCGGTGAGCGTGGCGCGAATCTCGGTCGGATGGTGCGCGTAGTCGTCGATGACCCGCACGCCGCCCGCCTCGCCGCGCAGCTCGAAGCGGCGCGAGACGCCGACGAAAGCGGCCAGCGCCTCGGCCACGTGGGCGAAGCCGATTTCGACCTCGAGCCCGACCGCGACGGCGGCGAGCGCGTTGAGCACGTTGTGGTGTCCGGGCTGGTGCAGCTCGACTTCGCCCTGCACGCGGCCGTGAGCGACGACGCGGAAGCGCGAGCCATCGGCGCGGAGGCGGATGTCCTCGGCGCGCACGTCCGCGTCCTGGGCGGTGCCGTAGAGCAGCATCCGCTTGCGCACGCTGCCGAGGATGGCGCGGACCTGCGGGTCGTCGGCGCACAGCACCGTCACCCCGTAGAACGGCACCCGGTTGGCGAAATAGACGAAGGCGTTGCGGATCTCCTCGAGCGAGGCGTAGTGATCCACGTGCTCGAGGTCGATGTTGGTGATCACCGACAGCGCCGGCGCGAGCCGCAGGAAGGAGCCATCACTCTCGTCGGCCTCGGCGACCATGAAGGGGCCGTGGCCGAGACGCGCGTTGGTGCCGAGCGCGTGCAGCCGGCCGCCGACCACGATGGTCGGATCCAGACCGCCGCGCGCCAGCACGGCGGCGATCATCGAGGTCGTCGTGGTCTTGCCGTGAGCGCCGCCGACCGCGATCCCGTACTTGGTGCGCATCAGCTCGGCAAGCATGTCGGCGCGGGCGATCACCGGGACGCCCGCCGCGGTGGCCGCCAGCAGCTCGGGATTGTCGGACGTGACCGCCGAGGAGTACACGACCACCTGCGCGCCCTCGACGTTCGAGGCGGCGTGGCCGATGAACACCCGGCCGCCGAGGCGGATGATTCGATCGGTGACCTCGCTGGCCTTGAGATCGCTGCCCGACACCTGATAGCCCATGTTGAGCAGCACCTCGGCGATGCCCGACATGCCGGAGCCGCCGATGCCGATCAGGTGGATGCGACGCGTGCGGCCGTACATCAGCGCCCCGTTCCCGGCGCGTCTTCCGCCGCGTGATTTTCCGCCGGCCGGCCGGTCGTATGGCGCGCCAGGCTGCGCGCTAAACGCTCGGCGGCATCGAGACGCGCGAACGTGCGCGCGTGCGCCGACATCCGCCGCAAGGTCTGGCGGTCGGCCAGCAGGTGCGCCACCTCCTTGGCCAGCCGCTCGCCCGACAGCTCGCGATCGAGGATCAGGCTCGCGGCGGCGCGCTCCACCAGATTGCGCGCGTTGACCTCCTGATGATTGTGGGCCGCGTAGGGATAGGGCACGAGGATCGCCGGCGTGCCGCATGCCGCGATCTCCGCCAGCGTCATCGCGCCGGAGCGGCACACCACCAGATCGGCGACCGCGTACGCGAGATGGATCTGCCGCAGGTAGGGCACGACGCGCGCCGGCAGCTGCTCGGTCTCCACGATGCCGCGCGCCCACTCGAAGTCCTCGCCTCCGGTCTGCAGGATGAACTGGACGTCGACGCGCCCCTTGAGCCGGCGCATCGCGTCGATCGCCGCTTCGTTGATGCGATGCGCGCCGCGGCTGCCTCCGAACACGAACACCGTCGGCCGGCCGTCGGCGAGCCCGAACTCCTGGAGGGCGGTGGCTCGATCGCCGCCCAGGATGAACGCGCGCACCGGATTGCCGGTGACCTTGAGGTTGTCCTTGCGGCTGAAGTACGCGCGCGCCTCGGTGAACGAGAGATGCACCTCGTCGGCGACGCGCGCCAGCCAGCGGTTGGCGAGGCCCGGAATGCTGTTCTGCTCCTGGAGGATCAGCGGGCGGCCGAGCAGCACCGCGGCCATCGACACCGGCCCGCTCACGTAACCGCCGGTGCCGAGCACCGCGTCGGGACGCTCGGTCATCACCAGCCAGAGCGATTGCACGAAGCCGATCAGATTGGCGATCACCGCGCCGGGCCAGCGCCACCACGCGCGACGCGGGAATCCCCGCGTCGTCACGAAGCGGATCTTGAACCCGGCCTCGGGAACCGCGTGCGACTCCACGCCGCGCTTGCCGCCAACGAACAGGATCGCCGCGTCGGGGTGGAGGCGGCGCAGCTCCTCGGCCACGGCGATGCCGGGATACACATGGCCTCCGGTGCCGCCGCCGGCGATCAGCACCTTCATGACTCGGACCTCGAGAAGCGCTGGCGCGCCAGCGCCTCACGCTCCTCGGCGCCGGCGCTGACCCGGAACACGATGCCCGCGGCCGCGAGATTGGCGAGCAGCGCCGAGCCGCCGTAGGACACGAACGGCAGCGGCAATCCCGTGGTCGGCGCGAGCCCGGTGGCGACCGCGAGATTCACCAGCGCGTAGAGGCCGACCTGCAGGACCAGTCCGGCGCCGACGAGATACGCGAAGGTGTCGGAGCTGCGCGCCGCGGCGCGAAACCCGCGCACCAGGTACGAGGCGAGCAGCAGCAGCAGCACGGTGGCCCCCAGGAAGCCCAGCTCCTCGCCGAGGATCGAGAAGATGAAGTCGGTGTGCGCCTCGGGCAGGAACAGGTACTTCTGATGGCCGCCGCCGAGCCCGCGCCCGAGCCATCCCCCCGAGCCGATCGCGATCAGCGATTGATCGAGCTGCCATCCCGCGCCGCGCGAATCGAGCGAGCCGTGGAACAGGAAGCCCACGAACGAGGCCACGCGCTTCATCTGATAAGGATGGGTCGCGAGCGCCAGCATCACCGCCGTCGCGCCGGCGCCGACCGGCACCATCAGGTGCGCGATGCGCGCGCCCGCCATGAACGTCATCAGCAGCGCGGTCATCATGAGCAGCGCCGCGCTGCTCAGATTGGGCTGGAGCAGGATGAGACCCGCCAGGCCGCCGACGACCGCGAGCGGCGCCAGCACGCCCCGCACGAGCCCGCGCTCCTCGGGAGGATGGCGCTTGAGCCACCAGGCGAGGAAGACCACGGTCGCGAGCCGCGCGAGATCGGTGGGCTGGACGGTGAAGAGGCCGAACTTGAGCCAGCGTCCCGCGCCACCCGCCACGTGGCCCGCCACCACCACCACGCCGAGCAACAGCACGGCGCCGCCCAGGAGCCATGGCGCCAGCGCTTCGAGCACGCGCAGCCGCAGCCGCGCGCACAGCAGCATGGCGGCGATGCCGAGCAGCGCTCTCCCGAGCTGGCGCACGAAGAAATAATTGGGGTCCTCGTAGCGCGTGATGCCGAGGATCGCGCTCGACGAGTACACCATCACCACGCCGACCGCGGTCAGCGCCAGCGGCAGGATGAGCAGCACGCGATCGCCGCGGTTCACGATCCCACCCCCGCCTGCTGCAGGCGCTCGACCTCGGCCTTGAAGCGGCGGCCGCGGTCCTCGAAGTCCTTGAACATGTCGAACGACGCGCATCCGGGCGAGAACAGCACCGGCGCGCCGCCGGCGCGAGCCTCCTCGAACGCGCGATCCACCGCGTCGGCCAGCGAGGCCGCGCGCGTCACCGGAACGCCGCGCCACGCGTCCTCGATGCGCGCCGCGCCTTCGCCGATCAGGATCAGGTGAGCGACCGAGCGGGTGACCCGATCGGCCAGCGGGCGGAAGTCCTGTCCTTTGTCCCTTCCGCCGGCGATCAGCACCACCTTTCGATCGAAGCTCGCCAGCGCCACCTTCATCGAGTCCACGTTGGTTGCCTTGGAGTCGTTCACGAACTCCACGCCGTCGACGGTGCCGGCGGGCTCGAGACGGTGCTCGAGACCGCGGTAGCGCGCCAGTGACTCGGTGAGGGTGGCCACCGGCACGTCGAAGGGCTGCGCGCAGCACAAGGCCGCGGTCACGTTGGCGAGATTGTGGCGCCCGCGCAGGCGCAGCTCGGACGCCGGCAGCAGACGTTGCCGGCGCGCCGGCTCTCCGGTGATGACGGCGCCATCCTCGATCCACGCGCCGCGCGGCACCGGACCCTCGACCGAGAACTGGAGCGCGCTCGGCGCGGTCGGAATGCCGTCGGGCACCCGGCGGCGCATCACCTCGGGGTCGTCAGCGTTCCACACCGCCACGTCGGCCGTGTCCTGGCGCAGGAACAGGCGGCGCTTCATCGCCGCGTAGGTCTCGAGATCCCCGTGACGGTCGAGGTGATCGGGCGTGAGATTGAGCCATGCCGCCACGCGCGGCTTGAGTCGATCCACCGATTCGAGCTGGAAGGAGGAGACCTCCACCACCGCCACGCCGTCTTCCGGCAGCTGCGGCGCGACCTCGCACACCGGCCGTCCGATGTTCCCGCACACCGCCACCGCCCGCCCGCCGGCGCGGATCAAGGTTCCGGTGAGATCGGTGGTCGTGCTCTTGCCGTTGGTGCCGGTGATGCAGACGAAGGGCGCCCGCGCCGCGCGCCAGCCGATCTCGAGCTCCGACAGCACGGCGATCCCCGCCGCACGCGCCGCGCGCGCGATCGGATGCGCGATCGGGATGCCCGGGCTCCAGACCACGAAGTCACGGCCTTCGAGCAGCTCCGGCGCGTCGTTCCCCCACACCGTGTCGATGCCGGCGCCGGCGAGCGCCGCGGCCGCTTCCGGCGCCTCCGCCGCGCCGCGCCGATCGCAGACCCGCGGCGACAGCCCGGCGTCCTGCAGCAGTCGCGCCGCGGCCAGGCCGGAGCGCGCCGCCCCCACGATCAAGGGCCGGCGTCCGGGAAGCTCGGGATCGAAGCGCAGGTTCATTGGAGCTTGAAGGTCGAGAGCGAGAGCAGGGCGAGCAGCGCGCCGACGATGTAGAAGCGCAGCACGACGCGCGATTCCGCCCAGCCGCTCAGCTCGAAATGGTGGTGGATCGGAGCCATGCGGAACAACCGCCGGCCCAGGAGCTTGAACGAGGCGACCTGGATCATCACCGAGAGCGCCTCGGCCACGAACACGCCGCCGACCAGAACCAGCCAGAACTCGCGCTTGATGAGCACGGCGACGGTGCCGAGCGCGCCGCCGAGCGCGAGTGACCCGGTGTCGCCCATGAAGACGTCGGCGGGATGACAGTTGTACCAGAGGAATCCCAGCGAGGCGCCGAGCACCGCGGCGCAGAACACGGTCAGCTCGCCCGCGTAGCGCAGATAGCTGATGTTCAGGTACTCGCTGATCCGCGCGTGTCCGCTCACGTAGCACATGCCGGCGAAGGCCAGCGCGGCGATCGCCACCAGACCCGACGCCAGTCCGTCGAGCCCGTCGGTGAGGTTGACCGCGTTCGACGAGCCGGTCACCACCAGGATGACGAAGGGGACGAAGAGGATTCCGAAGTCGATGAAGCGGAACTTGAGGAATGGCACGTGCGTCGTCGTCGCCGGCAGGCCGGATTCGGGAAACGCGAGCAGGATGACGCCGATCAGTCCGCCGAGCACGATCTGGCCGACCAGCTTGTAGCGGCCGAGCAACCCCTTCGGCAGTCCCTTCACCACGCGCAGCCAGTCGTCGAGGAAGCCGAGCGCGCCGAGCCACAGCGTGGCCAGCACGGCGAGCCACAGCGCGCGCGAATGGAAGTTCCCCCACAGCAGCACCGGAAGCACGATCGCGGTGACGATGACGATCCCTCCCATCGTCGGCGTGCCGGACTTGATCAAGTGGCTCTGCGGGCCGTCCTCGCGGATCTTCTGTCCGAGCCGCACCCGTCGCA
>Ga0070689_100001554_pt1 | contig 14625 bp, 11 predicted proteins | sample KBSS23HmetaG_FD_64669 | JGI IMG/M metagenome (GOLD analysis project Ga0070689, IMG submission 64669) | Switchgrass rhizosphere microbial communities from Kellogg Biological Station, Michigan, USA - KBS S2-3H metaG | ecosystem: Host-associated > Plants > Roots > Rhizosphere ...
GGTGCCCGTGTGCTCATTCACCGCCAGCAGTCCGTCGATCGGCCAGTCGCCTTCGCTCACCGCATGTTTGAGCGTGCCGTCCAGCGCGTAGAGATAGAGATGGTGGTAGCCGCTGCGCTCGCTGCCCCACAGAAAGCTCTTGCCGTCCTTGAGGAAGGTGAGATCGTTGTTGAGGTTGATCCAGGTATCGCTGATCTCGGTGAGCAACGTGCGCTGCGCCAACGTCTTCGCATCGACCAGGCGCAATTCCACCTTCTGCTGGCTGCGCGGCATGCGCTGATAACTGAGGCGCTTGCCGTCCGGCAGCCAGTTCACGCGGGTGAGATAGATGTCCGCGTCCTTGCCCAGGTCGATCCAGCGCGAGGGCCCACCGGCAGGCGACACCAGACCCAGCTTCACCGCCACATTGGGCGCACCGGCCGCGGGATAACGCTGGTCGATCACGTCGGTGTGGTCGGCAAACAGCTCGGTACGCTTGGTCACCGGCACCTTCGCTTCGTCGTAGCGCTCGAAGGCAATGGCCGAATCGTCGGGCGCCCACCAGTAGCCGGCGCTGCGATCCATCTCCTCCTGCGCCACGAATTCGGCTTCGCCGTTGTGCACGGTGCCGCCGCCATCGTGGGTGAGCTGCTTCGCCTCACCCGTGGTCAGGTCGATCACCCACAGGTTCTGGTCGCGCACATAGGACACGTAGCGGCCTTTGGGCGAGATCCTGGGATCGATCACGTTGTCGCCGGTGTCGAGCGGGATCGGCGTCGCGTCCGGCGTGGCCAGCGAATAGACGTAGAGCTTGCCGTTGATCGGGAACAGCAACTGCTTGCCGTCGGGCGACCACTGATAGCTCACGATGCCGTGCAGGCCGGCGGTGCGTTCGCGCTCGCGGCGCGCCTTTTCCGCATCCGACAGCTGCTCGCCATTGGGTTCGAGCTTCTTCGAATCCACCAGCAGGCGCGTCTTGTTGTCCTTGAGCTGGTATTCCCACAGGTCCAGCTGGAACTGGTCGTCCGCGCGGGCACGCAGGAAGGTGACGCGACTGCCGTCAGGGGAAATTTCCAACCCGCGCGGCGCGGCACCAGCGAGGTTTCCACCGTCGAAGATGCGTTCGATCGTGAGTTTTTCGGCCATGGTCGGCAAGGCCACCATCGTCAGGGCGGCAAAGAGGAGGGCGCGCATGAATACTTCCTTGGGCGACGCGTCGTACGTAAGAACAAGCGGCGATTAGACCGCGTAGCGCGCATGGAAGCCAGCGATTTCCCGTGAAATGCGCGACATTCGTTGCCGAATGCCGCGCGATGGATCAGTTCTTCGCCCCTTGCCCAAACAGGACCTTGCGAGCTTCCTCGTCCGTGCTGAGGTCGAACCTGCCCTTGATCTGCTCGCCCAGGGCATAGACCCGCTGGGTGGCGGGGCGTTCGCGGATCGATTCGAACCAGGCCTTCAGATGCGGGAAATCGTCCAGCGTCATGCCCTGGTTCTCGTGCGGCACGATCCACGGATAGGCCGCCATGTCGGCAATGCTGTAGTCGTTGCCGGCGATGAAGGCACGACCGTGCAGGCGCTTGTCCAGCACGCCGTACAGGCGGCGCGTCTCGTTGACGTAGCGGTCGATGGCGTAGGGAATCTTTTCCGGCGCATAGCGGTTGAAATGATGGTTCTGGCCGAGCATCGGGCCGAGTCCGCCCATCTGCCAGAACAGCCATTCCAGCACCGTGTACTTGCCGCGCAGGTCGGTGGGCAGGAAGCGGCCGGTCTTCTCGGCGAGGTACTGCAGGATCGCGCCCGACTCGAACACGCTGACCGGCTCGCCGCCGTCCGCGGGGGCGGTATCGACGATGGCCGGCATGCGGTTGTTGGGGGCGATGGCCAGGAACGCGGGCTGGAACTGCTCGCCCTTGCCGATGTTCACGGGCTTGATGGTGTAGGGGACACCGGTTTCTTCGAGAAACAGCGTGATTTTGTGGCCGTTGGGGGTGGGCCAGTAGTGCAGCTCGATCATGACGTAACCTCGGGCGGACGATCTGTTGATGTTCGGGGCGCTAGGCTGGGATTCAAGCCAGCACCGTCAACCGCCGTGGCGTGCTCGCGTTCCCGCTGGTACGCCCCAGGAGAACCGCCCATGCATCGTCTTCCCACCTTCGTCGCGTTCGCGCTCGCCGCCACGCTGTGCGGCCACGCCTTCGCCCAGCAGAACGCACCCACCGGCGACAGCGACCATCCGCCGGCTGCGGGCAGCCACAACATGCACGCCTTCGATGCGCAGACCCAGCTGCAGCGTCTGAGCAAGCAGTTGCAGTTGACGCCGGATCAGCAGGCCAAGATCGGCCCCATGCTGCAGCAGCGCGAGCAACAGCTGCAGTCGCTGCACGGCGACAGCAGCCTCAAGCCGGCCGATCGCCGCGCCAAGGCCATGTCGATCATGCAGGACAGCGAAAGCCAGATCGGCGGCGTGCTGACCCAGGATCAGCGCGACAAATGGAAGGCCATGCGCGAAAAGGCGATGGAACGCATGCAGGAGAAACGCGGCCAGAACGTGCCGTCGACGGCGGGCAGCAGCGGCGGCTGATGTCCGGCGCTTCGCGCAGCGGGGTGTTGTGACGCTCGCTGCGGCCATCGCTTATCCTTTCCTTCCCGCATGAAGGTCGGAAGGAACAGCTATGGCACGCGTCGTCGTGGTCGGCAGCATCAACATGGACCTGGTGACGCTGGCCTCGCGCTTTGCCAAGCCCGGCGAAACCATTCTTGGCGAACGCTTCCTGACCGTGCATGGCGGCAAGGGCGCCAACCAGGCCGTGGCTGCCGCGCGCCTGGGTGCCGAGGTCGCGCTGGTGGGCGCCGTCGGTGACGACGCCTTCGGCGCGCAACTGCACGAAGGCCTCGTGCGCGAAGGCGTCTCGCTCGATCACGTGGCGCGCATTGCCGACTGCGGCAGCGGCACCGCCTCGATCACCGTCGCCGAAGGCGAGAACCACATCATCGTGGTGCCCGCCGCCAATGCACGCGTCACTCCCGCGCAGATCGAGGGAGCGCAATCCACGCTGGCCAGTGCGGACGCCATCCTGGTGCAGATGGAAATTCCACTCGAATCCGTTGAAGCCACGCTTCGCCTTGGCCACAAGCTCGGCAAGCCGGTGATTCTCAATCCGGCGCCGGCGCAAAAGCTTCCCACGGAATGGTTGAAGCTCGCGCGCTATCTCACGCCCAACCAGCATGAGCTGGCGATACTGCTGGGTGCGGATAGCGATGAGGATTTCGTTGCGTTGATGCAGCGCGCGCCCGCACCGGTAGTGCTGACGCGTGGCGGGGATGGCGCCTGGTTTCGCGATGGCGGGGAGCCGCAGCATCAGCCGGGCTTCAAGGTCGACGCGGTCGATACCACCGGCGCTGGCGACACCTTCAACGCAGCGCTGGCGGTATTCCTGCATGAAGGAATCGCGCCTGCCGTGCGCAAAGCCTGCGCAGCGGCGGCGCTATCGGTGACCAAGCTGGGTGCGCAAGGCGGCATGCCGACCCGGGCGGAGCTCGAAGCGTTCCTCTAAGTGCTGCGCCTTCACCATGGTGGGAGCGCACCCTGTGCGCGACAGCACGCTGGCGAATGACTGCAATGAGGCGAATGCCATGCATCGCTTCGGACGTGTCGCGCACAGGGTGCGCTCCCACAGTGGTGGTTACTCTTAGTCTGACGGTCCCGGCGCCAGCACATCGCGCTGCCCGTTGATGCCCATCGACGAGACGAGTCCGGCGGCTTCCATCGCTTCGACCAAACGTGCCGCACGGTTGTAGCCGATGCGGAACTGGCGCTGCACGAACGAGATCGATGCGCGGCGCGAGCGCAGCACGAACGCGGCGGCTTCGTCGTACAACGGATCGAGTTCGGCATCGGCACCTTCTTCGCCGAACAGTTCGCCGGAGCCTTCGCTGGGCGGGCCGGCCAGGATTTCATCCTTGTAATCGGGCTCGCCGTAAAGCTTGAGGTGGGCCACGATGCGATGCACTTCCTCGTCGGCCACGAAGGCGCCGTGGATGCGTTGCGGATAGCCGGAACCCGGCGGCAGGAACAGCATGTCGCCCTGGCCGAGCAGGCTTTCCGCACCCATCTGGTCGAGGATGGTGCGCGAGTCGATCTTGGACGAGACCTGGAAAGCGACGCGCGTGGGAATGTTCGCCTTGATCAGGCCAGTGATCACGTCCACCGACGGACGCTGCGTTGCGAGAATCAGATGAATGCCGGCAGCACGTGCCTTCTGTGCAAGCCTGGCGATCAGCTCTTCGATCTTCTTGCCGGCCACCATCATCAGGTCGGCCAGCTCGTCGATCACCACTACGATCATCGGCAAGGTGTCCAGCAACTCGGGCACTTCGGGATGCGCGGGGAACGGATTCATCAATGGCCGGCCAACCGCACGCGCCTCGCGCACTTTTTGGTTGAAGCCAGCGAGATTTCGCACGCGCAGATCCGACATCACGCGATAACGGTTTTCCATTTCCGCCACGCACCAAGCCAGCGCGTTCGCAGCGAGTTTCATGTCGGTGACGACCGGTGCCAGCAGATGTGGGATGCCTTCGTAGACGGAAAGCTCCAGCATCTTCGGGTCGATCATGATCATGCGCACGTCGTCGGGCGTGGCCTTGTACAACATCGACAGGATCATCGCGTTCACCGCCACGGACTTGCCCGAGCCGGTGGTGCCGGCCACCAGCATGTGCGGTGCCTTGGCCAGATCGGCCACCACCGGTTCGCCCGTGATGCCCTTGCCCATCGCCAGCGTCAACAACGAATCGGCATCGCGATAGGCGGGCGAGTCGAGAATTTCGGACAACGCGATCATCTGGCGCTGCTCGTTCGGCAACTCCAGGCCCATGCAGGTCTTGCCGGGGATGGTTTCGACCACACGAATGGACGAGCGGCCGAGTCCGCGCGCCAGATCCTTCATCAGCGCGACGATCTGGTTGCCGCGCACACCGACCGCGGGTTCCACCTCGAAGCGAGTGATGACGGGACCGGCGGACGCACCGACGACCGTGACCGGCACCTTGAACTCGCGAAGTCGCTGCTCGATCAACTCGCCCGTGTCAGCGAGCTGCTGCTCGTCGATGGACGCGATCTCCTGTCGCGGAGCGGCCAGCAGCGACAGCGGCGGCAACATGGCGGAGCTGCGCTGGCGCGTCGACGCGCCGGTTTGCACCGGGGTGACGTGCACGGGAGCCTGAGTCGCCACTTCGTCATTGGCTGCCGACCAGCGCGACGATACGGCCGGTGTGTGCATGGGCGGCGGGCTGACGGTCGCCAGATCGATCTCGGCTTCGACCGGAGGTTCGACGGTTATCGGTTCGGCCGGCAGCGGTGCAGGCTGTACTTCGGGCACGGCGAGCACCGCTTCGATCGGCGATTCGGCGGCGGGCAACGACGGCGCCGAACTGGTCGCGACGTTAGCTGGTTGATGATTCGCAGCATCGGCGGACTCGCGCGTGCTCGCTGCGGTCGCCCTTGTCCCCAGCGGCACGACCGTCGCGGTACGCCCCGTACCCAGTCTCGGCCCAGTCGAAGCAGGCTGGCCATGTTTGGGCACCAGCCACGGCTCGCGTATAACCTTCTCGTGCTGGGCGGCCTGGCGAACGCGCGACATGGACACGGATGCGGGCCGCACTTCGGTCGGGGGCGCAGGCGTGAGCGTCGGCGGAGGAGCTATCGAGGCCTCGGCCGGTGTTCGGCGGGTCGCTCCCGCTTTCGCGCGTCGAGCAGTGGTGGTCGCTTGTTTGGGACGACGCACGGCACCGCCAGCTCGACGGCCGGTCGATGAACCGCGACGCGCGGCAACCGCTTCGATCACGCGCTGAATCAGCACGGCAAGGACATCCACGCCAGCCGCCACATACTTGAACATCGAGCGCCAACCGATACCCAGATACCACGGCAGCGCGACAGCCAGGGCACCCAGCATCACCAGCGTGGTCAGCCATCCGCCGAGCAGGCCGCCGATCGCATGCGACAGTGCACGACACACCGTGCCACCGGCGTTTGCATCGTCGGTGTACTGGTCGATCAGCAGGCCTTCGAGCGTGGCGCTCGCCAGCAGCACAAGCAGGGCTCCCAAGCCGAACCGAATCGAGCCTTCACCGCCGCCAACACGCCGCTGCCGCTTCAGCAGACGGCTGCCGATGCGCCAGAGCAGGGGAATCAACCAGAAAGTGGAGAGCCCGAAGGCGCCGAAGAAGAAAGAGAGCATGCCTGAGTGTTCGGTACGACCGCGCGCAAACTCAGCATGTTAGCGCCACCCGTCGGCCCCGTCAGCAAAGCGCGCCCTTAACCCACTGGACTGGAACGCCTTACCGCCGTCGCTTCGGAAGCCGGCTGCGATCCGCCTTCCGCATCCCGGACTAAGCCTTCGGGTTGGCGCCGTAAGCGTTGCCGCCCGCTTCGCTGTCTTGCACCAGCAGATAAATCAGGTAAAGGCCAATGACCGGAACAAAGGCGAGCAGCATGAACCAGCCGGATTTGCCGACGTCGTGCAGGCGACGAGCCGTCACGCCAAGTCCCGGCAGCAGCACGGCCAGTCCGTAAACAGCGGCAAGGATGCCCAGCACGGGCACCATGCGAGCGAGGATCTGCAGCAGCACGATGACGATGATGTTCACCAAGGTGTACATCCAGTACTCCTGGCGGCGTGCACGGCCATTGAAATCAAAATAGTGCTGCTTGAGGACCTTCAAATACCATTCCATGGCGAGCACTCCACTGTGCGCTGACGTTGAAGCGCGGAGCCATCGGGGCTCCGGGCAGGTCCTTGCATGCTGCCAGCAGCGTGCCGAAGCAATCTATCGGACGACTCCGAAAGCACTGCGAACGGACGGTCGGCGGCTACTTGCCGATGCAGAACGAGCTGAAGATCGCACCCAGCAGGTCATCGCTGGTATAGGTGCCGGTGATCTCGCCCAAGGCGTGTTGTGCTTGCCGCAACTCCTCGGCCGCCAGTTCACCGGCACGGGTCGCGTGCAGCACGTCGTCGGCGCGCGCCAGGTGCGTGGCTACTTCTTCCAGCGCCAACACATGGCGCCGACGAGCGCTGAAGGCACCTTCGCCGCCGCCTGCGCCGGCAAGCTGTTTGAGATGGCTGCGCAGCGTTTCCAGGCCGGCTCCGGTCTTTGCGGAAGCCCACATCCAGATCGCATTGGAGCGAACCTCGACTCCCGCCGCATGCTCGCCCAGGTCGATCTTGTTGATGAAAACGATCCGTTCGACGCGTGCCGGGAGGTCGGCCAGCAAGGCCAGATCGTGCTCGGCCTGCGCCGTATCGGTGACCAGCAATGCGACATCCGCGCGCGCCAGTTCGCCATGCGCGCGCCGCACGCCTTCGCGTTCGACCGGATCGTCGGTTTCACGCAGTCCCGCCGTGTCAGCCAGTTCCAGCGAGATGCCGTCGAGATTGAGCTGTTCACGCAGCACGTCGCGGGTGGTGCCGGCGATGTCGGTGACAATGGCGCGGTCGCTGCCGGCCAGTGCATTGAGCAAGCTGGACTTGCCGGCGTTTGGACGTCCGATGATGGCCACGCGCAGGCCATCGTTCAGGCGCACGCCTCGTTGCGCTTCGCGCAAGAGATCATCGAGTTCGGCGCGCAACGCATGCAACTGGCGCGCAATCGCCGGGTCGGCGAGGAAATCGATTTCCTCTTCGGGAAAATCGATCGCCGCTTCGATATGCACACGCAGCGCAATCAGCGATTGCAGAAGATCGTGCACCTTGCGCGAAAACACGCCTTCCATCGACTGCAACGCTGCCCGCGCGCCGGCCTGCGAACGCGCCGCAATCAGATCGGCGACGGCTTCTGCCTGGGCCAGATCGAGCTTGCCGTTGAGAAATGCGCGCTCGGTGAATTCGCCCGGTCGCGCCAGTCGCGCACCCATCGCGCACACGCGTAGCAACAAGGCATCGAGCAACACGGGACTGCCGTGACCCTGCAGTTCCAGCACGTGCTCGCCGGTGTAGGAAGCGGGCGCGGGAAAGTAGAGCAGCAGACCGCGATCGATCAGTTCGCCGTCGCGCTCGCGGAACGCGGTGAAGTGCGCGCGCCGCGGCTCGGGATCGCGACCGAACAGTTCCGCGGCGATGCCGGGAACGGCAGGCCCCGACACACGCAACACACCGACGCCGGCGGCACCCGGAGCGCTGGCAATGGCGGCAATGGTGTCGGTGTGAGTCATGGTGGGAATTATGCGGTTTGCGAAGGGGAATGCGATAACGATATAGCCATCCTCTCCGTCATCCCGGCGCAGGCCGGGATCCAGTGGCGACAGCATCTGGTTGTCGCGAGAGCGCATGAAGCAGCAACGTTGTCGCGAAGACCAGCCATCGATGCTACTGGACCCCGGCCTGCGCCGGGATGACGAGCGGGAGGTTTGTCGTGCAAGAAAAAGGCCGCTCGCGCGGCCTTTTCTTTGAACGTTTCAGATTGATCAGGCCGTAGCCTTGGCCTTTTCATCCGCGCGATCGACACTGCGCGTGATCAGCCACTGCTGGGTAAGGCTGGTGAGACCGTTGATCACCCAGTACAGCACCAGGCCCGCCGGGAAGAACAGGAACATGAAGCCGAACACCACCGGCATCACCTTCATCATCTTCTGCTGCGCCGGGTCCATGCCCGCCGCCGCCGGCGTGAGCCATTGCGTGGCCAGCATCACCAGGATGTAGATCACCGGCAGCACGAAGAACGGATCGGGCGCGGAAAGGTCGTGCACCCAGCCGAAGAACGGCGCGTGGCGCAGCTCCACGCTCTCCATCAGCACGCGATACAGGCCGAAGAACACTGGCATGGTGATCAGCACCGGCAGGCAGCCCGACATCGGGTTGACCTTTTCCTTCTTGTACAGCTCCATCATGGCCTGCTGCATCTTCATCTTGTCGTCGCCGTAACGCTCCTTGAGAGCGTTCACGCGCGGCTGCAGCTTGCGCATGCGTGCACCGGAGCGGAACTGCGCGGCCGTGAGCTTCCACAGCGCGCCCTTTAGCAGCAGCACCAGCAGGATGATCGCCACGCCCCAGTTGCCGGCGATCGCGTGCAGCTGCGAGAGCAACCAATGCAGCGGCTGCGCAACCACCGTGAGCCAACCGTAGTTGGTGGTGAGGTCCAGACCCGGCGCCACCTGGTCGAGCGTGCCCTGCAGCTTCGGACCGATATACAGGCGCGCCGCACTGGTCGCGCTCTGGCCCGGCGCCACGCTGATGGACGGGCCCACCGCGCGGATCAGGTACACCGGCTGGGCGGTGTCCGGATTGATCACGCTGGTGCTGTAGCTGCTGGCGTCCTGCGCGGACGGAATCCACGCCACGAAGAAGTAATGCTGCAGCATCGATGCCCAGCCGCCGGTGATGGCGTGGTTCAACGGCTTCTTGGCGAAGTCGGTGAACGGCAGGGTGGTCATCTTGTCTTCCGGGCTGTACCAGGCAGCGCCATAGAAGCTGTGCGAAGCCGGGTCGCTGAAGTTCTGCCACCAGCTCTTCTGCTGCGCCGGCGCCACGCGCTGCAGCTGTTCATAGGTGTTGCCGGCCCAGGCGGTGCTGCCGCCGTTGTCGATCTTCTGGTCGACCGTGACCACGTAGCTGCCGCGCTTGAGCGCGAAGGTCTTGGTGACCTTGAGGCCGGCGGCGTTCTGCCAGGTGAGGTCGACCTTCAGATCGTCCTGGCCCTGGGTGAGCGCATAGCTGGTCTGTGCGGCCGAGAACACGGCGCGGTGATCGGGCGCGTCGCCCTGGTTGCTGACGATGCCGCTCTGCGCCACGAAGTACTGCGCGCGATCGTCGTCGAGCATGCGCACCGGCGCCGGATCGGGATCCTTCTTGGTACGCGGCACCGCCGGATAATTGAGCAGCTCCGAGCGCACCACGCTGCCGCCGCGCGTATCGATGGTCAGGCGCAGCACATCGGTGCTGACCGTGATCAATTGCGCGGATGCCTCGCTGACGGTGCCGGGCACGGCGGCCGGCGCGGTGGACGAGCTGGCGCCCGGCACGCTGTTGTCAGTGCTGGTGCTGGCACCGGCCGCGGGCGTGGTCGCAGCCGCCACCGGCGGTTGCGGGCCGTAATCCTTCTCCCAGGCCTGGAACAAGAGGTAGGCCACAGCCAGCAGGGCAAAGATGAGGAACGTGCGCGTTTGATTCATCGCGGAGCAGATCCGGTGCATGCCCGCGGCGCCGTGCCGCGGAAAGGAATGGAGAAGGTCAACGTTCGATTGTGCCGGTCGGTTCGCCCGGCTTCAATGTGGCCTCGACTTTCGCGGAACGCAGTTTCTTCCACAGCTGCTGCAATTCGGCGAGCAACTCCGGGCCGGGCAGGCCACAGGCCTGCTCGCGTGCCATCACCATGAGGTCGACCGCTGGAAGGTCAAGGCGGGCACGTCGGAAAGATTCGCGGACCAGGCGCTTGATGCGGTTGCGATCGACCGCGCGCTTGGAGACGCGTTTGGAAATGGCCAGGCCCATGCGCGGGTGGCCGAGTTCATTGACCCGATAGCGCACAGAAAAACAGCGGCCGCCGAGGCGGCCGCTGGTATGTCGCAACGCTGCAAAGTCACCGGCGCTTCGAAGCCGCGCTTCGCGCGGCAGGCCGGCGGCACGCATCGTGGCGAGCCGCTTACGGGATCAGGCGCTTGCGACCCTTCGCGCGACGTGCGTTCAGAATCTTGCGGCCATCGGCCGTTGCCATACGAGCACGGAAGCCGTGGGTGCGGGCACGCTTGAGCTTGCTGGGCTGGAAGGTCCGCTTGGACATGGCTTCCTCCGGTTAAGGTGGTAAAAAGGTTGGAAATTATGCGAGGGAATCTTGGCCCTTGTCAAATAGGGGTATTTTGCGGGTTGACAAAAGGCTGTTTACTTCCTGTGGATATCCATGTGGATATCCGCGCCATGAAGGAGGGTTCGTGCTGCTAGACTTGCCGGTCCACCCCGCGCGTAAGCGCTCCTTCCAGTGGTTGAAGACTTCCCATGAGTGACCTGTGGCGGCGCTGTCTCGAGCGCCTCGAGGGCGAATTGAACGCCGAAGACCTGCATACGTGGCTGATGCCCCTGCAGGCACGCGACGACACCCATGGTTTGCAGTTGTTTGCGCCCAATCCGTACACACTGGAAACCGTGCGCGAGCGCTACCTGGCGCGCATCGAAACGGTGATCAGCCAGCTGACCGGCCATGAGCTGACGGTCCGCCTCGAGGTGGGCTCCAGTTCGCCGCGCGCCACGGCGAGCGGCAAGGTGGCCGCGCCGGCGCCGGTGAAGGTGGCGCCCACGGTGATCGAAGCGCCGGCGCCAACCTTCAACCACAACCTGGACCCGCACTACACCTTCGAAACCTTTGTCGAAGGCAAGTCGAACCAGCTGGGCAAGGCGGCCGCCATGCAGGTGGCCATGAACCCGGGCCGCGCCTACAACCCGTTGCTGCTGTACGGCGGCACCGGTCTCGGCAAAACGCACTTGATGCACGCCTCGGGCAACCTGATGCGCGAGCGCAACCCCGATTTCAAGGTGCTGTACCTGCGCTCGGAGCAGTTCGTCGGCTCCATGATCGAAGCGCTGCGCACCAAGAGCATGGACGAGTTCAAGCGCCGCTTCCGCTCGGTGGATGCGCTGCTGATCGACGACATCCAGTTCTTCGCCGGCAAGGACACCACGCAGGAAGAGTTCTTCCATACCTTCAATGCGTTGTTCGAATCCAAGCAGCAGATCATCCTCACCTGCGACCGCTATCCGAAGGAAGTGGACAAGCTCGAGCCGCGGCTGAAGTCGCGCCTGGGCTGGGGTCTTTCGGTGGCGATCGAGCCGCCGGACTTCGAGACACGCGCCGCGATCCTGCTGTCCAAAGCCCATGACAAGGGCGTGGCGGTGAGCGAGAACGTGGCGATGCTGCTGGCCAAGCGCATCCGCTCCAACGTGCGCGACCTCGAAGGCGCGCTCAACACGTTGGCGGCGCGGGCGAACTTCTACGGCAAGCCGATCACCATCGACTTTGCCGAAGAGACCCTGCGCGACCTGCTCGCCACGCATGCGCAAGCGGTGACGGTGCCGAACATCCAGAAGATCGTGGCCGACTACTACCAGGTGCGCCTGCAGGACCTGCTGTCCAAGCGTCGCGTGCGTTCGCTGGCCCGCCCGCGCCAGATTGCGATGGCGCTATCCAAGGAGCTGACCGAGCACAGCCTGCCGGAGATCGGCGAGGCGTTCGGCGGCCGCGACCACACCACGGTGCTGCACGCCTGCCGCACCATCAAGAAGCATTGCGAGACCGACACACGCATGCGGCAGGATTGGGAACAGCTCATCCGCATCCTCACCGGCTGATCGATCGGGGCGGCTGTGCACGGATCGCTTGAAAAGTACGGTGGCAACCTGTGGATAATAGGTGGACGATTTGGACTGGAAAGTTATCCACAATTGGCCCACAGTCTTCCGGCACTTGGGAACACAATGTGATAATCAGCTAAATCACTGATTATCTTGGGTAATTTCAGATTTTTGAGTTATCCACGGCCCCTACCACCACTACAGAACTTCTTTTAAAAACAGAAAAGCAGGATTGGGGAAGCGCATACATGCAATTCAGCATTCAACGAGAAGCTCTGCTCAAACCGTTGCAGCAGGTCGTTGGCGTCGTCGAACGCCGACAGACACTGCCGGTTTTGGCCAACCTGCTGGTAAAGGTCGCCGACGGCAAAGTGTCGATGACCGGCACGGATCTCGAAGTGGAAATGATCGCTACCACGGCAGCCGACAAGCTGGTCGACGGTGAGATCACCATTCCTGCGCGCAAGCTGTTCGACATCGTTCGTGCGCTGCCCGATGGCGCCCAGATCGAGTTGAAGCTCAACGGCGATCGCGTGGCCATGAATGCAGGACGGAGCCGGTTCACCCTGGCTACGCTGCCGGCAACCGAATTCCCGACCATCGATGAAATAGAGCTGGTTGAGCGGGTAGCGCTACCGGAGGAAGTTCTGCGCGACCTGATGGAGCGCACGGCTTTCGCCATGGCCAATCAGGACGTGCGCTACTACTTGAACGGCATGCTGCTGGACCTGCAGGAGCACACGCTGCGCTGCGTGGCTACCGACGGCCACCGCCTGGCTCTCAAGGAAACGAAGCTGGAAAGCAAGGTTTCCGTGCGTCGCCAGATCATCATTCCGCGCAAGGGCGTGAACGAGTTGATCGGTTTGTTCGAAACAGGCGATGGCGAGGTCGAGCTCGAGTTCGGTCGCAATCACCTGCGCGTTCGCCGTGGCGACGTGGTGTTCACGTCCAAGCTGATCGACGGCCGTTTCCCGGATTACGAGGCAGTGATCCCGCTGGGCGCCGACAAGCACGCCACGCTCGATCGCGAAGTGCTTCGTGGAGCCCTGCAGCGTGCGGCGATTCTTTCCAACGAAAAGTACCGCGGCGTGAAGCTGGAACTGTCGCCGGGCAAGCTGCGCATCGTGGCCCACAACCCGGAGCAGGAAGAGGCCGTGGAAGAGCTGGAAGCGGAGACGGTGGTTTCCGATCTGGCTGTCGGCTTCAACGTTGGTTACCTGCTCGATGCGTTGGCGGCCTTGCGCGGCGAGCGTGCCCGCTTGAACCTGCGCGACGCGCAGTCGAGCTGCCTGGTGCAGGAAGACGACAACGACCAGGCGCGCCACGTGATCATGCCACTTCGTCTCTGATGGCCATCATTCGTTTGCCTGAAACGGGCAAGCAGAACGCGAACGCCGGAGCCGTCGAAAGACGCTCCGGCGTTCTTGCTTCGGAGACTTGCTGAGATGCGGCTGGAAAGCCTGCGCATCCGGGGTTTGCGCTGCCTGGAAGACGTGGTGGTGCCCTTGCAGCCCGGCGTCAGCGTATTCGCCGGCGCAAACGGGGCAGGGAAGACCAGCATTCTCGAGGCTGCCTTCCTGCTGTCGCACGCCCGTTCCTTCCGTTCCGGGGCCAAGGACGCCCTGTTGCAGCGTGGTGCCGACGCTTTGTCTGTGTTTGCCGAGCTGAGGCATGAGGACGGCCAAGTTCGCCGCCTTGGCCTGGGTCGCCAAGGCGCTCGTTGGGAAGCCCGCATGGATGGCGAATCCGTCAGCCTGAGTGAGCTGGTGGGGGAGTGCGCCGTCGTCTGTTTCGAGCCAGGATCCCATGCCTTGATCGCGGGAGGCGCGGAGGAACGACGCCGCTACCTGGATTGGGGCGTGTTCCACGTGGAACATGAGTTCATCGGGGCATGGCGGCGCTATCAGCGCGCCCTGAAGCAGCGAAACTCGCTCCTAAGGGCGACATCCACCGTTCCCGAGGCGCTCTTCTTGCCCTGGGAGGCTGAACTGGATACGACGGCAGCCGTCATCGATCATCTCCGCGCCCTGTACTTGGCAACCCTTCGACCCCATATAGAACAGGCGATGGCGGGTTTGCTGCCCGAGCTGGGGGCCGTGGAGATGAAGTACCGCCGGGGTTGGGCGGATGACGCCGACTTGGGGGAGCTTCTGGCCAGTCAGCGCCCCAGAGACCTGGCTCGGGGCCACACGACGATGGGTTCGCACCGGGCGGATTGGCAGATCGCCTTCGAACACGCGCCACAACGCGAACATTTGTCGCGAGGGCAGGAAAAGTTGACGGCTCTGGGGTGTGTACTGGC